>Ga0209021_1001051_pt1 | contig 30045 bp, 30 predicted proteins | sample PinacodermFT_FD_187299 | JGI IMG/M metagenome (GOLD analysis project Ga0209021, IMG submission 187299) | Host-associated microbial community of the marine sponge Aplysina aerophoba from Gulf of Piran - sponge pinacoderm, lysed by freeze-thaw... | ecosystem: Host-associated > Porifera > Sponge >... | reverse complement strand
GTTCAGCGCTGCCCGCACGTGGTCCGTCATCCTCCTTCGCCGCAGGCAGGTGGCAAGCGTCCTCACGTCCACGCCCAGGTACTCCGCCGCACCCTTCACATCGTGCTCACGCACCAGCCCTTCGAGCAGCGCCATCAGCCTCAGGCCGTGCACGTCCTCGACGTAGCGGGCTGCATCCGCCTCCACGCTCCCCTGTTCCATCGCTTCCCTCCCATGCAAACTTGCTCATTTCACTCGTTGGCCTTGCACAGACCCGTCGATCCGGGCCTCTGCAAACTTGCTGTTTCCACTCGTAGGGCTTGCAGTCGACCGTGCAATGCGCCCCGAACCGGAAGTGTTGCCCGATTACGTGACGCGTTCACCGTCCGATAGGCGGCGGCCCTGCCCACGACTCCGTCTTCCCCTTCGGACATTCGTCCATCTCATGTACACGTCCATAACACCACGGGGAGCCTGCGGATCGCCACGCGCCATAACGGGTGACATCGATGTCACCCGTTATGTGACCTTCCGTAGCGCCTGCGGTCCTCCTCAGACTGGGTATCGAGGCGCCGGGCCAACCGGCGCCGAGGAGGACTGGACAGATGCGAGCGCACCCGCCCACCAGGGCCGCGACCGATAGGACACGAGGACTCATCACACTGACCGCAGCGCTGATTCTGGCAGCGCTGATCTCAATCTCCGCAAGCAACTTCGCCCTCGCCCAAGACAACGGCGGCCTCACCCTCGTCAACCACGACAGGGAGCTCGTCGAACGCAAGAAGGACGGCGGCTTCGTCGCACGGCCCGTCTTCGACCGCCAGGCCAGCGCCATCCACTACGGCATCCGGCACCCCGAGACCGGCGACTGGCTCACCCCCATGTTCCGCGTCCACGCCGCGGGCAACCGGCGTGCTGACGGCTGGGAGTACTCCTGGTCGTACCCCGTCATCCCCCAGCAGCCGGACCTCGACAGGGAAGAGGCGTTCCTCCTCGTCATCGTCGCCATGGACGGCGGAGATGCCCACACGTTCAACGTCGTCATCCCCATCTACCAGCCCACCAGCATCTGGGACCGCGTACTGGCCGCCCTCGATCCGGGGCGTTGGGCGCGCGCGTTCGCCGGCTGGATGGTCGAGGCCGTCCACGGCGCGCTCTGCGGCATCGTCGAGCAGGTGAGCGGCGCGGACGCCTGCGGGAATGGATGAGACCCCATGAACGATGTCCTCACCGGCACCCCGGCAGAACTCACTTACGCGCACCCCATCGTCGTTCAAGCATGGACGGCGGTCTGGGCGGTGACCTCGGGCCTGCTCGTCGTCATCGTCGGCTGGCTCGGGCTCACCCTGATCGTGTCCGAGCACCTCGGCAGGGCGCAGGCGGGCTGGCGCGAGATCGTGCCCCGGCTGGTGCTCGGGCTGGTCGCGGCGGCCTCATCGCTCTGGTGGTGCGCGCTGGTCATCGACGCATCGGATGCGGTCTCCGGCTTCATCGCCGCAGAGCTCGGTTTCACGGCGGACGACCTGCTGCGGGCATCGAAGGAGACGCTGCTGACGGCGGTGGGGGCCGGGAGCGTGGGGATGGCCCTGCTGATCGGCCTGCTCTACCTCGTCTACGGCTTCTTCGTCCTCTACGTGCTGGTGCAGATGCTGCTGCGCATCGCGCTGATCGACCTGCTGGTGGCGCTCGCCCCTATCGCCCTGGGGCTGTGGATCGTCCCGCACACGGCGGGATGGGGTCGTCACTGGCTGCGGCTGTTCATGACGGCGGTGTTCCAGCAGGCGGTGCAGCTGATCGCGCTGTCGATGGGTTTCGCGATGCTGAACGAGTTCGCGGCGATCGGGGCGTTCGAGCCGGTGCGCGACCTGGTGTGGAAGCTGGTGCTGTCGGCGGCGTTCGTCTACCTCGCCACAAGGGTGCCCGCGATGCTGGGGAACGCGGGGACGTTCGACGCGTGGCTGCACACGCTCTATTTCGGGCTCTCGCTGCCGGGGACGGCGATGCGTGCGGCGCGGTCGATGGGCCCGCTGCTCGCGGGTCCGGGCGGCCTCGCCGCCGGTGCGGCAGCCGCGCACGGGGCAGCGGGCATCGCCAGCGGCATCGGCGGCATGGCATCCGGCGCCATGTCGGGCGGCTTCGCAGCCGGAGCAGGGGCATCGGCTATGGGGAGTGCCGGGTCTGCCGCATCTGCGGCGGGTTCGGCATCGGCGGGCGCGGCCTCCGGCGTGGGTGCTTCCCGTTCCGCAGCCGATGCGGGCACGCCGCCGAACGCGGGCGGCACTGCGAACCCCAGGAGCAGCAGCGAGTAACTACGAACCAGGCGGGCGATAGACAGCCCGCGCCTATCCCACGCATGGAGAACGGAGGAGCAGCGATGTGCAAGTGACGGACGGACCGACGGGACAGAACGGGAAACACAACAGCGATACGACAACAAGGAGTCAACGTTATGGAGAACCTCACGCAGACGATATCGAACCTCGTCGGGATCCTGATCGGGTTCGCGGGCGCGATAGGCGCCGGCTACTTCGTGTACGGCGCGTACCTCTACCTGACGGCCAGCGGTGCGCCGCACCAGATGGAGCGCGGCAAGTCCGCGATGGTGACCGCCGTCGTGGGCATCGTCCTGATCCTCGTGGCCTACGGCATCGTCGACCTCGTGATGAGCGCCGTCGTCAACCCCGCCGTCACGCCGAACGTCCCCGACCCGGCGACACCCACGCCCACTCCCAGTGGATAGTCGGGATAGCACAAGGAGGAGAGTCATCATGCAAGCACACGAAGTGCCCACCCACGTCCAGGCCGAGGACAAGGTCCTGGGCTGGTTCACCTTCCAGCAGGTCGTCGGGCTGATCGCGGTCGGCGCGCTGGCCTACGGCTTCTACCGGTACGCACCCATCCCGTGGCCCGAGGTGCGCCTCGGGGTCGCGGTGGTACTCGCCCTGGCGGGCGTCGCCGGGGTGGCGGGGCGTATCGGCGGCCGGCGTCTGCCTCTGGTGGCCGCCGACCTGCTCCAGTACCGGCTCGGGGGACGCTGCTACGCAGGGACCCCGGCGGAGCTGCTGCGCAGCGAGCCGCTTCCTGAGAGCGACAACCCGGGCCTGCCCCACCTCGTCAGGGAGAAGACGCGCAGACGCGTCAACAGGCTTCGTGCGCTGCGCAGGCTGCACGGGAGGCGGAGGAAGCGCGAGCACCGCAACGGGCGCAGGTCGCCGCGTCTGCAGCGCTGGCTCCGCAGCCGCCGCAGGCCCGGTGGCAGGGGCAAGCATGACGGCGGTCACGCCGCCATGTGGCGCACCGCGCTCATCGGAACCGCAGCCCTGCTGACGGTCGCAGCGGTGGCAGCCTCCCCGGAGCCGACCCCGACCCCGGAGCCGACGCCGGGGCCCGGCACCCCGTATCCGCAGACGAGCCCCGAGCGCTGGCGCAACGAGATCGACTTCGACCCGGTCGCGCCGGTGCCCGGACGGCGGCTCTTCATCGAGAGCCTCGCCGTCTTCGAGGAGAAGGCGACCGTGACCCTGCGCGCCGCCACGGAGGTCGAGCTCAACGTCCAGGCGTTCGGCGGCCCGGGAGGACGGGAGCTGCGCTTCTACAGCGGCGCGCGGGTGAGGGCGGGACAGACCATCTTCTACACGCTGCCCCTCTCCGGCGACGCCCCGTCGTTCACGTTCGCGTGGGTCGACGCATCCGGCCAGGCCGGGGGCATCAGCCTGAAGGGCGACCAGCTGCCGCACCCTCTGCCCGTCGCGGAGGGAGAGCTCTGCGACGTCCGCGTGACCCAGCTGCGTTGGAGTCCGGGCTCCATCACCGGGCGGCTGGCGGCCGACGACTGCATCGAGAGGGTCGAGCACCCGATCGACCTCACCCTCGTCACCGGGGAGGAGCACATCGCGGGGCCCATGGTCATGAAGACCCGCGTGACGGATGTCTACGGCACCGTGACGGTCTCCTCCGGCGACGCGGTCGCCACCGTCAACCTCGATCCGCCGGACAGCGCGGCCTTCCGGCTGACCGTTCCCCCGGGCGAGGCGGTGCACGAGCTCAGCATCGAGGCCGTCATGGAGGCGAGCCTGCGGGGCAACGCCCCGCCGCTGGTGGTGCTCACGCTCATCCCGGAGCGGGAGGAGACCCGCCTGGTGCCGGTGGAGGTGCTGCGGCCCGGCACGAGCAAGACAGTCCGCGAGACGGTCACCGTGCGGAACGAGGACGGCACCTCCTCCTCCCACGAGATCTCCGCCCGCCTCACCATCCCTCCCGAGATCATCACCGTCGTGCCGTCGGTCCTGATCAAGCACGAGGAGTACATCGCTGCCGAGGTGCGCCCGCGGGGGAGCGCCTACGGCAGCAGGGAGGAGACCGTGGCGATGGCGCTCACCGTCGGCGCGGACGCTCCCTATGAGCCGTTCACCCCGCCGGCGACGCCGGAGCCGACGCCGACTCCCGTTCAGACCCCGCTCACCGAGGACGAGGCGGACTGGCTGTTCGGGTTCCTCGGCTGGGAGTGGCCGTGGTGAGGCGCATCGCGGCAGCCCTGACGGTCCCGGGCGCGGCGGCGGTCTCCGCCGCCGCGTCCCACGAGGAGCAGACGATGCTCGCCGCATTCGACGGCGTGCTGACCGCCATGGCGTACGCGGCCGCGGGGCTCGCCGTCTTCGCCATCGTCTGGGCGGGTTTCGTCCTGATGTCGGAGGGCGGCGAGCCCCGGAACGCGGGCAGAGCACGGGGCGCCATTGCCGGAGCGCTCATCGGCCTCGTTGTCGTCCTCTCCGCCAAGGCCGTCGCACTCGTCCTGCGCTCCGGCATCGTCCCCATTCCATAGGAAGGAACACGAAACAAGATGCGAAACCTGATCGACCGAACCTGGCGGATGACCCACCGCAGGAAGGGTACGCCATCCGAAGCAGCGCAGGAGCCGCCGCAGCCGGAGGGCACACGGCAGCCCAAGCGTGCCAGTCCCCTCCGGCGCGTGCTGCCTTCTAAAGACGCGACACTCGAAGTGGGGCAGGAGCTGGAGCGCGTTGCGAAGCCGCCGCTGCCGCTGCCCCTGTGCTTCATGCTCTCCCACGTCGAGGACGACGGCCCGGTGCGTGTCGACCGGGTGAAACTCGGCGTCTGCGAGGTGATGGGCCTCGAGCTCGACGAGCCGAAGCTCGGCGCCTTCGCGGGGGCGCTCAACGCCCTCGACTTCCCGGTCCAGCTCCTGATCCGCCAGCACCCGCCCGACCTCGGCGCGATGCGCGAGACTCTGCGTACGGCTCAGCCCGGCGACCTGCCGCCGCAGACCGCGGCGGCTGCGGAGTCGCTCCGCTCCCTGCTGGCCGCACTCGAATCACGCAGCGGCATCCTCGACCGCCGCTTCTATGCCGTCTGCCCCTTCGAGCGCATCACGGACCTCCACGGCCTGCTGGGCAGGGCGGGCCTCTCCGTCCACCCGCTCACGGGCCGCGCGCTGCGCCGCCTCATGCTCGCATCCGCCCTCGGCGGCTCACCCTCCGACCGCAGCGAGAACGAAGCAGTGGAGGTCACGGTCAACCGCCGGGAGATGCGCGTGGGCGACCACCTCACCCGCTCGCTGCACCTGGGCCGCTGGCCTCGCGCGCTCGCCCCCGGCTTCCTGCAAGCGCTCATGGCCGCGGGCGCCCCCATGGACCTCGCGGTCCACCTCGGCCCCATACCCTCCGAGCAGGCCGCCCGCACCTTGGAGTGGCAGAAGGTGCGATTCGAGTCCGCTCACTCCCTCTCCCTGCGCAAGGGGCGCACCATGTCGCCCGAGGCCGCCATCGCCCTCGAGGACGTCACCCGCCTGCGCGACGATGTCCAGCGGGGGCGCGAGCGCCTCTTCCACGCTTCGCTGGCCATCACCCTGCACGCGCAGGATGAGTCTGCCCTCAAGGAGATGACCCAGCGGGTGAGGGCGCACTTCGCGGCCACCCTCGGCAAGGTCGACGCGCTCCCCTTCCGCCAGCGCGCCGGGCTCCTGTCCACGCTTCCTATCGCGATGAACGCAGCGGGGGAGTGGCGGACATTGGACACCTCCTCCGTCGCCCGTCTCTTCCCCTTCTGCCCGCCCGACCTGGACACCCGCAGCGGCACCCTCTACGGCATCGACCTGCGCTCCTGCTCTCCCGTCGTCTACGACCCGTGGGACGGCTCGCACCTGAATGCCAACACCGCCGTGCTGGCGCGCTCGGGAAGCGGGAAATCGTTCGCGACCAAGCTCGGCGTGCTGCGGGGCATCACGCGCGGCGTCACCGCCTACGTCATCGACCCCGAGGGCGAATACGCGGACATGGCCCGCGCGGCGGGCGGGCGCGTCATCTCCCCCGGCGTCCCCGGCCAGGGCATGAACCCCTTCGTCATCGACCGCACCGATGCCGAGGAGCTCCTGCTGCGCATCGGCAGCCTCAGACGGCTGATCGAGGTGATGGTCGGCGAGCGGCTCCCGGCCGAGCGCCGCGCCTCCCTCGATCACGCCCTCGCCTCCTACTACGCCGAGCCGCGCGAGCGCACCGGCTTCAAGGACTTTTATACATACATCCAGAACGGCGAATCGGAAGACCTTGCGAAACTGCTGAGACCCTTCGCAACAGGGAGCCTCCGCCACCTGCTCTCGGACGAGGGCGACGACCTGCTGTCCAACGAGGCGCTGGTGACCGTCTTCGACCTGCGTCTCCTCGAACCCGAACTCAGGCCCGCCGCCGCCATGGTCTGCACCGAGACCGTCTGGGCCGCCGCATCGCACAACCCCAGGCCCCGCCTGCTGGTGGTCGACGAGGTGTGGTCGATCATGCAGCACCCCGAGGGCGCGGCTTTCATGGTATCGATGGCGAAGCGGGCCCGGAAGCACAGGCTCGGGCTGCAGTTCATCACCCAGGACGTGCAGGACCTCCTCTCCGAGGACTCGTCCCGCGCCATCACCGGCCACTCCGGAAGGGCGCTGCTCCAGAACGCCGCCTTCAAGCTGCTGCTCCAGCAGGACGCGGCCGCCATCTCGACGGTGGGCGACGCGTTCGACCTGCCGGTGGAGCTGCAGCGCTGGCTCCTCTCGTGCCCCAGGGGAGACGGCCTGCTCCTTGCGCGCGGAGGAAGATTCCCGGTCCGCATCGAGGCGACCCCGGAGGAGACCGAGGTCATCGAATGGCGCCCCGGCAGGCACTAGACCCATGACATAGGGGGACAGTGGGACACAAGCACACCCCATGGCGCAGTGCTCACCCAATGACCTGAACGCAGAACAGACCAAGCACGTGGAATCATCCACGAAGAAAGGAATGAACCGTATGAAACTGCCCTTCATGAACAACAACCACAAGGCTGACGACAACACCGAGAAGACTCCGGTGCTGCTGGAGATCACGCCACCGCGTGCCGGCGAGCGCAACCTCCTCGCCGTCGAGAACCTCCTCGGCTCCATCACCGACCCCGATCCGTTCTCCCTTGAACTCGCCGGGGACGCAGACGGCGTCACCGTCATGGCGCGCTGCTACGACGAGGATGCCGTCAGGGGCCAGATCGCCTCCCACTATCCCCAGGCCCGCATCCGGCAGGTCGCCCCCGAGGAAGATCCCCTGCGCATCGACGAGGGAGAGCACGCGTACACGGGGGTCCTGCGCTCCAGTGGCCCCGAATACGTCCCGCTCCGCACCTTCAACGACCGCGACCTCACCGATCCCGGCTCAGACCCGATCCTCGCGCCGGTCGGCGCTCTCTCCGGCCTCAACCCCGGCGAGCGCGTCGTCTCCCGCGTGCGGATGCGCTCCATAGGCCCCGACTGGGCCGTCCACCACCAGCGGCTCGCCCACGAGCGGCCCGCGCCGCCGCCATCCCCGACGCAGTCCACCCAGGCCGGCACTCCCTCATCCGGAGAGCCGGTCCGCATGGCCGTGCTCGGCCTCATCGCCCTCGTCGGTCTCAGGGCGTACACCTGGGTCCAGGCGGGCGAGACGTGGAAGGCGGTGCTGATGGGCATCGCCGTCGTCGCCGCGCTCATCGCCGTCGGCTACGTCAAGGCCCGGTTCTTCAAGCCAAAGCGCTTCTATCCGCCCGCCCTCGTAGCCGAGAAGATCTCCCGCATCGCCTTCGATGCCGACATTCAGATAACGGTCATCCTGCCGCCGGGCAGCAAACCCGAGCGGGCCGGGATCATCATGAAGCGCGTCGCGGCTGCCTACCGCCACTACAACAACCCATCGGGGGCGAACTTCATCGTCGGGGAACTGGAACCCGTCGACGTCCTGGACACCGAACTCGGCCCCGAGCCGCCGGGTTTCTTCGGCACGCGCAGCGTCATCGGCGTCCGCGAGGCCGCCTGCCTCTGGCACCCGCCCTCTCCCGTCGACGACGCCCCCTCCGTCGAGCGCTCCGGCGCCCGGACGCTGGCGCCCTCGGCGAAGAGCTTCCGCTCCGGCGCCCTCGTGGGCGAGACCACCGAGGGCAGGGCCCAGGCCGTCTGCTTCCCCAGCGAGCTTGGGCACTGCAATCACGTCTACTTCGCACGGACCCGCATGGGCAAGTCCACCCTCATGCAGCACAACATCGTCCACAGGATGCGGGAGAAGGCGGCGGGGCGCGACCGCGACGCCATCGTCGTCGTCGACCCCCACGCCGATCTCGTCGGCAGCCTCCTCGAACACGTCCCCGAGGAGCTCATCTCCCATGTCCGCCTCATCGACCTCGCCGACGAGACCGCCGCCGTCGGCATCAACCTGCTCGATGCCCGCGTCTTCACCGACCGCGACCGCACAGCCGATGCAGTGGTGCGGATCGCCAGGGGCCTGTGGGAGCAGTGGGGGCCGCGCATGCAGTCGATCCTCGAGCACATCGTCAAGACCCTCCACGAGGCGAACGCGCATCCCGACACCGACCCCGCCCGCCAGTACACCATCCTCGACGGCCTGCCCCTCATCTCCGACGCCAGGTTCCGCGAGAAGGTCCTCGCACAGGTGAGCGACCCCTACCTCTCCGAGTGGTGGAAGCGGGAGTTCATGGGCTGGCGCGCGGAATACCGCTCGGACGCCATCGCCCCCGTCCAGACCCGCCTCGGCTACTACGCATCCTCCAGGAAGGCGCGCGCCATCCTCGGGCAGCGCCGATCGACCGTCGACATCCGGCAGACGATCCTCGACGGCGGCATCCTGCTGGTCTCCACCGCGCAGGGCGTCGTGGGGCGCGACGTCGCCGCCCTGCTCGGCTCCTCCATCCTCAACCTCGTCGATGCCGTCATCCGCGAGCAGGGCAGCCTCCCACCGCACCGGCGGCGCGGCGCGCTCGTGGTCGTCGACGAGATGCAGTCCATGCCCGGCGTGGATTATGAGTCGATGCTCTCCGAGCTCGGCAAGTTCGGCGCATCCTTCATCTTGGCCACCCAGAGCCTCGCCAAGCTCGACGACCTCTCCCACACCATGTCCGACACCGTCCTCGCCAACACCGGGTGCATCGCCGTCTTCCAGACGGCCGCGTCCGACGCCCGGAGGCTCGCGGGCGAGCTCGGCAGGGACCGCGTCAGCGAGGAGGACATCGTCTCGCTCGGCGTCCACCAGTGCTACGTCCGCGCCACCGTCGGCAGCAGGCGCGAGCCCGCCTTCTCCATGACGGTCCTCGCACCGGAGCCCGGAGACCCCGATATCGCGGCCCGGGTCCGCGCAGCCTCAGCCGCCTACACCACCCCGATGGAGACGATCGCCGCCGAAGAGGCCAAGCGCCGCCGCCGCGCGCCGCGCTCCAAGCCGAACCAGGATCCCGCCCAGGACAGCACCGAGCAGAGGGACGCTGGGGCGCACGATGATGCATCCGGGGAGACTCCCGGCAAGACCGGCTCTCGCAACCCCGCTCCCGAGCAGCAACCGCAGGAGGACGCAGCGCAGGAGCAGGAGGGTGCGTCGTGAACGGGCTGCAGCTGCAGGTCATGGAGCGGCTGGCCGCCATGCCGCTCCTCGACCGCATCGAGCTCGCCGCCGTCTCCGGCATCTCCGAGCGCGCCGCCTACGACGCCGCAGCGGCACTCGTGGGCGCCGGGCTCGCATCAGCGCTTCCCCACGCATCCGAGATCATCCCGCCCACGAAGCGCCTCATGCTCAGCGGAGACGGGCTGCGCCATCTCGCGCGGGAGCGGGATGTTCCCGTGGGGGCTCTACTCCGCACGCACCCCGTCTCCGCGCAGTGGCGGGGCATCCTGCTGCAACGGCTGGATGCTGCCGCCGTGGTCTACCGGGTCACCGCCTCCATCGCCGCCGCCTCGGGGCCGGTGCGGGATTTCCGGTGGTTCAGGGCTTCTGCGCTCGATGCCGCGCTCATGCTGGCCGACGGCCGTACCCTCGGCATCGTCCGCCAGGGCCCTACCCTTGGCAGGACCGCCTTCGCCAAGCGGCTGCTGCGGCTCGGCGATGCCGGAGTGCCCGGGGCGCTCCTCGTGCTCGCCTCCGACCCCTCGCGCCATGCGGGAGCATGCGCGCACGCTGCTGGCCAGGTTCTCGGCGCCGGTCTTCGTCGCCGTGGACGCCCATGCGGTGGCAGCGGGCGCGTATCGCCCCGCATGGCGCACGCCGGACAGCGCTCAGGCGATCAGCCTGCAGGCGGCGCTCTCCCAGGTCTCGCCGGATGGAGAGTTCCCCGCCGAGGACTCGCCTCTCCGCGCGACGATGCCCGAAGCCCTCATGATCAACGGCGCAGAGGAGGATGTCGCGGGCCACCTGCTGCCCGCGTGCCTGAAGGCCACTGAGAAGCGCGCGCTCGACCTGCTCGCCGCGTGGCCGTGGCTGGCCCCCGCTCACCTCGGCGCGCTGCTTGGCGTGCGCGCGCCGCGACTCTCCGAGGTCATGGGACGCCTCCGCCGCCTCGGTCTCTCCTTCGCTCCTGACACCGGAGTGCACCGCCGCCTCGCCCTCACCGACAGAGGGTTGGCATTCCTCGCACGCAGGGATCGCGCATCCGTCGGCGACGCCCGCGGGCGGTGGAGCGTGCGGCCGCTGGACGCGGGTGCCCCGCTGACGTGGCGCAACGTCTCCGGCACACGGAGCCGCCAGCTGCTCAGGAACATCGGTCACACCGAGGCCGTCCATGCCTTCATCGCAGCGCTCGCCGTCCAGTCCCGCTCCCTCGGCTTCGAGATCGTCCAGCTCGACCCGCCGCACCGTGCGTCGGTCTTCTTCCGGCACGACGGCAGGCTCCACTCGGTACGCCCCGACGCTTCAGGCGTCCTGCGGAAGGATGGCCGGGCGCTCCCCTTCTTCCTCGAATGGGAGCGACGCGCCGTCAGGCCCGTCACCATGGCGGCCCGCATCGCGCCGTACCTCCGCTACTTCGGATCAGGCAGGCTCGCCGACGACCGTGGCGCGCAGCCCGCCGTCCTCGTCGTCTTCGAGGACGACCTCACCGCGGCCCACTTCCTCCGCGTCGCACGCCGCGAGACGGCGCGGTCCGGCGTCCGCGTCCCCCTGTTCGTCTCCCACCGGGAGTTGCTGGAGCGCAACGGCCCGCTTGGAGCCGCATGGCGCATCGTGGGGACCGCAGAGCCTTCCTTCGCCTTCCGGTAGCGCACGGCAGGCGAGAAACCCTTCCCAGCAGCGGTTCAGAAACACGCGAGCCCCCGCCTCGTCCCCTGGGAGACTCCTACACGGGGCGCTGTCCGGTTGAACCGGGTTGAAGCAACATGACACGACGTACTTCAGCAACCCACTGCATACGGGTGCGCGAGGATGATAATCTCGGCGGCGGTGCGGTTCCGGGGGATGGACAAAGGAGCCGCGCCGCTCCTGAGATGACGCCCTGCCGGTTGACCTGTCCCGGCAGGGCGTCTCCACCAAGCGCGGCAAGCGTGAGCGGATGAACGCGGGAGCCTCGCGCTGGTTCTGAGGAGTAGCTCCACCATTTGCAGGAGGTTATCCCATGCAGGGCTGTACGCCGACATCGATGAACTACGAGGACATGGGCGAACTGGTGCTTGACCTCGGGCGCTGGGCGCCTCTGCGGAGCAAGGGACGGAGGCCCACGCTGCGGCGCGGCCCTTCCAAGGACTGCCCACCCTACCGCGGCCTCTACATGAATGAGCACGACGGGAGGGCATACCTCACAGCACTGCGCATCTGCCAGCTTGACTTCGATCCCGATCTCTGGTGCCTCCAACCTGCTGTGAATCCTCGGCACCAAGGCGGAGGACGGCGCAACGCAGCCCCCAAGTCCGGCAAGGAGCGTGAGGCGCTGCAACAGTTGCTACGGTAGAGGCGCTGCGTACTGCGGACTTCCGACGTGAAGTGGATGTCTGGCGACTTGGCGCCGTGGAACAGGCGGGGGCCGCCGCAACGCGCGACAAATCGCTCAGGAAGGGAATCCGGGACACCCCGTTTGGGAGAGTCGCCTCCTGCAAGCGTACCGCAGCCTCGGACTCCTGTGAAACAGAACGCCCACCGCGTGCCGACGGGTGGGCGTCTGCCTGGAGGAGGACAGGATGCCAAAGACCTGACCCTCACTGCTACTCTACCACCGACCCGCGTCACGACGCCACGCCCGAAAACTCGTTCGGCGCGCAGCTGTCAGGCGGACGGCGGCCCGCAGGACATGCAAGGGTGGCCGCTCTTGATCTGCTCCCCGGCGGCGGGGAGCAGGATGTGCAGCAGGCCCATCTCGGCCGCCAGATTGAACAGGGCAACCAGGTGCCCGGCATCGGGCTTCCTCCCGGCATTCCACCGCCACACGCACCGCACGCCCACCCGCAGCCTTCGCGCCAGACCGCGTGAAGTGAATCCACCGGCCTTCCTGAACAACTTCAACTGCTGCGGGAAATCCTCCGGGAACGGAGAAGGCTCCACGCGGTAGACCCACTGCTGACGGCGGCTCACGCTGCCGCTCCGGTGCGTCCTCCGTGCTCATTCCTATGGACCACGAGCACGTCCCGGTCCAGGAGCACACCGAGGCCGCCGGGCACGCGCGTGGCGAGGTCCACGAGGGCGAGCATGGCGCCGCCGTTGGGGCAGCCGCCGTTCCGCCACTGCTGGAGCTGCCTCGGGTCCACGCCGAGACAGCACGCCATGCCCTCCCAGGTGAGGCCCAAGAGCTCCTTGAGCGCGGTGAGCCGTTCGGGGAAATCCTCCGGCAGGATGGAGATGCCGGGGGTGAACGGCACCGGTGAGTTCCGCAGCCCGCTACGCATGGTCGTTCACCACGTAGAAGAGGTCGTCGAACTCGTGGCAGTCGAGGGTCTCCATGAGGAGCCGCCGCAGCGACGGCGACGGGCAGCGCTGCCCGTTGACCAACCGCGAGAGGTGGCCAGTGGAGATGCCCAACCGGTGCGCGAGCTCGTTCTGGGAGATGTTGAGCCGGTCGAGCCGCTCCCACAGCGCCTCCCGCTTGATGAGCACTCTCCTAGTGCGCCTACCGGGCATGCTCGTCCTCCTCCACGATGCGGGGCTCTTCACCTGAAGCCGTGACGGGTCCGACGTCGCTATCGGCGGGGTGGGTTGCGCAAGCCGAGGGGTGGAGACCCCTCTCGTGCGCGAGGCGTGCGAGGTGACGGCGTGCGATCATGCGGGCGAGCAGCCGCAGGCCGCGCTGCCGCAGCTCCTCCTGCTCCTTCGTGAGTCCTCTGACTCTTCGCACGTTTCTCGTCTTCATGTGAGTCCCGGTGACAGGCGCCGGTATCGCGGTGGTGCATCCGGAATCTAGGATGCATCACAGGAACCGGGCCCTTTAGTGTTGCAGTAGTCTAGCGGCAGTGCATACCTATGGACAAGGCATATGTGTCGGTAACAGGGATATCCTTGACAAGTGTTTCCTCTGGTATGACAATCATTGCTCATAGTTTGACCAAACGCCGATTGGGTGCATCAGTACAACACCAACCATTGTATAGGGAGACCGACATGGACGAGCAGAACGACTGGCGAGACGAGCAGATCGGGCAGACGCTGAAGCGGCTGCGTGGCGAGACGAGCATCCGCGCCGTGCAGCGCCTCACCGGCGTCTCCAACGCGTATCTCTCCCAGATCGAGAAGGGGACGCGCCACCCAGGTCCGAAGCTCCTGCGCCGGTTGGCCTCTCTCTACGGCGTCAGCGTGCACGACCTGCTGCGGAAGGCGGGCTACCTGGAGCGCGAAGGCGGGGAGACGGAGGTGGACGAGGATACGGAGGTGGAGCGCGCCTACCAGTACGTGCTCTCGGACCCGGTCTTCCGGGTGGGCACGAGGCCGCGCGGCCCGCTGTCGACGGAATCGAAGCGCTTCATCGTCGAGCTGTACGAGCGCTACAGCGGAAAGCGGCTGCTGCAATGAGCGGCCCGCTCACGCTCGACGGCTTCTGCCACCGGCTCGCCGCAGACCGGCTGCGGTACCGCAAGCTCCACCCCGCGGCCATGGCGGGGGAGTTCGTGGACTACTTCGATGTTCCGCCGTTCCCCCGCATGAAGGAGATCACGGGGCTGTTTGACTGGGCGGAGATCGGGAGGGTCGTCCTCTCGCATGAGACCGGCGGGCTCCGGGGCTACCATGTGGGAACCAGGGACGGCGGCTACCTGATCCACGTCGATGCATCCGAGGGCAGGGTGGGACAGGAGCACACGGCGCTGCACGAGGCCTACGAGGTCGTCCGCGAGCGGCTGCACGACCTGCATCCCCGTATCGGGCTTCCCACGGGGCCGCCCCTGTGCCGCCAGGCGGACCGGTTCGCCGCCGCCACGCTGATGCAGCCGCACTGGTTCGCCATCTTCGCCGAGGCATCGGGTCTCGATGTGGTCGCCCTGCAGGCGAGCTACGGACGCTCGTACGCGTCCTTGACGATGCGGCTCGCGGAGGTGATGCGCCATCAGCCGCTGTTGGCCGTCCTCTACGAGCGCGGACCGCAGGACGAACCGCTCCCGGGGATGGATGGGCAGGCTTCGGATGGTCTGCGCGCCACGGTGGTGACGAGGACGCCCGGGTTCCGGCTACGGACGCAGCGGCGACCACTGTCGGTGCTGCGCAGTCTGCTGCCGCGGCGTGGAGAGCCTCCTACGCTTGGATCGGTGGCGGAGCGGGTGGCGCTCACCGGCACACCCGCCGCGGTCGAACGGGTGAGCGGCTACGACCTGTGGCGGGCCGACGACCTGGCCGTGCTGGCTCGCCCGGTCATCTGGGGCGGGGAGGTGGCCAAGGTGTCCGTGATCGCGGTGCCGTACCGGGACCGCTCCGTCCTGTTGCCGCAGTTCGCCAACGCCGCGTTCGAGCGTATCTCCCACGCCCACCAGGTGCTGTAGGCACGGGGAATGAGTCGGAAGTCTACGCTTGGGCATCGAGGTGCCCAAGCCTTCGCGAGGAGCAGTAGGGCTGAGTTGCAGCGCCCCCAACGGCCGACTCGGGACTTACATACCCAACTTTCCCACTTGTCCCCTCGCGCGGTGTCTCCATGGCTTGCGGGACGGAGTCCAAGCGAACTCGGCGCTCACCGGCTGACCCGCCGTGCTCGACCGGGTGCCAGCCCTCTCCGCGTGCTGGAGGGGATGCCCTAGAGGGCCCAGCACCATCACTCAGAACCGGCAATCGGCCATCATCTATTCGATACCAGCAAGCTCGCTCAGTGGCCTACTTCTACGTTAGTCCTATTCCCCTTAGCATTCACCAGCCGACAGGTTTGGTAATGACCCCAACCTCATCCCTCAGCGTGTCGGGCAGCAGACTCCGCCGCAGGTGGCTCTTCCAGAGTCGCTTGACGTAGGTCGCAGCGCCTGCCAGTTGCTTGGGGCTGGGGTTTCTGGAGTCGGGGTTGATAAGCGTGACTCGAAGGCCCAAGTCGTCTCGCACATACCGCATTGCCCCGGCGAAGTCGGCATCGTTGGACACCACAACCGCCTGCTCGTACTCCCCATTGAACCCGTCCACCAGTAGACGAGTGGCTAGGTTCACATCAGACCCCTTCTCTTCGGAGTCTCTGATCAGGACGTGGGACGGCAGCCCCGTCACCGGCTCCGCCAGGGGACGGCGTTTGACGCCGGACCGGAAGACTCCGTAGTAAACGTCGAGGCTCGGTAGTGTTGCCAAAGCTCTCAGATATATGAGCTGACGCTGGGCTTGTCCAGGGTTGCCAGGGCGCACGTCGAGGCGGGCTGTGAAGTAGCAGACCTTGTTGATCGAGTCCTGGGTAAAGAGGGCCTCGGCCAGCTGACGCAGATCCAGCCACCGAAAGGGCGTGTCCTTCAGGGCGCGGTAGTAGAGATTGAAGCCGTCTATGTAGACGTTGGTGATCAAATCGCCGCCCCCTTACAAAGACAGAGACCGCCCAGAAGGACGGTCTCGACCCTACCGTCGAATCGATAGGGGTAGTCTATGCAGAATAGCAGGCCGGTTGGCCACTGTCAAAGCAAGGGGGTAGTGTTACAGTTTGGTTGCGATTCTCGGCGGGGTTGCTCAGGGCTGCTACCTAGCGCATCAGAGCAACCACCTCGTTGAGCAGGCGGTTCAGGTCAGCCCCATGGAGCACGACCTCCATGCGCTCTGTAACCACATAGGCATTGCCGAAGGGGAGAATCCGCAATGTGCGCGAACTGCCTGACCGTTTGGCCGCTATAGTGCCGTCCGACTGGATCATGAACCTAACTTCGGGTTGTGTGCTCATTCGCTGAACCTTTCTCCCACCCCTTACCGGGTGCGCCATGCCTCTAGCGTTAGGCTAGCCATCGCGGCCCCGCCTTGCATGAGTAGATAGAAACCGATGACCAGTGTTAGGGTGTCAGACGACATGCTCACTCCTTCCTTAGGGGGTGTGTTACCCGAATGCCCCGGTTGCAGCCGGGGCATTCATTGTCGTCGCGGGGGTGCGCTGCGGTCAAGCGGGCTACAGGCGGAGGAGCCGGAGCAACTCCCCCATCGTGTAGCGGCGGGTAGCGAGGCCAGCAGCGCGGGCCGGGGATGTACCTCGTAGGCTCTGGTGGGGCCTGACCCAGTTGTAGTACGCGAACCAGAACGCGAGGGCCTGTAAGTGCTTGGCCCACTTCTTGGAATGCCCGCTTGCCCTCCGCGTGTACCGGCGCAACTGCGTCTGCATCGTGAGGTTGTGCCGACACTTAAGGGGAAGATAGAAACAGCCCCGCCGACCTTCTCCTTTTTGCAACAGGAGGCCGGCGGGGCGTGAAAGGAGGGCAGTGATGCCCTACGCCCCTATGCTACTACTACTCGGAGCCTAGCAGGACCCCTGCCGGGCAAATGGGAACTTACCGGTCTTCTTATACACCTTGTTGCAATCAATGCAATACGTCTGGTAGCCGTCGGGCTGTTTCCGATTGCGGTGGAATTCAGTAAGCGGCTTGTACTCCTCACAGCACTTGCAGTACTTCCCAGTTGCCCGCATCGCCGACATTCGCCCTTGGTGGGCGTGTCATGTCAGACGTCGCTATTGCACCCTCGTAGGTCGAGTCGTGCTTACTGCTCGCTATTGCGCACCTTTTCTGGCTCCTACTTTGCGAGTGACACTTGGACGTTGACGTTGGCGGCTGGGATGCGCCACAGTGAGTATGCGGCGGACAGGCCGCAGCACAACCGATAAGACTAACGACGAGGGATACGACCATGAACGACACGAACACCTACACACCCGCAGCAGTCTACGCTCGGGTCTCCAGCGACAGGCAGGACGTCGACCTCTCGGTGGCGGCGCAACTCCGCGCCCTGCGGGAATACGCTGAGCGCAACGGCTTCGTCATCGTCCGCGAGTACGTCGACGAGGCTGAGAGCGGACGCGTGGCCAACCGTCCGCAGTTCCGGGAGATGATCGAGGCGGGCAGCAGTGCCCAGGCACCGTTCAACGTGATTCTCGTCTGGAAGTTCAGCAGGTTCACGCGCAAACGGGAGCACGCGGTCGCCTTCAAGTCGATGCTGCGCAGGAAGGGCATCCGCGTCGTCTCCATCACCGAACACGCGGACGATACCCCGACCGGCAGGCTGATGGAGGCCATGATCGAGTCCGTGGACGAGTTCTACAGCGAGAACCTCGCGCAGGAGGTCGTCCGGGGCATGCGGGAGGCAGCGTCTAGGGGCTACTTCCTTGCATGTCGTGCGCCCTTTGGCTACAGGCGGGTGAAGGTCAGCGACGGGGTGAAGGAGCGCCCCACGCTGGAGGTCGACCCGTCCGCCGCCCCCATCGTGCGGGAGATATTCGAGAGTTCGCTGCGGGGCAACGGCTTGAAGGAGATCTGCCGGGAACTGAACGACAAGGGCATCAGCAACCGGGGGAAGCGGTGGTACAGGAACGGACTGCACCACCTGCTGACGAACGAGGCGTATACAGGGACGGCGACATGGGGTGTGAAGAGCAAGGACGAGAAGGCCGGAGAGCCGGTTCGTGTGGAGAACGCATGGCCCGCGCTGGTATCGCGTGAGATGTTCACGGCAGTGCAGGAGGGCCTGCGCGCGCGTGCGCCGAAGATGCAGCGTCCCGCGCGAGTGGGGAGCCAGTACCTGCTGAGCGGTCTGCTGCGCTGCGGCGTGTGCGGGAAGCCGTATACGGGGCAGGGAGCGAAGGGCGGAAGGTTCGCGTACTACATCTGCGGAACGCTCCTGCGTGACGGATCGGGGAGTTGCTCAGCGCGGTACCTGAACGCGTCGAGGATGGAGGAGCTCATCGTCGCACGCATCAGGGAGCGGATACTGACGGAGGAGGCGATCATCGAGCTGGTGAGCATGGTCGCGGAGGAGGTCGACGCGGTTGCGGGCGAGGCGAACGGTCGGCTGCAGGCGATCAACGCGGAGCTTGGGGACGTTGAGATGCGGTTGGAGAACCTCTACCAGGCGCTGGAGACGAAGCAGTTGCCGATGGATGTGCTGTCGCCTCGGATACTGGCGCTGAAGGGACGCCAGGACCAGCTGACTGCTGCGCGCGAGGAGGCCGAGGGTCAGCTGGAGCAGCGCCGGATGGACCTGCCGACGAGCGAGGAGATCAGGGGATACGTGGCGGACTTCCGGGAGTTCCTGCAGGAGGGGACGTTCCCTGAGCGGAAGGCGTTGCTGCGGAACTTCGTGGAGGGCATCGAGATTATGGGCGAGGAGGCGACGCTGACGTACACCATCCCCATGCCGCAGGACGGGGTAATCCGGGAGTCGGCGTCGGTTCTCGATTTCGTCCAGAGTGGCCCACCACTGCGCCACCCGAACACCCCCGGTTAGAATGTGCGGCCAGAGGAGCTCGTCATGCCCATCTGCCGCGGAACCTTCGAGGTCAACATGGAACCGGAGCCTCCGTTCCTGGAGCAGGACGGGGTTACGCTGAACCGCAACTTCGTCCGCAAGGAGTTCTCCGGCGACATGGCCGGCACGTCGGAGGCGCAGATGCTCGCAGCCTTCACCGGCACGCCCGGTTCGGCGGGGTACGTGGCCATCGAGCACTTCACAGGTTCGGTGGACGGGAAATCCGGCTCGTTCGTGCTTCAGCACAGCGGGGTGATGGACAAGGGCGACGCGCAGCTTACGGTCACCATCGTGCCCGACTCGGGCACCGGAGAGCTGGCCGGGATCTCGGGGACGATGGAGCTCGACCACGACGAGGGTCAGCACTCGTACGTTCTGGACTACGAGCAGGCGTAAGCCGACGGAGCGGTACGGCGATGGCCAGGGCAACAGGCCGGTCAACGGCATCCCGGAAGATCGACGATAAGATCGCGGAGCTCGGCGACTGGCGGGGCGAGCGGCTGAGCGAGGTGCGCAGGCTCGTCCTCGAAGCCGACCCCGAGGCGGTCGAGGAGTGGAAATGGCAGAACTCCGCCGTGTGGTCGCACGACGGGGTGGTAGCCGCTGCGAAGGCGACCAGGGACAAGGTGCGGGTCACGTTCGCGCAGGGGGCCAGGCTCCCCGATCCCGGGAATCTGTTCAACGCGAACCTGGACGGGGACACGATGCGGACGATAGCCATCCTCGAGAGCGACGAGATCGACGGGGCCGCGCTGCAGGCGCTGGTCCGCGAGGCGGTGGCGTTCAACGGCAGGCAGGACGGCACGGCGCCGGTGCTCCTCTCCGGCGGCAACCCGCAGATACCGAAGGGCGACGGCGACGCCCCGGTGCAGGCCTACATCGCGGCGATGCCGGGCTGGAAGAGCGACGTCGGACGCCGCCTCGACGCGCTCATCGAGCAGAACGTCCCCGGCGTGCGCAAAGCGGTGCGGTGGAACTCGCCCTTATACGGCGTCGAGGGCATGGGCTTCTTCCTGAACCTTCACGTCTTCACCCGCCACGTGCGCGTGACCTTCTTCCAAGGCGTATCGCTGGAGCCCGCGCCACCCGGCAAGATGAAGGACCCGGACTCGCGCCATATCGACGTCCACGAGGGCAAACTCGACGAGGCGCAGATGGCGGCGTGGGTGCGGCAGGCGGCGGCCATTCCCGGCTGGGACCTGAACTGACATCACTGACGCGGAGGCAGGTATGAGCACGCAACATTCACCCATCGGTTTCCTCGAAGCCATCTGCTATGACGTTGCGGACATCGACCGCGCGGCGGCGTTCTGGTCCGGGCTGCTGGGCTGCACGTTCGGTACGTCCACGCAGACCGGGTTCCGGCGGGCGCAGCTTCCCAGCGGCCTCTACTTCCTGCTGCAGCAGAGCGACGAGCCGAAGACGGGCAAGAACCGCGCCCACGTCGATTTCGAGACGGACGAGATGGACGCCGCGGTGGCGCTCGTCGTGGAGCTCGGCGGCAAGGCGCTGCATCCGGTCGACAACGGGCTCGCGGGTTTCTGGGTGTGCGCAGACCCGGACGGGAACGAGTTCTGCATCGGTCCGCCGGAGTCGCGTCCGCCGCGCGTGCTATAATTCTAAGCGCTTGTCAAGGTTCCAAACTTCAACTGAGGGCGCAATCCATGGAAAGAGTCGAATACCAACCTCTCCTTATACAGGATATCCTCAATTATCACCGTTCCGAGGAACTCAATCTGGCACCTTGGTACCAGCGGCGGTCAATATGGACCACCCCCCAGAAAGCCTACCTCATCAACACCTTGCACGAACAAAAGCCTGTTCCTGCGATATACATTAGATATTCGTTGGATTTGGAAGCAGCGAAAACCATACGAGAAGTCGTAGATGGTCAACAAAGAACCCGTGCAATCATAGACTATTGCGATAACGTCTTCCCTGCCAGACTACCTTTCATGGAAGCAAAAAAGACATTCTCAGAGTTGAATCGCGAGCAGCGTACTACATTCTTGCTGACTGCGATTCCAGTAGGATACTTGCTGGGCGCTACAGACGAAGATGTCATCGATATATTCGGCCGAATCAACTCTGTCAGCAAGACACTGAATAGTCAAGAAAGGAGAAACGCAGCTTATAGTGGGGAGTTTAAGCAATTCTGTCTCAGTCAGGCCTCCTCTCGTATAAGCCTATGGCGACACTACCAACTATTCTCCGCTACAGAAATTGCAAGAATGGGTGAAGTACAGTTCATCTCAGATGTTATTTTGAATATGCTACGGGGACTATCCGATTTCAGCCAGCCATCCCTCGATCGGCTTTATAAGGAATACGAGGATGATTTTCCCAACCACGCTAGCATTATCCGTCGACTTGACCGAGTTTTTGATTTCATTGTGCAGTTGGACGTATCTGCCATCAGGGACACGATTTTTGCACGTCAACCGATTTTCTTCTCTTTACTCTTGGTGTTGGACTCTTTGAAGGGGCTACCGAAACGGAAAATTGAAAACTTACTGCACGAGATGGATCATCGATTCTACGAACACCAGACTCCTGCCGACGTAGATTTCGCAGCTGCTTCCATGGCAACAACACAACGGATCAGACAGAGAACCATTCGCGATAAATATATTCGAGGTTTCTTGGCATAATGCCAACCCCGAGTCTGAGAATTATTGTCAACCAGACTCAATACAGTGTTGATCGACTAGTTGGGTATAGAACTACACCTAGTGGGATGGACGGTCGCTCTCAACATTTAATCTCAGAACTAATCTTGCTTCGCCTACTAGCGATATTGGAGGTCGCAATAGATGAATTGGCGTGCCGGCTTGTAGCCGGAGCGACATATACGAATGGTACACAATCTGGTGTGTCTGTTCCTGCCAAAAGCATAGCTGCGGCCAAACATGTGATTTCTTCATCGAAAAGGAACAAGAAGAAGAGTTTCCTGAATTGGACTAAGGCATCTGAGATAGAGGCAAACCTCTGCCATGTCTTTACACGTACTGAACCCATTATCAACTACGCATATGCTCACGCCAACATTCTTGATGAAATGAAGAATACCAGGAATTATGTCGCTCACAATAACCCAAGAACAAGGAGGGCATTCCAAGCCATAATGCGTGCCACGTACAGTGGTAATGCTTCATTGTCAGTGGGGGCATTCTTGACATCTACTAAAAGACACCAAACTGCCAAGATCGATGAGTATCTTACTGCAGCAAGGGTGATAGTTGGAGACCTGTCGAAAGGATGAATTGGGAGGGTTGCTATTGTTATCCCCTAGCTGCCTGCCTGTCGTGCAAGGAAAGAGGGCATGAGGTCCATGGCGCGTTCGGACTCGGGGCCGGGTTCGCTGCGCGCCTCCGAAGATTCCAGCCTTCACAAGCATGACGGGGCCAGATGCCGTCTTCCTCCGGACGCACGGACTCTGTGCTTCGTGCTACTCTTTCGCACGGCCTAACTCGTGAGGTGAAAATCGGGCATGCGTTTCAACAGGTGGATGGCACTCTGCGGGTTGTTGGTGGCCCTCTTCCTGCTGCCAGGCTGCACCACGGAAGCGGCCCCGGAGAGCACTCCTACTCCTGTCACTGAGGCCACGGCTACTCCTCAATCGGAGGTCGGCGAAGTCCCCGGGGCGACACCGACCGCTCCATCCGAAGCGGAGACGGAGCCCGAGGGTCCGTCCGGAGAAGAGACAGAGCATGTCTACCGGATCGGCATCGCGGCGGACCTGACCACCACCAATCACTGGGCATACCTGGGGCCGGACGGGACCGTATGGAACGGCTACGTGCTCGCCGAAAGCAAGCCGTCGCTCTATGGGTACTCGGCGCAGAGGAACGACTGGATCCCATCGCTAGCAGTCGACTTCCCCACTCCGCTCAAAGAAGAGGTGGTGGACGGGGAGACACTCTGGACCACCGAGGTGGAGCTGATAGAAGGCGTGAAGTGGAGCGACGGCAACGACGTTACCGCCGAGGACTTCGCGTTCACGGCCAGCACAGCCGCGGAGATGGAGCTCACCGGCAACTGGCCCTCGATAGTCGACCCGGATTACTTCGACTACGCCGAGACCGACGGCCCATACCACCTGAAGATCTTCTTCAAGCAGAAGCCGGGCCTGGCGCGATGGCAGTTCGGGCTGGCGTTCATGCCCATCTTCTCCAAGTCCTACTGGGAGCCGGTGGTGACCGAGGCCCGGCAGGCCGGTGACATCATCGAGCAGCAGAAGGTGCTGTTCTCCCACGTCCCCGAGGGTGAACCCAGCGCGGGAGGCTTCATCTTCGGCCAATGGGAGCGGGGCGCCTTCGCAGAGAAGGACCGGAACCCGGACTACTCATTCAGCGGATCGGAGGTCGCGCTGTACGCCAACGGCGCGTACTCGACCTCCACCCTCGGGCTCAACGAGTTCACTGCCTACGGTGAACCCAGCGGCGAAGCGGTACTGGAGTACGTGGAAGGCCCGTTCGCGGCAAGCACCATCTACTCCATCTACGGCAGCCAGGACGCCGCCGTTCTGGCCCTCAAGAAGGGCGACATCGACTTTATGCTGAACCCGGTGGGGCTGTCCAAGGGGTTGCAGGAACAACTGGCGGGCGAGGGCGGCCTTACCACCATCGAGAATGCATCCGACGGGGTCCGCTACCTGGGGTTCAACTTCCGCAGAGCGCCCCTGGATAACAGGGCGTTCCGGCAGGCGGTGGCAACTCTGATAGACAAGGAGTTCCTGGTGGACACCGTGCTGCAGGGTGTAGCCATCCCCATCTACACGATGGTGCCGGAGGGCAACGGGGCCTGGTACAACAGCGACGTGCCGCTCATCGGGAAGGGGATGACCCGCCAGGAGCGCGTCGGCAGGGCAGTCGAGCTACTCAAGGAAGCGGGATTCACCTGGGAGACGGAGCCCCGCGTCAGCGAGGACGGCAATTTCATCGAGCAACCGGGCGAGGGGCTGACGATGCCCAACGGCGAGCCGGTACCGGCGATGGGACTATTCGCCCCCAGTGCGGGATACGACCCGCTGCGCTCCACCTTCGCCATCTGGATCGAGCGGTGGTTGAACGAGGTGGGGATCCCCCTGCGGGCCAACCTCACCGGGTTCAACGTCATCGTCGAGAAGGTGTTCGACCAGCAGGACTTCGACATGTGGATCCTCGGCTGGGGCCTCACCCCCTTCCCTGACTACCTCGAGTCGTTCTTCCACAGCCGCCATTCGGCACTGGAAGGGTACAACGCCGGCGGGTACAACAACCCGGACTTCGACCGCCTGGCCGACGGGTTGCTCTCAGAGACCGATCTGGAGGCAGCACGTCAGCAGGTCTTCGAGATGCAGGCATTCCTCGCGGAAGACCTGCCCTACGTTGTGCTGTTCGACACTCCCATCGTGGAGACCTACCGGAGTGAGCGGATCGAGTATCCCTACACCGACACCTGGGGCGGACTCCAGAGCGTTGCAGGGATGCCGAGCCTGGTGGACTTCAGGTAGCCTTCCCGGCAGCCCGGAGTCTCCTGCATGGGCAGCGCTGACGCAGGCGGGGGATCAGACACGCTGAGCATCGTGTTGGGAAATAAGAACTGATGGCAGGCTATCTGGTCAGGCGAGCCGGTCAGATGGTGCTGACGCTGTTCCTCATCATCACGCTCACCTTCTTCCTCGTGGAGGCGCAGCCGGGAGATTACGCTTCCTTCTACGTGCTCAACCCCGACCTGCCCCCCGAAGTAAAGGACCAGATCAGGGCCGCGTTCGGGCTGGACAGACCGGTGTGGCAGCAGTACCTGATCCATCTCAAGAACACCGTCACCGGGAATCTCGGCGTTTCCTTCGGGAACTACCCACGGCCCGTCATCGACGTGCTCGCGGAGCGGGTGCCCCGGACACTGGTGCTGTTCCTGACGGCTACCGCTGTGTCCTTCTACATCGGGTTCTTCCTCGGCAAGGCCATCGCCTGGCGCCGTGGCGGACTGTTCGAGTACGCCACCACCATCTCGGGGGCGGTACTGTTCACCGCCTTCACGCCGGCCTTTGCCCTGATGATGATCTGGGTGTTCGCCTTCAAGCTGGGCTGGTTTCCGGTGGGCAAGTTCCTGGACCCCCTGGTATGGCGGGGGGCCGACGTCAGCGCCAACTACGTGTTCGGCAACATGCTTCTCAGCGCGGGGGCCTTCATCGTCTTCGCGCTGCTGGTCATGCTGCTCCTCAAGAGGTTCGGGCGAGCAGTGCCGTCAGTGGTGGCCCTTCCGATAGTCCTCGGCGGCGCGGCGGTCATCGTGGCAGCGTGGGCCATCTCAGGCATCGGCGGGTTGGCGCTGGACATCGTGAAGCACATGGTCCTGCCTGTGGCTACTCTCACGCTCATATCCTTCGCCGGGACCATGCTGCTGACCCGCAACAGCATGCTGGAGACCATCCGCGAGGACTACGTGATGGCCGCGCGGGCCAAGGGGCTGCCGGACAAGCAGGTGCGTGACCGTCACGCCGCCCGGAACGCGATGCTGCCGGTGGTGACCAGCCTCGTCTACAGCCTGATATTCGCGATCGACGGGAGCGTGATCATCGAGAGCGTCTTCTCCTGGCCGGGCACCGGCCTGACCCTCCTCCAGGCGGTGCGAAGCGAAGACCTGCCGTTGGTGATGGGAGCCATCCTCTTCATAGGTGTGCTCTCGCTCCTGGCGCACGTCGTAGTCGATGTCCTGTATGTCTACCTCGACCCCAGGATCCGGTACCAATGACTACCCCGGAACCGTTTGGCCCCACACCTGAGATCGCGGTCGACGCAGGCAGCAGGAGGCTGCGTTTCGTATTGGCGCGACTGCGACTGGTGTGGCGGTCGTTCAGAAGCGGCGGGGGCACATTCCTGGAAAGCCAGATGGGCAGGTTGTCCCTGTTCATCATCATCGTCTACGCCCTGATGGCGGTCGCTCATCCGATACTGATGGCGTCTGTCTGGGACCCTGCCACCTACGACCCCGTGACCGGATACTCCTTCGACCAGGTGGAGCAGCCAGCCCCGCCGAGCTGGAAGCATCCCCTAGGGACCGATCCGTTGGGCCGGGACGTGCTCAGCCAACTGCTGTACAGCACCCGCTCCGAGTTCGTGCTGGGGATAACCGCCGCACTGGTGACTGTTACCATCGCAACCTTTGTGGGAGCGGTCGCCGCCTATTACGGCAGAGTGGTGGACGCCTTCTTCATGCGGCTGGCCGACCTGATGATCGCCCTGCCGGCCATATCGTTGCTGATCGTCCTGAGCGCCCTCTTCCCTCTGAACCTGTTCTACCTGGCGCTGATAATCGGCGTGCTGAGCGGGTTCGGAGGGACGGCCATCATCCTGAAATCCCAGGCGCTGAGCATCAAGGTGAAGCCCTTCATCGAAGCGGCGCGCGTGGCCGGCGGGGGCCATTTCCACATCATCTTCGTCCACATCATCCCCCACCTGTTGCCCCTGGCCCTGCTCTACATGATGTTCACGGTCACCAGCGCCATCTTTGCCGAGGCCGTGCTGTCGTTCCTCGGCCTCCTGGACCTGAGGATGAGCTGGGGAATCATGATCCACACGGCCAACACCGGCGGCTACCTGCTGGGCGGCACCAGGTACTGGTGGCTGATAGTCCCCGCCGGGGCTTCCATCACGCTCCTCTGCAGCGCCTTCTACCTGGCGGGGCGAGCCCTGGACGAGGTGGTGAACCCCCGGCTGAGGCAACGCAATGACTGACCGGCGCGACCCATTGCTGAAGGTGGAGGGCCTGAGCCTGAGCTATCAGACCAGGCAGGGCGAGCTGCAGGCCATCCGGGACGTCAGCTTCGAGTTGGCCCGGGGCTCCGCACTGGGGCTGGTGGGTGAGTCCGGTTGCGGAAAGACTTCCGTCGCCAACTGCCTGATGCGCCTGCTGCCCGATAGCGCCCGATTGTCGGCTGGGCGGGTGCTGCTGGACGGGCAGGACATCCTGCTCCTGACCGAAGAGGAGATGCGGCTCCTGCGGTGGCGGCGCATCTCCATGGTCTTCCAAGCAGCAATGAACGTCCTGGACCCGGTGTACCGGGTGGGCCAGCAGATCGTCGAGGCCATCGAGACCCACGGCGTGGAATCCACCGAGCCCGCAGCCAGGGAGCGTGTGGCGCGCCTGTTCCGGTTGGTGGGGCTGGACCCCAAGTTGACGGAGCATTACCCCCATGAGTTCAGCGGCGGCATGCGCCAACGCGCGGTCATCGCCATGGCCCTGTCGTGCGATCCCGACCTGATGATCGCCGACGAGCCGACCACTGCCTTGGACGTGATAGTGCAGGACCGGATACTCCGGGAGCTGAAGGACATCCAGCAGCAGCTCGCCATGAGCCTCATTTACATCAGCCATGACATAGCGGTGGTAGCGGAGGTGACGGACGTGGTGGGAGTGATGTACGCCGGGCGGCTGGTGGAGATGGGAGACACCGCCGACGTGTTCCGGGCCCCGGCTCATCCCTACACCGCGGCGCTGATGTCCTCATTCCCCAGCATCAGCGGGGAGAGGCGTCCGTTGATCAGCCTTCCCGGCGAACCGCCGAACCTCTCTGACCCGCCCCAGGGCTGTCCGTTCCATCCGCGCTGCGCTTACGCCACGGACGTGTGCCGGGTCGAGTACCCGCCCGAGGTCAGAGCCGGCAGCCACCGGGCCGCCTGCTGGCATCCGCTGGACGCAACGCTGGTGCCGCAGGGCTGACGGATGGAAAGCGCGAGCAACATTCCAGAGACCCCGAACGCCCCGGCCACCGGCACGGACGCTTCGGACGACGGCCCTCTGCTGGCCGTTCACGGCCTGACCAAGCTGTTCCCGGTTGGGGGGAGTCCCTTCCGCAAGCCTTCGAGCTTCATCCATGCGGTTGACGACGTGAGTTTCCAGCTGGGACACGGAGAGAGCCTCGGGCTGGTGGGAGAGTCGGGCTGTGGCAAGACCACGGTAGGCAAGCTGCTGGTCAAGCTGCTGGAGCCCACCGACGGCAAGATACTCTTCCGATTTGCCGGTGACCCGGTCGACACCGAGACCGGGGCTCCCTGGGACCCCGCCGCCATGAGGGGACGGCAGTTGCGCTCCTTCCGCAGGCGTGTGCAGATGATCTTCCAGGACCCCTATGAGTCCATGAACCCCCGGCGGACCATCTACGACATCATCTCCGAGCCGCTATCGGTGCAGGGCATGGGCGACGTTCAGTACCGGGTCGACCGCGTGCTGGAGATACTGACGCTCGTGGGCCTCACACCGGCGGGAGCGTTCCTGTTCCGCCACCCCCACGAGCTTTCCGGCGGGCAGCGCCAGCGAGTAGCCATCGCCCGCGCGTTGGTGATCCGCCCGTCCTTCGTGGTGGCCGACGAGCCGACCTCCATGCTCGACGTTTCCAGCAGAACGGGAGTGATGTCCCTGATGCAGGACCTGGCCTCTGAGCTGGGAGTGGCCTACCTGTACGTTACGCACGACCTGGCGGTGGCGCGCTATATGTGCCATCGCATCGCCGTGATGTACCTGGGGAAAGTGGTGGAACTGGCTGAGACGGAGGAGTTACTCCGCAATCCGCTGCATCCGTATACGAAGGCGTTGTTGTCTGCGGTGCCCCTGCCCGATCCGGGAAGCCGCCGCGAGCCGCCGGACATACGCGGCGACCTCGCTACGCCGATAGACCCGCCTACCCGCTGCCGGTTCTACGAGAGGTGCCCCGCAGCAACCGCGCACTGCCTGAACCATCCGCATCCCCTCCTCGAGGAGAAGAGCCCGGGACACCTGGTGGCCTGCTACGAGGTGTGAGCCGTCGCGTCTATTCCGATGCAGCGCCGACGTGGCGCGCGAGGAACGAGCGCATGAGGTCGATGGCGCGGTCGGACTCGGGGCCGGGTTCGCGCGCGAACCCGTGCGGCATGCCGGGGAACGCTTCGTACTCGGCGTGCCCGCCCGCCCGGCTCCAGGACTCAGCGAAGCGCTGGGGGATCTCGTGCGGGATGTTGCCATCGGCTGTCCCCTGCACGACGAGCAGCGGCGGCAGGGCGACGTCCTCACCGCGGTCGAGTATCTCCTGCGGGTTGGCCTCGTGGACGGCGTCCCACGGCCGGAAGTAGTTCTCGGTGGAGCGCACGAGCCGTTCGACCGGCGCTCCTTTCGCCCATTCGTAGCGCGCGAGCGGGTCCACGATCGTCCAGAGCGCGATGAGGAAGCCGAGGCTTGCGTCGTCGCCGATGCCGTCGGCAGCAATGGCGGAGTAGCGCGGGTCGCGGGGGCGCATCGCGGTGAGGAGGATGGTGTGTCCGCCGCTCGAATCACCCGCGCCGCCGACGCAGGCGGGGTCGCCGTTGAAGTCGCTCGCGTGGGCCTTCAGCCAGCGCACGGCGAAGTTGGTCTGAGCGACCTGCACCGGGTACGGGTGCGCGGGGGCGAGGCCGAAGTCGTGCGCCGCAACGACCATGCCGCACTCGGCGAGTTGCGTGTCGATAGGGGAGGCACCCAGACGGTCGCCGGTGTTCCACGCGCCGCCGTGCGCCCGGAGGAGCACGGGGAACGGTCCATCGCCCACGGGGCGGTAGACGGTCATCAGCAGCGATTCGCCGTCGACGCGCAGGTATTCGACGTCCTGCGAGACGACATCGTAGCGGGCGGCTGGGTCGTACCGGGTCATGGGGGGAGGATACATGAGGAAGGGGGCGCGCTAAAGCGCGTCGCAGGGCACCCACAAGGGATGCCCCTACACCGGGCAGCCCCACACCCCGGCCCTCCGCGAGCGGCTCGCTGCGCCACTCTCTGGATTCCCGTTTTCACGGGAATGACGAGGGGGGCGGGAATGACGAGGGGCGGGGCGGGAATTGTAGATGTCAGCTAATTCGCTGACAGATTCTGCATGGTTTCGAGGGGTGTCTTGCCACCCAAGCCTTGGTGGGGCCGCTCCGTGTTGTAGTAG
>Ga0209021_1001038_pt1 | contig 30202 bp, 29 predicted proteins | sample PinacodermFT_FD_187299 | JGI IMG/M metagenome (GOLD analysis project Ga0209021, IMG submission 187299) | Host-associated microbial community of the marine sponge Aplysina aerophoba from Gulf of Piran - sponge pinacoderm, lysed by freeze-thaw... | ecosystem: Host-associated > Porifera > Sponge >... | reverse complement strand
GGGGTCGACCTGGGAGCTCGGGTCGAGATGTACTCGACCATCTATCGAGCGACACGTGACGGCCTGGCGGTGCTCGTCGTTTCGGATGATCTCGACGAGCTGCAGGTTCTTGCAGACAGAGTCGTCGTCTTTCGAAACGGGGCCATACAGGGCGCGCTGAGCGGCGACGACATATCGAGTAACCGCATACTCGAGTTGGCCCTGTGAGAACGGCGAGATCAGCCCTCTTCTCAGAGGACCGACGGCCGAGTCGATGCCACCAACTCATGGCGCCGGGAGAACGTGTTCCTCACGATGGATGAGTCAGGAGCCCCATCGGACAAGGCATCCGCCGGCCACGGCAAATCGCGGGCATCGGGGCGGTGGCATCAGCGAGGGCGAGACGCCTACGCCGAGTTGGCGAGCCACCCTGCAGCAGTTCTGTTCGGGTTCCTGGTTGCGATGTGCGTTGCGCTCACCTTTGCCCATGACGCGTTTCTCACCCGCCCGAACCTGGTCGCCGTCGGCCTGGCCGTCAGCGTCGTGGGCATTGCCGCCGTGGGTCAGACCATCGTCATCGTTTCCGGTGGCCTTGATCTGTCGACAGAGTCCATCATTGCCCTGACCAGCGTGGTGGTCGCCGACCAGCTCCGCAACGGGATGCCGGTCGGCGTATCCCTGCTGGTGGGTCTGGGCGTCGGTGTCGGCGCCGGGCTGGTCAACGGGATGGTCGTTGCCTGGTTGGGCGTAAACCCTGTCATCACGACACTCGGGACTCTTGCCCTGTTGCGCGGACTCGCTCGAATCTACGCGGAGGGCAAGACCATCCGAGTATCCGACCCGACGATGCGCGATATCGGACTCCATGAGCTTCCCGGCGGTCTGCCGATTCCGGTTGTCGTGACGGTCGCGTGCTTCCTGATCGGGGGGGCCGTCATGATCTGGACGACCTTCGGTCGCAACGCGTACCTGATCGGCGACAACCTCGAGGCGGCGCGGCTCGCTGGGATCAGGATCTCGGTATTCCAGATAGCCGTGTACGTCGTCGCGGGTCTCTTCGCCGCCATTTCCGGGATCATCTTCACGGCGTCGGTCGGCGCCGGGCTTCCGAACGGTGCCACTGGCACGTCACTGACCGTCATCGCCGCCGTGATCCTGGGCGGCACGAGCCTCACCGGAGGGATCGGCCGTGTGGGCGGAACTCTCATCGGCGTCCTGGTGCTCGGAGTGATCGACAACGGACTGATCCTTCTCAACGTGAGCAGCGACTGGCAACTCGTCGCCGTGGGCGCCATTCTCATCGTCGCCGTTGCCTTGGACCAGAAACGGCTCGATTGAAAAGTTCCGTTGGGGTGGGTGTCCCGTCGCCGCTCGCGATCATGCCCAGTGTGGGCGCTCATATGAGCACCTACACTCTGCGATGATGGATCCGGTTGTGGACCCCACCGATCGACTGATCGACCCGCTCCGATCGTTGAAGTTGGCGCATATCGCCAAGCGCTACTACGAGGAGAACAAGAGCAAGGTCGAAATCGCCGACGAGTTCGGAATCTCTCGATTCCGAGTCGCCCGCCTCATCGATGACGCGTTGGCCGAGGGGATCGTGCGAATCGAGATCCGCACTCCAACCTCGATCGATGCCGACCTGTCGCTCGAGCTGGAGGGCCGGTTCCGCCTCGAGCGGGCAGTGGTCGCCACGGCCGCCGATTTCTCCGACGAGACCGGCGTTCGCCTGGCAGTTGCAAGGGTGGCTGCAGCCCTCGTCGCCGAGATCCTCACGAGCGACGACGTCGTCGGCATCGGCTGGGGGCGCACTCTCCACGATTTTGTCTCCGAGCTGCCAGCCCTCCCGCCGTGCACAGCCGTCCAGGTCGTCGGCGGAATGCCCGAGGTCGAACTGTGGATGAACTCTGTCGATCTCGTGCGGCGCTTCTCCGAGCGGGCCGAGGGCCCGATGCACACCTTCCTGTTGCCGTACCTGGTGAACGATGATCTCGTGGGTGCGGGACTGCAGTCCGATCCCGGCTTCGTCGCGGCGAAGAAGCTCTTCCGATCGCTGACCGTGGTGGTGGCCGGCGTCGGATCATGGGATCCCCCGCGATCGGGCTTGTTCGATCTACTCACGCCGACCGAGCGACACGAGATCCACGGGATGGGCGTGGTTGCGGACATGTTCGGCGCACTCATCGATGGATTGGGGAACATCGTGTCATCGCCCCTCGAAGCCCGCTCGACGGGGATCTCGGCGGACGATCTCGGGTTGGTGCCGTCGGTGATCGCCATCGCCGCGGGGGTGGACAAGGCCAAAGCGCTCGGAGCGGCTCTGCGCTCGGGCCTCATCACCTCATTGGTGACCGATTCCGGTGTCGCCTCTGCTCTGCTCGAAGACGGGTCGGTCGACTGACATCGACCGGATTCATAGACCTTCGGAGACCGCTGCGTTGAGGGTCAGGGGTCCGGGTCCGTGCTCCAGACCGTCCGAGCACGCCACGGAGAGGCCGAGAAGGCCGTTCGCGACCCCAAGAATCGCGGCCGCATCGATTCCGTAGTAGGCGAACAGGTACGCGGCCCTGCCGCCGTGCGTGAAGGTGTCGCGAATCCCGACCTTGCGCAGTGTGGCGCCGAGTCCGTGCTCGGCTATCAGTTCGGCCACCGCCGTTCCCAGCCCTCCACGGGTGAGATGGTTCTCGACCGTGATGGCGGCTCCGGTTCTCGCGATGGACTCGAGCACCTGCGGGTCCGTGAAAGGCCTGAGTGTCGAGACGTTCAAGTGGGTCACGCCCACGCCGGCTGCGGCGAGGGCGGCGCAGGCACCGATGGCATGCTCGGTGGTGGCGCCGGTGCTGAGGACCGTGAGGTCGTCGCCTTTCGAAAGCAGGCGAGCCGCGTTGAACCGGAAGGGCTCGTCGAAATACCGTGGAACCTCCCCGCGGGGGAGGCGGCAGTACACGGGGCCTGCGATGTCGGGCAGGGCAGCGGGAAACGTCTCGACGTCCGTCGCGTCGGCCAGGCAGAGCACGGTCATGTTCGGAAGCCCGACCATCAACGAGATGTCGTCGGTTGCCTGATGCGTGACGCCTCCGGGCGTGGTGATTCCCGGGAGGAACCCGATGAGGCGTACCGGCAGGTTCGGGTAGGCGACGTTCAATGCGATCTGCTCGTACGGGCGTCTGGTCGCAAACACGCCGAACGATGGATAGAACGGCTCGAGCCCCTCGCGGGCGAGGCCGCTCAGGGCCCCGACGAGATTCTGTTCGGCCATGCCGAGCGAGAAGTACCGGTCGGGGAAGGTCTCGCGGAAGAGATCGGCCTCGACCGACCTCGTCAGGTCGTTGGTGATGCACACCACGCGCTCGTTGCGCCGCGCGTAGTCGACGAGGACGGACGCGAATGGCCGGTGGACCGTTCCCTTGACCGGGTTCATCGAGGTACGTCCTCATACAGCGGCGATGACGCCCTGAACTCCTCGGCCTCGCCAGGGCGAAATCGAATGAAGTGCGTCATGGAGTTGTCCCGACCCGCGATCGCCGGAAAGCCACGCGTCGGGTCTGTGCGGCATACCACGACGACCGGTAGGCCGCCGCCGTCGAGGGTGGCTGCACCGGCGATGGCAACCGGATCGTGTCCGTCGACCTCCCGCGCCGCACACCCGAAGGCAGCCGCTTTTGCGGTCAACGATCCGACGGGCATGACCTCGTCCATAGGGCCGTCGACCTGCCAGCCATTGACATCGATCAGCACCCGGAGATTGTCGAGACCAAAGGCAGCGGCGGTCTGGAGTGCCTCCCATGTCTGGCCTTCCTGCGTCTCGCCGTCGCTGATCAGCACCCAGATCAGGCCGCGATGACCGCATCGTCTACGCCAGAGCGCACGGCCGACGCCGACCGACAACGCTTGGCCCAGTGATCCGCCCGTTACTTCGATCCCGGGGCTGTGCTCTGCTCCGATCATCTCCAGAGTCGTGCCGTCGGAGTTGTAGGTTGCCAGCGCGTCCGACGAGAGGCGGCCTGTCTCGATCAGAGCCGCGTAGACCGCGGTTGAGTAATGGGACGGGGACAGGATGAACCGGTCGTTCTCAGGAGTGTCATCGCCGTTGAAGGCGCCACCCCACTGATCCGGCGCCCCCGATCTCGGGGTTCCCCGGAAAGGAGCGGGCAGGGTGTCGGCCGGTGGCGCCCCGAGCTTCATCAATCTGACGTACAGCGTCGCCAAGATGTCAGCCGAGGAGCACGCTTGAATGACGTAGCCCCCACGGTGCTCGACGGCGAGCTCCAGCCCCCGTCGCCGGATCATGGCGGCGACTCGATTGACTTCCGCGAGCCAGGAGTCTCCGTTCGCGGCTTCGTCAATCATCTGAGGGAAGCCTTTCGCCCAATGAAACACCGCTGGTCGCGGTTCTGCTCCGTCAAACGGCGCGGCCTTCAGCCAGCCTGCACCCTTGACGGGAACAAGTCTCCAATATAGCCTCATTAGCGCATTGCGCGTGCTCAGATGGGCGCAGATTGGGGGCACCTGATGGTGGGCAACCGAGCAGTCGCCTACGTGGAGCCGGGAACGGTCGACGTCCGTACGATTGACTATCCCGAACTCGTGCTGAGGGACGGACCGGGGGTGAATCCCGCCAACGTCGGGCGAATCTGCCAACACGGGGTCATCCTCAAGGTTGTCTCCACCAACATCTGCGGATCGGATCAGCACATGGTTCGTGGCCGCACGACGGCACCGTCCGGCCTGGTACTCGGCCACGAGATCCTCGGCGAGGTGATCGAGTGTGGCCGCGACGTCGAGTTCGTCAGCGTCGGCGACATCTGCTCGATCCCCTTCAATATCGCCTGCGGCCGATGCCGCAATTGCAAGGAGGGGCACACCGGGGTCTGTCTCAACGTCAACCCCGACCGCCCGGGCTCGGCCTACGGCTATGTGGACATGGGTGGATGGGTCGGTGGCCAGGCCGAGTACGTCATGGTGCCCTACGCCGATTGGAACCTCTTGGTGTTCCCGGACCGGGAGCAGGCGATGGAAAAAGTCCTCGACCTGACGATGCTGTCGGACATCTTCCCAACGGGGTACCACGGAGCCTTCTCGGCGGGGGTGACCTCAGGCTCCACGGTCTATGTTGCCGGTGCGGGTCCCGTCGGGTTGGCCGCAGCACATTCGGCCCAGTTCCTGGGGGCCGGCGTCGTCATCGTCGGTGACATGATCGCCGAGCGCTTGGCGCAGGCAGCGAGTTTCGGGTGCGAAACCGTCGATCTCACCGGAGAGGCGACGTTGGCCGAGCAGATCGAGCAGATCCTCGGTGTGCCGGAGGTCGATGCGGCCGTTGACGCCGTCGGCTTCGAGGCCAGGGGCCACGGTTCGGCATCCGATCGCGAAGCGCCGGCCACCGTGCTCAACTCGATCATGGAGGTCACCCGAGCGGCAGGCCGCCTGGGCATTCCGGGCCTCTACGTCACCGGTGATCCCGGCGGTATCGACGAGGCGGCCAAGGTGGGGAGCCTCTCGATCCGTATCGGGCTCGGCTGGGCCAAGTCACACTCCATGACCACGGGTCAATGTCCGGTGATGCGCTACAACCGGGGCCTGATGCAGGCGATCTTGAACGATCGAGTTCAGATCGCCAACGCCGTCAATGCGACCGCGATCTCACTCGACGACGCACCTCGCGGCTACAGGGAATTCGATCAGGGCGCGAGCAAGAAGTACGTCATCGATCCGCACGGCCTGATTCCCGCAGCTTGACCTGCTGGTCGCGTGGCCGGCTCCCGCGCAGCGCCTCGGCGTGGGATGCCACAGCGATGAGGTGACGGAATGATCGTCTGCTGCGGATCGGCACTCGTCGACATGGTTCCCCATGCCGTGCCGGGTGGGTGCAACATGAACGCCGCAGTGACCGCATCCCGGCTCGGAGCACCCACCGCCTTCCTCGGTCGCTTGTCGACCGACGAGTACGGCGACCTCCTCGTCGCCCACATGGCGATGTCCGGGGTTGACCTCTCGCTCATCGAGCGCGGTCCCGAGCGCACGGCTCGCGCGGTGGTGACGACCAGTCCGACACCCTCGTTCGAGTTCGATGCCGATGGTGCGGCCGACTCGGCGCTCTCACGTGCGGATCTGGAGCCCATCGGCCCCGGGCCGCACATCATCCATGGCGGTACCAGCGTGGACTATCGCGGCAGCACCGCAGAAGTACTCGCCCGGCTTGTCGAGACGACCGATGGCCTGGTGTCCTGCGACCCCAATGTGCGTCCCACACTCATCGACGACCGCACCGACTGGGCGTACTGGCACGCTCGCTGGGTGGCTTGCGCCGGCCTCTACCGGTGTTCCGAGGAGGACATGGCGTGGATCTGGCCGGGCCGGAGCGCCGATTCAGCCGCCGGTGAGTTGCTGGCCGGCCGAACGCACGTGGTCATCGTCACCCGAGGGGCGGACGGCTGCGAGATCTTCACCCCGGACTGGTCGATCGCCGTGGCTTCGCCTCCGGTGACGGTGGTCGACACTGTTGGAGCCGGTGATGGCTTCATCGGTTCGGTTCTTGCCGATCTCCACCGGACGGGAATCCGCACAGACGCCGCCCTCGCCGAAGTCGGGCACTCTGCATGGTCGGGCATTGCCGAGCGTGCCGTGCGCGTGGCAGGGATCGTCTGTAGCCGAGTCGGCGCGGATCCGCCGTGGTTGCACGAACTCGGTGAGATGGGGCCATGAGCGCTCAATTCGGTCTTGTCCTCCCGGCCGGGCCTCCGAAGGGCGCACCGGAGGAGTGGCTGGAGGGGATGGAGAGCCTCCTCCCCGATCTGGGAGAGCAGGTGACCGGGCTCTGGATGACCGATCACTTCTTCTGGGATGACCTGCCGACGTTCGAAGTGTGGACCGTACTGTCATACGCCGCCGCGCCGAGATACTTCCTCACTTTGCGGCGAGGGAGGAACCGCTGTGAGAAGGCGAATGATGGGTGCACGAGGACTCGGGTGCGCGGGAGTCAGGTCGTGACTTCATTCCAGATCGTGCGCACACGATCGAGCCCCCAGAGTCTGATCTCGATCAGGTCGGTGACCGGCGCGTCGGTGAAGGGTAGGGAAGGCAGGTAGGGGGCCGGGCCGTACTCCGGATCGAACGTCGCGACGTCTGCGCCGGACCGGAGGCGGTGCGCGAGCATCCTGCGCCACCACTGCTCGTGCCACTGGACGAACTGCTCGTTCTCCGGGGCTCGAGGATCGGTGACCTGGGGGGCCTCGGGGTGCCCGACGCGGCCGTGGATGTGCACTGCGGATGCGGCGCACGAGGAGAGGATGTCGTCGAGGTCGTCGGGGAGGCGTTCGCAGACGTTCACCCAGTGGCTGATGTCGGCCACCGTCCGGAGTTCGGGAAGCTCACGGTGCACCTCGCGCCAGACGAACGGGCTGTAGAGGATGCGCATGCGATGCGTCTCGTGCCCGATCGGCACGCCGACCTCCCTTTCGACCTCGAGCGCAGTCTCGAAGAATTCGACCGCTTCGCCGAGGGTCATCGCATCGGACCCGGAGTGCGAGGTCATCTGGAGGGGCTCGTAGCTCGCGGCCGCCTCTACCTGTTGCCGAAAGGTTGCGGCGTGGGTGGTGCCCGGTTCGATCGCCATCCCACCCCATCGCGCTGAGAATTCGGGCTCGTGGGTGAAGATCATCGGCAGGTAAGCGAGGTCGAGGTCGCGCAATAGGTGCGGGAAGTCAGGCACCTCCTCCGGCCGGATATCACCCAGGCGGGCCATGAACTCCGGAAGCCCCACCTCCACGCCGTCATAGCCGCGCTCCTTGATACCGCGAAGCCGTTCCTCCAACGTGCCGGTCAGTCCCCACATGGGCTCGAACGTCATGAACCTCATCCGGGTATCGTTGCCTCCGCCCCCTGCGTGGTTGCCCTCGCCGTCGACTCGGTCTGAGGAGCGACGATCCGCCACGGGTAGAAGTCGCCACCCGCCGGACCGTACGGGACAGTCGGATCCCAGAGGTGTTGAGTGAGCGCTTTCCGCCAACGATTCGAGTTGTTGGCCGTCGCCATGTGTGGCGTCGCCGAATGGTGGAATGTCACGCTCCCACGGCGAATCGCGCACGCAACCGTGCGCGCCTCGTCAACGTCGCATGTCAGAATGTCGCTCTTCAAACCCTCCACGCGCCGGTGTGGCAGCACGCCGAGTTTGTGAGCTCCGTCACTGAAATGCATGCAGCCATTGGTGGTGTCAACATCCTGCAGCGGGATCCAGCACGTTATCCCTCTGTTCTCAAGGGCACGGCCCCAGTAGCCTTCGTCCTGATGCCACCACGTGGGGACGCTCTTGGCGGGGGGCTTTGCCAGGAACTGGTCGTACTTGAATGCGACAGTAAGGCCCAACAGGACGCTACCGAACTCGGCTGCCCACGTCCGGTAGATCGCGTCGCTCAGCTCGGGCCACAACTCGAATGGGTTCGCTTGGACTATGCGGAATGAGCGCTCTTCCTTGCTCTCGCGCTCGTCCCACGCCCAGTCGTTCGCGAGGTTCTCCTTGTCCGCCAGGATGACGTCACACAATCGTTCGATCCCATCGAGTTCGTTGTCGTCGACAACGTCCTCGACAACGAGATACCCGTGCTCGCGAAAGAACTCGATTTGGTTGGGCGTGGCGTTCGGATAGGTCAATGCACCTCTCCCTCGAGAGCAGCCACTCACTCGCTCGGGGCTGATGTGCTCCTGAGCAGGTACGGATCTTCGCCCTTGATTTCGTACTGATGCTCGGTGGGACGGGTGGTCCCTTCGCCCTCGTCGGAGCCATCTCGGAACGTCCCGAACCAGCGGTCCAGGGGAATCCCCGCTTCGCCATAGTTGCACTCGAAGTACCGGTGATGCAGCCAGTGGAAGTAGGAGCCGGTCGGTAGTTTGCCGTCAAGGACATTGCCATCGAAGCCGGTATGGCCTTGAGCAGGTGTGAGAGCTGTCTCGGTCGCGTTGAACATCATGTGCCAAGGATGCGTTGGAACGACGAAGTGGATGGCCAGCGTGCTGAAGTAGACGATGTGCTCGATGGGATGCATCGCCAGACCCGACCATGGCCCTGGGTTCGTGTTCTTGTGGTGCAACGCATGGACGCGCCGGTAGATCGGCGCCCAGTGGAGGAGCCGGTGTGTGAAGTAGAAGTGTAGCTCGCGCCAGAACGGTACTGCCAGGAAGAGCAGGACGAAGAGAGTCGGATTATCAGACCACGAGAGATAGGGCAACCAACCGTTCGCATAGCCATAGACGAGGATCACCTCCCAAGCGGACCAGACGGCAACGCCGCTGACACAACTCCAGAAGACGTTGTCGCGAACCTGCGAGTTGAACAGGAATGTGCGTCGGCCGACGAAGGGCCATCTGGGGTCGTACTTGCGGTCTAGTCCTTGCCGTTTGAGGATGTAGAGGACCAAATGCCAGCCGCCCGCAAAGACCCACAGGATGACCATGTTCCGCAGGTAGATGGTCGCGATCCAATCGAACCGGAAGTCGCGCGACCTGTTGAGGTCAAGTTGCAGCCACTCCCACGACACGATGGCCAAGCCAAGGTAGATGATCTGCCACGGCCAGAGGAAGCCACCCCACGCGAAAAGGAACTTGGCGAATGCCTTGGGCTGGGGTGGCCAAACGAAAATGGGCGCGAAGCCCGCTGGTTGTTCCGGCCTCCACTCACCGCGGCGCTCGGATACAGAACCCTCTACCTCCGACACGAGACACCTCCCCGTTCGTAGCGCACCACTGTCCTCGATCGAAACGTGATCGGGCGACATCGGAGAGGATAGCGCGCTCATCTGAGCAGGTCAATGGCTGGGTGTCTGCCTCGCGGCCTCGGCGAGCCTTGATCGGAGACGGGCACCCACAACTCGGTGCCCCGGACTCTGGAGGGATACGTTGCCAACGGAACTCGTGCCGGCGCGCACAAGGCCGCACCCGTTCGCACATCGAAGATCGCCAAGTGTTTGGGGGCACTCGATCTCGCAACCGTCGAGTAGTCCGTCAACCAGGTTCTCGTCCTCATGGGTACACATGGCCCCGGTCACGAAGAAACCCTCGTGCGCCAATCCGTCCTGGTCCGGAATCGCCGGGCCCCGTCGCAGCTGCCGGGCGCCGACGTGTGCAGTGCCTACAGATCGACGCCGCGCCCCAGGGTTTGCTGGAACGACCTCGCCAGCCGGGCGTGCCGGGCTTCGAAGTACCGCACAACTCCGCCGCGCAGGTCGTCGCCCGCCAGGTCGCGCGCCAAGATGTGCAACGTGGGATCGTCCTCGACGTCCTCGAGGTACCCCAGCGCCCTGACGATGTGCTGCACGGTCCAGTCCTGCAACCGGACGCCGAACTTTCGCGTGTAGAGGACGAGCCCCTCCTCCAGACTGATCCCTGCCTGCCGCTCGATGCACATGATGTCGAAATAGTCACGCAGCGTGCTCCGAGTGGCCAGAGCCCGGAGCTTCGTGGCCATGATGTCGGGGATCGAGCCGACGTCCAGGCCCTCCACGGTCAGAGGAGGCTCGAGCGTCTCCAATACCGGTGTGCACATGATCTCGACCTTGACCGAGTTGAACCTTCCGTGCAGGTCTGTCGCGGACACTCGCTCCACCTCGAACCTTCCCGCCCCCTGCAGCGCCGCGATCATCGGTTCGGGGTCGAACTTCTTCGGTGTGAAGATGTCGAGGTCCTCACTGCGCCGGTGCGACAAGCGCATCGCCAGAGCCGTCCCCCCCATGAGGATGCTGCCCGCCGGCACGATTCGGGCAATGGTTGGCCAGACCGTCACGATCTCATCGCCGAGAAGGTCGGCGAAGTCAGGCAGCGACGGCATCCCGTTCGGCCACTGCGTTGCGGATGATCGCCCGGGTGGCCGGCAGCGTGGTTCTCTTGGCGGCGACCCGTTCGAGAGCATCCGATGGAAGGGTCGTCACCGCCCACCCCCAGGCGCCGATGTCATTGCGTTGGAGGATCTGCTCGGCCACGAAGGCCGCGTCACGGGGTAGACGGATCATCGACGGGTCGCCCGACCAGAACAGGTGCCGGAACCGCTCTGGAAGACGGCTCCCCATTGGCTCGGGCGGCGGCTCCGGCAGAACGATGCGCCGGATCTCCCCAGCCAAACCGAACCATGCGTTGCCGATAGCGAGCCTCCACACGACCTCGCTCGTGACGGTCTGCGCGAGGATGTTCTCCCGGTCGGCTGTGATGAGTTCTCGCTCAAGGAGGTTCTCGAGGGCCGGGAGGACCTCGGGCTCGGCCAGTCCCGCTGCGGTGGCCACGGAGGTGACGGGATAGAGGCCGTTCGGCCGCCGGGAGAGGGCGGCGAGGATTCTCTTCTCCTGTGAGGAGAGCAGCAGCCGCGCGGGACTCTCACGGGTGCAAGCGGTCGACCGCGATCCCCTCATACCCACGCACTGAATTCTACCGACGCGCCAGGGGCACACCGCGGCGGGCCAGTCGGGGCGCGGTCGGGAGTTGGCGGTTGTCCGATCGGAGGCCGGGGTGCCGTTTGCTCCTTCGGCGCGGGCGCAAGGCGTCGCAAATCGGCCCCCCGGCCTCCTCCCTGGAGTGCTGCCACCCCCGGCCGCGTCATCCCGGCGAAGGCCGGGATCCAGTGCCCCCACCGGGGGCCGGGCGGTGCCGTCGGTAAGCTCGGGGTTGTGCTGGTCGTCATCACCGGGCTGTCCGGGTCGGGGCGATCGGAGGCAGCGAACTGCCTCGAGGATCTGGGTTTCTTCGTGATCGACAACCTGCCGCCGTCGTTGATCCCCAAGGTGCTGGAACTCGCCGGGCCGAGCATCGATCGGCTCTGCCTCACGATGGGCACAGAGCGCTACTCCGATGAGATCGCCCCGGCGGTGGCCGACCTGCGTGCCGCGGCGGAGGGGGCGCCTCACTACAGCGACGTGCGGCTGTGGTTCCTGGAGGCCCGCACGCAGGTGCTGGTACAGCGCTACGAGAGCTCCCGCCGGCGTCACCCGTTCGCGCTGCGCGGGTCGGTGGAGGAGGCAGTTGAAGCCGAGCGGGAGTCGCTCTGCGGGCTGCGCGCCGACGCGGATGTGGTGATCGACACCTCCGACACCAACGTTCACGAGCTGCGGGACCGGATCGTGCCCCTCATTGACGACGCCGGGACCCAGCGGCTGACCACCCGGGTGGTGTCGTTCAGCTTCAAGCATGGCCTGCCCGCTGACGTGGACATGGTGTTCGACTGCCGCTTCCTGCCGAACCCGCACTGGGAGGTGGAACTGCGGCCGCTGGACGGCACCGACGTACGGGTGAGGCAGTTCGTGGTGGGCAGCCGGCTGGGGGAACGATTCGTGGGGAACCTCGACGATCTCTGCGAACTGCTGCTGCCGGCGTTCGAGGCGGAGGGCAAGACGTACCTGACGCTGGCGTTCGGATGCACCGGGGGGAGGCACCGCTCGGTGTGTCTCGCCGAGCACGCCGCGGCCACGCTGCGGCGCCTCGGCTTCGATCCGCAGATCCAGCATCGGGATCTGCAACGCTGAGGCGGGCCGCAGTGCCGCCGGCCGCCTCGATCCGTAAACAGGAGGAAACATGACGCTGCGCGTGGGAATCAACGGCTTCGGACGCATCGGGCGAAACCTCTACCGGGCGGCGCGCGCCCGGGACGCCGGCTTCGAGATCGTGGCGGTCAATGACCTCGGGTCCGTGGCCACGATGGCCCACCTCCTGAAGCGGGACTCGGTACTCGGCCCGGCGCCGTGGGACGTGGCCGTCGCCGACGGCGGCATCTCCATCGACGGCGAGGTGTTGCCGGTGCTGGCCCAGCGCGACCCCGCCACCCTGCCTTGGGGCGACCTGGGGGTTCAGGTCGTCGTGGAGTCCACCGGTTTCTTCGCGAGCCGGGACAAGGCGGCGGCGCACCTCGACGCCGGTGCTGAACGGGTCGTGATTTCCGCGCCGGCCGGCGGCGTCGACGCCACCTTTGTGGTGGGTGTGAACGACGACACGTTCGACCCGGGCAGCCACCGGGTGGTCTCCAATGCCTCCTGCACCACCAACTGCTTCGTGCCGATGGTGAAGGTGCTGGACGACGCCTTCGGGGTCACCGGCGGGTTCATGAGCACGGTGCACGCCTACACCGGCGACCAGATGCTCGTGGACGGCCCGCACGGCGACCTGCGCCGAACCCGCGCGGCGGCGGTGAACATCATCCCCACCTCCACCGGCGCGGCCCGCGCCACCGGCCTGGTGCTCGACGCCATGGCCGGCCGCCTCGACGGCATTGCCCTGCGGGTCCCGGTGGCGGACGGCTCGCTCACCGACTTCACAGCCACGTTGGAGCGCCCGGCGAGTGCCGACGAGGTGAACGCCGCGTTCCAGCAGGCGGCCGCCACGGGGCCGCTGGCGGGAGTGCTGGAGTACTCCACCGAGCCGCTCGTATCCAGTGACATCGTCGGGTCGGCGGCGTCGTGCGTGCTCGACTCGGGCCTCACCATGGCCGGCGGGAACCTCGTGAAGGTCTGCGGTTGGTACGACAACGAGTGGGGCTACTCCAACCGGCTCGTCGACCTCGTCGAGCGCATTGGCGGCTAGCAGCCGCGTGATCTCGATCCTCCCGGGCAGCGAGCGCCGCCGCCCTCTCCCGGTGCTCGACTCCGTCATCCCGGCGAAGGCCGGGATCCATCGGGCGGACAGCCCCACAGCCCTGCGGCACAGCCGGCGTCCGCTCTCGTTGATCCCGGTGTGATGCGGCTGCCGACGATTCCCGATCTCGGCGACCTGGGCGGGCGCAGCGTCCTGCTGCGCGCCGACCTGAACGTGCCGCTGCGCGGCGGCGAGGTGACCGACGACACCCGCATTCGGGAGGTCGTCCCGACGATCCGGGAGCTGCGCGAGGCCGGAGCCGCGGTGACGGTGTGCAGCCACCTGGGTCGCCCCCGGGGTCGCCCCGACCCGGAGTTCGACATGGCCCCTGTCCGCAAGCGCCTCGCCGAGCTGGCGCCGGGTGTCGAGTTGCTCGAGAACCTCCGGTACGACGCGGGAGAGGAGGCGGGTGACCCCGCGTTCGCGGAGCGCCTGGTCGCCGGCCACGACTTCTTCGTGAACGACGCCTTCGGTGCCTGTCATCGCGCCCATGCCTCCGTCGTGGGCCCGCCGCGGCTGCTGCCCAGTGCCGCCGGGCTTCTGGTGCTGGCGGAGGTGGCGGAGATCCTGAGCCTGCGGCGGGCTCCGCGCCGACCGTTCGTGGTGGTCCTGGGGGGTGCGAAGGTGGCCGACAAGCTCGGTGTGGTGCGGGCGGTGTGCGACCTGGCCGATGCCGTCCTGGTGGGCGGGGCGATGTGCTTCACGTTCCTGGCCGCCGCCGGTCATCGCATCGGCGACTCCTTGTGCGACCTCGACCGCATAGAGGACTGCCGGGCGCTGCTCGCTGCTGACTTCCCGCTGCACCTGCCGGAGGATCTCGTGGGCATGGGGCCCGGAGGTCGGCTCGGCGATCCGTCCGCGGGCGGCGCGGTGCGGCAGTTCGGCGCCGACCTGCCCGACGGCTGGCTGGGCGCCGACATCGGTCCGGGCACGGCGGCAGCCTTCGCCGACATGATCGCCGACGCCGGGACGGTCTTCTGGAACGGACCTCTGGGCGCCTTCGAGGATCCCCGCTTCGCGGCGGGCACCTTCACCGTCGCCGAGGCCCTGGCCGAGACCCGGGCGCACACCGTGGTCGGCGGCGGCGACAGCGGCGCTGCACTCACCTCGATGGGCCTCGCCCACTCGGTGAGCCATCTCTCCACCGGCGGCGGGGCCTCGCTGCAGTTACTGGAGCACGGAGACCTGCCAGGGCTGGCGACACTGCGCGAATCCGCTGAGCGACTGGAGCTGCCGACCCACGAGGTCGAGGAACGTGGCTAGCAGCGTCGGCTCTATCGCCGTCATGCCGGTTCCTAAGCCCATCACCAGTCCCATCCCCGTCATTCCGGCGCACGGATTGGGATCAGGGCAGCCGCGAGACCTTCCCCCTCCGTCTTTGCGGCCCCCATGCCCGTCATTGGGGCGCGGGCCGGAGTCCAGACGGAGCGCGGCCGGGTTCGACAACGCCGGCGATGGGGCCTTGTGATGGCGCGAAGCCTGTAGACATCGTTAGCGAGAACCCCGACCCTGTCAGGAGACGCAGCCGTGACCAGCACCCGCCGGCCGCTCATCAGCGGCAACTGGAAGATGCACCTCAACCACTTCGAGGCCATCAGCCTGCTGCAGAAGCTGTCCTACGCGCTGACCGACGCCGACCACGCGGCTGTCGACGTGTGCGTGCACCCGCCCTTCACCGACCTGCGTTCGGTGCAGACGGTGCTGGACATAGACGACATCCCCATCGCGCTGGGTGCCCAGCACTGTCACGACGAGGACTCCGGGGCCTTCACCGGCGAGGTGTCTCCGGCGATGCTGGCGAAACTGCAGGTGCGCTACGTGATCGTGGGGCACTCCGAGCGGCGGGCGCTGTTCGGCGAGACCGACGAGGGGGTCAACCGCAAGGTCCACGCCGTGCTGCGCCACGGCATGACGCCGATCCTGGCGGTGGGGGAGACCCTTGAGCAGCGGGAGGCAGGCGGCACCACCGACGTGGTGCTGGGTCAGCTCAGCGCCGGCATGGGTGGCCTGAAGCGAGAGCAGGCGGCCGGACTCGTGGTGGCCTACGAGCCGGTCTGGGCCATCGGGACGGGCCGGGTGGCGAGCCCCGGTGACGCCCAGGAGGTCTGCGCCGAGATCCGCCGGCAGGTCGGCGAGTCCTTCGGGTCGGCCGCGGCCGAGAGCGTGCGCATCCAGTACGGCGGTTCGGTGAAGCCGGTCAACGCCGCCGACCTCATGGCCGAGCCCGACATCGACGGAGCGCTCGTGGGCGGCGCGAGCCTCGACGCCGACGACTTCGCCCGCATCGTCCAGTACCGCCTCGCCTCTTGAAGGGCCCAGTCGAGCGGTCTCAGTGCCCTCCGCGTCATCCCGGCGAAGGCCGGGATCCAGGCGGCAACGACCAGTATCCCATCCAGGAGGCCCCACCGGAGGACCGCCGACCGCTGGTATCGTTTCCTGCGATGTTCATCCTGGCGCTCGTCCTTCACGTCGTGACGACTCTCGCCGTCGTCCTGCTGGTGCTGCTGCACAGCGGGCGCGGCGGCGGTCTCTCGGACATGTTCGGCGGCGGTTTGGGAGCCTCGGCGGCCGGCTCCACGGTCATCGAGAAGAACCTGGACCGGATCACCATCGTGGCGGCACTGATCTTCGGCTTCGTCACGCTGGCGCTCGCCCTGATGATGGACACCTGAGCCGGCCCCAGCCGGCACCCCCGTCGGAGTGGCGGAATTTGGTAGACGCGCATGGTTGAGGGCCATGTGCCCGTTACGGGCGTGGGGGTTCAAGTCCCCCCTCCGACACTGAGATAGCCCGATCAAACAGCCTGTGACCTGCATAAACGGTGATTGCTGGGGATCTGGCCATTCCTTCTGTAATCGCTCTGAGTCGGCGTACTTGAGGGCCGCGCTGTCCGTTTGCGGCGGTCCGGAGTTGCGATCGGCGGGATGGGTGGCCTGCCGCAGGAGCGGCGGCAGTGCCAGTCTCAGGCGGCGGGTCGGCTGTCGAGCCAGGATTCGATGTCGCGGCGCCGCCAGCCGACAGCGCGAGCGCCGAGCTTGACCTGCTTGGGGAACTCGCCGCGCTGGATCGTCTCGTAGATGGTCGATCGGGAGATGCCGCACGCGGCGACGACCGCGGGCAGTCGGTAGATCTCAGGAGTCATCGGTGCCTCTGGAGGTGCGGAGGCACGCCTGCGCCTGTGGTGTGATCCCTCGGGCGTCGCACTCCCTCCAGAATCTCATGGCTTCAGCAAGAGAGCTGCAGTGTGCGTCGCTGCAAGGAGTAAGACTGCGCGCTCGGCGCCACGCCACCACCACCGCCCGAAGTCAATCAAGCTGACCGCACGAAACCCGAGGCACACTTGAGCCTCTACAAAACCCGGGGTGATTCATTGGTGATGTCGGCGCAAGCGACGTCGCTGCGGCACTAGTAGAGCTTGCAGGGCGGCATCGCCTGGCGGTGGCGAACCGACCGCACAGCGATGGTGGTGGCCCAGGGAGCGGATCGGCTCCAGACGTTCGTCCAGGGGGCCCCAAGCACCAGTGCGCCGCCGTGGACGTGTGTCCTCCTCGGTGTTCTAGACCTCAGCTCACAGCAACTGCAAGGTCGCCGACATGCGCTGTCAAGGGCCAGTGGGACTTGACCGGTGGCGGAGAGTAGTGCTGCCCGTTGGTGGCCATCAGAACTGCCGGGTGGTGGCCGGGTGAGCCTCCCCGCGCACATCTTCACTGTTCCACGCAGGCTCTGACCGTCCCCTAGATGCAGCTCCGATCTTGATCGGGATGGCGGTTTCTGTGTCGCCGTCGTCGAAGATGGCGAGGATCTGGAGTCGGGCGCCGAGGCTGTCGAGGTAGCTGCGCAGGGTCGACACCTTGACGTCCTCGCCGCGTTCGAGTTGTGAGACGGCGGGTTGGCTGATGCCCAGTTCGGCGGCGAGGTCGGTCTGGGAGCGTTGGAGGGAGCGGCGTAGTTCGTGCAGGCCGATCTCTGCGAGGGTGTCGAGGCGGAGAGCGGCGAGGCGCTCGGCGGCGCCGGGCCGCGCGGCGACCCGGTCGTGAAGCTCTCGGTAGGGGGAGGTTTGTGGCATGGTGTTGCTGTCCGTTCGTGTGTCGTTTCGTGTCTATGTTTCGTCATCGAGGAGCCCTTCTGCTCGTAGTTCCTCGAGGTGGGTGTCGTAGAACTCGTCGGTGTACTCGACTTCCCACACACCATCCAGTATAAGCTGGCGATTGTAGAAGTGTGAGCTTATGGTTCTGGTCGCTCCGCAGTGAGGTAGTTGGCCCAGCGGTCCGTGACCTCGCCCAGAGGGGGGCCTGCGGATCGGGGTGGGGGCACCGGAGATGTCCCCTGAGCCGGCGGCTGCGCGGCGAGCGCGGCGACTTGCGCGCAGCGCAGTGCGCGGCTGCGCACATCGGCAAGGAGGCCGCGGCGGGCAAGTTTGTCCTGGTACTCGCTCGCCAAGGTGTTGATGGCGCCTTCCATCGCTTCGGGCGCTGCGGTGGCCAGTTCGCCGGCGCGGTGCGCTACATCGTCCCCGTCGAGCCCCAGAGCGTCCGCGAGCACAGCTAGGCCCGCCGCTGTATCGGTGCGATTGAATCTCCAGTCGTCCCACTCCTCGCCGCCCCACATCGCGATCGCGAGGTCGGCCTCATCGGTCGTCCCTCTTTCGGGCAGGAAGCTCGCTGCGTCGTACACGGGTGTCACTGAACGCGCCGCTCCTGACAGCAGAATGCCGACGTTCTTCGCGTGCCCGTCGGTGTCGCCGATGATCCAGCGGAATAGCATGTTGTCCCGCAGCCTCGCGATGTTCTCCGCGCTGGAAGCGCCGAAGGTGGCGACGACCTCGGCACAATCACCGACAGTCGCCCCGCCGAAGCGCTGGTGGCGCCCCGCTGGGGCCAAGCCGAGCGCTTGACAGAAGTCCTCTTGATGGACTCTCTCAACGGTGCCCCCGCCGGCGCGCCGACGGTCGTACCTCTCCACGACAAGCACGTCGAACTCGTCGCCGTGCAGAACGCTCGACTGCGCAGCCGCTACGCCGAGTCGCCTCGCCGTTTGCAGCGTCACGTGCTCAACGAGAACCTCATGGGGGTATCTGTCGCGGTCGAGTTTCAAGATGTGCGTCGTGGCGCGCCGGCCCGACGGCACCGCCCAACCGGTCCCCGTCCATGTCAACGCGTCCTTCGGTTGCATTCCCGAGAGGCTGCGACCCGCGTCCCCGTCGTCGGATGCGAAGCGGTACGACCAGTCTCTGCGCAGCTTCCTGAGGCCATCCCACAGTCCGTCCTCGGTGATCTCCCACAACCGGCCTGGGGCCTCGATCAGGTCCGGGGTCCTTTCCGGCGCGCTGAACTGCACCGCGCCGGCGCACTCGGCACCGAGCGCGGTTCCGAGCAGATCCAAGGGGCGGTCTCGCGCCACGCGGTAGCGGAGACACCAACGGTCCAACACATCCTCGTCGTCGGGCAGCAGATTCAAGAGCCAGCGAGCAACATCAAGCCCCGCATAGGGCTCCTCGCGCAGCGGGAAGCGCACCGACAACGATGTCGGATCCGCCGAAGTGAGGTAGTCCGCCGCGTAGGTGAACTCCGCGTGGCGGCTGTGGAGTATCTCTGTGGTGCCGGCGCGCGCCCCCTCGATGAGCACATCGAGCCTCATCGGCTCTCCGACGGTTCTCCCAGTCGGGCGAAGATCTCCTCGATTACCCCCCGAGGCGGCGGCGACAGGACCACTTCGAGGTGCGCACCGAGGCACTCGAAGGCGCGACACACCAGGCCGATCTCAGCGGTCGCTTTGCCGTTCTCCATCTCTGAGATCCACTTGCGCGACACGCCCACGCGCGCCGCAAGAGCGCCCTGCGTCAGACCTGACGACTGGCGCAGACCCTGCAAGGCCGCGCCCAGGTCGCGCGGTCGTAGCGCCTGCGGGTACCGCTTGGGCCTCCGCGGGTCCTCTGCCTCCACCACCCCATCCTACCGGGACTGTCCCCGTTCGGTTCCACACTCCACATGTGCTCGTTCGGTGTCACACCCCGTATGTTCCCGTACGGTGCCTCCAGAGCATGTCAACCCACGGGATACCGGGGCTACCGGCAGATCGTTTCGCCGGTCGTCGATGGCGAGCAGGCCGACCACCCGTCAGCCGGCCAATAGTCCCCGACCCCGGACCCGGCCGACGTCGCCTGCTCGCCGCCGGCCAACCGCGGGCCCACGGTCGCCGCGGCGCTGGCCGGCCAGCGCGGCCTGAGCGTGGGTACGACGCTCACCGTCTCGCTGGCCGGGGTGTTCAGCGACGCTGACTCAGACACGCTGACGATCACCGCATCGTCGGACGACGAGACGGTGGCCACGGTGGCGGTCGCCTCCGACGCCTCGAGCCTGACGGTGACCGGCGTCGCGGCGGGCACGGCTCGCTTGCCGGGGATCTATACGCTTGGCGTCCAGCGTCTACGGCGCGTCGAGCCTCGGTGGGACGATCCTCCGATCCTGCTGTCAGCGGTTCATAGACTGCGAGGGGTGATGGAGAAGGGACTGCCGGACGCCTCGGAGGGGGCGTTCCTGGGTGGTCGGTGGCGGCCGGAGCGGGCCTGGGAGGCAGATGCCGCCGTCGCGGACGGTGCCGTGAGGAGGGTCCTCGTGCTCGGCGACATCCACAACCGCCACGGGGTCCTGGATGCGGCGCTGACCGAGGCCCAACGGCAGGACTGCGATGCGCTGGTCTCCGTCGGGGACTTCTGGCTACAGGACTGCTCCTGGGACGCGCGCCGGCGGACACGCTCGACGGGCGACCCGTCGACCTCGTGGACGCCGCTGATGCGCCTGGCCATGGCTGCGCCGCTGCCGATCCTCGTCATCGACGGCAACCACGAGGCGTGGCCCTGCCTGACGGACTACGCGCTGCGGGCTGACGTGGCCCGGGCGCGGGCGGCCGGGCGACCCCTGCACCTCGGCGGGACGCTGTGGTGGGCCGACCGTGGCAGCACCTGGACCTGGAGCGGGCGCCGCTGCGGCGCCCTCGGCGGCGCGGTCAGCCCCGACAAGTTCATCACGAAGCTCGCGCCCCACCGGTGGCCCGACCACGAGGCGCCCAGCCGGGATGACCTGGGCCGGCTGCTCGCCAACGCCCCCGACGGCCTGGACGTGCTGTTCTGCCACGACGCGCCCGCGGCTGTGGCCGGTCTGAAGGGGCTGCCGCCGGCGCTGATCCCGGACTGGATCCTGGCGGAGTGCAGGGAGGTGCGGGGCCTCCTGCAGGACGCCGTCGAGCGGACCGGGCCCCAAGTGGTGTTCCACGGCCACTGGCACCAGACCAACCACGCGCACATCGGTGATGGTCCCACCGAGGTATTCGGCCTGAACCGCGACGGCAAACCCGGTTCGGTCGCCGTGCTCGACCTCCGCCACTTCGGTGCCGCAGCGACAACGTTGTCCTGAACGAGCTGCGGGGTTGGTTCGGCGGTCTGCGGCTCGTAGCCGAACTGGAATACAACCGTCGGAAAGCGCGCCGGAACCCCTGATGGATCGAGCCGGCTGGGCGTGACGAGACCTGCGAGCCTGAGGCCGACTACGGTCCCGGCCGCTCGAAACACTCCGAGGAGAACCTGATGGCGAATCCGGTCGTAGCCGTGACCGATCACCCGTTCCCCGACCTGGAGCCGACGGGGGAGGTGCTCGCCCCCCTGGGTGCCGAGATCCGGATGTCCGCCTCGGTCGCTGCGGCCGACGTCCTGGCTGTGGCCGAGCAGGCCGATGCGGTCATCAACACCTACGCTCAGCTGCCCGCCGAGGTGATCGACCGCTTCGAGCGATGCCGGATCATCGCCCGCACCGGCATCGGCATCGACACGGTCGACCTGGCGGCGGCGACCGCCAAGGGGATCGTCGTGACCAACGTCCCGGAGTACTGCGAGGACGAGGTGTCCGATCACGCCATGGCGCTCATGCTGGCGCTCGCCCGCAACGTGACGCGGGGCAACGCGCTGGTGCATGGCGGCAGCTGGGATCTGGCCGCCGTCAAGCCGATCTACCGGGTGCGGGGACGCACTGTCGGTCTCGTGGGGTTCGGCAAGATCGCCCGGCTCGTGGCCACCAAGGCCCAGGGCTTCGGGCTGGAGGTGATGGCGTCCGACCCGTACGTGGATCCCGCCGACGCCGCCGCGCTTGGTGTCGAACTGGTGCCCTTCGAGGAGTTGCTGGCGCGCTCGGACTTCGTGTCGGTCCACGCGCCCCTCACGCCCGAGACCCGGAACCTCATCGGCGCCGAGGCGCTGGCGATGATGCGCCCGGAGGCTGTGGTGATCAACACGGCGCGGGGAGGGCTGGTGGACGTGGCCGCGCTGGCCGACGCGCTGGACCGGGGAGCCATCGCCGGCGCCGGGCTCGACGTGCTGCCCGACGAGCCGCCCGCTGCCGACCTGGCGCTCTACGGCCGGCCGAACGTGATCCTCACCCCCCACACCGCCTTCTACTCCGAGGAGTCGGTGCTGGACCTCCAGGTGAAGGCCGCCCAGCAGGTGGCTCTGGTGCTCTCGGGCCAGGACCCGGTCTACCCGGTCAACCTCTAGAGCGAGATGACCTGGCCGCCCTCCTGGGTGGTCTGCCAGCGCAGGGACTTCCGCTCCACGAAGCCGATCCCGCCGTTCATGATGAGCGCGATCATGGCCAGGATGAACACGATGGCGAACGTGTCGCCGTAGGAGAGCTGGTTGGCGGCGGTGATGAGCCGCTGGCCGAGGCCCCGCTTGGCCGAGAAGATCTCGCCGAAGACGACAGCCAGCACCGAGATGACCGCCGACAGCCGCAACGCGCCGAACACCGCGGGGGTGATGCCGGGCAGGGTGACCTTCATGAAGCGCTGACGCTGGGAGGCGCCCATGGTCCGGGACACCAGGTCCAGGTCGGGATCCACCAGCGCCACAGCGGACTGGGTGGGCACCTCCACGATGAAGAACACGATCGTCACGGCCAGGACCACCTTGGACATCTCGCCGACGCCGTACACGATGAGGATGAGCGGCAGGAAGGCGATCTTGGGCATGGCGTTGATGATGACGACGAAGGGTCCGAACGTCTTGGCCGCCCTCTGGAAGCGTCCGAGGATGATGCCGACGACGAGTCCGAGGAGCGAGCCGAGCACGAAGCCGATCAGCGCCTCCTTCACCGTGACCCAGAGGTCCTGCCAGAAGAGCTGCTCGTGGTAGATCTCGGTGAAGTACGCCCAGGTCTCGTACGGGCTGGCGCGGAAGGTCTCGGGCACGTTCGGGAATGGCGTCACGCCGAACACCGAGAACGAGTCCCAGCCGTTCCAGAGGACCTCGGACCACCACAGCCACCAGAGCAGGAACAGGAGCCCGATCCGGAACAACTGCACCGGCACGTCGATACGCCGCAGCCAGTACCTCCAGGTGGGCTCGTGGGGGATCAGCGCCTCCACTTCCTCCTGGCTGAGAGCGTCGGCCAATCCGGCCTGACCGGCCATGTCGGCTTCGCGGGGCTCCTCCGCGTCAGACGATCTCACCGCGCAACTCCTCCCAGATCTTGTGCTCGGTCTCCCGGAACGTCGCGTCGAAGCGGAGTTCGTCGATCACCCTCGGACGGGGGAGATCCACGATCGTGTCGGACTTGATGCGGCCGGGCCGGGCGGTCATGACGAGGACCCGGTCGGCCAGCAGCACGGCCTCCTCGAGGTCGTGGGTCACGAAGATGACCGTCTTGTGGGTCTCGTACCAGAGGTCCAGGAACTCGGCCTGCACAGTGAGGCGAGTCTGGGCGTCGAGGGCGCCGAACGGCTCGTCCATGAGCCACAGGTCGGGGCTGATGGCCAGCGTGCGGGCGATGGCCACCCGCTGACGCATGCCCTGGCTGAGCTGGGAGGGGTACGAATCGGCGAAGCCCTCGAGGCGCAGCTTGGCCAGCAGTTCCATGGCCTGCTTGCGCCGTTGTGGCTTCGGCACCTTGCGGAACTCGAGGCCCAACTCCACGTTCTTGCGGGCGGTGCGCCACGGGCTCAGCCCGGACCGGGCGAGCATGTAGCCGATGTCCTGGCTGGGGCCGTCGACCTCCTGGCCGTGGCGGAGCACCGACCCCCTGGTGGGGTTCAGGATCCCGGCCAGCATGTTCAGGATCGTCGTCTTGCCGCAGCCGCTGGGCCCCACGACGGCCACGAACTGGCCCGGCGGGATGGCGACATCGATGTTCTGGACGGCGAGCACCGGCTCGTCGTCGGGGCGGTCGCCGCCGAAGATGAGCGTGACGTCCTTCAGTTCTACCGCCGGCTGCACAGAACCCCTAGGTTGTCAGACTCTCGCCGGTCGGGCGACTCGCTTGAGCCGCCCGACCGGCGAAGTGAGGTTGGTTACGGGGTGACGGCGAAGTCGTCGAAGTCTTGGGCTTCTTCGAGGATGCCGCGCCCCACGGCGTAGTTCACGTTGTTGGCGAGCCGCTTGGGGTCGGGGCGACCGTTCAGCGAGACGCTGCCGATGTTGTTGGCGAGCACGACCTCGGCGACTGATCTGTCCAGGCCGAGGAAGACTTCCATGATGTCGAGGAGTTCGGGATGGTTGGCCGGGTTGCGTAGCCAGTCCATGGCGTCACGGACCGAGCGGGCGTAGATGGCCACCGTGTTGGGGTTGTTGTCGAAGAACTCCCGGGAGGTGGTGTTGACCGCTGAGGGCCAGTCCAACTCGCTGGGGCCCTGGCCGGATCGCAGAGCGAACGGCGAGTAGCCGATGCCGTCGATGGTGGCCTGGCTCAAGCCGGGCTCGAAGGTGATCGCCCAGTCCACCTCGCCGGAGGACAACGCGGCCAGCGTGGTGCCCGACAGCCCGGTGGCGATGTAGGTGGCGCCGTCGGGGTCGTATCCGGCGGAGTCGTAGAGCTGGCGGGCGATCTGTTCGGCCGCGGCGCCGCGGGCGACCACACCGACGCTCGTGCCCTCGAGGGCACCCATGGTGCACTGCCAGTCACCCTGGTCGCAGTCGATCGGGCCGAAGTTCTCACTGATGATGATGTCGAAGAAGTGCTTGTCCTGGATCTGCTGGAACATGACCACGTCGAAGCCGGCGTTGCGGATGCCCAGCATGTTGTCGGGGGTGTTGATGGAGAAGTGGACCTCGCCGGCAATCAACGCCGCCGCATTCGCCGGACCGGAGGGACACTGGATGAACTCGCCGGTCACGCCGCGGTCTGCCAGGAAGCCCTTCTCCACGGCGATCTGCGCGGTCAGTCCGTTGAACGACGGTGCCTGGCAGATGGCGACCTCGGTCGTTTCGGCCACCAGTTCCTCAGGCAGGATGGCCTCGATGTCCGGGCCGACCGCGAACTCCCCGAACTGCTGGGACTCGGCCAGGATGCCGCGACCAACCGCGTAGTTGACGTTGTTGCCGATCCGGACCGGGTCGAGTTCGCCGGTGACGGTGTAGCTGCCGACGTTGTTGTCCAGCACGCTCGCAGCCATGTCGGGCTCGAGCCCGAGGAAGCCGACCACGCCCGCCACAACCTCGTCGCGGTTGGCCGGGTCGCGCATCCACTCGATGGCTTCCGCCATTGCCGCGCGGTAGTGCAGGACGGTGTTGGGGTTGTTGTCCCAGAAGTCCCGGGAGGTGATCAGTACTGCCGAGGGCCAGTCCAGCTCGGCCGGGCCGTGTCCGGCCTGGAGCCGGAACGGCCGGTAGGCGATGCCGTCGAGTTCGGCCCGGGTCAAACCCGGCTCGAACGTGATTGTCCAGTCGATCTCGTCGGATGCCAGCGCGGCCAACGTGGTACCCGAAAGGCCGGTGGCGATGTACGTGGTGTCGTCGGGATCGAACCCGGCCGAGTCGAGCAACTGCCGGGCGATCTGCTCAGCGGCCGCGCCGCGGGCCACCACGCCGGCGCGGGTGCCCTCGAGAGCGGTCATCGCGCACTCCCAATCGCCCTCGTCACAGGCGATCTCCCCGAAGTTGTTCGACACCAGGATGTCGAAGAAATGGGTGTCGACGATCTGGGCGAACATGACCACATCGAAGTCGGCGTTACGGATACCCAACATGTTGTCGGGAGTGTTCAACGCGATATCGACCTGTTTCGACACCAACGCCGCGGCCTGGGCCGGACCCGACAAGCAGGCCACGAACTCGATGTCGGTGCCCCGATCGGCGAGGAGCCCCTGCGAGACCATGACCTCCGCATACATCTGGGTGAACGACGGCGCCGCACATACCCGTATCAGGTCCACCTCCGGCGGGCCGATGACCACCTCGGGGGCGGCGTCGGCGACCGTGGCGGGCTCGGCGTCGTCCATGTCGTCGGCTGCGGCGTCGTCCATGTCGTCGGCTGCGGCGTCGTCCATGTCCTCGGCGTCGTCCATGTCGTCGGCTGCCGCGTCGTCCATGTCGTCGGCTGCCGCGTCGTCCATGTCGTCGGCGTCACCCGCGGGCGCAGCCGGTGCCGCGCCGGGATCAGGCGCGGAAGGCTCGTCGTCGCCGGCGCACGCTGCGGCCAGCAGCGAGAACGCCAGCAAGACCCCGAGTAGTGCGAAGAACCGTGATCGTGCCCTCATGTCAGTCCCCTCAACATTGTTGCCAAGCTCCCTAGCAGGGCAATCAGTTCGAAACCAAACTATCAAATGTTTGATTCCCGTGCAGGTCGGCGCGGCGTCCGTTCAGCCGGCGGCCCACCCACCGTCGACGGTGTGCCAGCCGCCGTTGATGTACGAGGCGTCGTCGGATGCCAGGAAGGTCACGAGGGCGACGACCTCGGTGGGTTTGCCCCGCCGGCCCATGGGGTTCCGCTCGTCGCTTCGCTTCAGGAAGAGGTCCGGATCTTCGGGAGACTTGCCGGCCGCGATCGAGTCCAGCATGCGGGTGTCCACCGGCCCGGGGCAGACGGCGTTCACCCGGATCCCGGCCGGGGCCAGTTCGATGGCCGCGGTCTTGGTCATGCCGATCACGGCGTGCTTGCTGGCGCCGTAGGCGATCAGGTCGGGTGTGCCGCGCAACCCGGCGCCCGATGAGGCGTTGATGATCGCTCCGCCACCGCGGGCCCGCATGGCGCCGGCGACGTGGCGCATGCCGAGCCAGACGCCCTTCACGTTCACGTCCATCACCTTGTCGAAGGCGTCTTCGGGGTAGTCCTCGAGCGGCGCGACGACCCCTTCGACACCGGCGTTGTTGAACAGCACGTCCACGCCGCCGAACCGGTCCACGGCCGCCTGCACGTAGGCCGCCACGTCGGCTGACCTCGTCACGTCGGCCCGAAACGGATGCGCCCTTCCACCGGCCGATTCGACCGCTCCGACGGTCGCGGCGAGGCCCTCGTCGTCCAAGTCGACGGCGACGACGGCTGCGCCCTCGGCGGCGAAACGCAGCGCTGCGGCGCGCCCGATGCCGCCGGCCGCCCCGGTCACGATCACGACCTGGCCCTCGAATCGATTCATGGCTTCCCCTCTGCGAGACCGCAGTGAATGTATGGCAATGTGGCGCCGCTGCGCTCGCCGGTGAGGCGTCGTTGCCGGCGCGAGTAGGTTGCCGGGCCGGCGGATCGAGAGCCGGTCAGCCCACAAGAGGACTTGATCGACCAGGGGAGAGACATGTCCAGCGACCTGCAACGTCAGCACTATCCGGGTTTCGAGGGTCGGATCGGCCGGGTGTTCTCGTCCTCGGAGCCGTGGTGGCCGCAGAAGCCGACCGCGCCGACCGGTGCGCCGAACGTGGTGATCGTGCTGGCCGACGACCTGGGATATTCCGACGTGGGCTGCTACGGCTCGGAGATCCCGACGCCGGCAATCGACGCCCTGGCGGCGGAAGGGCTCCGCTACACGAACTTCCACGTGACCCCCATGTGCTCGCCCACGCGGGCGTCGCTGCTGACGGGACTGAACTCGCACCTTGCCGGGATGGGCTTCGTGGCCGACGCCGATCCGGGCTTCCCCGGCTATGCCGGTGAGTTGCCTCGCAACCAGCCGTCGCTGGCGGAGGTGTTGCGTGCCAACGGCTATGCGACGTTCGCGGTGGGCAAGTGGCACCTCTGTACCCACGCCGACCTGTCCGACGCCGGCGACCGGCATTCCTGGCCGCTGCAGCGCGGCTTCGACCAGTACTACGGGTTCCTCGAGGCACTGACGAACTTCCATCATCCACACCGGATGTACGAGGGCAACAGCGCCGTGCAGACCGACGAGTACCCCGAGGGGTACTACCTCACCGACGATCTGACCGATCGGGCGGTGCGCATGATCCGCGAGGTGCGCCACAGCGACCCGGACAAGCCGTTCTTCCTGTACTACGCCCACGGGGCGGTGCATGCGCCGCTGCACGCTCCTGACGCCGACATCGCCCGCCACCGGGGCCGTTACGACGGCGGCTGGGATCGGCTGCGTGAAGAGCGGCTGGCTCGGCAGATCAAGTTGGGGATCGTGCCGGAGGGCACGGTGCTGCCGCCGCGCAACACCGAGCCCAACGAGGACGTCAAGGCGTGGGACTCGCTGTCGGAGAACCAGCGCAAGGTGATGGCGCGCTACATGGAGGTGTACGCGGCGATGATCACCTCGGTCGACCGGAGCGTTGCCGCCATCCGCGACACCCTCGAGGACCTTGGCGAACTGGACAACACGATCTTCATCTTCGCCAGCGACAACGGGGCGTCGCGGGAGGGCGGCGAGTGGGGGACTCCGTCCTACTTCACCGCCGTGGGCGAGATCTCCGGCACCCCCGGCGGGCACGGTGAGCCGATCGACGACGAGCTGGTCGCCAACATCGATGCGATCGGCGGGCCGACCACCTGGCCGCACTACCCGCGGGGTTGGGCGATGGCCTGCAACACGCCGTTCCGGCTGTACAAGCTCATGACCTACCGGGGCGGGCATTCGGTGCCGTTCGTGCTGTCGTGGCCGGCGGGTCCCACCGGGCAGCCCAGGGTGATCCGCGATCAGTACGCCCACGTCGTCGACGTCCTGCCCACGCTGGCGGACCTGCTGGGGCTCGAGGTGCCGAGCCAACGGGACGGTCTCGAGGCGGAGCCGCTGTCGGGCGTGTCGTTCGCAGCGTCGCTGACCGACCCGTCGGCACCGTCGCTGCACGATGAGCAGTACTACGAGTGCGTCGGCCACCGGGCTTTCTACCGCGACGGCTGGGCCGCGGTGACCTTCCACGAGAACCGCACCCCGTTCAGCGAGGACCAGTGGGAGCTGTTCAACCTGCCCACCGATCCCAACGAGCTGCGCGACCTCGCCACCGAACGCCCCGACAAGCTGGCCGAGATGCTGCAGGGCTGGGAGGATGCGGCCTGGCGGAACCGGGTGTTCCCGCTCGACGAGGGGGTCGGTCTGAAGACGGCGGTGCGGCCGCCCGAGCACGAACGGTTCGCCAGACCGGTTCGGATCGTGCCGGGAGCGCCGACTCTGGAACGGGTGCGGTCCCAGCGGCTGATCGGTGGCCGGTCGTTCCGCATCGACGTCCACCTTGACCATCGCCCCGGCGACGAGGGGGTGCTGGTGGCGCACGGCGGCCAGGAGGCCGGATACGTGCTCTACGTCGAGGACGGTCAACTCTTCTTCGAGTTGAACGAGTCGGGCCGGCCGAACCCGCTGGCGCCCGCGCCGCTCGGTGCGTGCTCGGAGATCACCGTGAACGTGCAGGCCCCCGGTGACAAGCGCTGGGACATCGCTGTGACCGTCGACGGCCGGACCGCCATTGGGGGCCAGGGCCTGGTGCAGATCTCGGAGTACCTGCCCTTCGAGGGCATCGACATCGGCATCGACCGCCGATCACCGGTGTCCTGGCAGCTCTACGAACGCCGCGGCAGCTTCCCGTACACCGGCCGGCTCAGCGAGGTCGTCTACACCCCCGGCGACTACGCCCCCGACGCACTCGTAGTGCGCCTCGACGAGGTCCGCCGCATCGGCCTCGCCCTGGAGTGACCTCCAGGCTCCCAGGCTGAGCATCTCCAGTTGGACGGTGAGCGGGCGAGCGCCCAGCCAAGGCCGCCGGGCATGCGGCGCTGGTGCTGTCCGGCCGGGATTCGTCTGCCCGACACTCACGATCACCTACGAGGCTGAGCCCTACCAATCCGGCGCCCGATGACCGCCAAAGTTGCGGTACGGACAGGATCGCCATTATTCGAGCAGCGAGCCGAGGTCGCGTCCTCCGACCTGGCCGACTAGGCGCAACTCGGTCTCGGCTCGGGCGACGAGACTCAATGGCGCGAGCTCACCGTTGGCGTTCGTGAGGTGCTCGTACGCCAGCGGAGTCAACTCGGCACGCGGGAGCGAGCACGTGACGAGCGCAGCGAGTCGGTCGGCTGCTAGATGGTGCCGCCCCTCGTCAGGGCGAATCAGGAGTCCTTCAATCGCGGCCCAGCTGCCGGTGATTGCTGCCCCAAGGCTCGGGGACTCCATGTAGGAGGCCAATTCCAGCGCGTCGTCAACTTCGGTGGACAGTCCACCGTCAAACCGGTAGACGGCCTCCTGTCGGTAGAGGCTCCCGATCTCCACCTGTGGTGTCGATGGTGAAATCGTCGCGGCGGTAACCCCCGGCGATGCGCGGGGCGCGTTCGATGGGTTTGATCGTCGTGGTCCAACCGGCGGCCCGGTACGCCTCGAGCGCCGGCCCCGAGGCGTACGCCGAATCCGCCAACACCTCCCGCGCCCCCACAGCGCCGGCCTCGCC
>Ga0209021_1001034_pt1 | contig 30322 bp, 24 predicted proteins | sample PinacodermFT_FD_187299 | JGI IMG/M metagenome (GOLD analysis project Ga0209021, IMG submission 187299) | Host-associated microbial community of the marine sponge Aplysina aerophoba from Gulf of Piran - sponge pinacoderm, lysed by freeze-thaw... | ecosystem: Host-associated > Porifera > Sponge >... | reverse complement strand
CCTAGCCCTCTCCCGCGGGGAGAGGGGACTTTTTGACGCCGCTGGATTCCCGTTTTTACGGGAATGACGATCAATGGTAGCCTCGTTGTTCTCGGACGGGCTTGATGCAGGGGCGTTTCCCCTCACCCTAACCCTCTCCCCTGGGGAGAGGGGACTTTTTCCGGGGGCAGAGGCTACTTCGAGGTCTGCGGCTTCTGCGCGGTCTTCCTGGTCGCGGATGGCGTCGGCTATGGCTTGGTAGTCGGTGGTGTCGTAGTGGTTGTATTCGTCGAGGAATGTGGGGAGGCCGGCTAGTTGTTTTTTCTGGCCGATGCTGAGGCGGGTGGATTGCTGGTCTTGCCAGTAGGCTTGCAGCATTTCCGGGGTGATTTTGTCGTAGTTGGTGTCCCAGCCGCGACGGGTTAGCTCGTGGGCTGCGGACATTTTGTGATGCCAGGTGTAGCCTTCCTCGGAGTCTAGGCTGGTGTCGTTCATTACGTCCAATAGGAAGCGGATGGCGTCTGTGCCGTGCTCGTTGTATTCTCGCATTCTCTTGGCGAGGTCGGTGTGCAGGGTGTCGTAGTCGTTGGCGTCTTCCACATCGTCGGCATAGACTTTGAGCTTGGGCTTTCTGCCCCAGTGACCGTGGCCTCGGCGCAGGATTTCTTTGGCTGCTGCCATGCGGTCTGTGTGCTTGATGCGGAGTTTCTTGGGTGTGAAGGGTTGGTCCCTTCGGGTCATTACGTGGGATAGGAACTCTGCGATGGTGTGGCCTTCGGCTGTTTCCTGCCTGATTAGGTGGGCGATGTCGTAGTTTAGGATGTCGAGGTGGGTTACGGTTGAGTTTTCAGTTGTGAGTTCTGAGTTGTCAGTCTCCCTGCCCTGCCCCTCTGGATTCCTGCTTTCGCAGGAATGACGGGCGGATTGAGGGTAGAGGGGACTTTGTTCGTCGTCTTGGTGCTTCGCTATGGCTAGTTCTTCGGGGGTGGGGATTAGGCCCCAGAATTGGGAATGGCCGGCGTGGGAATGGTCGTTGTCTGAGGAGCCGTAGCGTTCGAGGAGCTTTGCGGCTTCGAGCTTGTGGTGGTACCTGGCGTCGGCGTGCTTCCCCTGCACGGTTTCGGCGAGGAAGCGCGCGATGTCTTCACCGTCGTTGGTGAATTTGGCGATGTGTCGTTGTAGGGCGCTTTTGATGCACATAGGTGTGAGTTCCGAGTTATCGGTTTGATAGCCACAAAAGGCACAGAAGACACAGAACTACTGTCCTTATTGCTGTCTATGATACGCACGGATGTTTGAGTTGTCAAGGGGGCAGACAGGATTTACAGGATGGAAAGGATTGGGGTGGTGTAACGAAATAGATTGGCGTGTCGGCGTGTAAGTCCGGGGGAATCGCTCGATAGGTGCGGTTTAGCAGATAGAACTGAGGGTACCGATGATGGCGGTGTAGATACGTTCATGTACTTATTAGCGAGGTTCGAAAGCTATCTCTTGCTCATAGAATATCCATTGACGGTGGATAGCAGTACAATGTAGCTGATGTTTTAGATCAATTCAGGAGTAACTGAAATGACCGAGCAAGATATGGATAGCACTGAATCTGATTTTCAGTCTGTATTAGACGAATGCGTTTCTTCGCTTGAGATGGACGACGAAACGGACTCGCAATTGCTCACGATATTGAGCAAGTCCGTTGTGAAACTATCACCCAACGAGAATGCTGTAGTCCAGGCGCTAAAAGAGATTGAGGCGCTTGCGGATAAGAGGGCAGAGTGTGGAGGTTAATCGTTGAATCAACCCATAATCATTGAGCAAATTCAGCTCGAAGGCTTTCGGGCTTATCTTCAACCGCAGACCATAGAACTCGGAACTGGTAAGACACCTCGCAGCCTAGCCATTTTCGCGCCTAACGCCAAAGGAAAATCAAGCCTGATAGATGCGTTCGAGTACTTTTTTTCTTCTGACGGTACTTTGAAGCGATTGGGCAGAATTGCCGCGAACACCAATGCCGGACCTCATGCCCTAGAACACGTAGACGCCGAAGATACAGACATCTCGCCATATGTCCATTTCTGGTTTCAACGAGGGGCAAAGCAGTTTGACGCCGCGCGGCCACTAGGCCATGCACTCCCTAAGGAGGCGGAGGAAGTCCTATCCCTGGCAAAGGTGCCATTCATCATTCGTGGACATGAACTAAGGAAATTTGTAGAAGACACGAGCCCAGGGGATCAGTACAAAGAATTGGCCACCTGGTTTGCGTTCGAACCACTGTTAGTGGTGCAGGAAAATCTGAAGCAGTTACGAGACCTCCTCAACAAAAGCATCAGGTCTACGGATCAAGTCAACGTCAGGAATCGAGACCTTACTCGTGTGACCGATGGTATGGTGTCGCAATTTGATGAAGCGAAACTGTGCAACTGGTTCAACGAAAAGGTGCTTGGCAAGTTAGATAATTCACTCAAACTTAGTGAGCTGTCGGAACAAGATCCGGGATTCTTGGAACTTGAGGCTCGAAGCAAAACAGAGCAAGAGCAATTAGGACTCAGCCAACTTAGAACAATCAAAGGCCAGGTCGGAACTGTATTTGCTCAGGATGAAGAGGAACTTTCGGGGAGTTTGGTTTCCTTTGCCAGCTCAGTTTCAGAATATCGGAAGGCAGTGTCTGCTGAAGCTAACGAGCGGTCTAAGGAGAGCAACTCGATATTTCTTCAGGTTTGGTCGGAAGCCCAAAAGCTGCTTGCGAAAGACTTTGAAATTGTCAATTGTCCAATCTGTGATACAGAATTCCCATCAAGCCCGCATGGTTCCAGGAATGAGGTGCACATCAACTTAGTTAAGAAATTATCGGAACTAGGTAATTACCAGAAGGCGGAAAAGAAGCTTAGGGACTCATCGGTGGAAGTGAGGAACAGTAAAGAGAAGCTCAAGAGTGCTCTCAACCTCGCAACTACTTCCCTAAGAGACAATGGCTATACGTGCCATGAGTCAATTGCATTCTTAGAGCTTCTGGGTACTTGGAAAATCGAGGATAACGCACCCAAGGACGAGAAGACTCGAGCTGAATTGTTAGAATTGAGCACTTCGATAGGAAGTGAAATCGTAAAGATTGAACAATCGCAAGGCGAACATACTTACTCCAAAGCGTCCGACAAGGTGCGAGAGTTGATCGTAGTAAAGACTGACTTGGAGAGGATTGAACGTGTCAAGAGTGAGCTCGGACGACTGAGCAAAGAACTAGATAAGCAATCAATGGCGATCAGTGAAAGCGTTGCCGATCATATCAGGAATCTCATCGACAAACTCCAAAAAAGAGTTAATCTGCTGTACAGCGAAATTCAGGGCGAGGACGAGAAAATTCCAGAGATTCGCCTAGTTCTGTCTGACCAAGGTCAGGTCAATCAACGGCAGGCTCAGTTGAGAATTGATTTTGCTGAAAACCGCAAGGAAGTTGCACCCAGTGGCTATCTCAGTGATTCACAGGTGCATACGTTGGCTCTGGCTCATCGATTGGCGGCGATGCTCATGTTTAATGAGAGAGTTCCCATGATTGTCTTGGATGATGTGGTGACATCTTATGATGCCGACCACCGAAGGACGATCACAGGAGTCCTGAGTAAGCACTTCGCGGACTTTCAGGTCATCATAGTTACACATGATGAACAGTTCTTCTATTTTTTGAAGGATCAGTTGCCTCAAAACCGTTGGGATTTCAAGCGAATTACTGAAGTAAGGGACGGTTTCGGTCCAGTATTTAATGATCATCGGACACGGGATGAAGTCATCGAAAAGAGGCTTGATTCTGGTAAGAGTGCGGCCAGAGAAATACGTCAAGCGGAGGAGGAATGGCTGCTGGATATTTGCAGAGGTTTCGGAACCAGAATAATTATTCGTACTATCGAAAGGGCTTTTCAATACGACCGAAGTGAATTGGCAAGTTCTTTGGAGAGTTTTCTAAAGGACCGCAGAATCATTCCTCCATTAGTTCCCGGAGTCTCAAACACATTTCTGAGCAGCTTGCAGAAAGGCGTAGTCGAGAATCTAGCGAGTCACTTTGATGATAACCCTCACAGGACCGAATCCATCGGAGACGAGCGAGCGAGGTGGAAGGAATTTAAGTACTTCAGGGACCTCTTTAAGTGCCCATCTTGCTGTCGACGTCGTTTCAAGAGAGACACAACTTGGAAACCAATCTGCTATCACGATAAATGTGAAGCACAATTTGCATTTCCTACCCATGGGCCGGCAGACACGAATTCGGCATGCAGTGCGAAGGGGTGAGGCAGTGACAAGTTGACGGGTATGGTTACTTCTTGGAAGTAAGTCTGGCCGAATCGGTGAGGCTGTTCCCGTGGGAACTGGGGTTGTGAGCGTGTTGTCTGTGGTTGGGGTGCTGGTATAATTGGGGGTGTAGGGCTTCGTAGTAGAGCCTAGAAATGATGGCAGATTGGGTGGGTTCGGGTATGAGCGTAATTTGTTCACTTCACCCCCATCCTGACCTTCCCCCATCGAGGGGGAAGGGACATCTGAAGTAGTTCGCGCGGTGTTTTTTGATGGCTATGACGCAGGCGAACCACTATACGCATACGAGAGACGGGATTCTGCCGCATACGGAGGCGCGGCGGTATGATGTCCGTGCGTTCCGTGATGTGAATTACAGCGCGTACCGGGCGGAGTTGCGGGAGTTGCGGCTGCAGCTGCTGATGATGCAGGAGTGGGTTGTGCAGGAGGGGCTGCGGGTGGCGGTGGTGCTGGAGGGTCGAGATGCGGCGGGGAAGGGTTCGACGGCGTCGGGGATTACGCATTACCTGAATCCGAGGTCGGCGCGGGTGATTGCGCAGGGCGTGCCGAGCGCGAAGGAGATGCGGAACTGGCTTGGGACCTATTACAGGCTGATGCCGGAGCCGGGGAATATCACGATTTTCGACCGATCGTGGTACTCGCGGGCGATTGTGCAGCCGGCGCTGGGGTTCTGCTCGATGCGGCAGTACAGCTACTTCATGACGCATGTGAATGACTGGGAGCGGCGGCTGATGGACGAGGGGGTGCATTTGCTGAAGGTGTACCTGTCGGTGTCGAAGGAGGCGCAGGATTTGCGGTTCCGGATACGGCAGGATAGCGACTTGCAGTACTGGAAGTATTCGCCGACGGACCGCAGGGTTGCGGAGCGGTGGCAGTTGCTGACATACTTCAAGGAGCGCATGTTTGCGGTGACTTCGACGGATTATGCGCCGTGGAGGATTATCGATTCGGACAATAAGCACCAGGCGCGGCTGAACGCGATACATTACATCCTGAGCAGCTTCGAGTACGAAGGGAAGGACTTGAACCTGAAGGCGATTGAGGCGCACGCGGAGCGGAATGACAGGCCGCGGAATGTGGTGGTGGATGGTGTGCTTTTCAGGGAGATGACGCCGGAGCAGGTGTCGGTGCTCGAGCGGATAATGATACATGCCTAATAATGAACTGCCACAGATGGCTGCCGCCGGAGGGCTTGTGCTTTGCGGCGGCAGGGCGTTACTGATTCGCAAGCACGGTCAATGGGATATACCGAAGGGGAAGCGGAAGAAGAAGGAGCGGGCGGAGCGGTGCGCGCTGCGGGAGGTGTCGGAGGAGACGGGGCTGGATAGGAAGCTGCTGTCGGTGAAGGGGAAGCTGTGCCGGTCGAGCTACATCACGTATTATTCGAGCAGGGCTGTGAACAAGACGGTTGACTGGTTTGTGATGGAGTATGCGGGGTCGCTGGAGGATAGGCTGGCGCCGGATCTGTCGGAGAACATCGACTTGTGCGTGTGGGTTCCACTGGGGGAGCTGCCGGAGAGGATGCGGAGGGCGCGGACGTACTTGCGGGGCGATGTGACGGCGGCGATCGGGGAGGTGTTGCTGGGGGCGGTGGTGTGAGCGGGGGCTGACAGGACTATTGTGATAGAAAGAGGGGCTGGCTTATTTTGAGTCAGCCCCTCTTGGCGTATTGCCTATGCTGCTATTCGTTGGTGCGGATGCTGGCTAGCATGTCTTGCCAGGCTTGTCGGGCTTCTTCGACGGAGCCTTCTTCTTCGATGGTGGTGATGTCGCCGGGGTCCTGGTCTAGGACGACTGCCTTGAAGACGCGGCGCATGATCTTGCCGCTGCGGGTCTTGGGTAGCAGGTCAACGAAGTTAATCTCGCTGATGACTGCGATGGGGCCGAGTTCGCGGCGGACTGCCTGGAGGAGTTCGCCCTTGAGCTCGTCGGAGGGCTCGTAGTTGTTGCGCAGGACGATGAAGGCGGATATGACCTCGCCGCGGAGTTCGTCGGGGCGGCCGGTTACGCCTGCTTCGGCGACGGCGGGGTGGGTGAGGAAGGCGGACTCGACTTCGATGGTGCCGAGGCGGTGCGCGGCGATCTTGATGATTTCGTCGGCGCGGCCGGCGAACCAGATGTAGCCGTCCTCGTCCATGTGGGCGGAGTCGCCGGTGAAGTAGACCTGCTGGTCGGGGACGCGGCCCCAGTAGTCTTCGCCGTAGCGGTCTGGCTCGCCCCAGAGGGTTGGGGTGAGACTTGGGAAGGGGCGCTTGACGACGAGGATGCCCTTTTCGTTGGTGTCACAGGGCTCGCCTTCGGGGGTCATGATGGCGGCTTCGATGCCGGGCATTGGTGTGCCGCTGGAGCCAGGCTTGATGGGGAGCATGGCGAGGCCGTAAGGGTTGCCGACGAGGGGGCCGCCAGTCTCGGTCTGCCAGTAGTGGTCGATGACGGGGACTCTGTTTTCGAGGGCTTCGTTTTGCAGCCACTCCCAGGCGGGCGGGTTGAGGACTTCGCCGGCGCAGAAGACTCGCTCGAGGGAGGGGAGGTTGGTCTTGGGCTTGCCTTCGTCGCCGAAGCGCATCAGGAGGCGGACGGCGGTGGGAGAGGTGAACAGGCCGGTTACGCCGAACTCGTCGGTTATCTGCCAGATGAGGTCGGGATCGGGATGGTTGATTGCGCCCTCGAAGGCGATGGTGGTCGCACCTGCGAGCAGGGGAGCATAGACGATGTAGGAGTGGCCGACTACCCAGCCGATGTCGGAGGTGGACCACCAGACGTCGGTGTCGCGGAGGCCGAAGCACCACTTGCCCATGCTGTGGATGCCGACCTGATAGCCGCCGTGCGCGTGGACTACGAGCTTGGGCTTTGCGGTGGTGCCGGATGTGGCGAGGATGTAGGCGGGTTCGTTGGACTCCATCTCGACATGACTTCCGTCGTGACCTGCGCCCTGCGCAAGGAAGTCGTTCCAGTCAACATCGCGGCCTTCGGTCATGGGGGTGTCCGGGTCTCTTCTGAGCACTACGAGATGCTCGACGGACTCGCCGCCGATTTCGAGTGATGCGTCAACGATGTGCTTCAGGGGGATGTCGCGTCCGGCACGGTATGTGATGTCGGTGGCGAAGACGAGGCGGGAGCCGCTTGCCTGTATGCGGTCGCCGAGCGCGCCGGCACCGAAACCGGCGAATACGACGCTGTGGATTGCGCCTATGCGGACGGTGGCGAGCATGAGCATGATCGCCTCTGCGCTGATGGGCATGTAGATGGTGATGCGGTCGCCCTTCTCGATGCCCATGGCGCGCAGGGCTGCGGCTATGCGCTCGACTTCGTGCCTGAGTTGGGCGTAGGTGAAGACCTGGCGCTCGCCGCGCTCGTTGGCATAGACGAGGGCTGCATGGCCGCCCCAGCCACGGTTGACATGGTGGTCGATGCAGTTGTAGGCGAGGTTGGTCTTCGCGCCGCTGAACCACCTGAAGGCGGGCGGCTGCCAGTCGAAGACCTCGTCCCACTTGCGGAACCAGGGGATGCCATCGGCGGCGCGCTCCCAGAAGGCTACTGGGTCTTCGGAGGCTTCGCGGCGCCACTGGTTTGCGATTGGGTTGACTGTCTGCATGGTATGTCCTGCCTTCCTACAAATTTCAGCCTGCGTGGTCTAAGTTCAGAGGCGGCAAATTTACTTCACCCCCATCCTAACCTTCCCCCATCGAGGGGAAGGGACTTTTCCGCCACGTTAAAGGATACGCATTCGTTTCCTATTTATAGTGTTTGTCGTAGATGGCATCGGAATCGGAGTAGCCGGCGAGAAATTGCCGCGCGGTCAAGTTTGCCCATTCCTTGTTTTCGATTTCATGATCAAAGGCGATTGCGGCGCGGATGTCGTCCTCCACTAGATAAGGATATTCTGCGATGATTTCGTCGGTTGTCATTCCATCAGTGAGTAGGCCAAGTATGAGGGATACCCATATTCGAGTTCCTTTGATACAGGGCCTGCCAGAGCATACATTGGGGTCGATGGATATGCGTTTCAATAGTGGATTCATTGCGATCTCCGTAGCGCTTGCTACAATCGACAGCTATATCTCGTTGGTCGATTTATCCCATTGTGCCAGTTCAACAGCACTGGATTCCTGCTCTCCTCATTCGCAGGGACATGCTTCGCGGGAATGATGGGACGGGCTCTGCTATATCAGCGAATAATGGGAACTTCGATTTCCTGAAATGGCTTTAAGTCTCCGATGTGCAGGCCTTCGGCGGGGGTGAATGTCTTTGCTTTGAGGGCTTCGATGAGGTCGGATTCGTTGCGGATGTCGCCGTCGAAGAGGGTTACACACTTGCCGATGCCGTGCGTGGAGTGGGCGTCGCTGCCGCCTGTTCCCTTGAAGCCGATGTGCCTTGCGACTTCGAGCGTGAAGTGGTTCTCCTGATCGGTGTTGCTGCCGTTGGCGACTTCGACGTCGTCCACAAGCTCGAATAGAGGATGCTTGGATGCTGCCGTAGAAGTTGTGGGACGGTTGCCGTTGAAGTTCTTGAAGAGGAGGTTGACGTTGTAGGGCGGGCGGTTGAAGAAATTGCGAAACGGGTGCGCCGCAATCATCACGCCACCTGCGGCGTCAACTGCCTTTCTCAGGCCTGCCGCGGTGTGCATGCCGTCGGTATAGCGATTCAAGCCGAATACGAGGATGTGTCCCATGTCGGTGTTGACTTCGAGCGCCCTGATGACGGTCAAGCCGGAATCACCGAATGTGTCAGCCATTTCTCGTTCTTCCCAGCCGCCGGAGTGTTCGGTGAGGCATACGCCGTCGAGTCCGATGCGATGCGCTTCCTCTATAAGCTGCTCCGGGCTTAGTCCGCTGTCGCTGCTGCCGCGAACGGTGTGGAGGTGTAGGTCGAATATTGCCAAGTCTTCTATCCTGTCGCTTTCAGAATCAAACGGGCAGCCGGAAGCGTTCCTGCAGGAAGCGTTCAGCCCATTGGATTCTAGCCTTGCAAGTGCGGTCGGGTCAATTCGGCGTGGTCAGACGGCGAAGTATGGGAGGAACCAGCCAAAGACTACGACGAAAGTGAGCGTGATTGCGAGCACTCCAAGCAGCATGCGGCGAAAGAGGATCGCGAGGGGAGCCGCCAACAATATTGCCATGCCGAGAATGGCGAGCGTGTACGTCATATTTGGACTGCCGATGCCGCCGCCGGGCGCTTGCTCAAGGCTTACGCGGTAGAGCAGGGCGAAGGTGCCTCCAAGGACTGCCCATGTCGGGTATGACAGGGCGACGATGCCCATTGCAAGAGTCATGGGCGGGTATTTTTCCATGACGGGCATCATCCGCTCGCGGCGATTCTTGAGCACGAGGAAGAGGCTGATCATGGAGACGGTGATGAATACGGATGCCATGAGCATACCGAGTACTGCGCCGTCTATGAATCTTTCGATTAACATTCTTTGTCCCGGGGGATGAGCATCATTCGTATCACTCCCATCTACTTCCTATGCAGGCGATGGCTCTGACCTTCTCCCTTTTGTAGGAAGGGATCGTTTGCCCTCACCCTAACCCTCTCCCCCGGGGAGAGGGGACACTTGGTCGGGTTGGATTGCTTGCACAAGGTGTGCGTTCATGCCGTGCTTGTGGCGCAGTAGGAGGTGGATGGCGGTTCCGACTTCGCGGCGGGGCATCAGGGCGTACATTGACGGGCCGCTGCCGGATAGGTGTATTTCGCGCGCGCCGAGTTCAGTGAATGTATTCCAGCATTGTTCTATGCCGGGGTAGCCATCGAATGCCACGTCGTCGAATGCGTTGAACAGGAACTGCGCGGGCAGGTCGTGGCCGCCTCGTATGCGCGCTTCTAGCTTTCGTGTGAGAAAGCCCCTAGTGTAGTTCGCTGGCGTGAGCTTGCCGTAAAGGGCTGCCGTCTTACTTTCAACTGCACCGCCGGCGACAGCACCGGTGTGGCTCACATCGGGAGTGAGCACGACCATCCACTGAATGTCGGCGGGTGGGAGGTGGCGGACGCGCTCTCCTCTGCCGAGTGCGATGGCAGTGCCGCCTTGCAGGAGGAATGGCACATCGGAGCCGAGCTTCGCGGCAAGGGTCTGCAATTGCGCGGTGGACATGTTGAGTTGCCAGAGGTCGTTGAGTCCGCGCAGGGTTGCCGCCGCGTCGCTGCTGCCGCCGCCTAGTCCTGCGGACACGGGAATTGCCTTTTCGATGGCGATGTGAGCGCCGCCATTGTATCCGCTTTCATCCTGAAGGAGCTGCGCTGCCTTGTGTGCCAGATTGTCGGGGGATTCCAGGGCAGGGTCGTCGCAGGACAGGGTGATGTCGGCGGCGGGTGTGAGGCTCACGGTGTCGTGCAGGTCAACGGTCTGCATGATGGTGGCGACTTCGTGGTAGCCGTCGTCGCGGCGGCCGAGAACTTCCAGAGTGAGGTTAATTTTGGCGTAGGCTTTGAGGGTGAGCATCCGTTTCAGGATAGCGCAGCCGCCAAGCAGCGTAAAGGCTGCCCCAGTCGTAGAGGCTGAGCGTCTGTGGGCGGCGTTTGGGGTCAATGCCGGCGTCGGACAGCATCGTTTCCGCCGCGTCCCTTGTTACAGACAATCCTTGCTGCAGGCAGTTGTGTACCTGCTTGCGGGGGGCGGAGAATCCGGCGCGGACGAGCGTGAAGAAGGCATCTATGGAGTCTAGAGGGAGCGCGGGCTGCGGGTACACTTCGATGCGGACGATGGCTGATGTTACTTTTGGCGCAGGGCGAAATGAGCGGGGTGGTACGCTGGCGACGATGCGCGGCCTGCCGTAGAGCTGGGTGGCGACAGAGAGCAGGGACATGTCGCCGGGTGCGGCGGTCATGGTGCGTGCGACTTCGCGCTGGACCATGACGACCATGAGGGTGGGCTTGTGCGCGGCTTCGAGGAAGCGGCGGATGATGGGTTGTGCGGCGTAGTAGGGCAGATTGGCGATGAGCTTGTAGGCGATGTCAGGCGCAACCACGGAAGATATATCAACTTCGCGGGCGTCGGCGTGGACGATGCGGACATGGGGAAGAGATGCGAATTCGGTGGTTAATGTGCTGGCGAGGTTGTCGTCGAGTTCGATGGCTGTGAGGGCGGAGGTGCGCTCGGCGAGGGGGCGGGTGAGGATGCCTCTGCCGGGGCCGATTTCGAGGACGGTGTCGCCAGGTGTGAGGTCGGCTGCGGAGAGGATGCGGGAGACGATGCGGCGGTCAACGAGGAAGTTCTGGCCGAGGGATTTTTTGGCGGGGGTGTGATGGGACACTGGATTGTTCCTACCGGCGAAAGTAATCTGTCATGCTGTCCTGTTATCGTCCCCACATTATCGCGCCCATTGGAGCCAGTTTCTGTTCAACAGGATCAACGACCAAGAAGAGCTCCTCAAGCGTCAATGCGCCCAAGAGTGGCTGAGTGCCTTCTTCATTGAACATCACCTGGGTAACGGTCTCTCTGCCGTCGATCTGCATCCAGACTAGCCCTAACTCCATCCGTCGGGTGCTACCGTCAGCGAAGCGGACCGTCTGACGTCTGGTAGGAGTCACATCAAGCTCGTGCAGTAAGGACGCCGGAACTGCACTCAAGAATGCTCCTGTGTCCACAAGTGCATCAATGGTAATGTGGCGTTCCTTGTGTTCTTGATTGGCAACGTCAATCTCTACGTTGAACAATCCCATGGGAGTCTCCGTTTGTGGGTCGCCGCTACGAAAAACCAAATCAACTGAAATATTGAATTAGGTCGTGCACCTCTATTCGATTCCCGTTCGAGAGCATAGCCACGGTGACAGCTCAAGCCAGGCGACCCTGCGGCACCCGGAAGACACCGCTTACCGCTGCTTCCTTCCAGACCTGACGGGGTTCACGGCTTTCCGCCGCGCAGGACCCAGCTATCAACACCGACCAACCGGTGCTAGAGGCTCCGAATGGCAAACCTCCAAGAGGAGTTCAGCCTCGCTAGAGCGGATTGCGAGTACAGGGCACCGCTATCTCCCCGCTTAGCACGACCATGAGTTCATGGTAGGCGCATGGCGTAGGGGTGTCAACGAGAAGGGGACTGCTAGCGGCTGACTTTGAGGATGCTGAGGAAGGCTTCCTGTGGGATTTCGACGCTGCCGACGCGCTTCATGCGCTTTTTGCCCTCAGCCTGCTGCTGGAGGAGCTTGCGCTTGCGGGTTACGTCGCCGCCGTAGCATTTCGCGAGGACGTCTTTGCGCAGCGCGCGGATGGTCTCTCGGGCGATGATCTTCCTGCCGATTGCTGCCTGCACGGGCACCTCGAAGAGCTGCCTGGGGATGAGTTCGCGCAGCTTCTTTGTGAGCTCGCGGCCCTGGTAGTAGGCGTTGTCGCGGTGGGTGATGATGGACAGGGCGTCCACGGGCTCGCTGTTGACGAGAATGTCCACCTTTGCGAGCTTGCCAGCGCGGTAGCCGGAGAGGGAGTAGTCCATGGAGGCGTAGCCCTGGGTGTGCGCCTTAAGGTTGTCGTAGAAGTCTATGAGCACTTCGGCGAGGGGGACGTCGAACTCCATGAGGACGCGCGGCGTGGTGTTTGCGCCCTCGCTCTGCAGGTATTCGAGGCGCTTGTACTCGCCGCGCCGGTTGCGGACCAGCTCCATGACGGGGCCGATGTAGTTGGCGGGCGCGACGATGCTGAGGTCGAGCCACGGTTCTTGGATCTCGTCGATGCGGGACGACTCCGGCAGGTGCGCGGGGCTATCGATCTGCAGGATTTCGCCGTCGGTCATCAGGACTTCGTAGGCGACGCTTGGGGATGTGGCGAGGAGATTGAGGTCGTACTCGCGCTCCAAGCGTTCCTGCACTACGTCCATGTGGAGCAAGCCTAGGAAGCCGCAGCGGAAGCCGGAGCCGAGCGCGATGGAGTTTTCGGGCTGGAAGCTGAGAGCGGCGTCGTTGAGCTGGAGCTTTTCCAGGGCGGTGCGCATTTCGAGGTAGTCTTCGCCGTCGGCGGGGTAGAGGCCGGCGAAGACCATGGGCTTGAGCGGCTGGTAGCCTTTCAGAGGCTCGGCGGCGGCGGCGTTGGCGAGCGTAACGGTGTCGCCGACGGGGGCGTCGCCGACACTCTTCAGGCCGGTCGCGATGTAGCCGACTTCGCCGACGCCAAGGCGACCAACGCTTGTTGGCTCGGGGGCGAATACGCCGACTTCGAGGACTTCGCTCGCGCTGCCGTTGGACATAATCTTGACGCGGCTGCCGGAGGGCACCTGCCCGTCCATCACGCGCACATAGGCAATCGCGCCCTTGTAGGGGTCGTACTTGGAGTCGAATATGAGGGCGCGCAGTGGCGAATCTTCGTCGCCGGACGGCGGTGGGACGCGCTGCACGATGGCTTCGAGGATTTCGGGGATGCCAGTGCCGTCCTTCGCGGAGACGAAGACGATCTCGTCATCGAGGAATCCGAATGCCTGCTGGACTTCTTGGGCTACGCGCTCCGGCTCTGCTACATCGAGGTCGATCTTGTTGATGACGGGGATGATTTCGAGGTCGTTATCGAGGGCGAGATAGACATTCGCGAGCGTCTGTGCCTGTATGCCCTGCGAGGCGTCCACAACCAGCAGCGCGCCTTCGCAGGCTGCCAGGCTGCGGGATACTTCGTAGGAAAAGTCCACATGGCCGGGCGTGTCTATCAGGTTGAGCTGGTAGTCTTGTCCATCCGCCGCCGTGTGTGTGAGGCGTACTGCCTGCGCCTTGATGGTGATGCCACGCTCGCGCTCGAGGTCCATGCTGTCGAGGAGCTGCTCGACCATTTCTCGCTCGTCAACGGCGCCAGTCTGCTGCATGAGACGGTCGGCGAGCGTGGACTTGCCGTGGTCGATGTGGGCGATGATGCAGAAGTTGCGGATGTGCTGTGCGTCCATGCCTTAATATTAGCATTCGTGCGGCATAAGGTCTATCTATAGGCGATGCATGAGGTGATACATGACGGGGTAGTTCTGGATGTCTATCTATTGCCTAATGAAATCATTGCGGAAGTGGCAAGAAGGGCGATACGATGCGGTGTATTGGACTTTGTGAAATAATTCATTGACTTTCTTGATACGCTTGAATACCATTAGAAATTGCCGAATATCATTACTAGGATGCGAACAGATTTCGCGACATCATCTAATGATGGGCAATGTGAGCCATATCTGGGATTCGGCGGTGATGGTCGCAGGTAAAATATGGGGGGAAAGATGAAGAGTAAAGCCTTTTGGCTGTTGGGACTGGTCGCGGTAGTGGCGATGGTACTGGTGGCATGCGGTGGCGCAGATGAAACGCCTGCAGCACCCGCGCCGGCGGCACCCGCGCCGGCGGCACCCGCACCTGCAGCACCCGCTCCGGCAGCGCCAGCACCCGCAGCACCGGCACCGGCTGCCACGGCAGCACCATCCGGACAGGCGGCGGCTCCGGCAGCAACCGCTGCACCGGTGCAGCCCACGCCCGCACCTGCCATTCCTACGGAGCAGGCAGCAATAACTATCACTGTGGCGTTCGACAATGTTGGCACGCCTCAGTTCCGCAATGTGAAGGGCACATGGCCCGACGTTCTGTTCCACGGCTTCTTCGGCTTCCAGGAGCCGCTGCTGGGCTGGGAACCTACATATGACGACCAGGGCAACCCGATCCGCTCGACGGGTGAGGCTTGCCACGCGCCGTTCGTCGCAACCGGCTGGGAGTGGGAGCTTCCGGGCAAGGACGGCAGCACGGTGAAGATGGACGGAAAGGCACTGGAGAACTTCGACGATGCGGACCTGTCCAATCCGGACGACCAGGGCATCATCAGGGTGTTCATCCAGGAGGGCATCGACTTCTATCGCGCAGAGCCGGACGGACTCGTGAAGATGGGTCCTCTGACCGCCGAGGATGTTGCGTGGTCCTTCAATGACGCAGGTTCGGAGAACACGAACTCCGCGCACTCCAACTCGTCGCAGGCTTATGAGTACTACAAGCCGTGGCGCGCAGAGAGCGACTATGTGGTAGTAGCCGAGAACCGGGCGTTCCGCTCGGACGGTTTGCAGGACGCTTCATCGATTTGCCAGGATGCTATTTGGATGCAGTCCAAGGCATACAACGATGAGTTGGAAGCTGCAGGCAATGCGGACGGATCTTTTGGATTCCCGCACGGCTCAGGTCCCTTCGTAGTCGAAGAGTGGCTGCCCGCTGAGCGCATAAACTCGGTAGCCCGTGTTGACCACTGGAGGCAGTCTGCCCCGTTCCAGAGGCTGATCTTTGTACAGGCGAATGAGGCGCAGCAGCGTTCCGCGATGCTCCAGACAGGGGCGGCGGACATCGCAATGGCGTCCATTCAGGACGTAGGACGGCTAGAGGACGAGGGCTTCAAGTTCCACGAGGGCCTTGACGCAATTAACGGAAACTTCTACTACTTCTCCGGCAACCTCTGGGCGTTCAAGTACCCGCCGAACTCGACACTTGGCGAGCAAGATCTGTCCGGTCAGCCGATAATGCGGAAGGGTTTCATACCCTCCGACAAGTACCCGTGGATTGGCGACCCCCGCCTGGAGTGCGTGGGTATTGACCGCAGCGACCCCGCTATCCAGGACACGCCTGGCGCGGGTTGCGAGGTTGCCAACTTCAGCGGCATGTACGAATTTGACGGTTTCGATTCCCGGTTTGAAGAGGGCGCTGTAGGCTTCGACTACACCGACACGGACCGGTTCTCCTACGATACGCCTCGTATGCAGAGCGCCAAGGCATTCCGCCAGGCACTCGCTTTCGCGATCGACCGCGAGCTTATCGCGTCGTCGGTTACAGGTGGTTACGGTGGCGCGGTCTATGGCGGGGCGTTCCCCGGCCAGACGTATCACCAGACGCACCCTGAGTATCAGGACCGCTGGAGTTACGCATTCGATCCGGAGAAGGCGCGGGCGCTTCTTGCAGAGTCAGGCGTGGAGCCCGGCTTCGAGTTCGAGTTCTTCTGCTCACAGGGCAATGGCACATCGCTTGAGGTCTGCGAAGCCGTCGTAGGACAGTGGAAAGAGAACCTTGATCTTGAGCCTTACATTGACAGCACACAGTATTCATCGCGCCGCCCGACAATGCTGGGTCGCGAGATACACGTGCCGTGGATGACGCGTTGGGGCCCGACGAGCAAGCAGGGTAGGCTTGGCGAGGGTGGCGGCACGCTGCCGGGTGGTGGTCTGTGGCCGCTTCCCGCCGGTGGCTGGAACCCTGGCATCGAGGACAACCGCTGGTGGCAGAACCGCGAGGATACTCGCGTGCAGCAGAAGGGTTCGGACGAGAACCTCGCCACGCGCCAGGGGATCCTTGACTGGGCGTACGACATGACACTGTCTACCGGTACTGTTGAAGTACCTGTTCTCATCGGGTTCAATCCGGACACGGTTGAGAGCTGGAACCTCGCTCCGTATGAGCTTCCTAACTCGTTCGAGACGATCGTGCCGGCGAACAGGAACTAAGACTGTTCCTGTCCATAATTGGATTGACAGATTACTGAAATTAGACGCGGCGTCCTGCCTAATGTATTGTTAGTGGGACGCCGCGAAGCACTATATCGACACCGAATTTACTACTGTGCCTAACGGCATCCCCGGGGTTCGAACACAATGAAGGTCTTTATTCTGAGACGGCTGCTCTTTCTGGTGTTTGCGATATTCGCAGCGACACTGGTGGTGTTCGCGCTGTCCAGGCTACAAGGCGACCCGCGCAACGTGATGCTGAATGTGGGGTATGTTTCTCCTGAGCAGTGGGATGCTTGGGGCCAGCAGTTCCACCTCGACAAGCCGGTGATCGTGCAGTATGCCATCTGGATAGGCAAAGGCTTCTTCCAAGGAGACTTCGGCGATTCGCTGAAGACCGGCAAGCCGGTGATGCAGATGGTGGCAGGGTTCGCGCCCGCCAGCTTGCAATTGGGCCTGTCCGCTGTGCTGTTCGTGCTCATCACAGGCATCCCGCTTGGAATACTGTCCGCGGTGAAGCGCGGCACAATCTGGGATGTGATCGGCAGGACATTTGCCGTATTCGGACAGGCGCTGCCCCCGTTCTGGCTAGGCATCATGCTGATTCTCGTGTTCTCGGTAACCCTTGACTGGCTACCTTCAGGAACGCGTGGGCACGATGCGACCAACTTCTATGAGCGTCTGAAGTATTTCCCCATGCCGGCGGTAACACTTGGGTGGCTGGCATCAGCCGGGCTGATGCGCCTGGTGCGGTCGTCGATGCTGGAGGTGCTTGACTCGGAGTTCGTGAAACTTGCGAGGGCAAAGGGCGTCAGCACGAACAAGGTCATCTGGAAGCATGCGTTCAGGAACGCGCTGATACCGCCCCTCACTTTCGCGGGGTTGATCCTGGTCGGATTCATCGGGGGCACGGTCGTGACAGAAACTGTGTTCGCGTGGCCAGGCCTGGGTCAGATGACTTACACAGCCATTATCAATAACGACTTCCCTCTGATGACGGGGGCGGTTCTAGTGTTCACGCTGCTCTATGTGTTTGCGATCTTCCTGATTGACATACTGTACGCATTCATAGACCCGCGGATTCGTTATTCCTAAGAACTTGGCATAAGAACTTGGCCTAAGGACCTGGGCCTAAGAAACTGACCTGAGGAATTTTCTGAGGACCCGGCATTGACTACACCAGTACAACAGATGACCATCGCTGACCTCGAGGCCAGCAATAGAGAGTCAACGCTTGCTCGAGCCTTCTATGTGTTCCGGCGTTGGCCCCTAATCCCGATAATCATACTTTCCGTATTGGCAATATGCGCGGTATTTGCGCCGCAGATTGCGCCATACGAACCGGAAGAGGACCAGCTGCGCGCAGTTCTTGCGTCTCCTGCATGGTACCCGGCATGCGAAGAGGGGCAGCTTACGAACAAGTTCGAAACCTGCAACACGAATGGCATTCCCCTGGGGCGGGATAGTGAGGTTTATTACTTCATCATTGGAGCGGACCAGCTTGGGCGCGACCTGCTAAGCAGGATAATCTTTGGGGCGCGGCTGTCGCTCAGTCTCGCTGCCATCGCCATCGCAATCGGAACGCTCTTCGGCACCACAGTCGGGTTGGTAGCCGGCTACTACGGCGGCATAATCGACGAGAGCATTATGCGCGTGGTGGATGTGTTCAATGCGATCCCGTATATTCTGCTGGCGATTGCGCTTGTGTTCGTGCTGGGTCAGAGTTTCGTTGTGGTCGCGTTCGTGCTCGCGCTAGGCTCATGGGCGGGAATTGCTCGTCTGGTGCGCGGTCAGACGCTACAAGTGCGGAACTTCGACTTCATTGCGCTTGCGACGATTGCGGGGGCTTCAACATTCCGCATTATGGTTAAGCACCTGCTGCCTGCGGTCGCAAACACTGTGGTAGTGGCGACGACGCTGCAGGTGGGCAGCACCATCCTTTCCGAGAGCATTCTTTCCTTCCTGGGCGCGGGAGTTCCGCCGCCTACGCCATCATGGGGCGCTGACATATCTAATGGACGCGAGTACCTCGGATCGGCATGGTGGGTGGCGTTCTTCCCCGGAATGGCAATCTTCCTGACGGTTCTTTCCTTCAACTTCATCGGCGACTGGCTGCGCGACCGCTGGGACCCGCGCCTGCGCCAGATATAGCCGTCATCAGCCGGGTTATCTCTGTGGCTATGAGACTGCTGGAAGAGATATACAGCATCCGATACCCGCTGCTGTGGGTGTTGTTCATTGGCGGCGCTATCTTCCTGGTGCTTGTGGGCTCTGGCGTGCGCGTGCCGGGGATCGAGCGACAGATAGCGGTGTCGAAGGAGACGCGCGACGCTAACGCTACCGCAAATGCGCCGACGCTTTCGAGGGCGCAGGCTATCGAGCGAGTGCGCGAGTTTCTGCGGACGGGGTGCAGTAATGGTCCCGCGTACCTGGAGGGCGATCCTCAATTTACCGCTGTCTTCATGAACTCGCCTGTTACCGACGATCATCACGTGCGAGGCAAGAAGGAGTGGACGGTGATTCACGCGCCGACCGACAACTTCTGGCGGCTGTATGAGGGCACGGGCGAGATTGTGACCGTGATTGGGGAGTGCTGACGAGTTTACAGTTGTCAGTTAACAGTCGTCAGTGGTGCTTGCCGCGGGCACGGATTCAGCCTGACTGTCGAGTTCGCCCGCTTCCTTCAATGGTGATGGCAGGTCTTCGTCCGGCAGGACCGTCGTCAGTTTTCTCACGGGGTAGTTGATTTCGATACCTTCTTCGTTGAAGCGTGCGTGGAGTCTCATGATGATTTCGTGCTGGATTGCGAACATTGCGACGCGGTCGGCGCCCTGGAAGATGATGCGGAAGTTGATGTTGGAGTCGGCGAACTCGAAGAAGCGGAAGAGCGGCTCGAATTCCTTGTTCGCGTCGTCGGATTCCTCGACAACCTGGCGCGCCACTTCCAGGGAGACCTGCTCGACTTTCTTCAAGTCTGAATCGTAGCTGACGCCGCACTCCACGATGCCGGTAATGGCGGGCGTTGGCGTGGTGTAGTTGGTTACGATGCTCTCGGTAATCAGGTTGTTGGGGACGACAATCATGTTGTTGAACCTGCTGCGAAGGACTGTGCTGCGCCATCCGATGCTCGTGACGAAGCCTGCCCTCTCTGCATCGATTTCCACATAATCGCCTTCACTGATGTTTCCCTCGGCAACGACATAGGTTCCGGCGATGAAGCTGGCGATGGTGGGGCTGATTGCAAGGGCGACCGCCAATCCGCCGATGCCCAGACCTGCGAGCAGCGGGGTAATCGGGATGCCGAGAATGTCGAGTACGACGAGCGTGCCGAGGGCGAAGACGAATATGGACGATATTCGGATGAGGATGGGCCAGATGGCGGTGTTGAGCGCGGTGCGGGTGTCGTGGGGGACGCGGGCGCTGTACCAGCGCATTATCGCCCTGATTAGGCGGGATATTGCGTAGCAGACCAGCGCGGCGACGGCGACGAGCCACGCGGTATGTCCCAGTTGATCCAGATTCGATATGAAGCCGAGTGATCGCGTTGACGCCTGCGAGAGCGAGGTAAGGGCGAGCCGCGTGCCGATGAGGATGATCACGAGTGCGGCCGGAAGGCGGAGCGCCCCGATGATGCGAATCTCGATTGACCTGAGAGGGCTCTCGTGGCGCTTAACGAGCAGGTTAAGCACCTGACCGAGAATCAGGTTTGCGAGGAAGGCGATTGTGCAGGACGCCGCAATAACGCCGAGCGCGTAGAAGAGCGCAAATGCTGCGTTGTCTGCGAAGGCTTCGGGAAGCATTGAAAGCTATTAGCCTGATTATCAGGAACTGTGATTCTTATGCACGTCGTTGCAGAACCAACTCTCGCCCATTTCCATTTGGAACTCACCTGAGAAGGGAAAATGCTTGACGATATATTCGGCCGCCTTCTGTTCCAGGGCAATGCGCTTAGTCTCTTCTGCATATTCGTATTCCAGCATATCGACGGTTTTATAAGATTGTTCGTCGTTCAATATTATTGCTGCACCCCTCAAGGCACCTCTTGCAAGAAGTGGTCTTGACTCTGGTTTCAGATAGCCGTATCTTGCGAGAATTCGTGCTGCATCGGCGGCGTTCAAGCCGCGAACTCGCTTAACTCTGTACCAGGGCTTGAACTTATCGTGAGCATTCTCGACAGAATTTAACTGTTTAACCACCGCCTGAAGATTGCCAGCTTCCTTTACTGCATTGAATACACAAGCAATCCAGTATGCGAATCCGTACTTGAGCAGATTCGGGCGTTTATGCACTCCTCTTTCTGAGTTCAAGTTTCTATCAAATTTGCCGGTGTCCCAAAACTCTCTATATTTCGCCTTTACTGAGTCACGATAGCTCTTATTCGTGAACAGATAAGTCTTCTCCTCACAAGTCATAGCATTGAAGAATAGTTTGAAGCAGTCGTGTTGGTCGTTAAACCAGCCTTGCAGCATTACCATTGAAAGTTGCAAATCCTTGTATATTGGAAAATCACAATCTTCCCTACCTGCTTTGCCAATTGCCTCTAGTTTCTTCAAGGCTTCCTCCAAAACTCATCGATACTTTGTCAGGAATAACAGAGAGATTAAAGTGCCATCGCGTAGCCTATGGAGTTCTTGGCGGATGCTGCGCCTGCGATGACGCCCTTGTCGGCGTGCCAGCGGATGCCCATGACCTTGCCGTTAGCCCAGTCTCCGGTCAGCTCGATTTCGTGGCCGCGACGTTCGAGTTCGCGGCGCACATCCGCTGGGATGCGGGACTCCGCGACGACGCGGGCTGGGTATGCTGCGCGCGGGTAGAAGGACGATGGGAAGTGCGTGGAGTGGACGGTGGGCGCGTCGAGGGACTCCTGCAGGTTCATGCCGAATTCGATGTGGTTCAGGAAGAACTGGAGCGTCCACTGTTCCTGCGAGTCGCCGCCGGGTGTGCCGAAAGCCATGTACGGCTCGCCATTTCGCGTGACCATTGTTGGCGTCAGGGTGGCGCGCGGGCGTTTGCGCGGCTGGAGCGCGTTGGGGCGGTCGGAGTTCAGGTAAAACATCTGGCCGCGCGTGCCGAGCGGGAAGCCAAGCCCCTTGATGACGGGGGAGGTGCCGAGCCATCCGCCGCTGGGAGTTGCCGCGACCATGTTGCCCTCGGCGTCCATTGCATCGAGGTGTGTGGTGTCGCCGATGTGGGCGTGGCCGAGGCCGAGATCGCGTACTTCACGGGCGGCTACGCCTAGGGCGGCGCGGTTGTCCTCTGCGACGCCGATTGCGGTGTAGTCAGGCGCTCCGCCGCCGAGGTCGCCGGGGCGGAGCTCGCGCGATGCGATTGCGCCGATCTGCCCTGCGCGCTTCTGGGCGTAGTCGTCGGAGAGCAGCAGGTCGATGGGCACTTCGTCGAAGGCGGGGTCGCCGTAGTAGGCTTCGCGGTCAGCGAATGCGAGCTTGGCGGATTCCACCCATGTGTGCAGGTAGTCGGCGGAATTGTGGCCGAGCGCGCCGACATCCATCGTATTCAGGATGGCAAGCTGCTGAAGGAAGAGGGGGCCCTGTGTCCATGTGGAGCATTTGTGGACGTCCAAGCCGTTGTATTCGAGGGATACGGGCTGCTCGACGGTGGCGTGCCATTCGGCGAAGTCTTCGGCGGTCAGCATGCCCTTGTGCGCCATGCCGCTCGCGTCCTCGACGGGGTTGTCGTTGATGAAGCGGATGATCGTCTCGGCGACCGCGCCTTTGTAGTATTCGTCGCAGGCGGCTTCGATGCCGGCGATGCGTCCCTTGCCCTGCGCCTGCTTCTCGGCGGCGCAGAGGGAGCGCAGCATCGCGCCAAAGTCGGGATTGCGGATTAGCTCGCCCGTTTGCGGGGCGGTGCCGTTGCGGAAGTATATCTCGCCGGTTGTGGGGTACAGCTCGGTGTACTTGGCATAGTCGGAGGCGAGGCGCTGCCGGAGGCCGTCGTAGAGCGGGAATCCGTTCTCTGCGAGGTCTATCGTGGGCTGCACTATCTCGGCGAAGCTCATGGTGCCCCAGCGAGCGAGCGCGGTCGTCCATGTGCCGACTACCGCTGGGACGCAGGCGGGCAGGTAGCCGTCTCCCGGAATGAGGTCTATACCATTCTGGCGGCACCAGTCGATGGTGAACGCCTCGGCGGACCAGCCCATGCCGGATACAGAATATGTGCGGCGCTCCTTCGCGATATATACCAGCGTGGGGACTTCGCCGCCGATGCCGCAGGACTGCGGCTCAAGCAGTGTCTCGCAGATGCCCATCGCTGCCGCTGCGTCTATGGCGTTGCCGCCGCGCGCGAGCATCTGGAATCCGACAGAGGATACGAGGTAGTGGCCGGAGGTAACTACGCCCCTGGCGCTCATGACGACGGGTCGGGTGGTGAATGCTGGCATTGGGTTGCCTCCTGTGATTAGTTGTCAGTTGCCAGTAGCGAGTGTGGTTGTGAAATGCGATGCGACGAGTTCGCATTGAACGACCGAATACGTGGGTCTATGGGATGGGACGGATGATAGCAGAAAAGGACGGACAAAGGGGCAGCAGAGGCTTTAACACTTCTCCGCTTCTCATCTTGAAGGGTTCGCAGGGGCGATGGCGTGGCGCTTGAAGTCTGAAGTGAGTTGCGACGCGCCGGAGAGTATTCTGGGCGTTTCGAGCGGCTCAACTCTGTCGTTGATAGTGCGGCTAGGAATCCTGAATTCACAGGCTCAGGCGTACAGCGCTTTGAGATTCTTCACTCCGCTTCGCTGCGTTCAGAATGACAAGGGAGGAGAATGGCTGTGCTCAGAGTGACAGGGGAGGAGAATGGCCGCGCTCAGCTCTAATCCCTTCAGTGGATGGGATGCCTAGCGGCACGGGACGGCCTAATCGGCATGCGCGGATGACTGGAGTTGGGCTATTTCGCAGATGCACCGGACTCCCTCTTCCATAAGCACGGCTAAGTCAAAAATTTGCATGTTTCAACAGTTTCGAAGATTCTTATGTATATTCATATAAAAACAGGGTATTTCATATGCGATTGACACACATTCATGGTTGCTATCGTGCTAACATGGTCTGCCTTATAGAGAATGTCCTCAATCTATGCAAACAGTTTCGACGAGATAGATTGCAGATTGATGTTCAGACTTACATCCCCAAGGTTGAGCTCCAGGTCAGTATCCGTCATACTGCTGGCCATCGCAGTGCTGGGCGTCTTCGCATTCCTCAGTGTCGCGGCAGCACAGTCTGAGTGCGTTCAGTCCCTGGACGGCAATAGCGCCGTCAGCGGTTCATGGACTGGCGACTGTCTCTCCGAGAGCACACCTACTGGGCCGACCGATCCCCCGCCGGGAACCCGGTACGCCCGCTTCTACTCGTTCTCTCTCACAGAGCAGGCTGATGTAACCATTACGCTGGAGTCGGAGACGGACCCGTATCTCTTTCTGCTTGACGGCGATGGAGATGTCCTGCGCGAGAATGACGACATCAGCACGAGTGGCGGCAATTACAACTCGCAGATTCGGCAGACGCTCGCCGCCGGCGACTACACCATTGAGGCAACGACCTACTCCAGGGAGGCGACAGGGGACTTCACACTCACGCTTAGCGGACTGCATGCTGCAGAGGAAGCGCAGCCCACTCCCACACAGACGCCATTGGCTGACGAGTGCGTGAGTACGCTTACGAGCGAGACCACGGGGGGCAGTTGGACTGATGAATGCTCCTCGCGGAACCACGAGGCCGCTTACGCCCGATTCTACTCGTTCACGCTCGTCGAGCGGTCGGATGTGACCGTAACGCTGGAGTCTGATACGGACACTTATCTCTACCTGCTAGACGGCGATGGCGATGTGGTGGCTGAGAACGACGATATCGACAGGGACGGCGGCGACTTCGACTCGCGGATACGGGTGACGCTCGACCCCGGCGACTATACGATAGAAGCGACCACCTACTCTGCGGAGGCGACGGGGGAGTTCACACTGACCGTAGCCGGCATCGACTTAGCGGCATCGAACCCAACACCCGAGCCGACACCTACTACCGTGCCGGCGACTGCAGCCGCCATTCCCACGCCTGACCCCACTTCCGAACCGACGCCCACGGCAGTACCGGCGAATTCAACGTCCACACCCATACCCGAACCGACGTCTGCGACAGTGCCGGCGACTTCAACCGCCGTTCCCACACGTCAGCAGGCGACTCCAATGTCCACGCCAGAACAGACGGCTACTACTGCACCTACACCTGAGCCTACGACAACTCCCACTCCGCCCGAACCGCCCACGCGCCAGCAGGCGACACCCAGGCCTGAACCTACACTTACTACCGTACCCACACTTGAACCTACGGCGACACCCGCGCGCTCCCGTTTGCACCTGTTGCCGGCGGCGACACCCACGCCCGTGCCTACACCGCCGAGTGCGGGTGACAGAGCCGCGCTGGTCGCGCTGTACAACAGCACAGGCGGGGCGAACTGGACGCGCAAGGACAAATGGCTGAGCAACAGGCCGTTAGGCGAATGGGACGGTGTGATAACGCACATATATAACGGCAGGGTAAGGAATCTGCAGCTCATAAACAACAATTTGACCGGCTCTATTCCCACTCAGCTAGGCAACTTGACGGAGATGATTCAACTGGACCTCCATCACAATGAGTTGAGCGGCTCCATTCCCGCCGCACTTGGTAACCTTTCCAATCTGGAATACCTGGCCCTCAGGGCCAATGAGTTGAGCGGCCCCATACCGGCCGCACTTGGCAATCTGTCGAAGCTGGCGACGTTGGACATCTATCTCAATGAATTGAGCGGCTCAATTCCGGCCGATCTGGGCAACCTGTCGAAGCTGGAACACCTGGGTCTCAGTCACAACGAGTTGAGCGGCTCAATACCCGCCGCGCTGGGCAACTTGGACAATCTGCAATTCTTGTACCTTAGTCGCAACAACCTGACCGGCTGTATCCCAAAGGGGCTGAGTGATGCCCAGTACCATGACCTGGGCGCTACCGGTCTGGGTTTCTGCGAGTAGTGGGCGCCGCTTCGATAAGGGTATTGGCGCTGGACCTCGGCAAGATCACTAACGTTTACTACCTACACTTACTCGTAGACTACCAGTTGGAGAGAGGCATTACGCTGCTCGCCGACCTGGTTGATGATGGAGAACTGTCCGAACTGGCTGATCTCGACCTGAGCAGAACCGGTTGAGCGGCTCCATTCCTGCCGAACTGGGTAGCTTCCAGCCGCTTGATCTTCAGCCAAGCGTCGTACTGCCTCCGTCCGGAGTCGCGTTCCTGGCCCTTCACCTTTCTTCCGTGCGACTGAACGACATTGCCATACTTAGGCATTGCCATGCGAAACTGTATGGAAATGTTTATAAGTTTCATCTAGTTATTACACCTTATTTATGGCTATTGCTGTAAACTATATGCAATCAGGTAAGTTGCACTCATAAATAGTCTTGTTCCGCAAGTGTTGGCAGTACAAAGCTTGCGAAAGGGGAATAGGAATGCCAGATTGGATTCGGAAGCTCTCGAGTTCACACCTCCCATCTTTCCAGGAGAGAACGGAGCCGCGCTTGAGCGGGCGCAGCCGTATGCTGTCCGTTCTGGGGGCGGCGCTCCTGGTGTTCGCACTGTTGCTGGTCTTGTCCCAGACCCGAGGAGGTCAGGCGCGCGCCGATGGCGAGACTGGAGTTCCTGCCAAGCCCGATGGGTTGTCGGTTTCCACGACACCCGGCTCGCTTGATGCGGTTGTGGATTGGGACGACACTTCCGGCGCAACACATTACAAAGTGCGCTGGCGGGTGGCAGGGTTCGGCAATTCGCTGAACGAGGGAGTTGAGGCGCAGTCCTCCGCCGCCTCGATCACTGTTGCAGACTACGGCGAGTGGGTCGTGCGCGTGCAGGCTTGCAATAGCGCGGGCTGCGGGGCAGCTGCCGCGCGGAGGTTTGCAGTCGCGCCGGTGCCGACACCTACTCCCACCCTTACCGTTACGCCAACACCGTCAATCAGGATTCCTGCTGCACCTACCGGGTTGCAGGCATCCATTGAAGCGGGTTCTCTGAATGTGGCTGTGGATTGGGACGATGCCTCCGGTGCAACTCAATACAAGGTGTACTGGCGGGTGGCAGGGTTCGGCAACTCGCTGAACGAAGGAATGGAGGCGCAGTCATCTGATGCGGGCATAACCGTTGCGGACTACGGGGAGTGGGTGGTGCGCGTGGAAGCCTGCAACAGCGCGGGATGCGGTCCGGGGGCTGCGCGAAGATTTGCGGTCAATCTGGTGCCTACTGCTACCGCTACTCCGACTCCTACCACCACACCTACGGCTACACCGGCGCCTACCGCCACAGCTACGGCTACTCCAACAGCTACCGCCACAGCTACGGCTACGCCTACTGTCACGCCAACTCCGGAGTCCGGTGAACGCACCTATCGCGGAGAGCTAGGGAGGGCGTTTGTAGAGCTGAGCCTGCGGAGACCTGCACAGGAGGCTGCTGGAGAGAGCGCGGCGAGGACATCCCGCCAGACAAGACAGTCGGAGACTGCTACGGCGACCTCCACGACTACCAGCATCGTCTATGTCGTTGACGACTCATTGACATTGGACGGCGACTTCCACGAGGTGCGGAGGGCGTAGCAAGATGTGCGAGATACACAGATGGCAGACACCAAGGTGGCGCTTTTCAAGTTCGGAAGTAATTCAACAAAACTCTTCGGACTTACCGATCACTCGTCTGCGCCCTGGAACGATCACATTGATTCATTCAGCGGAACACAGGGGGTCTATACGAACTGGACAGTGCTGTCGAGCGCAAAGAGATTACTGGACGGGGACTCCGCCGACGTTAAGAAAGTCATCTTCATGACGGACGCCTTGTCAATAAACCTTCACCAGGATCTGGATGGCACGATCGACTCGCTGGCAGAAGCAGGCATAGTCGCAGACACCATTGGTCTGGGCATTCATTCCTTGGTCGGGTTTGAATCTCTTGAGAGCATTGCGACCGGAACGGGCGGGGAAGCTCGAATGGTGTGGAAATCGATAAACGGCACTACCAACGACCCTGCGGTGACGGCGAGGGACATGTCGGATATTCTGAAGGATTCGGTTGGCGACAACACGGCGACGCTGTTCTTGTTCGACACTTCAATCTCAATTTTCTTGGTAGGTCTCGGGGATGACCCGAGGGGAGAGGCGTTGACCGCGGCGGCGACAAAAGCAGGAACCTCCACCGACGCACAGGTCGGAATGGCGAAATTCTCCGGAGAGAGCGTCAAGAAATATGAGCTTGTCAACGCCATCGGTTCCTCGTCCCTGAGTGACCCTTCGAGCGGCAGACTTCAAGCGGGCACGAACATAGACTACGCGCTGCGGGAGGCCTATAAGACCATCTCGGACAAAGGTGTAACCGCCACGAACAAGCGCGTGGTGCTGATTTCCGACGGAATCACCGTAGAAGTGCGGGATTCCACACTGGACCTATACAGCGACAACGGCGTGATTCTGGATGTCGTGGCCTTTCGCTCGCATGCAGACCGGGTGTTGCTGAAGAACCTGGCCGACGCTACGGGCGGGAACTTCAATGTGACCCAGTTGACGTCTGAGTGGGTGTGGGAGCCGGAAGAGGAAGAGTAGAGAGTGGGGGAAAGTCAGGAACTGTCTGGTAGACGGAAACCGACCCTCTTCGCGCTGCGTAAATGAGTCTGATCCGAAAAGGAGGTGTGCCCGTGATTCTGACCGCCACAGCAAGATTGGGACTGTACATCGCCCTGCTGATCGTATTGCGTTCCGCAAATGCGCTGATAGACGCGGACGCCGCCGGCCTTAAGAAAGTTATCTTCTTGGCAGACGGTGATTTATGACCATTGCAACTGTCTTGTCCGCATTCGCCCTATTAACCTTCATGGCTTGGACAGCGATACTCGTTCTTGTAGTCCGCGTCGGACTGTTGCCCAAACTGGGTGCCGTGGACGAGGCTAGCTCGGACGACTCTCAGCTGCTGTCCCCGCCACCGCGCGTATCAGTCATCGTGCCTGCTCACAACGAAGAACGCGGCATAGCGGAATCCCTTCGGTCGCTGCTGAGTATGGACTACCAGGACTATGAGGTGATATTCGTCAACGACCGCTCAATCGACCGCACGGGCGATATTGCAGAGGAATTCGTCGCGAAGGATAAACGTCTCAAGGTGATTCATATCGAGGAGCTGCCGCCGGGCTGGTTCGGGAAAAATCATGCGGCTTGGTGCGGCGCGCAAGCGGCGAGTGGCGAGATTATTCTGTTTACGGATGCGGATGTGATTATTGCTCCGGATGCTCTTTCGCGTGCCGTTAACTATCTCATCGGCGAAAATCTGCAATTCCTTGGCGTGGTCCCTGGAATGATCGCGTCCGGTGCGCTGCTTAAGGCAAGCATTACGGCGGCGGGATTGTGGCTGTATCTAAGATTCAGACCTTGGAAGATGCGCGATCCTGATAGTTCGGCATATTTCGGCGTGGGTCCCTTCATAATGTTCCGAGCCGACTCATACCACAGCATAGGCGGACACAGTCGGATTGCGCTGCGCCCTGATGAAGATGTGCAGTTGGGCAAGCTGGCGAAACGCTCGGGACTGCGGGCGGACTTGTTAGCAGGGATTGCAGAAGTGAAATACGAGTGGATGCCTTCTACTCGGGGCCTTGTAAGAGGATACACCAAGAACTTTTTCGCCTCTCTGGAATACAGCGTCTTGAAAGTGCTGGCGTGGACTGTTGTCGGGTTGTGGCTGGGTGTTTCTCCGTTTGTGCTGACGCCGCTTCTGGTGTTGATGGGAGAGGGCATCCTGCCGACCACGCTGCTGGCGGCATCAGCCTGTTTGAGCTTGCTGTTAGTGGCAGGGATGATGCGCGAGGCGAGATATGAGGTGTGGAATGCGCTGCTGTTTCCGCTGGGGGTGCTGGTCTCCGTATTCGCTATGTGGCGATCAATGATTGTCGCCATGACCCGTGGAATCGCGTGGGGTGGAGAACCGATTCCACTTTCGGAGTTGCGTAACCATCGCATCTGATTCGTCAATAATCTGACCCTCTCAGCCCTCTGGAGGTGAGCGGGATTCCAAGCTAAGTCAATACATAGACAACGACGCTATTCTGGATGTCGTGGCTTGCAGAATGCATGCCGACAAGGTGTTGCTGAAGAACTGGGCCGACGCCACCGGCGGTAACTTCAACGTAGCCCAGTAGAGACTGCCCGATAGACGACAGATAAAGCTGTTCCTTCTTCTGCCGAGGTGTGCGCTGTCGGCAGGAGTAGCGGCCGGCGGCTTTCAGCCATATCGGTCACTTATGAGTAGTAAAGCAGGTCAGGTATCGGCGCGCCAACATGCACGGGAAAGCCAGATTCCACAGGAACCTAGATTGCGAATGTCAGAGCCTTCTGATAGCAGAGATGGACGCGGTGCCTATATTCAGGCATCGCGTCCATCTCTGGGGGTAGTCTTGCGGTCAGCTTACATCACTTGACATTCTTGCATCTCCTTTCCATAGACTTCGACTGGTTTAGCCACCTCCGCGGCGCTCACCGCGACCACCGTGCTCGCCGCCGGATTCCCTACTGCCACTGTGTTCGCCGCCCGACTCACTGCCGCCTGCTTCACCGC
>Ga0209021_1001029_pt1 | contig 30368 bp, 23 predicted proteins | sample PinacodermFT_FD_187299 | JGI IMG/M metagenome (GOLD analysis project Ga0209021, IMG submission 187299) | Host-associated microbial community of the marine sponge Aplysina aerophoba from Gulf of Piran - sponge pinacoderm, lysed by freeze-thaw... | ecosystem: Host-associated > Porifera > Sponge >... | reverse complement strand
TGCCGAGACACAGCGGCAAGGCGATCAGAAAGACCAGAAAGCCGGACACGATGTCCGAGCCGACATAAGTGCGGAATCCGTCTAGATTGCCTTTAGGCGTTACGGTGCTCATGGTGACGTCAAGAGTCCCATATTACGGGGACCGGCGTCCCAAGTGCAAACATGCCCGTTCGGCAAGAGCCTCGGGGCCGGTCTGGATATTGCACGGACTTTGCAATTGGAAGAGAGGCTCGGGTCCAGTTGAGCAGTTCCAGGGCGGCTCCGACCCAGCGCAAGTCGAGATCGGCATCCTATTGGAACTTCACGAAGGGCCGCTGGCCGACAACTCGTGAACCTCAGATGGCTCATCCATCGAGAGCTCTGCAAAGTTGGGGCGGCGCGGCCTAGGAATTCCTGGAATTCGGCTGCTCATGCGGGCGGCTTGACGATCCCGGGCTAGCTTGGGCTGGCAGTGGTGGGCAGTCGGGTCTGGCCGTGATTCTGTGAGTGAAACGGACGACTGCGCACGGCCAGACGGAGGGAAAGCCCTCGCTGATGCGAACGGCCGAATTACAAGCCCCGCACCTCGATGTAGCCCGCCGCCGTGAAGTCTGCGTCGAATGCGAGCGCTTCGCGGAGTCGTCGTCTTCGCATGACTTCAAAGCTCACTGCATCGACAAATGAATAGACTCGTTCGTCGTGCCGACGCAGCCAGCGACAAGCCTCGTCCTCGACATCCGGGTCCGCGTGGACCACCGCCACACGCGGGGATCGCTCCAATGCATCGAGGAAGGCGACTGCTACTTCGTGTCCAGCCCGTCGGCGCAAGAATGTCCAGGTCTCCCCGACGATGTGATTGCTGCACAGCAGCAGGGCCGAGTCTTTGTGCCAGATCCGTTTCGCTGCGGCGTGGTGCTCGTCACGGGGCACTAGCAGCGCGACCCAGAAGCTCGTGTCGACGAATCTCATTTCCCGTAGACCACATCGTCGACACTCTCCGGTTCGATATCGACAGTACCGATCAGGGCCGCTAGCGGATCATTGTCGGGCCGCAGGTTCTCGCCGTAGCGAGCGGAAACACACTCTCGGATCAGTGAAGCCTTGGACCGGTTGCGCTTAGCCGCTTCGAGCTGGAGCATGTCGTCCAAGTCCTCTTGGATATATATTTGTATACGCCGCATGCTTGAAGTATACATATATCAATGAGCGTGGTGCCGTAAGTGCAGCACGGAGGGGTTGGCGTGACAAAGAACGCACCATACAGCTTGACGATCCTTCGCTACGATCATGAGGTGGGTGCAGGGGCGTCACTCAATCTGCGGAGGGATGACGACCTACGCCGCGAATTCATGAGGCGACTGAGTGAGTCGGCTGCGGGAAGCATGCTCTCTCCGCGGAAACTCCATTGCTGTGCATCCACTCAGCCTCGTCATCGCCGCAACTGCGCCTCCCGACCTTGAAGACTGCCTGACCAGCGTAGTTGGAGCAGTCGCGCGCACAAGCTCACTTCGCATGGGTTCGAGTCCGTTCGTCGCGGATCACGCCCTGCCAGTTGAGCCCGAACGCGAAATCGTACGCGTTGCCTGCGACGTCGACATGAGGCCGCATGTCATGGGGCGTATCCTCCGCTTGCTCTTCCACGGTTCGCATGTCCGCGGGCATCTGCAACGGCAACAGCCCCGAAGGTTCGGCGTTGCCGCTCAGGATCTCGAGAAGCGCCTGGTCCTGCACGCCGAAACTCACTAGGATCGCGTCGGCGCTCGGCTCGAATTCCGACACAACAGTCGGGTTGGACATCTTCAGGACGACGACTACGGGCTTGCTTTGCATCCTCTTCCGGACGTCGAGGACCGCCTGCAAGTCCGTCCCGTTGGATGCGGCCACGCTCTTGCTGCGATACGAACGGTTCGTGAAGGATTCGAGCGGGTCACCCCCGGCAATGCTTTGCGCACGCGCGTGATCGGCCGTGTACGCACCGTATTGCAGGGAGATCGGCAGGTACCCATTGCCGCCCGCCGCCGTGTCTGATCCTTTGTATCCTCGGCCGGACTCCGGGCTTGTGATAACCACCAGACCTGCGTCTGCCTCATTAGGATCGTCGGTCGGCGTGAAGAATTTCCCTGCTATCTCCAGGTTGATTGCGTCTTCGTACCGTGCCGGGGTAACTCTGCCGAAGAAGTTGCGAGTCTCCGGGACATATCGCTTTGGAATGTAGACCGTGGTGCCTTGCTTCAGGGGCAAGACGCCCTGATTCTTCACGAGCACCAAAGAACTGAGCTGCGCCTCGTAACCCGCGGCCATGAATTCGGGCTTCCCCACCGTGGCGACGGTCTTCTGGACATCGAGATATGGATTGTCGAAGAGGCCGGTCCGGAAGATGTTCCTAAGCAGGCGAACAGCTGACTCCTCCACACGCCCCCGCATGAACTCTTCGCCATGCTCTTGCACTCCCATTTCGTATGCTTCGACGACGGGGCCGGAGTCGTTATTGCCGCCGAACTGGTCCACGCCTGCCAGCAAGGCCTTGTAGTGCCTCTCCGCCTCTGTCAGGCCTTCCACGCCCCATGGGGACGCCCCGAAGCGATCGACACCGGAGTAGTCGTGCGTGACCCCCCAATCGGTGCAAACGACGCCGTCGTAGCCGTATTTTCCTCGCAGCAAGTCGAAAATCATGTACTTGCTGTATGCGTTGCCCACGTTCTCTCCGTATGCCCTGTCCTGTCCCTGGGAGATCGTGTAGTACGGCATGACCGCCGATGCCGCGCCCGTTCCGCCAGCGAGATTGAAGGCTCCCTTGGTGAATGGCAGCAGGTGGAGATCGAAATTGTCACCCGGATACACCGCGTACTTGCCGAAACCGAAATGGGCGTCGCGGCCGGCTTCCCCGGGGCCTCCTCCGGGCCAGTGCTTGGCCATGGCGTTCACGCTCTGGTATCCCCAACCGCCCTCGATCGCAGCGTCTGCTGTGGACGATTGGAAGCCCTCGACGTATGCGCGAGCCATGTCCGTTGCGAGGTCCGGATCCTCCCCGAACGTGCCGCTGAAACGGAACCACCGCGGCTCGGTGGCCAGGTCGATCTGCGGGGAGAGAGCCGTCGCGATACCGAGCGCGCGGTACTCTTTCGAGGCGATGTCGCCAAACTGCCGCACAAGATCGGGGTCGAACGTTGCCGCTAGGCCGATCGAGTCCGGCCACATCGAGATCTCCCCGCCCGAGCCGGCATTGAATTCGGCCTCGGCCCGCGTTCGATGCCGCGGGTCGGAGCTGTTGTTGGCCGGGACCCCGAGCCCGATGCCTTCAACCAGCGCTTGGACATGGTTGTTCCAGCGTGCTGCGACCTCGGGGCTTTCGACCGCAGTGACCAGCACGTGTCTGACGCCATCGTTGGTGAGGAAGTCCTTCTGGTCGTCGGAGAGATCCCAGGGGTTCGCTCCGCTCTCGGCGAACGGCTTGCCATCGTAGGAGGATGCCCCGAACGGGCCGACCGTTGCCGGGACCGCTTGGTGCGAACTGTAGAGCATCAAGCCTGCGATCTGCTCCACGCTCATCCTCGAAGCCAAGTCCTTCGCCCGCTCCTCGGACGGGCGACGCCAGTCCTCGTAGGGATCCAATGTCCCGTTTCGATTCAGGTCCTTGAAGGCGAGCCTGTCGACCGTGAGCAACTTCACGCCAGAGGTAGTTGCATACCCCAGCGTGCGGCCGCCTCGGTTGGCCACCGTCCGGATCACGCCGGACTCGGTTTCACTCCATTGCTGGCCGCAGCCGGTCAGAGTGGCCACCGCCAGCAGAAGCGAGGCCACACTCGCGAGCGTGCCTCGAGAAGGTCGGTGTTTCATGTTTGTTTCCCGATTGGGCGGAGTCTAGGGGCGGACGCTCATGGCACGGGATCCGCTAGGATCTGGTTGTACGTGCGCTGCCGCATGGGTATGGCTTCGAGCTGGGGCAGTGCCCCGTGCCGCTCCGCTTCGGCCCACCACAAGTCTTGCAATTCCTTGAGCTTTTCGGGATGCTGGCTGGCTAGGTCAGCCGTCTCGGTGAAGTCCTCTTCGACGTTGTAGAGCTCCCAGTGGTCGGATTCGAAACCGGTCCCCGGCGTGTGGAATGCCACCGCCTTCCATCCCTTGTGATAGATTCCTCGACTGCCCCATAGCTCAAAGAACTGTGTGTCGCGGGGTGCGGGAGCCGCCGGGCCGCCGAACACCGCCCTCAGGCTCTTGCCGTGCATGGGCATCTGGCAGACGCCGTCAAAGACGCCCGGAGCGCCGATCCCCAGGTAGTCGAGCACTGTCGGCGTGATGTCAATGACATCGATGAATTGCTCCCGCAGTCCGGTCTTGCGTATTCGTTCCGGCCACGAGACGATCATCGGCGTGCGTACGCCGCCGTTGAACGGCCACAGCTTGTAGTACTTGAAGGGTGCGCTCGATGCCATCGCCCAGGGCCGCGGATAGAGTGGCTGCGTGCCGGGTCCGCCCAGTTCGTCGAGCCGCTCGTACATCTCCGCCACTGTCGTGCGGTCGCCGTACGAACGTGCGAAGTTCCCCTTCACGCCGGCTTCCGGGGCGCCTCCATTGTCCGAGATCAGGACGATGAGCGTGTTGTCGAACTGGCCCTTCTCTTTCAGAAATCCCAGCAGTCGGCCGATCTGATCGTCCGTGTGCTCGGTGAAGCCGGCGTAGGCTTCCATGAAACGGGCGAAGACCCTGCGCTCCGTCTCGCTAAGGTCGCTCCAGGCCGGGTCGCCCGGATTGCGCGGCGGAAGCTTGGACTCGGCGGGAATGACGCCGAGTTCCAATTGTCGTCGATAGCGCCTTTCCCGGATCGCGTCCCACCCTTCGTCGAACGTGCCTTTGTACTTGTCGATGTAGCGCTTGGGCACTTGGATCGGAGCGTGCGTGGCTCCGAACGCGAGGTACAGGAAGAATGGTTTCTGCGCGTCAGCTTCCAGCTTTCCCTCGAGCATCGCGATCGCCTGATCCACGATGTCCTCCGAGAAATGGTATCCGGGCCGCTCCGGCGGAGGGACCGCGTGGTTGTCCACTACAAGATCGGGCCGGTACTGATCGGTCCAACCGGAAAGGAATCCATGGAAACGGTCGAAGCCCTTCTGAAGCGGCCAGTGCGTTCGGTCGCCAGCCGGCGTCATGTCTTCGCGGGGCACCAGGTGCCACTTTCCAACGGCGAACGTGCTGTACCCGTTGCGGCCTAGGATCTGCGCGAGATTCGCTGCCGACGCGGGCACTCGCCCGCGCGCATGAGGGAATCCTTGGTCCCCGCCCGGGAGCTCCTTCATCCCGATCGAATGGGCGTTGCGGCCTGTCAGCAACGAAGCCCTGGTCGGAGAGCAGACCGCCTTCGACTGGAAGTTGTTGAATAGCAGGCCGCCTGCAGCGAGGGAATCGATGCTGGGCGTCGAAACCGCCGAGCCGTAGCAGCCCAGGTCACCGAAACCGGTGTCATCGAGGACGATGTACACGACATTCGGACTGCCTGCGGCCGGCCTTGCGGGTTGCAGGAGGGAAGGTGTGGAATCCTGAGCCGTGCGACCGATGACACCCTCGAAGCTTGGCGCCGGGTCCGCATCGCAGGCTTGCTGGGCGTAGGCTCCGGGCGCAATGGCGCACAGGATGAAAAGGGGAAAGACAGGTCTCATGATTCGCTTGCGTTGATGGGGCAATTGCCGGCCGGGCGCGCTGCACATCGCAAATAGCGTAGTGGAGGCCGGGATATTGCGCAAATCGGCTCGCGGGCGCGTCGTTGTGAACGGTCTATGGACTTCCAGCGCGGCTCCGTGTTTCGAGCCTGCGTGATAGAGGCGATCAACGGCCCCTCGGCTACTCGACGGTTCCGGCAGAAGAGAGACTGGTGCGGCCTGATCCGGGCGAGCACCTGCGTCACGGGTGGGCCGTCACGGCACAGGGGAGAACTCGTAACGCGCGCCGAACCCTCCCGGCGGGACGTGTGGCAATGCCCCCGTCACGGGCTTCTCTTCCAGTTGGTACACCCGGTTGGCGGTATAGACATGGCTTCGACTGTGCATCTGGCCGTTCTTCTCTAGCAGGATACGGACGCCAACTCCAACACCACGCTCGGACTCGAAGTTCGGAATTACTTCGACCGGCAGGTAACCGGTGAGATTCGAATTCTGCCGAATCACAACGTAGCGATCCCTTCTGGAGTCCCAGCGGAGCACGATCATGCGCTCAAAGTCGTGCACTTGCTCGCGGCCGCCGGACTGGAACCATAGCCATGTGGTCTTGGCTTCGCCGGTGTCTTCGTCCGCGACGGATCCGATGGGGAAGTACGCAACGATGGGGCGCCCTTGGGCTAACATCGCGACTTCAAGGGGAATGTCAGCGTAGGCCATGTTCGCGATCAACCAGCCAGTCTGGCCGAGTTTCGGCAGACGCACCAGATACCAGTGATCCAAGCCAGTCGGCTCGGGCGGTGTCGTCGCCGTAGCCGCTATGGCCGGCAAACGATCCACCAGCATCCGATCCAGCATCTCAAAGCTCTCGTCCTTCTCCAGTTGGTAGAACGTCGGTGCCCAACGGTATGGCTGCGTATGCACGTTGAGGGTGTCGTGCGCACGGTAGAGCCCTTGCCCTGGCAGAGTGCTGGTCTGGTTCGCCAGCTCTCGCAGCGCACGGCGCAGGTCATTGTCAAGCAGCAATGTCCTCGGCGTCCAGCCTTCTTGGCCAGCGTCCGTGCGCACCCTCACAAAACTGCGGTGCGTTTCCAAGATGATCGCACGGGTGTCGAAATCAAGAACGCCAACCACGGGTGCGTCAGGCTCGAGCCCGGCGTACAGTTCTACGCGGTTGCGGCTGTAGAGCGTGTCGGCCTCCGTGAGCGTTCGTGACTCGTTCCCGCATCCTGTGAGCGCTCCCGCGGCCAGGACTGCGACGACCGAATTCTGCAGAATGCGCACTCTAGACCGGGACCAGTCCATCTTCCGAGCGTGGACCACGCATTGCGCAGCGACCATAGTCACCCGATGCGCTGTCAACAATAGTAAACCCGCCAGCATAGTAGACCCGCCAACGCGAGCGACGGTGGGCGGTTTGGATTGCTTCGAGGTTCTGCACCCAAAACGTGGGCGAGTCACGATTCGTATGGCAATCCACCGCCACTCATGGTGTTAGCGGGACCTGCTTTCGTTCCAAGCCCCTCTGCCCGAGTCCAAGCGCGGTGATCGAATCAACGCCTTGGCCGAGTAAGTACTGCCTTGCCCGCTTGAGGCCGTAGCCGACCTGCGAGGCGCCGTGGCTGTCGTCGCCAAAGCAGAACGGCACGCCAGCTTCTGCCGCCAAGCGGACCAACCAAGGCGAAGGAAACGGATCAGGCAAGCCTTTGCGCCAGCCAGCCGTGTTGAGGTCGAGGATACAGTTGTGCGACTTGGCGGCCTCGATGGCGGCCTCGGCCGCGCGTCGGACCGTGGCCGTGCGCAGATCAGCGCCTCGTGGCGCATGGAGCTTGGGCAAATCGAGGTGGGCGACGATCTCCGGGCGCAACCCGCGGATCATTTCCTCGACTAGCCGGTAATAGCGTTCCATGAACGGTTCCAAGCCGTTGCAGGCTGCCACGGCTTCGCGAAAGTGCTGGGGGCTTTCGTCGATGGAGATGTCACAGACATGGTGGACGGATCCGACGACGTAGTCGAATTTGTGCTCGCGGCGTAACGCAAGCATCGATTCGACATAGCTTGACGATGGCACAGCCTCGGTTTCGAATCCGCGCACTACCTCTAGGGAACTGCGCATTTGGCGCTGGAGCCTCAACGACTCGCGCGAATATGCCTCGAACTCTCTACCCAGGCGCTCAACGTCATAGCCCTTAGCCCGTTCCGAGTCGTAGAGAAACCGGCTGTCCGAGCGCGGAGCGTGCTCGGTTACGCCGTAGGCGCTCAGTTCGGCGGCTACGGCTGCATCGAGGATTGCTCGGAGCGTGCCGGTGGCGTGTTCGCAGAATTCGCCGCTATGGCCGCCGTGCAGCGACACCATCCATGGGGGGCTGGCCACGATTCAACAGCAACCCAAGCCGGGAGGCGGCTCGGCAGCGGCTTGGCGCGACACATCGCCGTTCAGCCACGGGGCCAGCGCTTTGTGCGGGTCGGCGATCTGGTCGATATGGGTCAGCCAGTACCGCTCCCAGCCATGCTGAGGCAGGGAGCAGAACAGCATCAAGTTCAGGGGGTAGTCGCCGGAGTCGGTGCAGCGCCGGAAGTCGTCCCGGAACAGGAAGACCGGCTTGCCCCAGGCGATCGCCATGCCCAGTTCCACCATGACGCCCTCGTCCGGAGGGCAGCCGTTGACGACCGCGAACAGGCCATCGGCGTCGCGGACATCACGCATGTCCCTTTGGCCCACGAGGTAGGGCCAGGCCGTGCCATCAGCGTCCTTGGTGTTGTTGTTGCGCGCGAACGGCTCCCACACCTCGGCCCCAGCCTCTTCTAGGGCAGAAACCAGTTCGGCAAGCGGGCCGGATCGCTGCTGTGCCGAGAATCCGTAGGAGCTGGCCAGATACAGAATCTTGCGCTTGCCGGCCGGAGGCATTGACGAGATCACTCTCCCTCCTTACGCTAACACTGCGCAATGAGCCGACCAGATCTCAGTCTGGCTCCTCCTGCCCAATCAAGCTTCTGGCTCAGACTTCGCTGCGCCGCATCGTTTCGCTTGGATGCTGGAAGCGGGGTTTGGGTGCGATTCAGGTTCTCAAACATGGGGGCTAGGGCATCGTCCGATGTGCGTGCCTTCTCCCTCATCAGTGCGCAGGCTAGCAGGCCTGTGGAACAGCTATCCAAGCAGGCTATAGGCGATGTGGGATGTCGACCTCATCGCCCTCAAGCTGTTGGGTTGCGAACGATTCTTCAGAAATCGTCCGGATGGTGGGACGATCAAGCGCGTACCTGTGGGCGCCCGACGCAAAAAACAACGGTCCCGCCGAAAAAGGGCAGACGATGCGGACAGGGTTAACTTTGGGAGTCTGCTGCACAGGTAATCGAACGGCTCGGACCCGGGCCGAGCGATGCTGTTATCGCGACCCGGAAGGCTGGCCGGACCAACGGACCGCGGCAGTGAGAACAAGCGGTATTCGGGGTGGGGTCGCAATCGGCTAGGGATCTTCAATGCTCGCAAGCGAGGCCGGGGAATCAAAGGAGTAAGGCGGAGGCGTGAACGAACCAGCCTGAGCGTTCGTTGACGAGTCCGGAAGAACCCGCCTAAACTGTCGATGTTACGCTGTCGCGGTTCGCTCGCTTGAATTCCCGACCGGTTCTATGCAGACTAAGCCAAAAGTCATCGACTTATTCGCAGGTGCCGGAGGTATGTCACTCGGATTTGCTCGCGCCGGTTTCGAGGTAGTGATGGCCGTGGACAACTGTTCAGTCGCGGTGGAGACCTATCGCGAAAATCTCGGCGACCATGCTTGGGACATCGACTTGGGCGAGGCTGATCTAGCGTTCCCGTCACCAACAGTGGTTGCCGGAGGCCCACCGTGTCAGGGCTTCTCGTCCGCAGGGCTCCGTCGATCTGGAGACACCCGCAACACCCTCGTTGGTCGGTTTGCCCACTTAGTTGCTCGGCTCCGTCCAGCGATGTTCGTATTCGAGAATGTGGAGGGGTTCTTCACCGCGGAGGGCGGATCGAGGGTCATCGAACTACTCCAGCCGTTAATCGAGTCTGGCTATCGGATTCATCTTCGCAAGATCAACGCAGCGAACTTCGGCGTTCCACAGCACCGTAAGCGCGTGGTCGCGCTCGGAGCTCTTGGATGGGATCCGAAGTTTCCGGACCCGACGCACACGGCTTTTGGTGCGCCAGGTGCGCTCTTGGCCGGAAGTCATCTTCCCCCTACCCCGACTCTCGGAGAGGCGCTCGCAAGCCTCCCGTCGGCATCGAGTTCTGCTCCGGGCCAACCCGAGGATCACTACTACGTTCCGTTGGAGGGCTTGGATCTTGAACGGGCCCAGGCGCTCCGTCCGGGCCAGACGATGAGAGACCTACCTGAAGTGTACTGGCATGAGAGCTACCGCCGTCGGGCGTTCAGGCGCGTCAAGGACGGGACGCCAACGGAAAGAAGGGGTGGGGCTCCTGCCGGGCTTCGGCGGCTGCGTTATCACGAGCCGTCCAAGGCCGTTACCGGGGCGGCGCGAAACGAATTCCTCCATCCGAATGAGGATCGATGTCTAACCGTGCGGGAATGCGCACGGTTACAGACGTTTCCGGACGATTTCAGGTTTATTGGAAATGCTTCGAATCGAATGCAGTTGATTGGGAACGCCGTGCCGCCACTCTTGGCTTCAAGGATCGCCGATGTGGTGCGGGAGAGCCTGCGGTCCGCTAAGGTCCGCGCAGAACCGGGGGCTCTTCTGAGCTTTGTTCCGACGCTCGCGGACGGGATGAGTCCCGCATTGGAGAAGGTCTCGCACGAAGTTAGGGCACGGTTTCCGGAGCCCGCTGGCACGAGACTTCAATTACATCTATGGGATTGACCCAGAGTCAGAAGACGATCGTCGCCCGTGCACGGTCCCTTAGCTCCGGTGGGCAGGCTGTCGCATTGAGCGACGAAGCGTGCGCGTACCTAGTTGGAGTGATAGTGCGCGACCTCGATCTGCAAACACACTTTCCTGAGATCCCGGGAACTTTGCCCGAACTCTTCAGTCCCGGCCCTCTGTCGCGCTTGGAGTTCGTCGGAGTTCCGTTCTTGGAAATGTTCGAACGTCTCGTTGGCTTGGACGCCAACTCGGATGTCTACTTCGAGAGCTTGGCGGCTCTACACAAGGCGCGCCTGAAATATGAGCGGATCTTAGAGACTCAGGCTGTGCCGACTCTCGACCAAGTCGGCCCCAGAGGATTGCTGCAATACGGTGGCATGGCACCGAAGATGTTGGCTGGTTTCTTGTTGTGGAGGAAGTGGGTCTTCGACATCGACAATCGGGCGGGGCAGGAGACCGGTTATCTCTTTGAACCGATCGTCGCTGCGGCCATCGGTGGGGTGCCCGCGAGTGCCAGGAAGAGCCCGATCAGGCGCCGGAAGGACGGCAGCAAAGGGCGGCAAGTCGACTGTCTACGCGAGAACCGGGCGTACGAGATCAAGATCAGGATGACGATCGCTGCATCCGGCCAAGGCCGCTGGGGCGAGGAGCTGGACTTCCCGGAGGACTGTCGGCAGAGCGGGTATGTCCCCGTGCTCGTCGTGTTGGATCCCACTCCGAGTTCGAAGCTGAATGAACTCCGCGCGGCGTTCCTCAACGCGGGCGGCGATGTTCACATCGGTCAGGACGCGTGGGCGCACCTCGGACAACTCGCGGGACCTACAATGGCACGATTCTTAGAGAAGTACGTCCATAGCCCCCTGCAGTCGCTACTCGACGAGGAACCGACCCAGCTACCAGACCTGCTATTGGCGATGCGTGAAAAGCGCTTGATCGTTCGTGTAGGGGAGGAGGAGTTCTCCACTATTCGCGCTCCCCAAGCAAGTGATGATGAGGGGACGCTACCGGACGACCTCGGACGAACGGCAGGTCCGTGACGTATACGTCGATCTGATCACGGGGATCTTCGGCCTGCTCTGTACTGGTTCGGCGCGTGATGAGACGAAGAATTCCGCCCCAACAGTTCCGCACTGTCATCCTGCTAGTGTCTTGCTGCGTCGGACCCACATGGCTTGCCGCGATCCTTCCCTCTGCGTGACAATCACCTACTGCGAGGGACGTTGTGGCGCAAGAACACTGTCTAGCGATTGACTTGGGGGCCGGGAGCGGCCGCGTGATGCTAGGGAGCTTCGATGGCGAGCGGATTGCGGTCGAAGAATTGAACCGTTTCGAAAACCCGGGCACAGAAGTGCTCGGATCGCTCTTCTGGGATCCGCTGCGCTTGTTCCGGGACATGCGGGAGGGCATCCGTGCCGGCGCAACGTCAATGCCTGTGTCGCTGGGTGTTGACACCTGGGGTGTCGACTTTGCCCTGCTGGACCGCGACGGCAAGTTGGCCGGTAACCCTTACCACTACCGGGACTCGGGCACCAACGGCACGATGAGCGAGGTGTTTGAACTCATCTCGCGGGAAGAGATCTTCAAGCACACGGGGCTCCAATTCATGGAGCTCAACAGCCTGTTCCAGCTCTACGCGCGGAAGGACAGTCCCATGCTGGAATCGGCGAGTTCGCTGTTGATGATGCCCGACCTGTTCCACTACTGGTTTACCGGCGAACAGGCGTGCGAGTTCACCGATGCGACGACCTCGCAGTGCTACGATCCGCGGCGTCGCGACTGGGCCTATCCGGTGCTAGAGGCTCTCGGCCTGCCCACTGCGATCTTCGGTCCCGTGATCGAGCCGGGCACGGTGCTGGGCCGCGTGCGCCAGTCGATCGCGGACGAATGCGGTACGGCTGGCATGGACGTGATCGTGCCGGGCACCCACGATACCGCCTCAGCAGTCGCAGCTGTGCCCGCCGAAGGCACGAGTTGGGCTTACCTCAGTTCGGGCACTTGGTCGCTGCTAGGCGTTGAGACTCGGCAGCCCCACGTGACGTCGGCTGTGCTGTCGAAGAACTTGACCAATGAAGGCGGGGTGTGTCGCACGAACCGCCTGCTGAAGAACATCTGCGGTCTGTGGCTGTTGGAGGAGTGCCGCCGCGAGTGGTCGCGGGCAGGGATTTCGGCCGAATACGACAGGTTGCTCTCGGAGGCCGCAGCGAGCCGGCCGTTCCGCTCGGTTATTGACGTCGACGATCCCGAGTTCGCTCCGCCGGGCGACATGCCCGGCAGGATTGCCGAAAAGTGCCGTGCCACGGGCCAGCCCGTGCCGGAGTCGCCTGGCGAGTTTGCGCGGGCGATCTTTGAAGGCTTGGCATTGAGGTACCGAGCGGTGCTGGGTGACATCGCCGCTGTGACCGGCAGCGCCCCGGCGGCCCTGCACGTGGTCGGAGGCGGGTCCCGCAACCAGCTGCTCTCGCAATTCGCGGCTGACGCCTGTGGCGTGCCTGTCATCACAGGCCCTGTCGAAGCCACCGCTGTGGGTAACGTGTTGATGCAAAGCATGGCTGCCGGAAGAATCGGAGACTTGGCGCAAGCCCGCGAGGTCGTGCGCCAATCGTTTGAACTCGGGCGCTACGAGCCCAACGCAAGACTGGCGGACGGATGGGATGAGGCCGAGGGCCGGCTCGCAGCCGTGGGCGCAGGCTAGCGAATTGGTGGCAATCAGCGAGCCGAGTTCCGCCGGTGGTAATCTGCGGCCATGTCGGCCCTCAATGTCGCTCTGATCGGCTACGGCTTCATGGGCAAGGCCCATAGCAATGCCTACGCTCAAGTCGGACACTTCTTCCCTCATGTCACCAAGGTTCGACGCAAAGTGGTCTGCGGGCGCGGCCGGGCCGGCTTGGAGGACTTGGCGCAGGCGTGGGATTGGGAGGAGACCGAGACAGACTGGCGCCGCGTGATCGAGCGCCCGGATATTGATCTGGTCGATGTCTGCACGCCCAACTATCTGCACGCTGACATCGCCATCGCAGCCGCCGAGGCCGGCAAGATGGTGCTTTGCGAGAAGCCGTTAGCCAACACGATGGCGGAGGCGGAGGCCATGGTGGCGGCCGCCGCTCGCGTGCCGACGTTTGTTTGGTTCAACTATCGGCGCGTGCCTGCGGTCGAGTTTGCGGCGAGGTTGCTGGAGCAGGGACGGATCGGCCGGGTCTACCAGTACCGGGCACAGTACCTGCAGCAGTGGGGGCCAGACCCAAATCGTCCGAACAACTGGAAGATGTCGAAGCGGACGGCTGGGTCGGGGGTGAACGGCGATCTGAACTCGCACCTGCTGGACATGGCCATGATGCTGATGGGCCCGATCCGCGAGGTCTCCGCCACCATGGAGACCTTCCTGCAGGAAAAGCCAGATCCCAGCCAGCCCGGCCAGACCTACCGAATCGACATCGACGATGCGGTGCTGGTGCAGGCGAGGTTCGCCAGCGGAACGCTCGGTTCGTTTGAAGCGACTCGCTTTGCTACGGGTTTTCAGAACGACAACAGTTTCATCGCCCATGGCGAGTCGGGCATGCTGGAGTTCCATTTCGAGGATCTGAACCATCTTATCTACGCCGACATGTCGGGCGAGCCGGACCTGCGGGGGCGGCGCAAGCTGTTGGCCCCGGCCACTGGCCCGCGGGCCAATCCCCATTTCTGGAAGCCGGGCCACCCGATCGGCTACGAGCACACCTTCATCAAATCGCTGGCCGATTTTCTGGCTGGCCTAGACGCGGGCGAACCCGCCCGGACGACGTTTGAGGACGGCTTGGCAGTGCAGCGCGTACTGGACGCGATCGAGCGCTCCGCGCGGGACCGGAGTTGGGTCGAGATCGGAGGGTAGCCTTCGCCCGAAGAGGCGGACTCAATCACCAAGCGGCGCGGTTCCCCGCGTCGGGCTGGTAGCGGGGTACAATCGGCCCGTTCCATCGGCTGGTCGCCCTCGCAGGTTCGGCGGGCGGCGCGCAGGATCGGATCTGCGTCACTTTGGGTTAGGAGGTTCGCACCTTGTCGCATCGCTCGTCCAACATCACTCGGCTCAAGACGCTCGCCGCGGGCTCCTTGCTTGGCGTCCTGTTCAGCCCTTTCCTCCTGGCACAGTCGCCGCCGGCTTCGCAGTCGGGTGCCGCTGCGGCCGCTTCCTCGAATTTCTTGGACCATTTCACTTGGCATCCGGGCGGCACTCGGGAAGCAGACATGTGGCAGGTATTGGTGCTGTTCGGCATCGGTGACGCCGCCGTGGAGACATGGGACGGCAGCCTGTCGATCAAGGGTGGCGAGATCCTAGCGCTCGTGCCGCACCGCCAAGAACCGCCCGACCGGATTCTGCCGCAGGGTGGCTGGCGCTTGCAGACCCAAGCCGTGCGGATCCTGCTGCGTTCCACTGTCGTGCCGCGCCCTACGCCGAGCACGCGCGAGGAAGTGCTGGCCAAGGGGCTCTGGATTCGCGGGAGCGGCACCGCCGCGACCTCGGTGACTGTGAACACCGCGCAGGGCGACTTTGCCTTCGAGCCGATGGCGATGCAGTTCGGCCCTTGGACCGAGGCGCTCGGGGGCCGCGTTGCCATTCAGCGCACTCCGCCGGCCACGGATCTCTCCGGCACCGAACTGCGCCAGCATGACTCGCCGGCCATCACGGCCGACTCCGCGGGCAATCTCTTCACTACTTGGTACAGCTACCACGACCGCCGCGAGGAACTGAACTTCCGGCGTTACCACGAGGGCCGTTGGTCGCGGCTGATACCGGTCGGCCGAGCCGCCGAAGACCTCTGGCGTCCGCAGATCGCGGTCGATGGAGGCGATAAGCCGTGGTTGATCTACTCCCAGCGCCCGGCCGCGGAGGGCCCCGGCAATTGGGACATCTACGCCATGGCGTGGGAGGACGACGAGTGGGGCCGCCAGTATCGCCTGACCGACAACCCGCTTCCCGACATCGAGCCGCAGGTTGCCCGCGCCTCCGACGGCACGATCTATGTGGTCTGGCAGTCGATGGCGGGTCGCTACTCGCAAATCCGGCTGAAGTACCTGCGCGACGGCCGTTGGTCCGAGACACTGGCCGTAACGAACTCGGAGGAGAACGACTGGTCGCCCGCAGTGGCCGCCGGACCGCAGGGTGATGCGTGGATCACTTGGGACCGCTACCGCAAGGGCTCTGGCGGCAGTTACGACGTGTATGCGAGATCTTTTGCCCCGGCAACTGGGCTCGGGCCTGCGCTGACCGTGGCGACCAGCACGCGCTTCGAGGCGCACTCTAGCGTTGCGGTCGACAGTCGGGGGCGTCCTTGGATTGCATGGGAGACTTCCGGAGTGAATTGGGGCAAGGATCTTGGCCGGGGTCTGGGCGAGCTGCAGCCTGGCACGCCCTTGGGCGCAGCGCGGCGCATCGAGGTCGTCTGTCTCGACGGAGGCCAGTGGAAGACTCCGGCTACGGTCAGCTTCGACGATCCGGCCGGGCCGGGCTCCACCGGAGAGAGCCGCCCGCAGCTGTACTTCGACCCCGACGGGAACCTGTGGATGTCGTTCAAGCGCCGCTACAGTCGGCTCTCCTATCGTCCGACGTCCTACTGGGAGTCTTTCCTCACGCGGCTCGACGGCCGGCGCTGGGTCGATCCGATTACGCTCCCGCAGAGTTGGGCTCGCAAGAGCACTCGTATGGGCATGGCAGCTGCCGACGGTCGGTTGTGGGCCTTTTGGCCGGACGAGAGCCGCCAGTGGGGCTTTGCCAGCCGCCCAAGGCTGAATCGGGTCGTAGCGGGCTCGCTGGAACTGCCCGGATCAGGCGCCGAACCCCGCTTGACTCCGTACCGTCCGGCGGCCGGCGAGTCTCGCCCCGACTCGCATCCCAACGAACTGGACGATGTGCGCTTCATCCGCAACTATCGCGCCGAGCATGGCGCGGAATCGCTGCGTATCGTGCGGGGCGACTTGCACCGCCATACCGAATTATCGCAAGACGTGGGTGGCATGGACGATGGCTCTCTGCCGGAGTTCTACCGGTACATGATCGACGCTGCCGAGATGGACTTCGGAGCGTCGACCGACCACCAGGCGGGAGGCACGGATTTCTGGAACGCCATGACCCAGAAGCTAGCCGACATGTACCACTTCCCGGAGCGTTTCTCAACGCTGTACGGCTACGAGCGAAATCCGGGCAACCCGTTCGGCCACCGCAACCTGATCTACACGCATCGCAACTATCCGATCGTGCCGTTCTTCATCCCGGCCCATCCGCGCTTCCTGCTTCCCGACAGCCCTGACGGGGAATTGCTGACCTTCAGCTCGATGGGATTTGGCAGCGGCGTGCGCAACGAGACCAAGCTCATGTACGAAGTCGCCCGGCGGACCGGCGGGATCGCGATCCCCCACACTTCCGGCACCAATTCCATGGGCACAGACTGGCGCGACCACGACCCCGAGGTCGACATGGTGGCGGAGATCTACCAAGGCGCTCGGCAGAACTACGAGCACAAGAACGCGCCGCGCGGCATCCGAGACGGCGAGGAGGCCGACGCCGCAGGGGGATTCCAAGAGCCGGGCATGTTCTGGAACGCGTGGTCCAAGGGGTACCAGATCGGCGTCATCGCCAGTTCCGACCATTTCTCCACGCACATCTCCTACGCGATGGTCTATACGCCGGACACCAGCCGGGAGGCCATCCATGACGCTATCCGGCAGCGCCGGACGTACGGAGCGACGGACAACATCGTGCTGGACTTCCGCATCGGCGAGACCTTCATGGGGGGAGCCGCGGTCGCTTCCCAAGCCCAGCCCGTGCGCGTGAGGGTGCGAGGCACCGACGAGGTCGCTGCGATCCACCTGATTCGCGACGGCAGTTACGTTTACAAGGTTGAGCCCGGGCAGCAGGAGGCCGAGTTCGAGTACCTCGATGTTGCTGCCGAGCCGGGCCGACACTGGTACTACGTGCGTGTGGAGCAGCGAGACGGCGAGCTGGCTTGGTCGAGCCCGATCTGGATCGACCAGCGCCCTTAGCCCGGGATTGGCCGGAATCGCCGATTGGATATCATCAAATCATCCAATCGTGGGCACGCCGCCCGCGTGCCCGCTGATGCGCTCGCTATTCACAGCCCAGCCTGAGAAGCCAAGCCTGTTGGGGCGCTTTCGGCAGGCAGTCTCGAAGACACGCAAGGCCTTCACCGACCAGATCGGCGACATTTTCGAGGGGGCCAAGGAGTTCGACACGGAACTGCTTGAAGACCTTGAAATGACCCTGATCAGCGCCGATCTAGGTGTCAAGACCACCAACGAGATCCTCGAAGATGTGCGCTCCAAGCTGGCCCGCGATCAAGTGCACGACAGCACGGCAGTGAAGGGGCTGATCGCCAATCACATGCTCGAGATCCTGCAGGAGGCTGAAAACGCGGCCGGACCGACCGCCGAGCGCCCCGCTGTTGAGGTCATTCTGGTTGTGGGCGTGAACGGAGTGGGCAAGACCACAACCATCGGCAAGCTCGCGCATCGCTTGCGGGCCGAAGGCCGGGACGTGCTACTGTGCGCCGCCGACACCTTTCGCGCCGCCGCTGCCGAGCAACTCGTGATCTGGGGCAAGCGAGCTGACTGTCCCGTCGTTCGCCAGCAAGCCGGCGCCGACCCGAGCGCTGTGGTTTACGACTGCCTGGAGGCGGCTAAGGCGCGGGGTTCAGACGCCGTGATCGTCGATACGGCTGGGCGCTTGCACAATAAGGCCGGCCTCATGGGCGAGCTGGAGAAAATCCGCCGCACGGCCACGCGGCTTGTTCCCGGGGCGCCCCACCAGGTGCTATTGGTGCTCGATGCCGTGACCGGCCAAAACGGTCTTGAGCAGGCTCGCCAATTTGCGGCCACCTCCGGAGTAACCGGGATCGTTCTGGCCAAGCTGGACGGCACGGCCAAGGGTGGAATCGTGGTTGCCATTGCTAGGGAACTCGGCCTGCCCATCCGCTGGGTCGGAGTTGGCGAGCAGGCCGCGGATTTGGTCGCGTTCGAGCCCGGGACATTTGTGCGTTCACTATTCGACGGCGGAGGTGAGCGATGACGACGCAAGACCGAGAATGGTTGGGGCAGGCGCTCGACCTGGCTCGCTCAGGGTACGCCCTCGCCAGCCCGAACCCCGGTGTCGGCGCGCTTGTGGTCGATGCCGCCGGCGCTAAAGTGGGCGAGGGCTGTCACGTCTACGAAGGCCGCAAGCACGCGGAAGTGCTGGCGTTGGAGCAAGCAGGGGCGGCGGCGCGGGGGGCGACATTGTACGTGTCGCTGGAACCGTGCAGCACGCAGGGGAGGACCCCGCCCTGCGTGAACGCGATTCTGGCGGCCCGCATCGCGAGGGTCGTGGCCGCGAGTCGGGACCGCAACCCGGCCGTGGACGGCTCCGGTTTCGCAGCGCTGAGGCAAAACGGCGTTGAGGTCGAAGAAGCCGATGGCGAGTTGGCCGCCTCGGCGCAGAGGCTCAACGAAGCCTTCTTCTATTTTTCCCGCACGAAGCGGCCGCTTGTGACTCTCAAGACGGCCCTGACATTGGACGGCAAGATCGCTGCGCCGGACGACAACACCGGTTGGATCACCAGCGAAAAGGCGCGCGCTCACGTACAGCAGGTGCGGCACCGCCATGACGCGATCATGACGGGCATCGGCACCGTGCACGCGGATGACTGCCTGTTGACGGACCGCACCGGGTTGCCGCGGCGGCGCGCCCTGATGCGCGTGATCGCCGACTCGCTGCTGCGCATCCCGCTCAACTCTCGCATCGTCGAGTCGGCTAACGATGACCTAGTTATCGCGACGACTTCCGCCGCCGGGCAGGAGAAGCGGCGGCCTTTGTTGGAGCGCAATATCACGGTCCAAGACTTCGATTCTCCGAACGGGCGCGTAGACCTGCATGCGCTGCTGGACTGGCTCGGCGAGCGCGAGCTCACTTCGCTGATGATCGAGGGCGGGGCAAAGTTGAACTGGGCCGTGCTCGAGGCTGGAATCGTCAACAAGGTCCTGCTGTATTTCGCGCCCAAGATCCTGGGCGGATTGGAGTCCCTGCCCATGGTGGGGGGCGCCGGGCGGCGCTCGCGCTCGGGAGCCATTCGCCTCCAGAACCTGCGCACGATACCTGTGGCCGCTGACGAGTTCGCTGTCGAGGCCGATGTGATCAATGACACCCGCGAGTCGCGCCAGTGAAGCGCGGCGCGAGACCAAGAGATGTTCACGGGAATCGTTGAAGAGACGGGGACTGTGCTAGAGATGGCGCACTCTTCGGCGGGCGCCCGGATCGTCGTGGCGGCGCGGGGGGTTGTCGCTGATCTTGCTACGGGCGGTAGCATCGCTGTCAACGGCTGCTGCCTAACGGCAGTTGAGATTGACGAGCGCGGATTTGCCGCGGACCTGTCCCCGGAGACTCTCGACAAGACTAGCCTGGGTGCTCTCGAGCCGGGATCCATCGTCAATTTGGAGCGTCCCCTGCTGCCAACGAGTCGGCTGAGCGGGCACTTTGTCCTGGGTCATGTCGATGGCACTGGCGAGGTGCTGGCGCTTGACGCGGTCGGCGACGGGAACTGGTGGCTGTCGGTGCGTTCTCCAGGGGAATTGCTGCAGTTCTTGGTGTACAAGGGCAGCATCGCCATTGACGGAATCAGCCTAACCATCGCTTCGCTCGAGGCGGACGTAGTTGGGGTCGCGATCATTCCACACACGTATCAAGTCACGACGCTGCGCTCGTTGCAAATCGGTGGCTCCGTCAACTTGGAGTGCGACATGCTCGCCAAGCACGTACATCGCCTGCTAGCAGCAGGATCAGGTCCCGGGCTAGCCACCGGCGAGTAACCGGGGGCGCGCGTCAGGCGGCCGCTTCGGCGGCGACGCAGGCGGGGATTCCTTCCCGGTAGCTGCGGTAGCGCAAGCGAACCCCCACGACGCGCCGAATGGCGCTGCCGTCAACCCGCCGATCTGTTCTCCGCGTCTCGCTCAGGCATGCCTCCGGTACGACCTCAGGTAACGGCAGATCCAGCAATTCGGAGCAGTAGCGGGCGACTTCAGCGGAGGTTGCAGGACACTCGTCCGCCACCGGATACGCCCCTTCGACGCCTTGCCGCAGCGCCCGGACAACGATCGCTGCCAAGTCGTCGACATGGATCCTAGAAACCAAGCGGGAGGAGTCAGGCGATAGTTGGAAGCGGCCTTCGCGCATCGCTTGGTGAACTCCGCGCCCGGGACCGTAAATCGCAGCCGGCCGCAGCACAAGCGCAGCGCATGCGTGGGACCGCACCGCATCCTCGGCGGAGGCGCGGAGGCGCTGGCGTTCGGTTTCCGGTGAGACGGGCGTATGCTCGTTCACGTCGCGCAGGGGGCCGTACACGCCGGTGGTGGACAGATAAGTCAGGTGCCGCGGCACTCCCCGCAGGGCGGCGAGCAAGGCTGGAGTAGGCTCGACAAGCCGGCCGTCGAGCCTGAGCGTCGGCACGGACAGCAGCACGTGTGCTCCCTCCGCCGCGGCTTGGATGCAGCCGTCGCGGGCGGCGTCGAACCGCTCCAGGCGAGCCCCCAAGCCTTCGAGCCAGCCAAGGTTTTCCGGCGACCGACTTGTCGCTGTCACGTCCCAACCGACTCTCAGCAGCATGCGGGCAGCGCGTTGGCCAGTAAACCCACAGCCTACGATCAGCGCCTTGCCGCTCATTTCGGCCCCGGACTGCCCTGTCTTCCGATCTAGAGCCAGTTTGCGCATTGGGTCGCGGCCCACTCAACGGCCCGGCCGGAATTGCCGAATTCGTCCAGCCAACGAATCTCCGGCCGCTTGCCGCGCAGCCAGGTCAACTGGCGCTTGGCATAGCGCCGTGTATGCATGGCCGTCGCCGCAATCGCTTCATCTAAGGTGGACTTGCCCGCCAGAAATTCCAAGCATTGAGCGTAGCCGAGGGCGCGGAACGGCCAACACCGCTTGGAAACGCCCCGTTCCAGCAGCCCTCGGACTTCTTCCACCAAGCCCTCGGCAAACATCCTCCGAGCGCGCTCGTTGATGCGGGCGTGCAGCGCTTCGCGAGGCGGGTCGAGCCCCAGCAGGAGCATGCGGTAACCCTGCAAGCGCTCGCCGGCATCCCTCCATTGGTCGCTGATGGGCCTCTTTCCGAGCAGCGTTACTTCGATGGCCCGAACGATCTTCGGCGAATCATTGGGATGGATGGTTCGGGCTGCCTGCGGATCGAGTCTGGCCAGCATCCGCCACAAATGGCCCGCTCGGTGCTTGGCGGCTGATTTTTCCAGGCGGGCGCGCAAACTTGCGTCCCGCTGAGGGCCCGGGAAGAGCCCGTCGATTGCGGCGTCCAGATAGAAGCCCGTGCCGCCGACTAGGATCGGGAGTCGCTGCTGCCGCCGCAGCCGATACAGCACGGCCCGAGCGTCGCGCGCGAATTCACCTGCCGAATACGGTTGCTGCGGGTCGACATGGTCCAACAGGTGGTGCGCGATCCCGCTCCTGGCGGACAGCGGTGTCTTGGCTGTGCCGATATCAAAGCCGCGATAGACCTGGACCGAATCGACGTTCACGATCTCGGCGTCGAAGCGCTCGGCCACGTGCAACGCCAACGCGCTCTTGCCCGACGCGGTCGGACCCACGATAACGATTCCCGGGGAGAGGCGGGATGCGTTCACGGGCGACGATCCATTTCTGGAAACCAAATGCGGCGTGCTGTCTCGCCCAGCACGAGTCTGCGATCCCGTTCCGAAAGCGACAGGCGCTCGCGGAAGATGTCCAAGTGCTCGCCGTAGCTGAGCGGGCGGGCATACTTCTCGGTGGGGAAGTGCGAGCCCCATGCGCAGCGCTCGGCACCGAAAGTTTCGATGACGCGCAGGACTGAGGCGTGCATGCTCGGACAGGGGTGCCCCTCGGCACAGCCCTGCTCTCCGTTGGCGATGAACGAGAGCTTGGTATACAGGTGGCGGTGTTGGGAGAGGCGTTCCAGTGCGCGCAGGGCCTCCGGCGCGTCGTTGCCCGCTCGGAGGCCGAGGCTGTGATCCAGCACGACCGGCAGACTTGGAAAGGCTTTCAGCATGCGATCCAGCTGCTCTTCCAAGACCCGTCCGCCAAGCAGGTTGACGGGCAGTCCTTCGTCACAGGCGGCGCGCCATAGGGCCCTGACCCCGGGGTGGTCGAGTTGATTGCCTGCGACCGGCACGCTGCGCAGCCCGCGCATGCTGCCCTCGCGGGCGTACTGGCGGAGCAATCTGGGGGCCGCGCTGTTGAGTGGGTCCAGCGTGCAGATCCCTGCGGTCCAATGCGGGTTTTGCAGTGCGACGGCCCGGATATAGCGATTGTCGAAGCCGTAGAAGCCGCTGACCTGCACGATGGTCACCGCCCGCACTTCGTGGCGTTCCACCTCTTCGGTCAACCGCGAGAGCGTGCCCGTTCCAGCCGGTGGCCTGGACGGTTCGGGTTTAGGCGGATAGGCGCTCTCATCCTCGGAGAACAAATGGGCGTGGGTGTCGATGATCAGCATGACCGCGTCGCAACCAAATTCGACGTCAGCGCCGAGGCTCTCCCCCGACCCACACCGGAGACGAGTAAGCCCTTGCGCCATCGATCTGGTCCACTCGCACGTAGTAGTAGTCCCCGTGCTGCATCTCGCCGGTGTCGGCGAACTCGATTTCGGCTTCCATGGGTTGGTCCCGGCCGACCAGCTCCAGCGTGATCGCGTCGCGATCCACTGTGTCCGACAGGTCCTTGCGAGTGAAGCCATCGGAGAGGTCGCTCAGTGCGACCCTGAAATGCTTTGCCGCTACCGTGCGCGTCGGGCGCACCGGCACGGGCGACTTGCCCCATTCCCGGGCCGCCTCTAGGTCAAAGGTGATCGTGGTCGAAGGCGATGCGCCGTCGAGTTCAAGCAAGAGCGTGTCGGCTTGGCCGCGCGTGCCCGTGTTGAACTGCACCGTGTTTGCGTCGTTGGCGGAAATCTTGGCCCATTCCTTGTGCTTGTTGTCGAAGTGCAGCGTGCGCATGCCGACCAGCCGCGCCCCGTCAACCTTGAGGGAACCAATCCAAGGCCGGTAGCCGCGTGGATTGTCGCGGAAGAACGGTTCCGACGACGAGGCGAAGCCTACGACGACTTGTGCGTTGCTCGAGAGCGTAGCGCTCAATGGCCGGCTGGTATAGACCGTGGCGCCGTTTTTCACGACTGCAACCCGACGGATGGGCGAGGTGCCGACCGCCTTGGCGCGGAGCCTGCGTCTGTCGCTGTAATCCAAGCGGTTGCCCATGCCTGTGCCGTTCACGTCCACTTCCAGAATGATGCGCTGCGCATCCGTGACGGCGTAGGCGCTCCGGCGCTTGAGCGAATCGAAGATCGAATCGGCAGTCTTTTCTGATGCCTGCACGCCTGCCAGGCCGCCGAATTGACTGAGAGAGGAATTCGGCTGGCGGCTCGAGGTCCAACTGTAGCCGGGCCGGGAGCGGTGGTCATCCGAGGCGGCGAGGAAGCCTACTTGGTGGCCTTGGCGCAGGTAGTAATTGCCGAACCACTCGAAGGTTCCGTGCATCGACATGATTTCGATCATGGTCTCCATCTCGGGATCGTTCGTTCGCCAATCACCCGCTTGGTGTGCGTGCGGAATGATCAGCACGTCCTCGGTCGCATACTTCGAGCGCAGGCCTTCGTATAGACCGGTCAGCGTGGGCGCCACCTGTGCCCCCACACGTGCGGCGTCCGGCGACCGGAAGAAGACGTTGTGGTGCCCTCCCCACTGTCGCCTCAGCGTCCACTCGTAGCCAAGGAAGGCGACGAACTCGCCCGGCACCGTATTGCTCTCGACTGCCCGCCGCATGGTCTGCCACTCCAGATCGTCCAGCCAGATGTCGTGCTCGGACAGTCCCATGAAATCCAGCCGGGCGTCTTCGCGGGCGAACCGGTAGGAGCGGACGATTGAACCCTGGCCTTCCGCCATGCCGGTATGGGTGTGGGTCTCACCCCAGTACAGGCGGTAGGGCGGATCCTTGCGCACCCAAACGGGGTTGCTCAGCGCTTCGATCCGGCCATCGGAACTGGTGACTTGGAAACGGTAGACACCTTCGTTATCGAGGCGGACAGCCTCGACGAGTTGCACGGCGTCGCCGTCGGCGTCCAACCTCCGGAAGCGCTCGCCATTGAGCGTGACCGTAGCGCCCGGCATCGCCCCGGTGGCGCGATTGCCGCTGTCGTCCTCCCAACGGATCGACAGGTCGAACTCTTCCCCCGGCGCGACGATCGAGGGCACGACTGCCGTCACCCCTGCGGCGCGGTTGCCCAAGACCTCAAAGGCTGGCCAGCGCGGCGTCAGGAAGTTGCCCGAGCCGTCCAAGTCGATGTAGATCGGCAGCATGGCCTGATCTGTAGCGAACGTTTGCATGCGCCAGCCTTCGGATCCCTCGCTGCGATCGCCGTAGACGATCGTCACGGTGTCGCCCGTCTCGAGCGTCCCGGACTCCACCTTGAACGAGGGCATGCCCATCGGTGCTCGGAAGCCACCGTGCATCCCTGTCCAAGGGACCGATGTAATGCCCAGCTTGACCGCCGGGTTCGAAGCGCTCGCCGATAGGTAGTGCGGCCCGTCGGGGTCGGAGTTCTGCACGTAACCGCCATCGGCTTGCAACTGCTTCGCGACCATGATTCGGGCGCCGGGTCCCAGCGGCGTCTCGCCCACGGTGTAGGTCTGCTTGATGGTCGTCCAAGCGCCGACGTGAACCGGGCCTTCGGTCTCCAGGCGCACGCTGCCAAGCGCTCCCGGCTGCTTGTCTTTGATGGTGAATTCGTGGACTAGCCCGTCTACGCTCCCAAGCACAGCTGCGGTGGGCTGCGAACCATCCAAGCGCAGGGCTTCGAGGGCGCGATAGGCGGTGGCGATCTGTAGCGTGGCGTTGACCGGCATCGGCCCGCCTGCCAGGGCGTACGCATTGATCCAGGGCCACAGCGTGTCGAGCCGCTGCTTCAGATTCGCCGCGCTGGTGGGCGCGCTGGATGCTGTGCGCTGGAGTTCTTCGACCTGCGCGCGCAGGCCCGTGGAGAGATAATCTCGGTCATTCGGGTCTTGGGCGCGCCCCATCGAGACCCACAGCACCAAGGCAGCTGCAGCGAGGACTGCGAACGCAGCGGAGCGAATGCTTGACATCGCTCGGTATTGTACTAAGGCCTCGTACGCTCTTGACACGCCCGGCCAACTGGACTGGTCCAGGCATTGGGCGGTCGCGGCCGTCGTTGCTCACATTTGCGACTGGTGGAGCCGAGACTGCTTGCTGCGGTGCGGTGCCTGCCCAGTGCAGTGCCAGTGCTTGCCCCCGGACTTGCGCTACGGCAAATCATCGGAAGCGGACGGAGGATTGTCGGCGGGATGGCTTGGTATTGGCGTGGCGTCCTTGGGTGAGCGATCCTTTCCAAGGGCAATGCGAAGCGCCGCGTTTGCAAGCTTGCGCCAAGGCAGGGCAGAGATGTCTGCGAAGGGCACGAATTCGCCCTTCCTGAAGCTGCTGGCGTGCCAGCGCTGCAGAAGAGACAGATGGTCCTGACGTTCGTCGGTATTTGCCTCTCGCCACTCAAAGTTCGACAGGGCGTCCCGGATTTGGGAGTTCAAAGCGGCAGCTGTCGGCGCATCTCGGTCATGCTGCAGTTGAATCGGGACCTGCCAGGATCCCCTGTACAGTGGCGTCATTTGGAGGCATGCAGGGACGCTGGATCTCTGCAGCATGACCCCGTGCAGGGAGCCTAGTTCGGTGGACAGCGCAGATCGCCCGCGCAGGACTTGTCTCGTCTTGCCCAGCAGTTTGTGAAACCTGGCTGCCGCCTCGAAGTCGAGACTGTTGCTGGCGTTGTCTCTCAATTGCTCGGTTTCGCACAGCAGCGACTCGCCGTCCGTTTCGAGAAACAACGCCATGCGCTGGACCTCGCGTGCATAGGCATCGTCGCCGCAGGCGGCTTGACAGGGGCGCATGCAGCGCCCCACCTCTCCCCAAACGCAGCCCGGATGGAACGGGGAGGGCTCCAGGTTTTCGGTGCAGCGGCGCACTAGGAACAGGTCGAGGAACTCGTTTTGGAACTCGTCGGCAGCGTTGCGGTTCGGGAACGGCCCGTAGAACAACGACTTCCCCCGAGTAAGCTTCCGCGTCACGCAGCTGCGCGGGAACCGGTTGCCCAGCAGGAGCTTGACGAAGAATGCCGGGCGCAGCTTGAGGTAATCCCGGAACTCACCGGGGCGGTAGCGCTTCACCGCACGGTATAGCGCAACGTCAGATTCAAACGCGGAACCAGTGCGGCGGTAGTGCACCCCTGTGGCGATCTCGCGCAGCGTGAGGCGCGTTGACGTGCCGTCGGCGGGACGGAGCAGGCGGCGCAAGCGCTTGCGCAGAGCGGCCGTCCGCCCCAGATACGGCAGCCCTTGGGAGAACTCGACGAGGAAAATGCCCGCGCTCGTCGGCACTGCGTCCAAGGCGCCGTCCCGCCGCCAGTCCGGGACTTCTTCGAAATCGGCAATCGGAACGCTGTCCGGCACTTGAGGCTACATTAACCCAAGGTGGCATCTATCGGTCTGGCGGTGGCGGTCGGGGCCGCGCTGGCACTGGCTGGCCAGTGGCTGCGCGCGCCTCGTGTCTGTGCGTACGGGCGGGTCGGCTGGGCCGGGCTCGGCGTGTTCGGTGGTTGTGCTGCAATCTTGGCTTCGCCGCTGTCCGAGCACGCCGCAGTTGGCACGCTTGCATGGACCGGCTATGTCTTGGCGGTTGATGCTGCGGTGTTTGCTCTTCGCGGCAGGTCGCTGTTACGGTCGCGCCCGGACGCCCTGCTGTGGCTGGCCGTATTGTCGGTCTTCCTGTGGCTGCCGTTCGAGTGGTACAACCTGCGCTTGGCCGGATGGTATCGTTCCGGACTGCCGCCGAATCTCTTGCGCTACCTATTGCTGGGATGGTCCTTCGCGTGTGTCTGGCCGGCCCTGCTCGAGACAGCCGACCTGCTACTGGCGCTCTTCTTCAACAACAGCCGTCGCCACGATCCGACCCGACCGCCCTGCTTGTCCCTTGCCTGCGGCATCGCCGCGACCGGCGCGATCCTGCTGCTGGCGCCGTTGGCCGTGCCCCGCCTGGATCTTGGCGAGTATCTGCTGCCGCTGGCGAGTGCGGGCTTCCTTCTCTTGCTCGAGCCTTGGAACGCCATGGTCGGACGCACTGGCCTTTGGCTTCAGGCGCGGTCCGGCAACTATTCGCTGCCAGCAGCCCTCGCTGGCGCTGGTCTCTTCTGCGGACTCTGGCTCGACGCCTTGAACTACCTCTCGCGCTCGAAGTGGCACAGCCTCTGGACTTTCACGTCGGCTGGGACGCTCTTTGAGCTGCCTTGGGCGGCGTATGCGGTGCTGCCTCTGTTCGGCTGGCAGGCATTCGCGATGTACCAGTTCGCGGCAGGCCTGCTGAATCTTCCGCGCCGTGAGCTTGGCTCGCTCTGCGCCCGCGCCGTGGCCGGGCAGGTGGCGAATCGAGTGCGGGCTTCGCCGCCGGCCCTATAGCTCGAACACCGGCGTGGGGTCGGCTTGCGAGGCCACGACGACGCGGGTGTCGTTCGCCCGCACTGAGTCAATCGCTCCGCACGCGTCCATTTCCGCGATTGCGGGGTGGTTGTTGTTCGTGCTCAGGTGTGCCAGCACCACGGTCCGGGCATGGCGGTCCCAGTGCTGCGAGAGGAATTCGGCCACGGCAGCATTGGAGAGATGGCCTGCGCGGCTCAGGACCCGCTGCTTGAGATCCCAGGGGTAGGGGCCTGACTTGAGCATCTCTAGGTCGTGATTGGATTCCAGCACGATAAGATCGGAGTCCAACAGGTGGTAGCGGACCGAATCTGTCATGTAGCCGAGATCGGTGGCGATCGAGAGCTTGCGGCCGCCCTGCCTGACGCAGAAACCGACCGGATCGACAGCGTCGTGCGAAACCGTGAAGGTCTCTATGGCAAGGTCCCCGATCTCGAATTCGCGCCCGGCCTCAAAGATTTCCAGCGCAGGCGCCGCTTTCTTCCAAGTCAGTTTCTCTGACGTCGGCTGTGAAACCAAGACCCTGACTCCGGTCTTGCGGGCCAACACTTCCAGCCCTTGCACATGGTCGGAGTGTTCGTGCGAGATCACGACCGCGTCAAGCGTCGTGTAGTCTTCGCCGATCGCGGCCAGGCGCAGTTGGATCTGTCGACAGCTGAATCCCGCATCGAACAATACGCGTGCTTCGCCCGTGGCAACGAACGTGGCGTTGCCGCTCGAGCCGCTTCCTAGGGTACAAATGCGCAGGGCTGCCAGCGCTCCGATTCCGACATGGCGCTTAGCCGGCAGCGTCCAGTGCCGGCCAGCGTCTGGCGCTGTCCCACACCATAGCAAAGCCGGGCCAAGCGCCCGTTCGATCAATCCGCCCTGATCAGGATGCGCTTGCGATGCGGGCGCAAGCCCGCTCCCAAACATCGGGGTTGAGCAGGTGCTCCGGACGCTCTTGCCGCAGTGTCAGGCGGAGATTTTCGATCGCATGCGAGAGGATCCGTCGCTTGCCGGTGTACGAAGCCGAGCCGACATGCGGAGTGACGATCACGTCAGTGCGGTGCAGCAGGGGGTTGTCCGCCTCGGCCGGCTCGGGATCGGTGACGTCCAAGCCCGCCCCGCGCACGTGCCCGCTCTCCAGCGCTGCTAGCAGGGCCGCCTCGTCGACCAAGCCTCCGCGAGAAACATTCACCAAGATCGAGCCGGGCTTCATCTGCGCGAGCGCGGCCGGGCCGATCAGGTGGTGCGTTGAGTCGTTGAGGGGCAGGTGCAGCGACACGATGTCGGACCTGCCCAGCAGGCTGGGCAGGTCCGCAACCCGCTCCACCCCCAGCTCCGCGGCTTTCTGCTCGTCGATGTACGGATCGTATGCTGCTACGCCCGTGCCGGTGGCGGCGAGCACGCTGGCCACGCGGGAGCCGATGCGCCCGAGACCGACCAAGCCGACTTGTGCCCCGCAGATCTCGACGGCCGAGTGCCGCCCGTAATAGTCGGGCCGCCGGTTGTTAATCAGGCCGTCCGAGGCTTTCTTGAGATCCTTGGCGATGGCGAACATCAGCGCGACCGCGTGCTCGGCCGTGGCGATAGTCGGACCGTCCGGTGTGTACGTTACCGCGATGCCGCGCTCGGTTGCGGCTCCGAGGTCAATGTTCTCAAAGCCGATGCCCATGCGCGAGATCACCAGCAAGTGGGGAGCCGTGTCCATAGTGCGGGCGTCGTACAGCATCCCTCCCGCGAGCACGCAATGGGCGCTGGGAAGGCAGGCCAGCGGGTTGTCAGGCGTGGCCGATCCGGGGCCAATCGGCTCGGCCACGCCATCGAGAAGGGGCACGCAGTCGGGCAGGATCGCCCGCTCGGACCAGACTTTGAACATTCTACGAGTCTACTTCAGGGCGTCCCGGGCCATTCGGCCTAGACTGCTATCGTAGGGTTGAGGCTGGATACAGAGCATGGCGGTTCACCACATCCCGGAGGGCTACACCTCGGTCACCCCTTACATCATCGTCAAGGACGGCGCCGCGGCGCTCGATTTCTACGCCAAAGCGTTCGCCGCCGTCGAACTGGAGCGGCTGGAGATGCCTGATGGCCGGGTCGGCCACGCCGAATTCAGCATCGGCGACTCGCGCCTGATGCTCGCGGGCGAGTTCCCGGAACTGGACGCGCTGTCCGCCGAAACGATCGGCGGCACCCCGGTGTCGCTATTGCTGTACGTCGAGGATGTCGACGACATGTTCGCCCGCGCACTGGCCGCCGGCGCGACCGAACTACAGGCAGTGGAGGACAAGTTCTATGGCGACCGCTCGGGCATGCTCCGAGACCCGTTCGGTCACAAGTGGTCGATCGCCACGCACATTGAGGATGTCACGCCCGAGGAGCTCG
>Ga0209021_1001018_pt1 | contig 30571 bp, 23 predicted proteins | sample PinacodermFT_FD_187299 | JGI IMG/M metagenome (GOLD analysis project Ga0209021, IMG submission 187299) | Host-associated microbial community of the marine sponge Aplysina aerophoba from Gulf of Piran - sponge pinacoderm, lysed by freeze-thaw... | ecosystem: Host-associated > Porifera > Sponge >... | reverse complement strand
CCTTGCCTCAGCGTTGAGCTTGCAGACGAAATCCGCTGCGCCACTCTCGGGGTTCTGCGGCAGAGCCTAACTGTAGCGCCCCGGAACCTGAATGCTTACTGCAGCGGATACACGAAGACGGCCTTGGGCGTCTCCGCTGGCACGGTGCCCATGGCACCAAGCACTTGGGTCTGTCCTAGGTAGTGCCAGCTCGAGGCCCGGTAGCAGGTGCCCCCGTCCGGCTGGCTGACATAGGTTTCCACCAACACGGGCACCGGGTGCCACACCAAGGTTCCGGCTGCCTATTTGGGATATGTTTCGAACGTGGTCCTAGGACAGTACAGGGATCATTTCGAACAGTCGTTCAATTTCGCCTAGTTCAGCGCCGTTAACGCGGCATTTCCGCTTCGCAACACAATCGAGCTCGAAGCATTTGATCTGGTTCGTCGGTTCGGCTTGCCGGCTACCCGCTTCCGCTTGAGACGATCCGTGCCTGCTCTTCCGTCAAACGACTGTTGGCGGAAGCGTACTTGCGTCGCCATCCCGGCGACGGCGCATCAAAGCCACGGACCTCATGATGGGATGTCCAGCAAGTCCCAAAGACAGCTTGTAGTGTTGTCCGCGCCTATTCTCTGCGAAGTGGAGGATTCTCCGTGTAACATTCAATGTGAAGTGCTAGAAGTCGAGCCCACGGACTATCGGTGTCCGGCACAAAGGACTTCAGCGGGAACTCAGGTAGAATGATGCCACGTCGCAAGTTCAATCCGAAACGAAGAGTCGCTCACGGCTGGGACATTGAGAAGCGTGAGAAGCTAGCTGCGCGAGTGAGCTACACGGGGAACCCGGAGCACAAGGAGGCGCCCGGCGACTTCCAACTGACGCCTCCCGTCCAACCGCGTCCAGACAAGTCGAAGTGCGACTGGATAGGGATCCTTGATCGGGCGACGGCGCTGCGACTCTTGAAGGAAGGAGCCCGTCGCGGCCTCGTCAGTCGCCAAGTACGCGGGACCTTCCCCCAGAACATCTGGGCGGTGACCGACGGCGGTGATCCTGTCGAGGCGCAACTGGAGAATGAGAGCATGGGTACCTATCACGGATATCCGATGCCCGCCACAGATCCGTTCAGAGAGGTCGTAATCGGCCTCTGGGGCCAGCATGAGCAGCACGTTTAGGATCGATTGCAGATGGGTTGAGCCCACCTCGGGCGGCACGGCGAATCGTCATTTCCTGGCTGAAGTAGGGATTGAGGCCGATGGCGTGCCGGTGACTGCGCTCGCCGACCCCCACACCCGCACCTATCGATCAGGAATCCGGGTGTCCGCATACGATCTCGCCTCGTGGCTCATCGCCAACTGGTGGCGGTTGCGGTGGGAGGCGCAGGGAGAAGGGTTGTCTTGGAACATGAGTCACCGAGTCGGTGCTGCAGGGAACGGCTACTTGTGGCCGGACTTGGAGTTCATTGGCGGCGATGCAACCGTGCAGATCCGATCCAACCCCATCAACTTCGGTACCGCCTCCCCGTTGCGGTTCTTGAGCGAGGTGGATATTCATGTGCCGGCGCGCGAATTCGAGGATGCGGTCCGAGACTTCGTCGAAAAGGTTGCCTCACGGTTGGAGTCCTGGGACAGTCAAGACGCGGGAGAGATGCAGGGATTCTTGTCTGCTTGGCGCGATCTCGGCCAGGAAATCGAAGATCCAGTATTGAGCTTTGAGCGGGCAATCGAGGCGAGAATGGGATTCGACCCAGAAGAGGCGGAACCGGCTGTGCTCGTTGGCCTTCGCCAGGCTGCGGAGGAGGTAGGCCGGAATCCCGTCGAGGAACTGGCGGCGTCCTCGAAGAGCACGGCGCTGGAAGACTTTGAGACACTGTGGCGCGATGTTCGCCAGAGATCGTGCCCGATGAGGCTTGACGTAACCCCGGGCATGAAAGCCAAAGCCGCACACGTTAAGGTCAGCAGCCAAAGGCCTTGGAGGAGAGGTGCGGCGCTGGCCGAGCTAGTGCGCCGCGAGTGGTCAATTGACCAAGGCACGGTTGATAACCGAAATCTGGCGGAATTGTGTGAAGTCTCGGTGGACTGGATCCGTCATGGAGTCGAAGAAAATGTTCCAATTCCTGCCGGGTTCCGCGCTGGCTCCGGCGACGGCCGACTCGAGGCCTTGCTGAAGAAGCGCCATCCCACTGGCCGGCGATTCGCTCTTGCACGCATCATTGGAGATCACCTAGTGGCGGGAGATGGTGACAGGCTGCTTCCGGTGACGGATACGGGGACCGAACGGCAGCAATTCCAGCGAGCGTTCGCGCAGGCCTTCCTCTGCCCATTCGAAGCGCTTCGTGACCACCTCGGATCTAAAGTTCCCGACGACGACTTCATCGAGGATGCGGCACAGCACTTCAATGTGTCGTCGTGGCTGATTAGGTCCGCATTGATCAATCACGGAGTGCTGAGCCCTGCGACGCTGACATCGTAACTTGCTGCCCTCAAGCCTGACGGTCGGACGCCGCGCATGCAAGAAAAAGGCCGAGCTGGGACGATTGCGAGCTTATAACTCTGAACTAGCCGTAAGTTCTATATGCAACGACCCTCCAGCTGAGCGATGATCTCCGTGAGCCCGAGATGAACGCTCGTCAAATCCTAGCTGTTGGGACGACGCACCCAATTCAAATGCGAGCGTGGAGGGCCGAGAGATCCGTTTGCGATGCATTCAAAGAACGGTTGATCGAATGGTGCGTCGACGGATGCGTGGACGCTATCGCAGAAGAGATGGTGGCCTGCGCAAGGAAGAGGGCTCAAGAAGAGGGAAACGCACACTCAGACAAGACTCAGACTTCGTGACATCGTTCGATTTAAGGTGTCGCCAGATTTGGCTGGGAGTGTGGCTGGGTGAGGCTATGAAACCGTGGGCTGGGAGCCGTCGCTGGAGGGCAATTCGTAGACGAGGCGCAGTTGGGTGCCGAGAAACGACTGGCGGCCCTGGACCCATGGAGCCCACATGGACTCGGGCGAGAATTTGGCTAGGGACTCGCCCTCGAACTCGCATGAACCGTTCCAATGTTGCTATAGGCCGTCAGATAGTTCCGCCACCAAGAGATCGACTACAGCCACCGGCTGCTAAACTCACACCGATGCCTGCGATCGATCGTCGCGAGTTTCTGGCAGCCGCATCAGCCGCAGCCACGATCAGTGTCGGCTGCGAAAACGCCAAGGGCCCGACCAACCTACTGTTCATCCTCGCCGACCAATGGCGCAGCAGCGCCTTGGGCTGCGGTTCGGACGCGGTCGTCCGGACGCCGCACATAGACAGCCTCGCCACACAGGGCGCGAACTGGCGGAGGGCCTATGCGGCCAATCCCGTCTGCACGCCGAATCGAGCGTGCATCCTGACCGGTCGGCATTCCCATCAGACCGGTATGATTCGCAACGACATCCAACTGCCGCCGCAGGAGGTCTGCTGGCCGGAAGTGCTGCAAAACGCGGGCTATGCAACCCACTATGTCGGCAAGTGGCATTTGGACGGACCGCCAAAGCCAGGCTACGTGCCGCCCGGCTGGCGCCGCAGGGGCTTCGCAACGTTTGAGGGGTTCAACCGAGGGCACATCTACCACAGGCACTGGGGCTTCGATGACAGCGGCGAGCCGCTGGCTGAAATCGCCGCAGGCCTGGACCCGTACTACGAGCCGACACTGCAGACGGATCTAGCCATCGACTTCATGCGCCGAAACCTGGACAGACCGTTCGCTTGCTACCTGTCATGGGGGCCGCCGCACACTCCGTTCCGCCCGCCGGACTCACACGACCTCTACGAACCCGGCGAAATCGTCCTGCGGGAAAACGTGCCCGCCGAGCACCATGCGCAAGCGCGCAAGGACTTGGCCGGCTACTACGGTCTGTGCGAGTCTCTCGACCACGAGATGGGACGCCTGATGGCTTTCTTGGACGAGAGCGGCTTGCGCGACAACACGCTGCTGATCTTCACGGCCGACCATGGCGAGTTGGCCGGTTCGCACGGCAAGTATCGCAAGGGGGAACCCGAGAGCGAGTCGCTGCAGGTCCCGCTCATGATGCGGCTGCCGGGACGCATCGGCGCCGGATCGGAACCCGAGACCCTCATCAGTTCCGTGGATCTAATGCCGACCTTGCTCTCGCTGTGCGATGTGTCGGCACCGGAAACCTGGGTTGGCTCTGACCTCTCTGGCGTGGTGACCTCGGACGGAGCCGATCCAAGCGTCGAATCGATCTATTGCCAGGGCAAGGTCTCGAATGCGTCCGATGCGCCGCCGGGCCGCAACAGCCCAGATTCGCGCCCGTGGCGGTCGCTGGTCACGCAACGCTACAAGTTGAACGTCCGTGCCGGCCATTCGATCGTCGATGGATTGTTCGACTTGCAAGAGGACCCGCTGGAATTGCACAATCTCGCAAACACGCCTGAATCGCGAAGCTTACAAAGCGACTTGCTGGCCGAACTAAGAGCCCAAGGCCAGAGAGTGGCTGATCCCTTCCCCGCCCCCACGACACCTGCCAAGGAGCGCTACGAGAGCGACCAAGCGTAGGGGTTGGCGGCGGGCGACAAGCCCAACTCTCGACGCGTACTCGGCTCTGCTAAAGTTTCCTACTTATGAAGCACCCAGAACTCAGCCGCCGAGCGTTCGGGGCCGCAGCCGCCGGCGCACTGGCAACGCCGGCGCGGATCCTCGCGCAACGCGATTGGACCAACGTCACACCGACGCGGTACCCCGACCCCGATATCGTCGCCCTGGACACGCGATTCAACAAGTACAAACTCGGCAACACGCCGATCCAACGCCTGCACGTCGGCACGCTTTGGGCCGAAGGCCCGGCTTGGAACACAGTGGGCAAGTACTTGGTATTCTCCGACATCCCCAACAACGTGCAGCTTCGCTGGCTGGACGAAGACGGCCATGTGAGCGTATTCCGCCATCCGTCCGGAAATTCGAACGGCAATACCTTTGACTGGCAGGGGCGGCAGCTGTCATGCGAGCACGGCAACCGCCGACTGGTGCGCTACGAATACGATGGCAGCGTCACGGTGCTGGCCGACAGTTGGGAGGGCAAGCGGCTCAACGCACCGAATGACGCGGTGGTGGATCCCGACGGGAACATCTGGTTCACTGATCCGGGCTACGGCAGCCTGATGCACTACGAGGGCAATAAGGGCCCGCTGGAAATCAAGGAAGCGGTCTACCGCATCGATGGCCAGAACGGCAAGATGGAGATGGTGGCCGACGAGATCTTCAAGCCGAACGGGCTGTGCTTCTCGCCTGACTACAAGATGCTATACGTCGCCGATACAGGTGCATCGCACTACCCTGAAGCCGAACGCGAGATCAAGGTCTGGGACGTAGACAACGGGCGTACCCTGCGCAACGGCAGGCGCTTCGTGTCAATGATGATGGAGGGCTTTGAACAAGCCGGCAACGCGGACGGTATCCGCTGCGACACGGACGGCAATATTTGGTCGTCAGCCGGTTGGGTCGGCGATGGCTACGACGGCGTGCATGTGTTCGCGCCGGACGGGGACCGCATCGGCCTGATCAAGCTTCCGGAGATTTGCTCCAACGTCTGCTTCGGCGGCGTGAAGCGCAACCGCCTGTTCATGACCGCCAGCCAGAGCCTGTACGCAGTCTATGTGGAGGCGCAAGGGGCGCACATCACTTGAGCTCCGGGCGGCGCTGCTAGAATCGGGCTACGGAAGCTAATCCCGGCCGGTGTCGGGCCCGGTCTTCAAAACCGCTGTTTGGCGCTCAGCGTCAAGGGTGGGTTCGACTCCCACTAGCTTCCGCCATCAGCTAAGGCCGCCCTCGGCCCGCTTGACTCGTCCTGCCATGGCAAGCCGCCCCAACGTCCTACTGATTTCAACCGACCACTGGCCCGCCGAACTGCTCGGCGAAGCGGGCCACCCCGACATTCTGACGCCGACATTGGACGAATTGGCGCGCAGCGGCGTGCGCTTCCGCAACGCCTACGGGGAGTGCCCCGTATGCATCCCCGCGCGGCGCACGCTAATGACGGGAGTCAGCCCAAAGACCCACGGTGACCGCGATTTCGGCGAGACCAAGCCGATGCCCGACCTACCGACGATGGCCCAGACCTTCCGCGATGCCGGCTACCAGGCCAATGCGGTTGGCAAGCTGCATGTCTACCCGCAACGCAACCGGGTCGGCTTTGACGACGTGCTCCTCGACGAAGAGGGTCGCACCCAATACGGGGTGGTGGATGACTACGAGGCGTTTCTAGCCGATCAAGGCTACCCGGGACGACAGTTTGACCACGGCATGAGCAACAACGACTACGCGACTCGGCCGTGGCACTTGCCCGAGGAAATGCACGCCACGAACTGGGCGACCCAGCAGATGGTGCGCACCATCAAGCGCAGAGATCCCGGCAGGCCGGGGTTTTGGTTCCTCTCCTACCGACACCCGCACCCGCCGATCGTGCCTGTGGACACGTACTTGGAGATGTACCGGCATGTCGAACTGCGCTGGCCCGCACAGGCGATGTGGTGCCGCGACAAATTGCCATTCCTGCTGCAAGCGGTTCGCGGGCGTGCGGCTCACATGGGACCGCGGCAGATCCAAGAAGCCTTGCAAGGCTTCTACGCACTTTGCACGCACATTGACCACCAGCTCAGGGTGGTCATCGGTACTTTGCGCGAAGAGGACCTGCTCGACAACACAGCCATCTGCTTTACCTCCGATCACGGCGACATGCTGGGACGGCACGGCATGTGGGCCAAGCGGCTCTTCTATGAGCCATCAGCGAACATCCCGATGATCCTGGTCGGCCCTGAGGGAGACCGGCGCGCCGGCCACCACCGCGTCGACGAACGCTTGGTGGGCTGGCAGGACATCATGCCGACGTTGCTAGATTTGGCAGGCATCGACGTGCCCGAAAGCGTGGAGGGCGTATCGATGGTCGGTGATCGCCAGCGTGATTGGCTCTACGGCGAGGTCGGCGAGCGCGAGCACGCTACCCGCATGATCCGCAAGGGACACCACAAGTTGATCTATTACCCGGCTGGCAATGCGCGACAGCTTTTCGACGTGGAAGCCGACCCAGCCGAGCTGCAAGACCTGTCCAACAGACCTGAATGCGAAGCACTACTGGAGGAACTGACCCAGCTCTTGATGTCCGAACTATACGGTGGCGACGAGGAGTGGGTACAGGACGGCAAGTTGGCGGGCCTCCCCAATCGGGAGTTCAAGCCCGGGCCGAATCGCGGCTTGTCGAGTCAGCGCGGCCATCACTGGCCACCTCCGCCGAAAACGGACATGCAACAGATCCAATGGCATAACGAGGAAGAGGATCAGTTGTAGCGTGCCCACAGCCCGTCGGGAGCGGGAGTCGTCGCAAGAGGTGGCTGGAAACCGTGAATGGCCCAACCGTCAGCCATCGCGTGCTCGGGCTCTGCGACGAGCAGGCGGGCAAGCCGCGCAGTTCGCGAGGCAATCCGAACCTGAGTACCCACCGTAGCCCGTGAGTCAATCCGAGTGGAAGCTACGGCCCGACCCTGTCGCTCCGCTCCGAACAACGTCCAACCGGTGCCTGGCCGATCCCCCTTCATGACGATCTCGTAGACCACTTCGGGCGGATCGCTGCGCTTGTACTCACGCGGGCGGGTCCACTGCGTGAATTGCTGCCTAGAACCCGACTCCCAGCCTACTTTGCCCAACGAATCCAGGTGCAGCAGCGCACCATACGCGACTAGCACGTTTTCTGTCGCGGGCAACCAGTCCACGTCGCCCATGGCAATAGATATCACGCGCTCGGGCCCCATGCCGTCTCTTCCAATGATTATGCGCCCGCACCCGTTATGCGCCCTAATGCAGGATCGAAGACCGGTCCACGCCGGCCTGCAGGAAGTCCATCGCGGCGGTGTGCCGCTTATTCCGAGCTCGGAATAATGGACACACCTCGACAACTCATCTGCTACGTTCCGGCGTGGACCTGAACACAATCTGTGCATGGCTCGGCCACGCCAAGCTCGACACGACCATGGTCTACACAGAGATCGATCTCGAGATGAAGGCGAAAGCAATTGCCTGCTCCGACGAGGTTGGACACCCAGTGGCAACCAAGCCGTGGCGCGAAGACAAGGGACTGATGTCATTCCTTTGATCGCTTTGAGCCAAGCCCGTTATGTGCTGCGAGATCGTGTGCTGACGCCGACTTCTCAAGGTGATGCGGCATCTCCAGCGCATGACGGGGAACAGCGCATCTAAACTGTGGGACGTGGCCAAGGCACTCTTCGGCCGCGATAAGGCGCAGCACGAGCCGTGGGCGGATGCCCGCTGCGACGACCTCGAGCAGGGCCGCGTCGACGGCCTGCGGGCTCACGCTGACAGCTGCGAGGAAGCTGCCAAGTGCGCCAACTACATCGACAAGAACCGCAGCCGCATGCGCTATCCAGAGTTCCGTGCACAGCGTCTGTGCGTGGGCCCCGGAGTGGTCGAGGCAGGCTGCCGCACTGTGGCCGGACGCCTCAAGCGCTCGGGCATGTACTGAACCGTGGACGGCGCTAACGCCATTCTCGCCCTGCGCTGCTGCGTGCTCAGCGGCAACTACGAGGACTTCTGGGCTGACCGCGACGAGAACCCCTGCGTCCAACCGGCAATCCAAACATAGTGTCGTGCACCCAGACAGAACCGGTACAGTACGGGAACTCGGTTGCGGCCTGAGAACTAGGACTGGACCGTTAGCAGCCGCAGGGGATTGTTCCCACTGCCTCGCGTCTGCTCCTGGCGGGAACCGGTGCGGCAAACTTGGCAACTCACAGGCCGGTAGGCTGCGTCAAATGCCCAGGCCGATCGCTGGCGCGCTTGGCCCGTATCGTATAATCGGTTCCTAAGTTAGTTCCCTGACTGAATGTGTGGTATTTCCGTAATGCAAATCGACGTGCCCAACCGATGGCGTTAGTCATCAGGCGAGCGGATTCGGACCCCTCTTCGGGGAATGGCTGGCCTCGTTTCTCGGTCTGGCGCAGGTCCAAGACTGCCCTTCCTTGGCGGGTTTGGGTGACCCGCAGAGGGCAATCAGGTTCTCGGCCAGGGTTTTCCGAATGCACTGGGCAAGCGCCGAGCCTCTTGGCGTGCCGCGCGACGGGAGCCGTGACGTGAATTCGCTCACACTCTTGGGTGTGTATTCCGTCGGAATCGTAGCCGCTTCCGTCATCGGAATTTGGGTTCAATCCGTGATTCGCCTAACGCACACTCGCGTGCAATTGGCGATGAGCTTTGTCGCAGGTCTCGTGATAGGGGTGGCGATGTACCACCTGCTGCCGCATGGGTTTGAGCGGATCGCGGGCGAGAGCGCGATCGAAGTCGCCGTATGGTGGATGCTCGTCGGCATTGTGCTGATGGTGTTGCTGTTGAGGGTGTTTCCCCTACACCAGCACGATCAGGCTGAAGAGGAATGCGAGCCACATGGCCGAGACAGCGGTGTTGATTCGCCGTCGTTGAATTGGCTTGGGATTGCCTTTGGGATGGGATTGCATGGGTTGACAGAGGGCACGGCCCTCGGCGCAGCCGTCCTGAGCCGAGGGGGGGACCTTGCCGGGGTCGACTTAGTCAGTTTCGGGGTGTTCCTAGCGATCGTGCTACACAAGCCGCTAGACGCATTCGTCCTACTCGGAATGATGCGCGTCGCCGGTCTTGGCAAGCGCTACGCGTATGTGCTCAGCGTGGTCACAGCGCTCATCTGCCCGCTGGGTGCGTTCGTCGCATTTTGGGGAATCGGCCTGCTTGCCACTCCGGCGGACGAGACCATAGGCCGCGCTCTTGCGTTCGGTGCGGGTGCGCTTGTCTGTATCTCGCTTAGCGACCTCCTGCCCGAGATTCACTTCCACCGGCATGATCGCTTCAAGCTGACGGTTTCGTTCATCGTCGGACTTGCGCTCGCATACGCGCTCCACGTGTTCGAGAATTCGCCGCACTAGCGGGTCGGCCTCACGGGAGCCCCTTGGCGCTTGCGCGCCTGGTGCTGCACGATGATGGGGGGACTGGATTGGACCGTCGCGCCTTCGCCGAACTGATGTCTTACGCCGCAGGCGACCGAGCGGGCGATCAAGCACCGCCACCTAGAAGAACAGCATCAGAAGGGTGATCGCGCCTACGCCGCCCAAGCCGAAAGCGATGGCGGCAAAGACTCCGGCGAACGTGGCGGCATCGGCAATGCGGAAGGTCTGATCTTCGATGGTGAACATCACTTGATCACGGTGAATCTCCCCGTCGATGAACTTCTTTAGGGCTGTCTCGGCGCTGTGGGCCTCCTTGATTGACACAATCGTCACTAGAATCATGGCCAAGGCGGCAGCGAGGGTTCCGATGCCGAAAACGAGCAGGGTCAGCAAGGATAGCCAGTGGTAGGAGGGATTGGCGTCCACGGTCGAGGTGCTCATGAATCCGATCACCAGCGCCGCGCCGCCGCCGTTTCCGAACAGCACCAAGCGCACTGATTCGGTGATCAGCCTGAACATCGACGAGCGCCGCATGGCGACGACTTTGTAGAGTTCGCGCAGCCACTCTTCGGCGGTCTCTTCGTGGGAGAATTCCAACAGCGTCTTCAATGGTCGTGTCCGCCTTCTTCGGTCCAGTCGATCAGCCGAACGTAGCTTGACCCGGAGTTGGTGCCGGGCGCGACTTGGATCGTCCAGTCGTCGATCTGCACCGGTTCGGCCTGCAACGCCACCTCAAGGAGCCTGTCTCGCTCGAGGTCTCCGTCTAAACGGTCAACCACATCGATCACAAACCGCCCGATGATATACCCTTCCAGAGAAACCGCGTCGATTAGATCCACCCCTTCCGGCCCGCGGGCGTCTTTGAGACTCGAGGAACTCGAGTCGAAGTTGATGATGTCGCGGCGGAAGTTACGCACCAAGGCCAGGCTCGTCTCGTTGACATCGGGCACGACTTGCGAGACCAAGATATTCGCCAGGGACTCCGGGCTCTTGTCGCTGACCAAAGCCAGCAGATCGTAAGGCGCGACGAAGGAGAGGTTTGCCATCACGTACTCGCGCCCGAGCAAGAACGCCAGGTTGATGACATCGGCGTTAGCGGTGTAGCTGCCGACGAGCAGAACCGCGTCCAAGTCCGCCTTGTCGAGCGTGAACAGACTCGAATGGACGGCATGAGTGTTCCGCGAATAGGCGGACTTCGCAAGGACCGGCAGGTCGTAGCTGTTAAGAACGGCCACGTAATTCGCGAGCACCGAGCGGCCGAACGCATCGTCTTGGTAGATGACGCCGAAGCGCTTCTTTCCCATTTCGTTGATCATGTGCTCTACCAACGCTTCGACTTCGCGCAGGTAGCTGGTGCGCAGATTCACCACGTTGGGGAATTTTTGCGAGTCTTGCAGGAAATCAGCGCCCGTAAACAATCCGACAAAAGGAATCTTTGCATCGCGCAGGATGGGGGCGCTCCGTCTGGCCGTCGGCGTGCCCACGCCGCCGATAACCGCGAGGACATTGTCCTGCTCGGCGAACGCCGCGGCATTCTTGGCCGCGGCCTCTGGTTCGTAGCCATCGTCCTCGGCTATGAGTTCCAACCGCCTGCCGTCGACGCCACCATTCCGGTTCTGTGCCCAGAAGGCCGCTTGAATTCCGGCATTGATGCGGATCCCGAGTTGGCTGCTGGGCCCGCTGAAGCAGGCTGTCTGCCCGAAGATGATCGAGTCCTCGGTGACGCCCGGCGCGGCGGCTAGCGCCGATGGCAGCGCCAGCACCGACAGGCAGGCCAACGCAAGGTACGGGCGGGGCCGACCCGAACTCCGGCTATTGTTGTGGTGCCTCATTCGAACCACCTTTCTCCTCCCCCGCCTGCTCGTTTGTTGGCGGCGGGGCGGCGTCTTCTGGGACAGCGGTCGGCGCTGGGGGTTCCGCCGCAGCGCCGTGCGCGGCTGTCGGCATCTCGTCTTCGTCCGCTGGGCCGCCCTCGACCATCGGCGTGGTCTCCGCTTGCCGCAAGAGGGCTTCTCCGCGCTCAGTGACGTCGCTGTGGCGGAAAATCGCCAGGGCGTCGAAGATCAAGGAACGCGGGTTGGCCGTGGCCGGATGGTCGCGCTCGCTATGTGGGTTGTGGAACTGGCCGTCTAGCAGGCCGCGATCTTGGTCCACGTTCTCGAGGCCGTGCGTCCGCGGCGGAGCGGTCGAGACGAGCGGCTTGTCCGCAGGAGCTGGGATCGCGTCCGCAGCGGTCGGCGCGTGGCGGCTCGGTGCCGCAGCTTCGAGCAGGTTGATGTCGATCGTCGACACGCCTGCGGGGTTGACCGCCTGCAGCGTTGCATCAGCGAAGATCGTCTGCATGCGCTGCCAATAGCGGGTGATCGCCACCTGTACTGGCTGTTGCCGGTATGCGGCGAGCAGTTCGCTGAACGCGTCGGCACTGCTAACTGCCTGGAGTTCGCGTGCGCGCGCCCTGGCTTGTGCCGCGAGGATCAGGGCTTCGGCTTGCCCCTGGCTTCGCAAGATCAGCTTCTCTCTCCTGCGATTCGCGTTGCTCACCGCCTGAATGCTCTCGGCGATCGCGTCGCTGACGTCCCGGAAGGCATCCACCGTCTCGTCAATGGGGCGCACGTCCACAATGCTGAGTGCGACGAGTTCGATCCCTATGCCTATAGCCTCGATCTCCGCGGCGGTCTCCTCGAGCAGGTGCCGCTCGATGATCTCGCGATTCGTTGTAAAGATCAGGTCGATGAAGTTCTGGCCCATGATGTTGACCAGCTGCTCGCGGGTGATGTAGGTCATCAGGTCCAGCGGAGCGTGCGCGGCATAGAGGAAATCGCGCAGGTTACTTATCGTGTACTGCAACACGACGTCGACCTCGAACAGATTGGGATCGCCGGAAAGGATCGTGAAGTTCACGGTCCCTCCGTCGTTGCTTGCCACCCGATGGCTGACGATGCGCTTGACCGGATGCACGTAGACCCGGTCGATCAGCGGAATGTGATAGTGCATGCCGGGCTCGGTGTGGTTCTCGACGACCTTGCCGAAGCGCACGACCACGCCGGCCTGCTCCTTCTTCACGATGTGGAAGCCGCTGGCGAGCACGCCCACGAGCAACGCCACGAGCAAGGCGTTGAGAAAGCGTTCCTTGTGCGTGCCCACATAGTCGAACGCTGCGTAGATTGCACGCGTACTCGGCGCGAGCTGCTGGCCGTCGGTTTCGCTCACCGCGTCGGAATCTCCTTGCTGTCCAAGTACTTGAACAGCTCGTTGTCGGCGGGGAGCATCAGCGTCGTGTTCTGGTCGATAATCGCGTCGTAGCTGTCCAGCGCACGCACGAACCTGTAGAAGTCCGGGTGCCTGCGGTACGCGTCGCCTAGCACTCTCATCGCCTGGGCCTCGGCCCTGCCGAGAATCTCCGTCGCCTCCGCGTGCGCTGTCGCCATGATTTTCTCGTGCTCGCTGATGGCCAGTGCCTCCACGCGGATAGCCTGCTCCTCGCCTTCGCTTCGGTAGCGGGCGGCGATGCGCGCGCGCTCGGAAATCATCCGGGCGACCATGCTGGGTCGGTTCTCCGCGGGCAGAGTGTACTCTGCAATTCCGACCTTGATGACGTCTACGCCGTACTCCTCGGCGGCAATCGGTTTGATCCTGTCGATGATCGCTTGGGAGGCCTCACGCAGATCCTCGTGGGCCAGCCCCAGGCTTACGAACGCATCGCGCGACTTGTTGCTGATCACAATGCCGGCGCTGGAGAGATACAGGTCCTCCAAGCGCTCGACGGCGCTAACCTCGGTGCGGATAGCTTCCACGTAGCGGATCGGATCCGTCACGCGCCAAAGCATGTAGCCATGCACAAGCACGTTCTTCTGGTCTTCCGTGATCAGCTCTTGGGACGGTGCCACGTAGGTGTGAACTCGCCGGTCGACCTTGTAGATCCTAGAAATCGGCCTCGGGAACTTGATGTGCAGGCCAGGCTGGCGGGCCGGCGAAGCAATCTTGCCGAAGTGCGTCAGCACGCCCGTTTGGGATTCGTCGATCACATAGAAGCCGTCGTAGACCATCGCTGCAATCGCCAGCAGCAAGACCATGCCGCCGCCGCCCAAGCGCCTGAACGCGCCGAACAGCCGGGCGATCGAGCCCCGTAAGCTTGAAATCGCTTGGTCGCCCTTGGAAAGCGCTCGTCTTATGGTGCTCATCGCGTAGCCTCCTGTATCGGCGGGGGAGCGACGAGGCCTTCCGCCGCCCGCTTCCAGAGCGCGACCTTGCCCACGCTGCGCTGGCTGGGAACGATAATCTTGCGCTTGTTTGCCAATGCCGTTTCAAGCCTCTCGCGCCAAAGCATGTCGTAGAGGACGTCCGGGGACCGTCGCGCCGCGTCGGATACGACTTGGAGGGCTTCGGCCTGGGCCTCGGCCACGGTGACGTTGCGAAACGCCTCGCCGCTGGCCCGCTCGATCTCGTAAGCGGCATTGCCGTGCGCCTTGGGGATCAAGCTCACCAATTGCCTCTGCGCGTTGACGATGATGCGCTCGCGGTCGTCCTGCGAGCTCGAGATCTCCCGAAAGGCGTTCATGGTTTCGGCAACAGGCTGGATCTCCAGCAGGTTGATCTTGATCAGCGTGACCGAAGAAAGCGCCGGATCGGCTTCCTGGGCGTTCTGGAACAGAGCCTGCACCTCCTCCTCCAAATGTGCGCGCTCGGCATTGAGGAGGCGATCTAGGTTGCGTATAGCGACGAACGAGCGCAACTCGTCCCGCAGGTCGTTCAGGATGACTCCCTCCGGATCCTCCATGCGGTAGTGGTAGGTATACGCGTCGCTGACGAGGTATTGGATGCCGGTTCTGATCGCCAGCAGGTTCAGGTCGCCGGAAAGGAACTCATACGGCGTCGCGTTCTCGAGGGTCTTCACTTGGCGCACGGGCCACTTGTCGATCTTCACGATCGGCCAAGGACCCAGGTAGTGCAGGCCCGGCGGGAGGTCCCTCCACACGACCTTGCCGAACACGCGACCGTAGGCCACCGAGCTGGGGTCGACCACGGTCAGGCCGCTCGACAGGAATGCCAGCAGAACCAATGTGCCGACCGCCCACTTCATCACGGTCCGGATGGGAACCGAGCGCATGACCGGGAGTTGCGCCAAATAGGCCGCTCCCGCGACACAAAGCAGCCTGATGCGTTCGCCGACCGGCCGGATATTGGACAAGAGCTCTTCATATCCGCTCTTGAGCGCGCCGGCCCGGAAGCGCCAGACGATCAGTGCGATCAGGGCCAAAGCCCCGCCCCACTGCAGGAGCTGGATCGCTGGTGCCTGCGAGCTGGACAGATTGACCGGCAGCGTCAGTCCGGCGGCGATCACGATCATGTCGATCAGGATGCCGAGGACGGTTGTCACGGCTATGACGACTCCCACGTAGATCGTTCCAAAACGCGCACCGAATTGGCTGATGATTATCGCGATCGTGCCAGAGTTCGTGGCGGGGCCCGTCATCAGGAAGATCAGCGCCGCTCCCGGGCTGAGCCCCTTTGCGACCAAGGCCGCGGCGACCGGCGTGCTGGCCGAAGCGCAGATGTACAGCGGAATGCCGACGATGATCATGATGGGGTAGGAAATCCAGCGCGCGTACTCGCTCGCCATCAAGTCGTCAGGAATCGCCAAGAAGAGCACTCCGCCGAGCGCGACGCCGACCAGTAGCGCGAACAGAATGTCGTCGGCCACTTCAACGAATCCGTAGCGGAAGATATGCTTGATGACGTCTCGCAAGGTCGGTTCGTCCCCAGCTTCGCCAGAGCGTGGCGCGGGGTCCGCAGGCCGCCGCCGTCCCACCGCTTCTCGATAAAAGTCCGGCTTGACCCACGTGGACGCCCTCGTCCCGCCAACGGCCGCGGCCGTTCCACGAACGGCGTTGGCCAGCCAAGCGAACAGCATGTTTTTGAGCTGTGCCGGACTCACATAGCAATCGTCCTTGTTGCCGTACAAGGACTCGTGCTCGCCGTGGTCATGGCCGCAGTCGTCATGCCCGTGGTCTGCATGGTCGTGAGAGTGGTCCTCGTGTGACTGTCGCACGTCGCTGTCATCACGGATGATGCCGATGCAGAAGATGCCGGCAACCACCGCGGTCAGGAAGCTCACCAAGGGGCGCACCACTGCCGCGACGAACCCGAAAAACGCGTGCGTTACAAGAATCGAATCCGCGCCGGTTTCGGGGGCTGTGATCAAGAACGACATACATGACGAGCGCGATGCCCCCTTCTTGCGCATTTCGGCCACTACCGGCACGACCGAGCAGCTGCACAGCGGCACTGGCACGCCAATCGCCGCGCTAGCACAGACGGAGTTCAGGCTGTCCCCGCTCAGCCATTTGAGGATCGCTTCGCGCGAAATTAGGACGTGAATGAGTCCCGCTAGGAATAGCCCCAAGAGCAGCATTGGGGCGAGCAATAGGAATGACGACCAAAGAAAGTCCAGCAATCCCAGTGTTGGATCGGACATCGCGACTACGGAAACAAGTTCGAACCCCGTTCGGGCCGGTTAGTGAACCTTAGCCCAAGGATACGTTGAATGTCAAGCTAAACCAGACTCTCCGACCAACGAGAGAAGAGCCCAACGGAGGCTCTACAGGGGGCGTGGAAATCATCGGAAGGCGATCTTGCATCTCGACTTGGAGGCTCGCGCCATCACCGAGCGCATCGGGGGACTTCTCGTAGGCGGCACGACTCCAACGGTGCTGGTTTCCGATTGCAGGCTGCCGGGCCGTTTCGGACCAATGTCCGGGCGGGAGACGGCCCGCCGCCGGCCGGGACCGGCGCAAGGCACCGACCGCTACCTCGCCTTGCGCTGCAACCAACTGTCCGCACTCGCCGACCGCTTCGCCCAAATCGCTGCAGCCGCGGGCCGGGTACCGCCTCCGCGGCCGAGCTTGGCAAGTCCGGGCACTTGGCGAGTGCGGATTGCAATCACGGTACGCCTATCCTATGTACAAGGAAGCCGCATGTCACCGGGCGCGAAGTCAATGCTTGCCGTCTTCGGAGCGCTGGCGCTGCCGTCGCTGGCACCCGCCCAACCATCAAGCGCTGCGCCCTTCCCGGACGAGCTGACGCTCGAACTGGCGATCGATCTAGCGCTGGAGCGCAATCCCACATTGCAGGCGGTTCTCAGCGAGGTGGAAATCGCCCAGGCAGATGTCGTCACCGCGGGGCTCCGCCCGAACCCTGAGCTGAGCGTCGAATCGGAAGAGTATCCGTACTTTCGAGCTACGCGGCCGCCATTCTTCAGCGGCCAGACGGTCACCGCTGGCGTCGAGTACGAAATCCAGACGAAGCGCCGCCGCAGACTGCGGACCGGCGCGGCCGAGGCGGTGGTCCGGCGCGAGGGTGCGAATGTTGAGAATGCGGCACGGCTGTTGCGGCTCGATGTGCGCACAGCGTTCTACCGGGTCCTGTTGGCCGAATCCAACCGCCAATTGGCCGAGGCAATCCTGAACCAGACCGATCAGGTGATCGAGTTGAACCGGGCGCGCTTCGAGCAGGGCGAGATCTCAGGGTTGGAGCTGACCCGCATCGAAGTAGAGCGCCTCAGCTTCGCCGACGACCTGTTCCAGGCGCGCTTGGAGTTGCGGAATGCCAAGGCAGCACTGCTGGCGTTGGTCAATTCGCCTGACATCGGAATGGAGGTGCAAGTGCGGGGCGATTTGAACGAGATGCCCGCTGTGGGCCTCGCGTCCGACGCCACGGGCGAGGACCTTGTTGCAAGGGCGTTCGAGATGCGCCCGGATCTGAGGGCGGCGCATGCGCAGGTCGAGCGCGCCACGGCCCAGCAGCGGGTGGAGCGCGCAATCGCTCACCCCAACATCTCGGTCCGGGGCGGCTACCAGAGGGCAGAATCCGATCACAGCCTTGTAGCGGAAATTGCGATACCGCTCACGATCTTTGATCGTAACCAGGGCCAGATCATGCGCTCGAATGCGGAGGCCCGCCAAGCCGAGAGCCTCCTTGCGGCGGCCCGGCTGCGCGTAGCGCTGGAGGTTCGCCAAGCCCACAACGCCGTCGAGGTGAATCGCGAGCGGGTCGAGTACATCCAGACCCAGCAGGTGAGGCAGGCGCGGGAGGCCAGCCAGGTGACGTTCGCCGCATACCGGCTTGGCGGCGTGCCGCTTATGAACTATCTTGACGCTCAGCGCCGCTACCGCGATACGATGCGGGTCTTGAACCAAGCCCTGTATGACGAGCGTCTCAGCGTGTTCGAACTGGCTGCGGCGATTGGCGGAGGGCAGCAGCGATGACGCCTCGCCGCACGCCTGGCACGGGACTGGGTTGGATTGGCGCGGTCGCTCTGCTGGTGTGCGGGATCGCGCTCGGATATAGCGGCTACTTCTGGGCTTCGGCACCGACCGGCGCGCTCGGCGGGGCAGGTGCTCATGACGGGGAAGAGGACGAGCATGAGGAGAACAGCGCTCCCACGGTGAATATCCCCGCTCCCGTGCGAGCTGCGAACGGAGTCGTGGTCCGGCCGGCTGAGATACGCGAATTCCAGACCCCGCTGACGGTCACCGGAACCGTCGCGGCCGACCAGACCCGCATCGCTCACATCCGGCCTTTGTCGCGCGGAATCGTCGACCAGGTCTTTGTCGGGCTGGGAGACCACGTGAGCTCGGGCGATCCGCTAGTTAGCTACGACAATGTCAATCTTGGCGTCGTGATCGGTGAGTACCGCGCGGCGCATGCAGACCTTCAGAGCTCCCTCACGACGCTCGACGTGGACGCCACGCTCCTGACGCGCAGCGGAGAAATGCTGGAGATCCAAGCGATCGCGCGAACCCAACACGATGTTATTGAGGCGGCACACAAGGATTCGCTCGCTCGCGTCGATGGCGCCCGCGCCCGCGTGCTGGAACTCGAAGAGCAGCTCCACCGGTTCGGCCTCTCGGAAGAAGACGTTGAACGGCTGGGTGACGACGGAGACGACACCTATCACCGAACCGCCTCGCATACCGTCCTGCGAGCGCCCAGTTCAGGCATCGTGATCGAGCTGGAAGTAACTTCTGGCGAGACGATCGGCATGTCCAGCAGGCTGCTCACCATCGCCGACATTGCCACCGTGTGGGTTCTGGCCGACGTCAGCGAACGCGACCTGGGCGCGGTCCGTCTCGGCGACGAGGTGTCGATCCGGCTAGCCGCCTATCATGGCGAGAGTTTTCGCGGGCGCATCACCTACGGCGGCGATCTTGTGGACACGAGAACTCGCACGGCTCATGTGCGTTGCGAGGTCCAGAACGACGGTCTCCGGATCAAGCCGGGCATGTTTGCGTCGGTAGACATCCCTTCCGGCAGCACCCACGAGGCTGTCGCTGTCCCGGCCGACGCAATTCAGGAGATCGGCGGCCGCACAGTCGTGTTCGTGAGGACTGACGGCGCCGAGTTTGAGCGGCGCGCGATTGCGGCTGGGATCGAATCCGATGGCTGGGTCGAGATCCGCGATGGCCTGCGCGTCGCCGAAGAGGTGATCGCGGCGGGCAGCTCCCTTGCGAAGGCTATGGCATTCAGCAGCGAGGTCAGCCAGCTGCACTGACGGCGCGGCTCGGAGAAGAGATGCCTCGGCCGAATCGTTCTTCGCGACCAGAGCCGAGCCTCGCCTGCGGTCGGGCGCGGATGGACCCGCTGCGGCGCCACGGGGATCCGCGCATGCTGACCTGCGCGGCCAACTTGCTTCGGCGGTTGGCCCGGAGTCGTGGAAGTGACTGGCCGCTTCCAAACGGGGGATGGCCGCTGCAGGCGGACCGCTTGCAGGCGTTCGCCGATTCCGGAGCGGATCAAAGCGCGGGCCATCACTCGCATCGAATGGGCCCCTCGAAGCCATGCTGACCGACGAACTCAAGCGAAGGTCCGTTCGCGCGGCAGCTGCCATTCCGGTCGCATTGCTGTTGGCCGGCATTGTCGTCGGAGTGCTGCTGCACAGATGGGCGCCGCCGTCACAGGCCGGGACCGAGCCGAGCGACCCCCATGCGGAGGAATCCGAGCACTCGGGCGAGAGCGCCGGCATTGTCACCATTCCGGTCGATGCGCAGCGGACCGGCGAGGTAACGACGGCGCGGGCGGAAGTGCGGGAAATCGAGACTTCCGTTCGCCTCACAGGCGTGGTCGGGGCCGACCGGACGAACGTCGCCCGCATCGCTCCGCTGGCCCACGGCGTGGTCACGGAGGTCTTCGTCCATCTCGGCGACTACGTCGAGGCGGGAGACCCACTGGTCAGCTTTGACAATGTCGAACTCGGTGTTGCAGTGGCAGAGTTCATCTCGGCGAGCGCCGACCTGCGCGGTGCGCGCGCCGCGCTGGCGGCGCAGGAGGTGATCCTTGCGCGCAGCAGCCAGATGTTGGGCGTCGGCGCGATCGCCCGGACCGAACACGAGATCCGGGCTGCCCGGTACCGGGCAGCCGAGGCACAGGTCCGTGTGCAGCAAGCGCGGGCCGCGCAGTACGAGGAACAGCTGCATAGGTTCGGCATGCCCGAGGCGGAGGTGGAGAGACTGGCGCTCAGCGACGCGGCGATATCGCATCGAGAGACCTCGATCGCCACGTTGCGCGCGCCATTCGCGGGCTTGATCACCGCGTACGACTTGAGCTTGGGCGAGACCATTGACGAATCGAGCCACGTGCTGACCATCACCGATTTGTCCACCGTCTGGGTTCTCGCCAGTGTGTTCGAGCATCACCTCGAGGCCATCGACGTTGGCAAGGAGGTGGAAGTTCATGTTCCGGCATACCCGGACATCACGTTCCGGGGGCGAGTAACCTATATCGCCGATGTCCTGGACGTGCAGACGAGGTCCACGGAGGTGCGCTGCGTGGTCGAGAACCCGGGCTTACGACTCAAGCTTGGGATGTCGGCCACGATCGACGTTTCCGGCGAACACTTCATCGGCTCGCTGACAGTGCCGGCCAGCGCCATCCAAACGGTTGATGGGCGCAAGGTCGTGTTCGTCCAAGCGTCAGAATCGACCTTCGCGATGCGCGAGGTGGAAGTGGGCGTCGAGACGGCCGGTTGGATCGCGATCCATAGCGGCCTCTCGGTCGGCGAGACAGTAATCAAGGACGGCAGCTTCTACGCCAAGACGGCTGCGCTGCGCGGGTTGATCGGCGACCACCACTAGGGGCGGGCATGCATCGCGTCATCGAATTCTCTCTACGCTTCAAGTTCCTCATCCTGGTCATGACCGGGATGCTGGTGGCGGTAGGCGTGAATTCCATGTACAGGCTCCCGATCGATGCGGTGCCTGACGTGACTCCCAATCAGGTGCAGGTATTGACCCGCGCGAACGGCCTGAGCCCGCTAGAGGTCGAGAGGTTCATCACGTTTCCGGTCGAGACGTCGCTTAGCGGGGTGCCGGGAATCCAAACGATCCGCTCGGTCTCCAGGTTCGGCATCTCGGCGGTGTATGTCTACTTCGAGGAGGAGGTCGACCTGTTCTTCGCGCGGCAGCTTGTCTTGGAACGGCTGGAAGAAGCGCGCGATGCGATTCCGGAGGGCTACGGCAGTCCCGAACTGGGCCCGATCTCGACCGGGCTCGGCGAGATCTTGCAGTTCGAAGTGCGCAGCGAGACCCATTCGCTCATGGAGCTGCGCAGCATCTTGGATTGGGAGATCGCCTTCAGGCTGCGCTCGGTGCCCGGGGTCGTAGAGGTGAATGCGTACGGTGGCGAGGCCAAGACCTATCAGATCCAGTTGGATGCGGCCAAGTTGGCCGGCGTGGAAATTTCGCTGGGCCAGGTATACGAGGCGATCGAGAACAACAACGCCAATGCCGGCGGCGCCTATATCGAGAAGAATCAGGAGCAGTACGTCGTCCGGGGAGAGGGCCTCATAGAAACGGTCGAAGATATCGGCAACATCGTGGTGGGCGCCACCATCGACGGGACTCCGATCTACATCAAGGACGTCGGCACGGTGTCGCTCGAAGCGCTGGTCCGGCAGGGAGCGGTGACCCGCGACGGGCGGGGCGAAGCGGTTACGGGCGTTGTACTGATGTTGATGGGCGAGAACTCGCGGGTCGTGGTCGCGCGGGCGAAGCAGCAACTCGAGGTCGCGCGAACGGCGCTGCCGCCGGGCGTGGAGATCGACGTGTTCTACGACAGGACCGATCTGATCCGCCGCACCATCGCGACCGTGAGGACCAATCTCGTGGAGGGCGGCTTGTTGGTCGTGGCGGTCCTGCTGCTGATGTTGGGGAGCGTGCGCGGGGGCTTGGTGGTCGCCACCGCCATTCCGCTGTCGATGTTGTTCGCATTCACCGGAATGGTCAGGGCCGGCCTGACGGGCAACCTGATGAGCCTGGGCGCGATCGACTTCGGGCTCGTCGTGGACGGCTCGGTCGTAATGATCGAAAACATCGTGCGCAAGGTCTCGGAACGGAAGAGCTCCGGAGAGTCGACGGACGGGGCGATCTTGGAAGCCGGCCGCGAGGTGGCGAAGCCGATCGTATTCGCGGTCGGGATCATCATCATCGTCTACCTGCCGATCCTGACGCTGCAGGGAGTCGAGGGGAAGATGTTCCGGCCTATGGCGCTCACCGTCATCTTCGCGCTCGTCGGCTCGCTGATCCTGTCCTTGACACTGATGCCGGTGTTGGCTTCGGGGGCTTTCCGCAAGGGCTTGAAAGAAAAGGAGACAATTCTGCTGCGCTGGGCGAAGCGAATTTACCGCCCGCTGCTGGAAAGGGGTGTTGACCGCCCGTACCCGGTCGTGCTGGCAGCGCTGTTGGTGTTTGCCCTGTCCTTGACCTTGATTCCGTGGCTGGGTGCGGAATTCGTGCCCCGGCTCGGCGAGGGCACGATCGCCGTCCAGGCCTGGCGCCTGCCCAGCGTCAGTCTCTCCGAATCGGTCAAGAGCACGACAATGATCGAGAAGATCTTGCTGGAGTTTCCGGAAGTCGAGAGCGTGATCTCGCGCACCGGCCAGGCCGAAATCCCGACGGATCCGATGGGGGTGGAGACCAGCGACATCTATGTCTTGCTCAAACCCGTGGACGAGTGGGAGACGGCGGGCAGCCAAGCGGAACTGGTGGACCACTTCGACGAGGCCCTCGCCGGGCGCGTGCCGGGCAACATTTTCAGCTACTCGCAGCCGATCGAACTGCGCGTGCAGGAGCTGATCGCTGGAATCCGGTCCGAGCTGGCCATCACCCTTTACGGCGAGGATCTAGACCAACTCAAGTCGACGGCGCAGGAGATCGCGAGGGTGACGGGCCAGGTTCCAGGCGCGGCGGATGTCAAGGTCGAGCAGACGGCCGGGCTGCCCTTCCTGCGCATCAAGGTGTTGCGGCAGCAGATCGCACGCTACGGCATCAACGCCTCCAGCGTGCTGGAAGCGGTCGAAACCGTGGGCGGCCGCACGGCGGGGTTAATCATGGAGGGCCAGCGCCGGTTCCCGCTGCAAGTGCGCTTTCAACCCTCCGACCGGCGCGGGATCGAGGAGATTGAGCACTTGCCGGTATCCGATCCCAGGGGCAGGCTGATCCCTCTGGGAGAGCTGGCCGAGTTCTCGATCGAAGAGGGCCCGTCGCAGATCAGCAGGGAGAACATCCAGCGCCGGATCACGGTCGAGGCAAACGTGCGCGGGCGCGACCTGGCGAACTTTGTCGCCGACGTGCAACGCGCCATCGACGAGAACGTGGCCCTGCCTTCCGGCTACTACATCGAGTACGGCGGGACCTTCGAGAACCTTGAGGCGGCTTCGCAGCGGCTGGCCATCATCGTTCCGTTGGCATTGTTCATGATCTTCACACTGCTTTATACGGCCTTCGGATCGGTCAAGTTGGCCGCGATGGTGTTCTTGAACGTCCCGCTGGCCGCGACCGGCGGCATCGTGGCGCTCTACATCCGGGATCTGCCGTTCAGCATTTCCGCAGGGGTCGGTTTCATCGCTTTGTTCGGCGTGGCGGTGCTGAACGGCGTGGTGCTGATGAGCTACCTGGCCCAGATGCGCGAGGAAGGCTTCTCGGCCAGGGAGGCGGCGCTTCGCGGCGCCCAGGTGCGGCTCCGCCCGGTCTTGATGACGGCGCTCGTTGCGAGTCTGGGATTCATCCCCATGGCCCTCGCAACCAGTTCGGGAGCCGAGGTCCAGCGACCGCTGGCCACGGTCGTGATCGGGGGGCTCGTCACGTCCACGCTGCTGACGCTGCTCGTATTGCCTGCGATCTACGCTTGGGTCGAAGGGCGTTCGGAACGCCAGGCGGCTTAGGTCCGAGCGCGGCCCACCAATGCGGCGCTGGTCCGTCCTCAACCGTCGAGCAGAGGCAGCGCGGCGCAGAACGCCAGGCAGGCCGCGGGGGCGATGCTGATCCAGAGCGGATTGCGGGATTGCTGCCCGACCCATTGGCCGCGGCCGTTGAGCAGCAGCGTCAATGCGAGCAAGGGCAGGAAGCAGGCGCCCACGATTCCGTAGGCGAGCTGAATCTGGCGCACCGGAGCGTTCAACAGGAATAGGGGGACAATCGCCACGAGCACGACGCAAAAGCAGTAAGCCTTCGACGACCGCACGTCTCCGGTCACCCCGGTTTGCAGTCGCACGAAGTCGGCGAACATGTATGGGATGCTCTGCCAGACGCGTAGCTGGCTTGAGAAGACGGCACCCCAGAAACCGACGAGAAACACCCATTCGCCGGCCGGGCCGACGGCTTCTCCTAGGCGCTCGGCCATTTGCGTGGCGAGCGCGGCACCGCTGCCTTGGACTTCGATCTGGGAACCGATGACGATGACGCAGAGTCCGAAGACCGCCGTCACGCCGTTGCCGACCGCTAGGTCGATCCTGCACGATCTGAGCATGCCTGGTCCACGGCGGCCGTCCTCCTCGATCCAATTGCCGTACGACAGCAATGTCACGGTGCCGCCCACTCCGCCACGCTCACGATCCTGGACAACGATCCGGTGCCCCTCGGGCCGACGCTGTCCAGCGCGCGCGCCTCCTTGACCTACCTCACGCTCATCTTCGAAGAGGCCCTGGACGGGAGCTCGACGCCCCCCGCGGGGGCGTTCGCGGGGAGCGGGACGAGTGCCGACGAGACGATGCCGAGCGAGGTCAACGTGACGGCGGTCACAGTACGACATTCTGAGGGTGGTACGTGATCCTGTTCAGATTGCAGGCTCGCAACGTGGCTTTGCGGGTGCTGGTTCTGAGCCTGCGTCGGCCGTCGGACGACATCCTGGTAGCGCCCGGACTTCAGATCCGGCTGGCGGAAACTATCTGCGAAACTCCCTGTTACCGCGGCATCTGCTACCGCGCCGCCAACTGGATCCATCTCGGCCGAACACAGGGCCGTGGCAAACTCGATACCCGCCGAAAGCACAACTAACCCGTCAAGAACGTCTTCGTCAAGCCCCTCTGCCCGGACTGGCAAGAAATCCCCAATCGTAAGTTCCTTAGCCGCCGCACACACCCTGCAAGAACGCTCCCCACAGGAAACCGACCATGAGACCCTAAATCAGCTGTAAGTACTTTGTGGTGCTTATCTTACAGGAGTGATTTGGATTTCCGCCCGCGAGTCCGGTGCCGTGGGCATGGGCATTGATATGCAGGTTTCTCAGACCGAGAAGGCTAAATGCTTGGAATTGAAGCGTTGCTGGAGTCCTACTGAGCAGCGGCCAGCACGGAACGGGACAAGGGCACTGCATTTGAGAAGCTGACCAAGGCTTGGCTGGTAACCGATCCTGTACAGGCACTTCGAATTGAACGGGTCCAGACTTGGGCTGAATGGGCGGACGAGGAAGGGCACGACCGAACTGACACCGGGATCGACTTGGTGGCAACCAAGCATGACGGCGGACTCATCGCAGTCCAGTGTAAGTTCCTCGCCGCGGAACCGACGATCCGCAAGGAAGACATAGACAGTTTCATTTCCGCCTCGGCAGAGCCGCAATTCTCCGAGCGGATGATTGTCGAGACCACTAGGAAGCCGTGGAGCTCGCCTGCCGAGACCATGTTGCAGGGTCAGGCAATCCAGACCACTTGCATTGGCTTGCAGGACCTAGTCGAGAGCGACGTAGAGTGGGCGGCGTTTGCGGGCACCGGCGAGATCGCGCGCCGCGAGCCGAAGGTCCTGCGTCCGGATCAGGTGGAGGCGCTCAAGGCGGTGCGCGCGTGCCTAGGAAAGGCCGACCGCTGCAAGCTCATCATGGCCTGCGGTACCGGCAAGACGCTGACTGCGCTGCGCATCGCCGAGGACATCGCCGGAGCCGACCGGCTGGTGCTGTTCCTAATGCCGTCGCTGCCGCTGATGGCGCAGTCGGTGCGGGAATGGTGCGCTGATGCGGTCTTGGCATTGGTGACATTCGCGGTGTGCTCGGAATTGCAACGCGTATCTCGTGTCTCTGGTCTGCGCGCATGCCCACCACGGGCAGACCTGCGCTTGGATCGTGCTCAGGGCCATACTCGAGTTGCCACTTGTGGTCACCATCGGTCACCTCGGTCAGAGCGATCACCGGAACAGAGGCCTCGAACTCCAGCACTGCTGCAAGGGGCACGGCCGGATTCGGATTGGGCTTTAGCACTGGCCCGGCTACGAACGACGGCGAATGCGAACAAGCGCCCGAGACCATGGCAAACGCGAGGAGCGCGATGGCCTCGAGAATGGCCCCTCTCGATGTGAGCGGGATCATAGGTTCAAGATGCCGATTCGGACAGCAAGGTCACACGCCGACCACGGCTCACAGCCGGGCTATGCCGCCTGAGTCTGCCCATCCGATCGAGGTCCTTGGCTTGATTTCGGGCCACGGAATGCTTGAAACGCCGCCGCGCTGCAAAACAGGTGCGTGCGAGTCATCGTCATCACCCGGAGTCTCTCACGAATCGAGCGGGCGAGAAAACTCAGCCGCTTGACATGCGTTGTCGCCTCGGAGCGGGCAAGACGGCAGTTCGAGATACCACGCAGGACCCTCCCCCGGGGCCACGCTCTCGGATACACTCGTGAGCGGACAGGGTACCTCAATTGCGACCAATCACATTGGCAGCAGCGCTCGGGATCGCAACTCTGCTGTCCGGGGCCGAAACCAAGCCGAACATCGTGCTGATCGTCACCGACGATCAAGGCTGGTGGGATCTCGGAAGCCATGGCAACCCGGATATCGAAACGCCGAACCTAGATCGCCTGGCAGCCGAAGGCGTCGAACTGACCCGGTTTTACGTGCAGCCCGTTTGCGCCCCTACTCGAGCAGGCCTGATGACGGGCCGCCACTACATTCGCACTGGCCTCTACAACACGCGTTTTGGCGGAGACACGCTACATTCCGGAGAGCGAACTCTGGCGGAAGCGCTGCGCCAAGTAGGCTATCGGACGGGGATTTTCGGGAAGTGGCACCTTGGCGAGTACCGCCGCTTCCACCCAGACCAGCGCGGCTTCGACGAGTCTATATTCTTCTCGGCTGGCCACACGGAGCGCTACTGGGAGCCGGACGCGCTGCTGAGAGACGGTCGCCCGGTCAGCGTCAGAGGACACATCACCGATGTGCTGACAGACGCGGCGTCTACTTTCGTCCGTTCGAGCCGGAACCAACCATTCTTCTTATTTCTGGCCTATAACGTGCCACACTCCCCCCTGCTCGTCTCGGATGCCCTGCATGAGAAGTACCGGGCAAAGGGCGTAGCCAGCAACGATGCCCGCATCTATGGACTGATAGAGCAATGCGATGCAGCGATCGGGCGCCTGCTCGATGTCGTTGACTCGGCTGGCCTCAAGCAGGACACTGTCGTAGTCTTCATGAGCGATAACGGGGGTGTCAGCCGCCACTACCGGGCAGGCCTCAGGGGCGGAAAGGCCTCTGTCTACGAAGGGGGCGTCCGGTCGCCCTTCTTCGCAAGGTGGCCAGGCCGATTCGAGGCGGGGCGCAAGACGGCCGCCAGGGGCTCCCACCTTGACCTGTTCCCGACACTGCTCGAAATCGCGGGTGGCGATGCAGAGGCGGAGCGTTCGCTCGACGGGAAGAGCCTACTGTCGCTGCTTACAGGCAAAGCGCACAAGAGCCCGCACGACCGGCTCTTTCACATCTGGGACCGTCATGCACCGAGCGTCGAGTCGCGCTGGGCCGTCGCCGGCCCTCGGTACAAGCTCATCGGGAGCGAACTGTACGATCTGGAGTCAGACCCGGGCGAACAACGCGATATCGCCGAGCACGAGCCGGAAATCGCCGATTCGCTGCGACAGGAGTTCGTGGAATGGCTGGCTGATGTGACTGGCGGGAAGACCTTCGAGCCCGTTGCAATTCCGGTGGGTGAGAGATTGGAGGATCCCATCGACCTCCTGCCGAGTTGGGCGCGCCACAAGGGGCAGCACGCAAGCGTCACTCAGTTGCGCCACCGTGGTCCGGTGCCGCCGGCACCGCTCGGCAACCGCCCGGTCGAGGAATCGACTGTGTACACGTTCGGCGGGTACTACTGGGACACGATCGAGGGATGGAAGGAGCCGGGCGAGTCCGTGGCTTGGAAGATAGATGTCGCCGAGGCCGGCGAGTACGAGATCTACTTGGTGTACGGTTGCGATCTCGACGATGCAGGCGGAACATTCGCGGTGGGCGTGGGAAGGAGCGAGCTGCGGGGGACCGTACAGCCGACTCCGGGCCGCACCTTCTTCGAGCCTCATCTGGTAGGCAGGATGCAGCTCGCTGAGGGCATCACGGAGCTGCGCATTCGTGTGGTGGAATCAACAGGGCGGGACTTGATGGCGCTCAACCGAGTTCGAATCCGAATGAAGCGATCACCCTCTCCAAGTGACTCCGGCAGGTAAGCTGCACCGCGCCGACACGAGTCTCAACTGAGGAGTTGACCCCGTGGCAGCCCTATCCTGCCGCGCAGAACGATCTTGCCAGCGTCCTTGGCACCGCAGCCACGCTGCATGCAGTACTGTGGCAACCTCACGACGTCAGGCAGCATACAGCGCCACCGGTGTTGTCGCCTGCCGAATCCCCTGGAAACGCCTCTTGCCTAGGCATCAGTGTCAAGGTGGCAGACGCATCAGTCTTGCCCGCCGATACAGGAGGAATCGGTCGGCGGGCACAGGGATGAGGAGTCGGTCCCCTGAGCCTTGCTGATCAGGCGCTCGACTTCCAAGTAGTAGGCTCCGGCCAGCAGCTCCCCGGCTTGATCGAGAAACCAGCTCTGGAGCTGCCTTACACCCGGCTCCAACTCGGTCTCGAAAACCACTTCCTGATCGTCCCCGCTGACTCGTTGCCGCAACTCCACCTCGCCAATGCGCAGCCGGGCTTGGGTAATCGGCAATGCCTTCCCAGCCATCAGGTCCCCGTATTCGCCCTTAAGCGGCGGAGCCGGGTCCCTCATTGCAAGGCCGGACTCCTTCGGCCAGCGACGCAGCGAGAAGCGATACCTGCCGGGTCGTTCGACCCGGATGCTCCACGGGCCCGACAGAGCTTGGCCGCCCCGTACGCAACCCGGATTGTCGCAGTAGACGCCGTTCCAGTCCGAAGCGCTCAGCCGCGTGGGGTTTTCGGCGCCCGCACCGACGACGATAGGTTGATACGCCTCGGCCGCCGGCATTAGTTCGTCCCACCATTGATCGTAGTGGGCCCGCATCTTGGCCGCCGTGTCGGGAAACTCCTCGCGGACGTCCCTGGTCTGTCCCGGATCCTTGCCGACGTCGTACAGCTCTTTCCCGTTGACCAAGCGCCACTTGTTCCACATCACCGCCGCGTCGCGATGCTTTTCGAAGATGCCGCCGTATTGCGTGACTAACATGCGCTCGCTCAGATCCTGCTCCCCTGTCTTCAGCAGCGGTGCGAGGCTGACACCGTCGAATGCGGCGCTGGCTGGAGCCTGCACGCCGGTGAGATCCAGCAGCGTCGGCAACACGTCCTGCGCGTGCGTCAAGGCATCTATGTCGCGCGGATCCCCGATGTCGCCGGCCGGCCAGCGCAAGAATAGCGGCACGCGGTGGCCGCCATCATAGAGCGACCGCTTCTTGCCTCGCATCCCCGCATTGAAAACGGTCTCGCCCTGCGCCGTCCCGTTGTCGCCAAGGAAGACGAAGATCGTGTCATCGGCGATCTCCAATTCGTCGAGAAGCGTGGTCAGTCGGCCCATGTTTTCGTCAATCGAGGCGATCATCCCGAAGAACTTCGCGATCCGCGATTCGACCTTCCCCAGATACGGGTCAATGTACTTCTGCGGTGCCCACAGCGGCACGTGCGGAGCGTTGGTCGGCAGGTAGACCAAGAATTGTTTCTCGTCTTGGGCCTGACGCCGAATCCAAGCCATAGCTTCCTCAAACCAAACGTCTGTGCAGTAGCCCGCATACTGCTCGATGCGGCGGTTGTGGCGGTAGTGGTCGTTGAAGTAATCGTTGCCGAAGTAGTCGGCCAGAGACGTGATCCCCCAAGCGCCGTGATGCACGGTCTCCTGAAACCCGCGGTCTTGCGGGCGAAACGGGTAGTTATCACCCAAGTGCCACTTGCCGAAGTGCCCCGTCGCGTATCCGGCACCGCGGAAGATCTGCGCCATTGTGGGCAAGTCCTCGCGGATCAGCGACCTGCCCATGCAAACGAACGAAGCACCGTTGTCAATCGCGTCTCGTCCGCTCAGCAGTTGGCCGCGGCTGGGGGTGCACATGGGCGCAACGTGGAAATCGGTGAATCGAACGCTCTG
>Ga0209021_1001014_pt1 | contig 30670 bp, 23 predicted proteins | sample PinacodermFT_FD_187299 | JGI IMG/M metagenome (GOLD analysis project Ga0209021, IMG submission 187299) | Host-associated microbial community of the marine sponge Aplysina aerophoba from Gulf of Piran - sponge pinacoderm, lysed by freeze-thaw... | ecosystem: Host-associated > Porifera > Sponge >... | reverse complement strand
GCCGCTCGCCGGCGAGTTGGCGCGCCAGCTCCCGCCCGGTCTGCCCGGCGCCGACGATGACGACCCGCGGAAGGTCGTGCGGCGCTGCCGTTTCGCTCTTGGCGGCGGTTTCCGGGCGGCGTTCAGGCATGGCGGCCGAGAGACTAGGCCAAGGCAGACTCAGGCCCCAGAGGCGGTCGCCCGAAGGCCGGGCCCCGGCCCGGCCTCAGGCGAACGCAGGAGAGAACGCTACTCCTCGAGCGTTGCCGTGATTTCCAGCACTGCGTCGGTGTCCCAGGGCGGCAGCATCACCCTGCTGATGGGCGCCTGGGGGTCCGTCGGGGTGTCCGGACCGGTCTCTTCGGTGCCGCCGACATTCATGTAGGGTTCGCCATCAACGACGCCGGCGTCGTACATCTCGGCCAGGACCGTGAGCGTGTCCAGCCAGTTGCCCTCCTCGTCCATGGCGCAGACATTGAAACCGATGAACCAGTCCGGGCTCGGCGTGAGTTTCTGGGCGTAGCTGAGGCAGGGGAACTCCGAACTCAGCTCGAGTGCCCCGGCCGTCAGAAGCCCCTGGACGGTGCTGAAGTCCTCCGCAAGGACCATCCAGCCCCTGTCCTCGGCCTCCTCGGCCAGGTCGTGCCCGTGGCCGTCCCAGGCCAGGTGCAAGAGACCCTCGGAAGCCATGCCGCCTTCTTCCCAGAGCATTTCGCCCATGGGATGGGCGACGAACGCCAGTTCCTCCTCGGATCGCGCGCCCTCCGGATAGGGCTTGGCTCCGAGAATCTGCACAAACAATCCATCAGCGCTCCCATAGTTCGCCTTGACCGAGCCCAGTGGGAAACTGTAGGTGGCCATCGTCGCTTCCGGCTCGGGCTCGGGCTCGGGTTCCGGCGCCGGGGCCGGTGCGGGCGGCGGAGCGGGAGCGGGAGCCGGGGTGGTGCCCCCCGAATCGCCTCCGCAGGTCGCCAGGAAAAGAGCGCTGAACAGCAGCGCGGCGCCGAGCCAGATGGTTCGTGTCTTCATCGCAGGTCCTCCTTCAGGTCGCGAAATGCCCGTATCCCGTAACGATTCCAATACGGTCGAAATGAATGGTACCGCATCGCGGTTTCGCCTGGGTCGGAGAAAAAGGCGCGCAGACCCTCTCCGCCACCGAACCTACTCCTCCTGGCGCGTCGCGCTCAGGATCTGCACGATGGCGGGCGCCACAAAGTGGGGTGGCTTGTCGAGTAGCGTGATTGCCTCCCGCGGCTCGGTATCCGCGCCGTCCGCCTTGGCTGCGTAGTCATCTCCGTCAGCCGTGCCCGCGTCGTAGGCGAGGAGCTGCGTTTGGATCGTGTCGAGCCATTTCCCGTCCTCGTCGGTCGCACAGACATTCGCAAACCCGATGAACCAGTCCGGACTGGGTTCAATCCTTTCGGCATAGCTGAGGCAGGGGTGGTCGAGGTGCATGTCGATCGCAGGCTCCGGGCTCAGGAATATCCGGAGCAGTTCCCCGAGGCTTCCCGCGATGACTTCGGTCGAGTCGTCCAGGCCTGCTATCAAGGTTTCCGGGCTCCCGGTCTCGGCAAGCAGTTTCATTTCGTCCGAGGCCGTCGCGCCGACGGAGAAGGGTCCCGCGTCGCGCGCGTGCGCCAGCAGGATGAGTTCGGAGGCAAAGCTCACTCCGTCCGGAAGGGTTCCCGGCTGCCGGGGGCCGATGCGGTCGTCGGGTTGCTCGAACAGGTAGGTGACCGTCTCCGGCTCAGGTGGTTCCGGTGGCGCCGGGGGAGGGGCAGGAGCCGGAGTTGGCGCGGGAGCCGGCGCGGCCGGAGTGGACCCGCCGTCGTCGCAACCGGTCATCAGGAGGGCCAGGGCCCCGACGGCAAGAGCCGGAGCGGCCAGCCGAGTCGGCGAACGCGAGGGGAGGACGGCACTTCGCAGGGCAGGGGATATCAACGGAACAGACTCCAGGGAAGGTTCCGGCCGAAGCCGGATCGGTGACAGAAGGCGGCGGCGGAGCCGCTGCCGAAAGTCTACAACATGAAAACGGGTTTCAGTATCAGGCGAAAACAGAACACGTTCGTCCCACGGCTACTCCGGTACCGGTCCGGACCGGATCGACGCCCGGTTCAAGCACCGCTCCAGCCGGATCGGCAACGAACCGAATTCCGCTTGCCCGGCCGAAATGGCCCGTCAGCGCGGTCTCCCGGCGCACGAGCACCCGGTGGCCGCGTTCTTCGAGACCCCGGGCCACCGCCCCGCAGTCCGGAGTCCGCTCGTCGAGGGTGAGGGGACCCACATCGGCGTGGAATCCCGAGCTTCCCACGGCTTCCTGGATGGAGGCCCCGCGGTCCGCCAGGCGCGCCACGGCCAGCGTGACTGCCGAGATGAGCCGGCGGCCGCCCGGCGAACCCACGACCGCCCAGGGGACCCCGTCCCGCAAGAGGATGGCCGGAGCCGCGGCGTGGAGCGCCCGGCGCCCGGGGGCGGGCGAAATCCGGCGGCCCGGTCGCGGGTCGAACCACATCATGCCGTTGTTGAGGGGATACCCGAGCCCGGGGACGGCAAACGCGGATCCGAAGCGGCCGCCCAGGGTGGCGGTGAGCGAAACCGCCATTCCCGCCGCGTCCATCACGTTGACATGCGTGGTGCAGTCCGAGGTCGGGGCGCCCTGCCGCGGCGTGTTCCCCACGTTCTCCATTCCCGGCGGCAAGGGTCCTTCCGGCACGGTGATGCGAGGGCCGTCCGGAGCCACGCCGTGGCGCCGCTCCCGGAGGTACTCGGAATCAAGCATCCCGGAAAGCGGGACGGGCACGCTGTCGGGATCGCCCAGGTGCGCGAAACGATCCAGAAAGGCGAGCCGGAGGGATTCCGCCGCGAGGTGAAGAAAACGGACTTCCTCCTCGGGGGATCCGGAAAACGGCCCCGCCGGGGGAAACGCATCCAGGTGGGAGAGCGCCGTGGCCAGCGTAGGGCCCCCGGAGTTCGCCGGCAGCGTCGCCACCGTGGAGCCCCGAAAACCGAAGCAGAGCGGCGGCGCCTCGCGCACGGCGGCGGCTTCGAAGTCGGGTTTCGCAAGGATGCCCCCCGCCTCGTTGACCGCGTCGAGCAGCCGGCGCGCGATGGGTCCCCGGTAGAAGGGCCCGGAACCCTCCGCGGCGAGGACCCGCAGCGATCCGGCGAGTTCGGGGTTCCGGAGCCGATCTTCCTCACCGGAGGGTACGAAGGGAATTCCATCCCCCCGGGTGTAAAGCGCAAACGCCGGCGGTGAGAGCCGGAGCCGCCGGTAGCCGGCCGCCGCGTGTACGGCGAAGACCCAATCGGGAACGAACCCTTCCTCCGCGAGGTCCACCGCGGGTTCGACCACGTCGGCAAACGGAAGGCGGCCGAAGCGCTGGTGGAGTTCCACCAGGGTTGCCGGCGCGGTGGGCACGAGCACACTGAGCGGCCCGGTCTCCGCGCGGTCGCCCCTCGTCGGGGGGAAGCCGTAGAGTCCGCCACCGACCCCTTCGAGGGGCTCGAACATTCCCTCGTGAGCCCGTACCGGACAGCGCGCGCTGCCGTCGAACGCGATGATCCGGTTGCGGCCCGGATCGAACACCACGCCGTAGGCGGTGCCGCCCAGCCCGTTCATGGCCGGCTCCACCACGCCCGCCGCGAGCATCGCGGCCACCGCGGCATCGGCGGCATTCCCGCCCCTGGCCAGGATCTCACCGCCGGCGCGCGCGGCGCCCGCGGTCATCGCGGTCACCGCGCCGACGTTCCCGGTAACGCGCGAGCGTCCGGGCAGGGGGACCTGCTCGCGCAGCGAAGTCGTCATTCGCTGGTGTCGGCGAGCAGCGCGGGGTCCGCGTTTCCGCCGCAGAGCGGGGTGAGGACCTCGCGGCTCCGGAATCGATCCGGGTGCTCGAGGAGCGCCGCGACCCCGGCGGCGCCCGCCGGCTCCACCACGAGTCCGAGCGTCCGGTAAAGGAGGCGCACGGCTTCGCGAAGGGATTCCTCGCCGACCTCCACCACTTCATGCACCACCCGCTGCATCACGGGAACGGCCTCGGGTACGGGAACCCGGACCGCGATGCCGTCGGCGATCGTGGCCGGTGCCACCTCCGCGGGAGACGCGTCTCCCGACAGGAAAGCGCGGCGCATGACGGGCGCTTCGCGCGCCACCACGCCGACGAGGGTCATTTCGGGAGCGGCGTGCCGCATCCAGAGCCCCATCCCCCCGATGAGCGCCCCGTTTCCGACCGGAACCACGGCGGTGTCCGCGCGGACCCCGGCCTCGAGGCACTCCAGCGCGATCGTGCCGGCGCCTTCGGTGATCTCGGGCTCGCGCCCGTCCTCCACGAACTCGGCGCCGGTCTCCGTGGCGTAGCTGAGGGCGCCTTCCTTTGCCGCGTCGAAGTCCTCTCCGACGAGCCGGACCTCGGCGCCGAGGCTGCGCATGGCCCGCACCTTGTCGGGGTTCGCGTGAAGGGAAGAAAACACCGTGAGCGGGATTCCGGATCGCCGCGCCGCCCAAGCGAGTCCCTGTCCGAAGTTTCCGGCCGATCCCGTCACCCAACCGGGAGTTCCGGTGGGGGTTCCGGTGGGGGTTCCGGGCGGCCGGCCGCGGAGCCGCTCGGCGGTCTCCCGCCCTCTGCGGGCCCCGAACCAGCAGGCGCCCCGCGCCTTGAAGCTCCGGATGGGGTTGACGCACTCCACCTTCACGCTGACCCGGCAGCGGACGGCCGCGCCGAGCGGCTCCGAGGCGAACAGCGGCGTATCCCGGAATTCCCGGGGAATGGCGGCGCGGGCGGCTTCGATGCCCTGCGGCGTAGGTTCGGTCGGCACGGCGGGGATGGTAAGGCGCACCTTCGGTTGATGGACCGTCGAATACACTTCGGCTCCCGCTGGGAGATGCACCCCGCGCCGCCGGAAGGCCGGGAACCAGACGGCGGGTGAGGGAAGACCGATGAAGAAGAAAACACAGGGGACCGGCCGCAACCTCAGCCGCCGGCAGTTCGTCCAGGTGGGCGCGGCCGGCGCCGCCGCACTCGGCGCCGCGGCGTCGGGAGCACCCGCGGTCCAGTCGTCCGGCTCGAGACCGGTGGTGATCGCCTCGGGGAACGGAAACCGCTACAAGAACGGCGGCGACGAGGTCGTCGTGGAACGCGCGTTTCGCATGATGACCGAGGGCAAGGACGTACTCGAGAGCCTCATCGAAGGCGTGAAGATCACCGAGCTCGACCCCGAGGACGCGAGCGTCGGTTACGGCGGCCGTCCCAACGCCGACGGCGTGGTCCAACTCGATTCGTGCTGCATGCACGGCCCCAACCGGCGCGCCGGCGGGGTGGCCGGAATCGAGGGTGTCCGCACCCCGGCGTCGGTCGCCTATCAGGTGCTCCAGGTAACGGACCACCACCTGCTGGTGGGGAAGGGGGCCCAGGGATTCGCCCGCAACATGGGATTCGAGATCGAGGACGACCTGAACACGCCCCGGTCACGGGAAATGTGGCTGGAGTGGAAGCGCCGCATCGATCCGGGTCACTACCTCGATCCCAAGAAGCGCGCCGAGGCCGGGCATGCCGCCGGCCTCTCCATGGTCCGTGACGGCCTGATGGACGAGGAGGAGTACTACGGGACGATCAACTGCGACGGGTTGAACGCGAACGGCGATCTTGCCGGCGTCACCACCACGAGCGGGCTGGCCTGGAAGATCCCCGGCCGCGTCGGCGATTCGCCCATCCTGGGCGCCGGGCTCTACGTGGACAACGCCGTAGGCGCGGCGGGATCCACCGGCCGGGGCGAAGCCAATCTCTACGGCCTCTGCTCCTTCCTGATCGTGGACGAGATGCGGCGCGGCGCCCACCCCAAGGACGCCGCGATGACCGCGCTCTCGCGCGTCAAGGAGAACACCGTCGAGAAGCGCCTCCTCAACAGCCGGGGACTGCCGAACTTCGGCCTGTCGTTCTACGTGGTCAACAAGGCCGGCGAACACGCCGGGGTCTCGATGTACGCGAGCGCTCGTTCGACGTACGCGGTCTGCGACGAGAACGGGCCCGAGTCGCTTCCGATGGAGCCGTTCCTCGAGGGAAGCGCGTCGGACTGAGACGCCTCGGGAGTCGGGAACCGCCGTATGCAGTGGAACGCCGCGCGCGCCCGGTCCCGTACTTCGCACCGCGCCCTGCTGTCGTTGGCCCTCCTCGTCACGATCCCCGCCGGCGCCGCGTGGGGACAGGAGGAAACCGAGGAGAAGAAGACGCCCCGTCCGCCCACGATTTTCGACTTCGGCCACCAGGTGGACGATCCCGGGACACTCCTGTCTCCGAAACAGGACCTGGAGGACCGTTGGCGGCGTATCTGGGGTCAGACCGGTACGCGGTATCACCTCTATCCGACGCAAAAGGCGGGGCGGGACAACTGGCCGCCGCTCGGCATGTACGCCGGGGGCTGGAACTACAGCGTCTGGCGCGACCCGGTCACCGGCCGGCCGGAATTCTGAACGCGCACCGGGACTCCTGAGGCAACGAACGACCGTTTGCGGATCCTGAGTTTCACCGCCGGAGCGGGCGAGATGCTGTGCGGAAGCTGCATCCGGGACAACGCCCTGGCACGGTCCCTCGCGGGTCGCGGACACGATGTCCACCTCGTTCCGTTGTACCAGCGCAGCCGCACCGACGAAACGAGCGTTTCGGAAGCGCGGGTTCGCTTCGGCGGAATCTCGGTGTTCCTGCAGCACGCGGCCCCGCTCTTCGGGGCGCTTCCCGGACTCGACCGGATTCTGGATTCACCGGCGCTGCTCGGCCTCGTCGAGCGGTTTTCCTCGTCCACCGATCCGACCAGACTCGGCCCGCTCACCGTCACCACGTTGGAGGGGGTCCGGGGACCCGCCCGCCGCGCGGTCGAGGCTCTCGCGGAGTCCGTCCGGGATGCCGGGGCCGACGTGGTGGTGCTGCCCAACTCACTGTTGCTCGGGCTCGCCGCTCCGCTGGCCGCGGCCACCGGAGCCCCCGTCGTCGTGACCTTCTCCGGGGAGGACCTGTTCCTTTCACGGCTTCCCTCCGGCGACCGCGAGCGGGCGCTCGGCCTGATGCGGGACGCCGCGGGAGCCGCGGATCACTTTGTGGGCGTTACCGAGCATCACGCCCGCGGCATGGCGGACACGCTGGGCATTCCGGAGGACCGGGTGTCCTTCGTGCGGTTGGGAGTGGATCCCGACGGATATCCGGCGGCGCCGAAAGATGGCCCGGCCGTCGGCGCCGGGGAGGAAGCGCGCCCGGTGACGATCGGGTTCTTTTCCCGAATCGCTCCCGAAAAGGGACTCGACCGGCTGGCCCGGGCGGTGCTCCAACTGGCCGAGCAACCGGAGGCCCCGCCGCTCCGGGTGCGGGCGGCCGGTTGGATGAGCCGCGGGGGCGGGGGGTACCTGGAGGAGGTACGCCGCCTGTTCGCCGCGAACGACTCCGACGTCTCCTTCGAGTACCTCGGCGAACTGGATCACGCCGGGAAGATCGCCTTCCTCCGCGAAGCCGACGTGATCGGCGTGCCCGCGACGTTCCCCGAACCGAAGGGGATCCCGGCGATCGAGGCAATGATGGCGGGCACGCCCGTCGTGGTCCCCCGGCAGGGGGCCTATCCGGCCCTGCTGGATCGGGCTGAAGGCGGCGTCCTCGCGAAGAGCAGCGAGCCCGCGGACTTCGCCGCGGCGCTCTCGCAACTGGTGCTGCACCCGGAGCGGAGGAGAAGCGTTGGGGCACGCGGGTTCCAGCGCGTGAGGGAAGAGCACTCGGTCGACCGGATGGCCGAAGATGCCGAGGCGGCGTTCGCCCGCGTGATCGCCGCCTGAGACCGGTTCAGGAAACCAGACGATGGAAACGCAAACGCCAGACTCCGAAGCCGCCGTGGCGGCGCGCCATGACCTCGACGAGCACGTCCGGGACATCGTGCGCTGGCACTTCTCCGAGGAAACGGGATGTCCCTTCTGGCTGGACTTCCGGAAGCGGCTCGACTTCGATCCGCTCACCGAGATCGGGGGCTTCGACGACCTGAAGCGTTTTCCTCCGTTCGAGGACGGGTGGCTCCGGGGAGGGCCGGTGCGCCGCTGGATTCCGGCGCCCTACCAGGACCGGCCGCTCTATGTCTTCGAGACCGGCGGAACCACCGGAATCCCGAAGAGCCGGACCTCGGTGGACGACTTCCGGATCGACTACGAGCTCTTCAGCGCGGTACTGCCCGAGGAGCATTTTCCGGCTGGGTCCAACTGGCTGATGCTGGGGCCTTCGGGACCGCGCCGGCTGCGGCTCGCCGTGGAACATCTTGCCCAGTTCCGGGGCGGCATCGCGTTCTGCGTGGATCTCGACCCGCGCTGGGTCATCAAGCTGATCAAGAAGGGCTGGACGGAACATCTCCTCGCCTACCAGGCGCACGTCATCGACCAGGCGTTGACCGTCCTCTCGGCCGGCCACGACATCCGCTGCCTCTTCACCACGCCGAAACTGCTCGAGGCGCTCTGCCTCCGGCTCGAGGACGAAGGCAGGACGCTCGCGGAAACGGGAATCCGGGGCATCTTCTCGGGAGGGACCGAATTCACTCCGCAGTGGACGCGCTTCGCCATGGAGGAACTGCTCGACGGGGTGTTCCTGCAACCCACCTACGGCAACACGCTCATGGGGCTGGCCCCGGCGCGCCCGCCGACGGCGGAAGACGGTTACAAGATCGCCTACTACCCGCCGATGCCCCGCGCGGTCCTCGAGGTCGTGGAACCGGATACCGGCGATGTCGTCGACTATGGAGCAACCGGCCGCGTCCGCCTCACGACGCTGACGCGTGAGTTCTTCGTCCCCGGTTTCCTCGAGCGCGACGAAGGCGAACGGGAACCGCCCTGGGGGCCCTACGCGTGGGACGGCGTCAGCGGCGTCCGCCCCTTCGGGCAACTCCCCGGGGGCACCACCGTGGGGGTCTACTGACGACTGTTCCTCGACGGGCCGTCAAGAACCGACCGGGCGCCCAGGCCCTGCTCACGGGGCGGGGCGAGCGGCTCCACCGGGGGGTGCAGACTCCCCGAGGAGGATAGGCAGATGACTTGGCTGTCAATGGCAATCCTGGCGGCGGCCGTGGCGATGGCCGCCCCCGGCACCGCGAGCGCCCAGTCGGAGACGGTCCTCGTTCGCGGGCGGACGATCCACACCGTCACCGGCGGGACCCTTTCGGACGGGGAGATCCTCATCCGGGACGGGGTGATCGAGGCGGTCGGCGCGGCCGGGGACGCCCCCGCCGGTGCTCGCGTCTACGAAGCCGAGGTGGTGATCCCGGGCCTGATCGACGCGCACGCGCACCTGGCGCTCGACCGTTCCAGCCGCTCGCGAATCCCCGGCCCGGTGACCGCGGAATGGAAGGCCGTGGAGCACCTCGACCTCTCGGATCCCATGCTCCAGGTGGCGCTTTCCGGAGGTGTGACGTCGCTGATCACGCGCTCGGGCAGCGGAATCATTTCCAGCGGACAGGCGGTGGCGCTCAAGCCGAAGCGCGTTCCCGGCCCGGAGATGATCCTCAAGCCCTATGTGGACCTGAAGATGGCCGTACGCCCGCTGATCAACCTGCGGCCCGGCGAGACGCCGCAGACCGTCATGGGGTGGTACGCCACCGCCGATGAGTACTTCCGCCGGGCCGAAGCCTACGTGCGAGCCCAGGAAGCCCACGCCGCCGGCACCGGACCGGCGCCGGAACGTGACGAGCGGCTGGAGGCCTTCGCGGCCGTGATCCGGGGGGAGGTCATGGTTCACGCACACGCCCACTACCCGAGCGAGGTGATGATGGTGCTCCGGCTCGCGCGGAAGTACGGCTTCTTCGACCGGTTGGCCATCGCGCACGCGGAGGAGATCTTTCCGCTCACCGAACTGCTCGCCGGAACGAACATCGTCCCGGTCATCGGTCCGATGATGATCGTCCAGTACTGGGGCGATCCGGAGCCGCTGAACCTGCTGAAAGACCTCCTGGACGCCGGCGTGCACGCCAGCATCCAGACCGACATGTCCAACCAGCACTTCAAGGACTTCCGCGAGTACGGGGCGTTCCTGGCGCGCCACGGCCTCACCGACGACCAGGCACTCGAGGTGATGACCATCAACGGAGCGCGCGCGATGATGCTCCAGGACCGGGTCGGCAGCATCGAGGTCGGGAAGGACGCGGACCTGGTACTGCTCGACGGGCACTTCCTCGACCTCACCGCCGACCGGGTGGAGCGGGTGTTCGTGGACGGGCGGCTCGAGTACGAGCGCGACCGGGTGCTCCAGCCCGAACGGCCCCGGGCCGTGGGGCCGTTCACTCGGGTGACCGGAGCGATTGCCGCGGACGACGAGGCCTTCGCCATCACCGGCGCGCACGTGTTCACCGTGAGCGGCGGTGCGATACCGAACGCCACCCTGGTGGTGGAGGACGGCCGGTTCACCCGGGTGGGGGCGGACGCGGCCCCGCCCGCGGGAATGGCGGTCATGGACGTCGGGGGCAGGGTGGTCATGCCGGGAACGGTGATCGCCCGCGCTTTCCCGAACGACTGGATCGGTGACCTCAAGTGGCAGGTGCAAAACGACGAGATCACCGAACCGGTGGTTCCGGAGATGAACGCCCTGTACGCCGTGGACCCGTGGTTTCCGTCGTACCGGGTGAACACGACGATCGGGGTGACCGCGATCCACGTCACCCCCGGCACCCGCAATCTGGTGGGCGGAAACGGCGTCATGGTGAAAACGCCCGGCCTCGACTTCGAGAAGATGGTGCGCCGCGAGCCGGCCAGCCAGGTGTTCGCCCTCACCGCCTCCGCGCTCCGCGAGTGGACGGACGAGGCGGGGGCGCCCCTGACGCTCGAAAGCGCGTCGGCGATGATCCGGAAGGCGCTCGACGCCGCCCGGAGCTACGCGGAGACGGAAGAGGCCCGGGAGTACGACGCCCGCCTTGAAGCGCTGCTGCCGCTACTCCGGCGGGAAGTGCCGGCGATGGTCCACGCGGATCGTTTTGCCGAGATTGAAGAAGCGCTCAGCCTCGCGGAGGACTACGGCCTGAGGCTGGTGATCACCGGCGGGGTGGAAGCGCACCGGCTGGCCGACCGGCTCGCGGCGGCGGATGTGGGAGTCATCCTGGGGAACTCGGGGAGCTACGCGTCGGACATCCGCGGGGGTGGCGAGGGCTGGAGCGTTGAGGGGCCCGCCATCCTGAACCGGGCCGGCGTCAAGGTGGCGTTTTACGGTCCGGGCGCCTCGCGGCGCGCTTCGCCCATCGGCCGGCTGGGCGGCGAGCCGATCCTCAACGCCGCGTGGGCGTTCCGCAACGGGGTCCCGGAAGTGGACGCGTTGAAGATGGCGACGCTGAACGCCGCCGAGCTGCTCGACGCGGACGACCTCATCGGGAGCATAGAGCCGGGCAAGGATGCGGACTTCGTCATTCTGGACGGGCATCCGTTCGACTACCGGGTGGTGCCGGAATGGGTGTTCGTGGATGGGAGGCTCGAGGTGGGCGGTTCTCCGTAGGTTCGTGCGCGGCGCCAGCGGGGCTGCTAACCTACGCGCGGCGCACCGGGGAGGGCACGGGTCCTCCCCGGAGCGCATCCTTGACTTTCTGGCGGTTTGTGGCTTCTACTCCCGCCTTCTTTCGCGCATCGGCCGCTTGCGATCCGGAACCGCCGCTACCGCGGCTTGCCTCCCGATCCCCTGCCGCGGTGCGAGTTTCCAACCAGGCGCGCCGCCACATGGTGCGAGGCGCCAAATCAACAACGTTTTGTTAGAGGAACGACTCATGGCAACTGGAACAGTAAAGTGGTTCAACGCGGCGAAGGGCTTCGGGTTCATCGAGCCCGATGACCGTTCGAAGGACGTCTTCGTCCACATCTCGGAGGTTGAGAAAGCCGGACTGCGCTCGCTTCGCGAAGGGCAGAAGGTCTCGTACGCACTCCAGGTCGGCAACAACGGCAAGACGTCCGCCGGCAATCTGACCTCCGCCGAATAGGCGCTCAGAGCTCCCCGTTGTCCTGACGGGGGGTGCCTCAGCCCGGTTTTCGATTGCCGGGGCGCAGGGCCGTGGGCGCTGGTTTCGCGCTACCGCGCGATGCCGACCGGAGGTCGGCCTTCCCGTACCGGGTGGGCCGTGAGGGCAGACGGCGACACGCCGCCGGCAATCTGACCTCCGCGGAACAGGGGGTCAGGGCGCCCCGCCTCTTGGCGGGGGCGCTCCAGCCCGGTTTTGCGATTGCTGGCGGTACGCCCGTCAGTGCTGGTTTCGCGCTACCGCGCGATGCCGACCGGAGGTCCGGCGTTCCCGTACCGGAAACGCCGTAAAGGCAAACGGCGATGCGCCGCCAGCGGGCCTCCGGCCCGCGAGCCGGCCGGAGGACGGCGCTCCGAGGGGCCCCGTCAGTTCGTCGTGGGGTGGGTGCGGTATTTGTCGAACCAGGCGACGATATTGGCGATCTTCGCCATCAGTTGACTGGGTCGCCGGCTCATGTCGTGCGACGCCCCGGGCAGGCGCACCACGGCGGTGTCGATGCCCTGGAACTTGAGTGCGTGGAAGAACTGGTACGACTCGGATAGCGGGGTACGGAGGTCTTCCTCACCGGTGAGGATCATCGTGGGGGTGGTGACGTTCCCGGCGAGGGAGAGCGGTGAGAACCTCCAGTAGGGCTCCGGGTTCTCCCAGGGAAGGCCCTCGTAGCGGCTGAAGTAGTAGCCGTACCAGTTGTCCGCCGTCAGCGTCTTGCTGATCCAGTTGACGACCGGCTTCTGGGAAACGGCAGCCCGGAAGCGGTCCGTCTTCCCGACGATCCAGGCCGTCATGATCCCGCCGGCGCTGCCGCCGGTGACGAACAGGTTGTCCTCGTCCACGTACCCGCGCGCGATCACGGCGTCGACTCCGGAAATCAGGTCGTCGTAATCGTTCCCGGGATAGTTGCGGTAGAGGAGGTCGCCGAACTCCTCGCCGTAGCTGGTGCTGCCCCGGGGGTTCGCGTACAGCACCACGTAGCCGGCGGCGGCCATCAATTGCATCTCCGCCGAGAAGCGGTCGCCGTAGTTGGAAATCGGCCCGCCGTGGATCTCGAGGATCAGGGGGTAGCGGCGGCCCGGATCAAATCCCGGGGGCTTGACGATCCAGCCCTGGACCGGGCGGCGGTCGAAGGAAGAGTCCCACCAGATCTCCTCGACGTCGCCGAGAGTCCGCTGGCCGAGCAGGTCCTCGTTGAGCGAGGTGAGCTGCCGCACCGTCTCGCCAGGCGCCCCCACCGCCAATTCGCCGGGCATGTCCGGACGGCTCTGGTTGAACGCGAAGGCGCCGGTGTCCGCGACCGAGAACGAGCCGCCGCCGTAGGGACGGCCGTAGGAAGCGCCCCCGAGATCCGCGCCGAGCACGGCGACCTCTCCGTCGAGCGTCGTAAAGGCGACCTTCGAGTTGCCCTCGTCGTCGTACTGGAAATAGAGACGGTGGCCGTCCGCGGCCCACGCCGGATTGGAGACGCTCCGGTCCAGTCCGGTGGTGACGACGCGCTGACCGCTACCGTCCCGATTCATGACGTGCAGACGGCTGACCTGGTAGGTGCGGACCCGGTCTTCGTAACCCACGAACGCAATCTGCTGTCCGTCCGGAGAGACGGCGGGACTGTGGTCGGGCCCCTGCCGGTCGGTCAACGCGCGGATCTCGCCGCCCGCAACGGGTGCGAGATACAGCTCGGAGTTGCGATAGTCCGTCACCCAATCCGGATTCCGGTTGGAGGAGAACACCAGGTGCCCGCTGTCCGGTGTCCAGGCGGCCGGACTCGAGTGCTGGAAGTCACCGGACGTGACCTGGAACGGCGTACCGCCTTCCACGGCCAGCACGAAGATGTGGTTGAACCCGAATTCGAGATAGCCGGCTCCGTCCTGCCGGTTCTTGAAGCGGTCCTCCATGATCGGGGGGTCGGCCCACTCTGCACCTGGGGGCGGCTTGGGCGGGGCGGCCAGTTGCGGCGGCGGGTCGGGGACCAGCATGTTGAAGGCGAGCCACCGGCCGTCGGGGGACCAGCGGATGCCGCGAGGCGACTCGAGCACTTGGGTGAGGGTGGCCGTCTCTCCAGTGTCCATCCAGCGGAGGTGGATCTGGGCACCCGCGGTGTATGCGATCCGGGTGCCGTCAGGGGACCAGCGGGGAGAGGAGCCAGCGCCCAGATGCCGGTGACCGCTCCCGTCGGCGTTCACGAGCCACAACTCGGAACGCCGCCGATCCCGCATGATGTCCATCGAGGTGCGTACGTAGACGACCTGGCTGCCGTCCGGGGAGATCTGCGGATCGGCCGCGAACTCGAGCTGGAAGACATCCATCGGCTGGAACGCCGTCTGGGCCCCGGAGGAGAGGGGGACGGCCAGAGCGGCAGCGAGGACGATGATTAACGTGATTCGGGACATTTGGCGACTCTCGGGTTCAAGGGAGCGGAAGAGGCTACGCAACGTAGCAGACGGGCGCGGAATCAGTTCCCGGACGATGTCCGGTACTTCTCGAACCAGGCGATCTGGTTGGCGACCTTCGCGATCAACTCGCTCGGCCGGCGGCTCATGTTGTGGAAGGCTCCGGGAATCCGCACCACCGCGGTGTCGACCCCGCGAAATTTCAGGGCGTGAAAGAACTGGTAGGACTCGGACAGCGGCGTCCGCAGATCCAGCGAACCGGTGAGCACCATGGTCGGCGTGGTTACGTTCCCCACCAGCGAGAGCGGCGAGAACTTCCAGTAAGGCTCCGGATCCTCCCAGGGGAGCCCCTCGTAGCGGTTCCCGAAATAGTTGAACCAGTTGTCCGCGGTGAGCGTCTTGCTGATCCAGTTGATCACGGGCTTTTCCGACACCGCGGCGCGGAAGCGATCGGTCTTGCCGACGATCCAGGCGGTCATGATCCCGCCGGCGCTGCCGCCGGTCACGAACAGGTTGTCCTCGTCCACGTAGCCGCGCGCGATGACCGCGTCCACCCCCGACATGAGGTCGTCGTAGTCGTTCCCCGGGTAGTTGTGGTAGAGCAGGTCTCCGAACTCCTCGCCGTAGCTGGTGCTGCCGCGGGGATTGGAATAGAGGACGACGTATCCGGCAGCGGCGAAGAGTTGCATCTCCGCCGAGAAGCGGTCGCCGTAGTGGGCGATCGGCCCGCCGTGGATCTCGAGGATGAACGGGTACCGCCGGGTCGGATCGAAGTCCGGCGGCTTGACGATCCAGCCCTGGACCCGGCGGCCGTCGGCCGACGACTCCCACCAGATCTCCTCAACCTGGCCGATGGTTCGCTGGCTGAGCAGGTCCTCGTTGAGCGAGGTGATCCGCCGTACCGCTTCGCCCGGTGCGCCGACCGCAACCTCGCCCGGGTAATCCGGCCGGCTCTGGTTGAGCGCGAAGGCGCCGTTCGCAGCGACGGAAAAGGAACCGCTGCCATAGGGAAGGCCGTACGAGGGTCCGCCGACACTCTCCCCAAGAACCTGGATCTCCCCGTCCAGCGTGGTGAAAGCGACCTTGCGGTTGCCCTCGTCGTCGTACTGGAAGTAGATGCGGTGCCCGTCCGCGGCCCACGCCGGATCCGCGACGCTCCGGTCGAGATCGGCCGTGACGTCGCGCTGGTTGCTTCCGTCCAGGTTCATCACCTGGAGCCGCCTGACCTGATACGTGCGTAGCCGGTCCTCGTTGCCGACGAACGCGATCTGCTGTCCGTCGGGAGAGACCGCGGGGCTGTGGTCCGGTCCGTGACGATCGGTCAGCGCCCGGATTTCTCCGCCCGCCAGGTCGGCGATGTAGATCTCCGAATTGCGGTAGTCGCGCTCCCAGTCCTCATTGCGGTTTGAAGAGAAGACCAGGTGTCGTCCATCCGGCGTCCATGCGGTCGGGGTCGCGTGCTGGAAGTCGCCGGTAGTCACCTGGACGGGGGTTCCACCCTCCACGGACAGGACGAAGATGTGGTTGAAGCCGAAGTCGAGATACCCGACTCCGTCCTGCTTGCTCTTGAACCGGTCCTCCATGATGGGCGGATCGGCCCACTCCGCTCCCGGGGGCGGCTTCGGCGGCGCGACCAGTTGGGGCGGGGGATACGGCACCAGCATGTTGAAGGCGATCCGTTGGCCGTCGGGCGACCAGCGGAGTCCGCTCGGGGATTCAAGAAGCTGGGTGAGCGTGGCCGTCTCGCCGGTCTCCATCCACCGCAGGCGGATCTGGCCGTCCGCGACGTAGGCGATCCGGGCGCCGTCCGGTGACCAGCGCGGCGAGGCGCCGGCATCCAGGCGACGGTGGCCGGTCCCGTCCGCGCTCACGATCCAGAGTTCGGTGCGCTGGCGGTCGGTCATGATGTCCATGGAGGTGCGCACGTAGACAACCTGCTGGCCGTCCGGCGAGATCTGGGGATCCACCGCGAATTCGAGCTCGAAGACGTCCATCGGCTGGAAGGCGATCTGCGCCGCCGAAGGGGCGGCAAGGCTGAGCGCGCCGATGAAGATGGCGATACGGGTGATCCTGAGCATGATGCGGTTCCTCGATTCGGACTGAAGTCGAGGAAATCATGCCCGAGAGACGGGCGACGAGGCCACCACCACCGGCTACACTCCCTCGCCCCGTGATCCGAGTTCCCGTCCTCCGCTGGGGAAAGCCTTACGAGAGCCTGGAGACGACGACCGTTTCCCACTTCCTGACCGGCGAGCCCATCGCCGAGGTCGACCAGGCCACCGCGGGAATCGTCAAGCGCGACCTGCGCCGTGCCGGCCGCGCCCGGGCCGCGCTAAGGGAAATCCCGATCCGGGAGTTGCTTGACCGCATCAGGGAGGCCGCCCGCCTCTACATGGAGAGCGACCTGCCGCTCGGAAACGGGGTCCAGACTCCCGAGGAGTTCGTGCACGCGCAGTCGGCCACCACCGGCCTGCCCGAAGCCATGTGCCGGGCGAACATGGAGAAGAACCGCTTCGTGCTCGAACGGATGGACCAGGTCCTGGACGCGCTGACGCGCGGCCTTGAACTCGAGGTGCTCTCCGCCGGTCACGGAATCGAGGAGCGGGGAGTCCCGATCTCCTACCAGGCGCAGACGCCGGTGCTGGCCTGTGTGCTGCCCTCGAACTCGCCGGGCGTGCACACCCTCTGGCTGCCGGTGATTCCGCTGCAGATCGGCCTGGTGCTCAAGCCGGGGCCGGAAGAACCCTGGACGCCTTATCGGATGGCCGAGGCGTTCTTCGCCGCCGGGATTCCCCGGGAGGCGATCGCGGTCTATCCGGGCGGCGCCGAGGTGGGAGCGGCGGTGGTGGAAGCCGCCCCGAAGACGCTCATTTTCGGGAGCCGGGCCACGGTCGAGCGCTACCGGAGCAACCCCTCGGTCCGCGTCCACGGCCCCGGCTTCTCCAAGATCCTGCTGGGCGACGACGCCGTGGATCGCTGGGAGGAGCATCTCGACGTCCTCGTCGAGAGCGTCTTCCTGAACAGCGGCCGGAGCTGCATCTCGTGTTCGGGGATCTGGGCCTCCCGGCACACGGAAGAGATCGCGGCCGCGCTGGCCGAACGCCTCGCTTCCGTCACGCCGCGCCCACCCGAGGATCCGGAAAGCGCGCTCGCCGCCTTTACGGTGCCGGGGATGGCCGAAGCCATCGACCGCGACATCGAGGAACGCCTCGGCGGGGGCGGCGCGACGGACCTCACCGCCCCGCTGCGGGACGGGTCCCGGCTGGCGCGGCAGGGACGCGCGTCCTGGCTGCGTCCCACCGTGCTGCACTGCGACCGGCCGGACGCCCCGGCCGCGAACGTGGAGTACATGTTCCCGTTCGTCTCGGTGGTGCGCTGCCCCCAGGAAGAAATGCTGAAGCACATCGGGGACACCCTGGTGGCCACGGCCATCACGGAAGACGCGGGTTTCCGGGCCGACCTGCTGGAGACGACCTCGATCGACCGGCTGAATTTCGGACCCATCCCGACCACCCGGCTGAACTGGCTCCAGCCGCACGAGGGCAACATCCTGGACGTCCTCTACCGCGCCCGGGCGTTCCAAAGCGCCTGATCCAAGGTGACCGGAGCGCTGGAGGCCCCGGCCGGACCCGCGCGTGAGGGCCTCGAAGTAGTCGGCCTCGTCAAGGACTATCCAGCCCCAGCGGGCCTGCTGCGGGTGCTCGACGGGGTGGACCTGGAGTTGCGGCCGGGTGAAGCGGCGTCGGTGATGGGGGCCTCCGGCTGCGGGAAGAGCACGCTGCTCTTCCTGCTCGGCGCGATCGAGGCGCCATCCGAGGGATCCGTTCAGCTCGACGGAGTCGACCCCCACGAGCTGCCACTCGACGACCAGGCGCGGTTCCGCCGCGACCGGGTGGGCTTCGTGTTCCAGGACCACTGCCTGCTGCCACAGTGCACCGCCCTCGAGAACGTGTTGGCGCCGACCCTGCCGGATCCCCGGCCCGGCGACGCCCGGCGCGCCGCCGGACTGCTCGACCGCGTGGGACTCTCGGGCCGCCTCGAGCACCTGCCGGCGGAACTCTCCGGGGGCGAAAAACAGCGAGTGGCGATCGCTCGCGCGCTCGTCCGGGCGCCCCGCCTCCTGCTCTGTGACGAACCGACCGGAAACCTGGACGGGGAATCGGCGGACGAAGTGGCGGCCCTGCTCCTGGAGGCGGGAGCGCTCGACGAAGGGCGCATCGTGGTCCTGGTGACCCACGACGCGGACTTGGGGGCTCGTTTTCCGAAGCGCTATCGGATGCACCTGGGGCGTCTCACCCACGAGTAACCAACGATGGCCACCGCCTTCGGGGTAGTCCGGTTCGCGCGGCGGGGTATCCGGCACTACCTGCGTGAGCACATCCTGGTCGCCGTCGCGACGGGGGTCGCCGTGGCGGTACTCGTGGGAGCGCTGGTGGTCGGAGACTCGGTGCGCGGCAGCCTGCGGGCGGCGTTCACCGAGCGCCTCGGGGCCACTGACTACGCCGTCATCCCGCTGCACGCCTTCTCCGACGATCCCGAGTCCGGCCTGGCGGCCCGGCTGGCGGCGCGGGACGACTACCGCGAGCGGTTCGAACCCGCCGTACCCATCTACCGCCTGCAGGGGACCGTGGCCGCTCCCGATGGCGGGACGCTCCCGGCGACCGTGTTCGGGGTGGACGAGCGCTATTTCGCGTTCCACGGGCTTACCGACGCCATCGAGCCGGGGACCGCACGAGTCAGCAGCGGCATCCGGCGCCTCGGATTCGCTCCCGGGGACGGGGTGCTGATCGGGATCGGGGGACACGAGGAAATCGCGGCGGCCTCCCTTTTCGGCGAGAAGGAAGAAGCCGGGATCACCGTCCGGCGGCAGGTCGCCGCCTGGCCGAATCGGGTGTCCGGGGTCGGTTCCGGTGACTTCGCCCTGTTCCCGGAGCAGGGAGCGTCCCGGGCGGTGTTCTTGCCGATCGACGACCTGCGCCGGATCGTCGATGCGGCCGGCGAGGGACGGGACGGCGGAACCACGGCGCGAGCGAACGCTCTGCTGATCCGCGCAGCGGGCGAAGGGAGCGTCGATTCCGACGAGCTGACCGCCACGCTGGAGACCGCCCTCACCGGCGCCGCCACTCTCGACGACCGGGGGCTCAGCCTGACGCGGGGCGCGGCGGGAGACCTCGTTCTCGAGAGCCGCAGCCTGGTGCTGGCGGACGGCGTGGTCGAAGGGGCGCTTGCCCTGGCGGACCGGGAAGGAGTGGGCGCCGCACCCGTCCTGACCTACCTGGCCACCTCCATCCGGACGGCCGATCGGGAGACCCCCTATTCGCTCGTCAGTGGACTCCCCGCGGCGCTGCTCCCGGAAAGCGGGCAGGAAGCCAGGGAGGACGTGCTGCATCCCGGACCCTGGCTGGCCGAGGATCTGGGGCTCGAACCGGGTGATGCGCTCGAACTCTCGTTCCTCGTCTGGGAGGAGCGGGGCCGCTTCCACTCCGAGACGGCATCGTTCGTGGCCGGGACGCCGGTCGCCGGAGAGGGCCTTTTCACCGATCAGATCCTGGCTCCCGAATTCCCGGGAGTGAGCGATTCAGCCCGGATGGGTGACTGGGATCCCCCGTTCCCCGTGGATCTGACCCGCATCCGGGAGCGCGACGAGCTCTATTGGGAGGAGTACCGGGCTCTGCCCAAGGCGTTCGTGTCCCTTTCGGTGGCGCGCCGCCTCTGGACGATGCGCCAGGGCAGCGCTACCTCGGTCCGCTTCTTCCCCGGGGAGGCCGCGCCGGGCGACGCGGAGCTTGCCGGCGCCCTGGCCGCGGCGCTGCCGCCGGCGGACTTCGGCCTCGCGCCTCTGGCGGTCCGCCAGCAGGGTCTCGAGGCCTCTCGGGGCGCTACGGACTTCGGGCTCTATTTCCTCTACTTCTCGTACTTCCTGCTGGTGTCCGCTTTCGTGCTGTTGGCCCTCCTGTACCGGCTGGGAGTGGAGCGCCGGCTCCGGGAGATCGGCATGCTCCTGGCCTGCGGCTGGTCCCCGCGCCGAGTCTCCCGGAGCCTGCTGCTCGAGGCCGCGGTGATCGCGTCGGCCGGGGCGCTCGCGGGAGCGCTCGGGGGCATCGCCTACGCCAGCGGGATGATCGGGCTCCTTTCCGGGGTCTGGGAGGGCGCGGTGGCCGGAACGCTCTCCGGGGACAGCGGCGGAGGCAGTGCGGGCGCCGCCCTCGCGGTGTCCGTGAGTTGGTCCTCGGTGCTGGCGGGCGCCTTTTCCGGCGTGTTGATGGCGCTGGGCGCCGCCTGGTGGACACTCCGGAAGCTCGTCCGGTGTTCTCCGCGGAGCCTCCTCGCCGGAAGACCCGCGGAAGAACTCGGGAGCCTGTTGATGCTGGCGCCGGTGCGCTCACCCGGCGGGGGAGCCCGGCGAGCGGCCTTCGTCACCGGAGCGGGCGGTCTGGCGCTGCTCGGCCTCGGGCTCGCGGACCGGATTCCCGAAGCCGGCGGGTTCTTCGGGGCGGGGGCGGCCCTCCTCGCGACGGCGTTCCTCGTGGCCTGGTCACGTTTGAAGGGATTTGCCGATCCCGCGCGGCGCACCGCTGCTTCCGCCACCAATTCGGGTCTGCGAGGACTCGCCTTCCGCGCCACCACCTTCCGGCCCGGGCGCAGCCTCGCCGCGATGATCCTCGTGGCGTTCGCGGCGTTCACCCTGGTCGCCGTCGAGGCCTTTCGGAAGCGGCCGGAGCCGGGAATCCTCCCGGCGGGGACCGGTGGTTTTGTCTCCATCACCGAAACCGCCTTCGGTTCGCCCTGGGATCCGGGGGATCCCGCGGGATCCGAGGCACTGTTCCTGCTGCCGCCGGAGGATCTCGGACTCCGCATCCGGCCGCTCCGGCTGGCCGGCGATGAAGACGCGAGCTGCCTGAACCTCTACGTCCCCTCGCGGCCGCGGGTGATCGGCATTCCGAGGGACCTCGCGGAGGAGAACCGGTTTCCTTTCGGCGCCCATCTCGGCGAGAGCCCCGAGGAAATCGAGAACCCCTGGCGCCTGCTCTGGCGGGACCGCGATCCGGGAGGGGCGATTCCGGTCCTCGGCGACCAGAACTCCATGACCTACGTGCTCAAGTGGCCGGTCGGCGAGGAGCGGGTCTTTCCCATTGGGCACGCGGGCGCTCCGATCCGGCTCCGGCTCGTGGGAACGCTCTGGGACAGCGTCTTTCAGGGCGAACTGCTGATGGCGGAAGAGGACCTGCTCGAGACGCTTCCCGTTCCGGACGGCTACCGGCTCTTCCTCACCGAGCGGGAGGAGTCCCCCCGGGGAGAAGAAGCGCTTGCCGCGGCAGAAGCGGAGGCCATCGACATCGTCAGTCAGGCGTTCGTCGACTACGGTGCGGTCTCGACGTCCACCCGCGCCCGGCTCGAGGAGTTCCACCAGGTCGAGAACACCTATCTCTCCACCTTCCAGGCGCTCGGCGGCCTCGGCCTCCTGCTGGGGACCTTCGGACTCGGGGCGGTACTGCTGCGGAACGCGGACGAACGGCGGCAGGAGTGGGCTCTGCTCCGCGCCGCCGGTTACCAGCGGCGGGACTTCGCGAAACTCGGTTTCTGGGAGAACGCGCTCCTGCTCACCGCCGGCCTCGCCGCCGGCAGCATCGCCGCGGCCATCGCCATCCTGCCGGTGCTCGGGGAGCGGGACGCCGGCGGCAGCATCACCCTCCTGACGCTGCTCCTCGCCGGCGTTCTCGCGTTCGGCCTGGGAGCGGGAGCGCTCGCCGCCCGCGCGGCGGCGGGCCGCCCGATCCTGGAGTCCCTGCGGGCGGGGTGAGAAGCCGCCGCCCGGCGGCAGCAGCGATCTCGTCAGGTGCGGGCGTCGAGCCGGTCCAATTCGCCGGACCATCCAAGGATCTGGTGGTCAGCGGTGACGAGAGTGTGGCCTTGATGGAGCGCACTGGCGACGATGACGCGATCCGCGGGGTCACCGTGCATCCCGGTGAGGAGGCCCGCCCGCAGCGCGATGCCCCCATCGGCGGGAAGCTCAACGAGTCCGGATTCCAGCAGACGAACGCGCCACGCATTCAGATCGAAACGGAAGTCGAGGCGACCTTTCTGGACGCGCACCGCCACTGCCCAGAAGGAAACGCTCGATAGGCCCACTTCTCCCGCCGGCCCGCGCGCGTCAAGGGTCCGCCGGGTCCGCGATCCGAGCCTCCCGTCGTCGGTCAACAGCCACAGGAGGACATGCGTGTCGAGAAGGATCAAAGCAGTTCGTCGTCGTTGCCGGGAGGCTTCTCGAACCATTCGGCGGGCATGGGGGAGACAATGTCCCCCAGAACGCGAATCCGGTCTCGATCCTGGCCGAACGGGGCCCGCCGTCCGCGCTCGTACGGGGCGAGGCGCGAAATCGGACGACCGTTCTTGGTGATCACGATCTCCCGGCCGCTCTCGGCGACCTCGTCCATGAGCTTGAGGCACTTCGCCTTGAATTCCGAGGCTTTCATGGTTCGGGTGGTGGGTGGCTGCTGACCTCGCTGATCCATCTCAGGGCTTCCGATGTATTCGCGACTACTGTTCTACATGGTCATGACCATGGTCACATGGACTGACGGAAGTGCGGATCATTCCGCGCGGACGCCGCCGTCGTCGGCTTGGCGGCTCAGTGATCCGCCGGTCGGGTTCCGGCATGGCCCGCACCTTCCTGCAACGCGAAGAGTTGCGTCCTCGATGCCGCATGGCGGAAGGTCCTCGCGTGGACGTAGTCCGGATCCGCGTACCAGGCCTCGGCGGAGGCCTTGTCGGGGAACTCCAGGATGACCATCCGTCCGTCGAATTCCTCACCCTCGAGGGCGGTGACGGCCTCTCCTCGGGTGAGGAAGCGGCCTCCGTGCTTCTCCAGGGTCGCGGGCGTCCGGTCCGAGTAATTCCGGTAGGTCTCCGCGTCGTGAACGCTGATCATGGCAACGACGTAGGCGGGCATCGGGCTTCCTTTCGAGGGTGAGATTCCTGGCCGTCAGGGCAGGAAGATGTTCTTGGGGATGTATCCCGTTACGACCTGGGTGAGGTCCACCACCTCGCTGACGCGGAAGTCCACCGCGATACTCGCGAGGGAGAGCGCCTCGGCCGGGGAGAGGCCCTTTTCTTCGCCCAGGAACGCGACGACCTCCCAGGTCGCCTGCCGGGCGGCGCGGTCCAGATCGAGGTCGATCCCCATGACCAGGTAGTAGTCCTCGTCTTCCGCCCAGGGTGAAGACGGAGCCCGGCCCTTGTGGACGGCGAACCGGAACACCCCGCTCAGCGACTGTTCGATAGCCGTGCCGCTCACCTCGCCGTCTCCCTGGGCGCCGTGCGGGTCCCCGGCATAGAAGAGCGCGCCGGGATGAAAGACCGGGAGATACACGGTGGTCCCCGCTTTCAGGTCCTTCACGTCGAGATTGCCGCCGAAGGCTCCCGGAGGACGCGAACCCTGAACCCCGGAAACGGTTACGCCCGGCTGTCCGACGACCGGGTCCGGAGCGACCGCCAGAATCCCCATGAAGGGGGCCAGCGGAACCTGGATGTCGTCCGCGAGGAAGGCCACTTCGCGGCCGTCCACCCATCCCGTCCGGATCAGGTGCCGCGTCCCGGGGGGGATATCGAGCGCTGGGTCGTCCGCGTGGAAGCCGGGGTAGCCCTCGGAGAACACCCCGCCGCGGGCGGAGGTGTTGTTGATCCCCCACGGCGCCCGGGTCTCGACCGCGAGGATCTCGATCTCGAGCATGTCTCCCGGTTCCGCACCCTCGATGTACACCGGGCCGGTGATGACGTGGCCGCTCCGGCCCTCGCGGGGACGACCCGCGCGGGAGGCCCAGAAGTCGAGGACATCCTGGTGGATCTCGTCCTCGGACACCCCGAGCGCGGTGAGCCAGGCCACCGGCTCCTCATCCTGAACGGCGCCGCTATGGGTCAGGGTGTCCATCCGCACGGTCTCGCCGGGCCGGACCCGGAGCACCGGCTCCTTGTCGGTGGGGAACCAGCCCCAACTTACGTTGTCCGGCGACGACGGCACGAAGTAGTCGGCGGCGAGCGGCGCCGGCGGACCGCTCTCGGCGGGGACCGCATCGCTTCCGGGCGCGTCCGTCCCGGTTGGTGGTGGGGCGCAGCCGGCGGCAACCCCTATTGCCAGGATCCAGCCGAGGCCCGGCCGGATTCTCTCGTTCTTGCGCATCGAAACGGTCTCCTCAGCGGCCGAGCCCGGTGGCGGCGGGCAGGGAGGCGCCCCGATTCGCACCGGTGAAATCCGGCTGGGCGTCGGAGTCGGCCAGATCCCAAGCCATCTGGTAAACGAGCCGGACGATCCGTTCCATCTTCTCGTATTCGATCCTCTCCGGCCGGTCGTAGATCGTGTGGTAGTCGGGGTGGAGCCCCGTGTGGAAAAAGAGGGCGGGAACCCCGGTCTGCAGGAACGGCCACTGGTCGCTCCGCCGGAGCAGGTTCGACGGGTTGTTGTCGTAGCGCATCTTGAGATCGAGTTCGGACTCGCGGTTTGCGGAGCGCACCATTTCGGTCATGGTGCGGCTGTAGCTGTACCCCATGATGTTCACGGTGTTGGCGTTCGACGCGGCCGTCTGTGGTTCCAGGCCGCGGAAGCGCCTCCCGCCGCCGCGACGCACTTCTTCGTTCCGCCCGATCATGTCCATGTTGAGCACCGCGACGGTCTGCTCGAGCGGATGCAGCGGGTTCAGGGTGTAGGCCCAGGCGCCCAGCAGGCCCCGCTCCTCCGAGTTCCACGCCGCGAGGAGGATCGACCTCCGGGGACGGCGTCCCGCGTCGGCCGCGCGACTCAGCGCTTCGGCGATCTCGATCAGGGCGACCGTTCCCGAACCGTCGTCGTCAGCCCCCGGCCAGACGAGATTCCCGTCGGCGCCGTCGTGGTCGTAGTGGGCGCAGAGGATGATCCACTCGTCGGGCGCTTCCGCTCCCCGCATGAGCCCGACCACGTTGCGGTCGGGCGTGGTCGTGCGGGTGACGCTGGTGGCGAGACGCACCCGGGCGTCGAGGAACAGCGGTGCGCTCATGCCGTCATCCGCCATCGCGCCGAGACTCTCGAGGGAGTGACCACTCCCAGCCAGGAGCGTTTCGGCGACCCGCGGCGAAATGACGGCCGCCGGAATCCGGACGGATTCCACCCACTCGGCGAGGGTGATGCGCGGCGCCCGGCGGGGTGGATCCGGCCAGGCCCCGCGCGCCGCCGCGGCGAAATCGAGCTCGCCGGGGTGCTGGTGCACGTCCCGCACGAAGAGGACCCCGGCCGCTCCGGCGCGGGCCGCGGCGACCGCCTTGCGGAAGGGCCGCGAGGGTTCCGAAGTCACCACCCCGTCAAAGAGGCTCGCCGGGTCGGCCTCCCCGGGTTCGTGGTCGAGGACGAGGGCGATACGGCCGGCGAGGTCCGCGCCCTCCCAGTCGCTCCACGCGAAGGCGGACGCCTCGATGCCGAAGCCGGCGAATGCCACGGCACCTTCCGCCTCGGCAGACGGTGAGAATCGTTGCGGGTAGAAGCCCTCGCCGAGTTGGACGGCCTGGGTGACCTCGCCGAGGAGTTCCAGCCGGTTCCCGCTACCGAGCGCGCTGTGCGCGAGCCGGTAGCGTTGAAAATACGAACCACCGGGCGCCTCCAGTCCGGCGCGGGCGAAGCGGCTCGCGATGAACTCGGCGGCCAGCGCATTCTCGGGAGTCTCACTGAGCCGCCCCTGCATTCCGTCGGAAGCGAGGAAGAACAAATCGGCCCGGAGATCGGCGGCCGTAATGGATTCGATTTCCGGCGCCGCGGGGCGATCGGCCTGACCCGCCGCCGGGGAAGCGGCGAGGATCAGGACCGCAACCAGTGCGGTGTGGCGGGGATGGCTGCGCATCGTGATCCCTCCCTGGAAGGGGAGCGAGTCTATCGGCGGGCGCTTCGCCGGAAGGTGGGCCCCGCGGGTCTCGGGGTTTGGGCATGGGCCGGGCGGATAGGATTTCGCGCCATGAGCCGCAAAACCTTTCTCTCGCTTTTCTTGGTCCTTGTCGCCGTCGCCGTTCCGCTGACGGCTACCAGCCAGTCGGAGGGACCCCGGCGCGGCTTCCTCGCCGGCCAATGGGAGGAACAGCGGGCGCTCGAAGAGCGCTTCCGAGCCATCCCGGATCCGGCGCGGCTCCGTGAGTACATGGAATACATGTCCGAGGAGCCCCACATCGCCGGGTTCGGACACGGCAGCAAGCGGGTCGCCGACTACGCGCTCGAGAAGTTCCGCTCGTTCGGGCTCGACGCCGAGATCGAGGAGACCGAGGCGCTCATGCCGATCCCGACCGACCGGCACGTCGAGGTGCTCGGCCCCGAGCCGTACACCCTTCGCCTCGCGGAGCCGGGGGTTCCCGAGGACAAGGATTCATCGGACGGAGGGCGACTGCCGACGTACAACGCCTATGCCGCGGACGGAGACGTCACCGGGGAAGTGGTCTATGTCAACTACGGGATTCCCGGGGACTACGAAAAGCTCGCCGAACTCGGCATTTCCGTCGAGGGGAAGATCGTCCTCGCCCGCTACGGCCGGAGCTGGCGCGGGATCAAGGCCAAGCTCGCCCAGGACAACGGGGCGATCGGGGCGCTGATCTATTCCGATCCCGAGGAGGACGGCTACTACCAGGGACTCACCTACCCCGAGGGCCCTTACCGTCCCAAGTGGGGGGTCCAGCGGGGCTCCATCATGGATATGCCCGTTCACCCCGGCGACCCGCTGACCCCGGGCTGGGGAGCGAAGGAGGATCGCGAGAAACTGACCCGCGAGACCGCCCGGACGCTCGTGCGGATTCCCGTGCTCCCGATCTCGTGGGGCGACGCGCTTCCCATCCTGGAACAGCTCCGCGGCGCCGCCGCTCCCAACGACGACTGGAAGGGCGCGCTTTCGATCACCTATCACATCGGTCCCGGACCAGTGACGGTCCGGATGCGGACCGCCTACGACTGGCAGGTGCGGCCCATCTACAACGTGATCGCCAGAATCGAGGGCTCCACCTATCCCGACGAGTGGATCGTCCACGGGAACCACCACGACGGCTGGTGCGCGGGCGCCACCGACCCCATCAGCGGGGCAGTCCAGCTCATGGAAACGGCCCGCGGTTTCGGGGAGCTGCTGCAGGCGGGGATCCGGCCCAAGCGGACGGTCGTCTTCGCGCTCTGGGACGCCGAGGAATGGGGTTTGCTGGGCTCTACCGAATGGGCTGAGACCCACCGCGACGACCTGGGCGAGAAGGGCGTCGTCTACATCAATACCGATAGCACCGGCAAGGGCTGGCTCGGGTTTGCGGGCAGCCACACCCTCGAGCGTTTCCTGAACGAGGTCTCCCACGACATCGAGGATCCCGAGCGGGGGGTCAGCCTTTTCGAGGCAGCGCGGGCGCGGCGGCTGGAGACTGCCGCGAACCCCGATGCTCGCCGGGAGATCGAGCAGAGCGACGACCTGCGGCTGGCGGCGCTCGGGTCGGGGTCGGACTACACCGTCTTCATCGACCACCTGACGATGGCCTCGCTGAACCTCGGCTTCGGCGGCGACAGCCCGGGCGGGGTGTACCACTCGAACTACGACTCCTTCCACTGGTACCTCAAGTTCTCCGACAGCGACTTCGTCTTCGGACGGGCGCTCTCCCAGTTGATCGGGACCGCGATGTTGCGCCTGGCGAACGCGGCGATCCTGCCGTTCGGGTTCACCGCACTGGCGGATGCAATGCAGACGTACGTCGAGGAGATCCGCGAAACCCACGCGGCGATGGAGTCCCCGGAAGAGATCGATTTCGAGGCCATCGAGAGTGGGCTCGCCGCGCTCCGCGAAGCGGGGCAGGGGTACGAGGAAGCCCTCGCCGGCCTCAGCGACGCCTCGGCCGAGGCGGTGCTCGGGAACGTCCGCGTGTCCGAACTGAACCAGCTCCTCTACACCTCGGAACGCCGGTTGGGCTACGACGAGGGTCTCCCCAATCGGGAGTGGTTCCGCCACCAGGTCTATGCGCCGGGCTTCTATACCGGTTACGGCGTGAAGACGATCCCCGGCGTCCGCGAGGGGATCGAAGAAGAGGAGTGGGAGGCCGCCCGCTTCTACGTGCGCGTCGTAAGCGAGGCGCTCTCCTCGCTCACCGACCAGGTCCGGGCAGCCGAGGAAATCGTGGCCTCGCTGCGCTGAGAGCAGGGTGGGGCTGTCCCGAGCCGGAAGGGGCGGCGGTCGAACTCGGCCAGCAGTTTGTGGGCCCTCCGACTCGGGCTAGAGTTCGAGCGGTCGCGGGCCCAATCAGTAACTCTCGGAACCGATGATCGGTTTGAGCCCGTGCGAGGGCCTCCAACTCTGTTTCCGCTATTCATCGGGAGGGTGCGGAGTTAATCGACAAGGATGCAATGAACTTCTCAGCAGCAGTAACCGCGGCGGGCAAGACTGTCGCTGGGATCGCCAAGCAGGCCGCGACAATGACGCCCGCGGTGGCGAAGAATCTCGCGGGCCGCAGCGGCAACATTCCTAAGGCGGAGCTCTTTCCGAAGATCCCGCAAGGCGTCAGGATGGGGGGTGAGAACTCGATTCTTGCCTTTTTGCGACGCGTCGATGTCTCTCACAAGCTGTCGATCCGAAACGCGCCGAATCAGGCCAGCAGCTCCGACAACGTGGTTCTCGAAGCTTCCCGCGTAAACCAGGCTCGGGGAGCGCGCGACATGTCACGGGTGGAAGTGACCACGTCTCACGTTAGGAACGCTCTCGATGGATTCGCAGCCGGACTTCGCCGCGTGCCCACGGCAGCCATGCGAGCCGGTCTGACGGCGGCTGCTATGGAGCTTCCCGTCTCGGGTACCGCGAACCTGATCCACTACCGGCGCGGAATCGTCTCCGGGAAGCAGGCGTTCCGCAACACCGCCAGGGATGTCGTCGCCACTTCCCTTTCCGGTGCGGTGTTCGGAGGGGGGGTGGTTGCTGTCGCCGCGCTTGGTTTGCCGGTCGCGAGCCCGGTGGCTGTCGGTCTCTCCGTCGTCGGTACTTCCGCGTACGGGCTCTCCTCGGTTCGCAGGATTCGTGCGGCGGTTACGCAGGCGGACTCCGCTTTCGTCCACGGGAGCTAAGAGAACGCGCGCGGGGTGCGGGCACGCCCTGGCACGCCCAGCTCGACGTCAGGTACGGACTGGAGGACGACAGGTCTGGCTCCCGGTGGATTGGCGTAGGGCACGCTTGATCCCGGTGCCGTGGAGAGGTTGATCGGGGCGCGACGAATCTCCACCGTTTAGCTCACTCGTTGCCGAAGTTCCTGGCGTTTGCCGCCGTCTATCTGATCTGGGGCTCGACCTATCTCGCGATCGGGGTCGGGGTGCGGGACATCCCGCCCTTCCTGATGGCCGGGGTGCGGTTCCTGACCGCCGGGTCGATCCTCTTCTGGTTCGCGCGGCGCGGCGAGGCGCCGCTGACCCGGCGGGAATGGGCGGAAGCGGGTCTGGCGGGCCTGTTGTTCTTCACCGCCGCGCACGGGCTCGGACACTGGGCGCAGGTTCGGATCCCGTCGGGCGCCGCGGCGGTCCTGGTCGCCACGGTGGTGTTCTGGATCACGGGTCTCGACGCTGCCTTCGTGACCCGGAAGCGGCCCTCCCCGGTGGCCGTGCTGTGCGCAGTAACCGGGTTTTCGGGGGTCTTTGTGCTCGTCGCGCCCTGGCGCGCGGAAGCCGTTCTCGATCCCGCGGGGGTCGTCGCCATGCTGATCGCGCCCGTCGCGTGGGCCACCGCGAGCCTGTGGTCGCGCCGGCCCTCGATGCCGCGCTGCCTGCCGCTCTCGGCGGGCGCCCAGATGATGGTCGGCGGCGGCATGCTCGTCGTCCTGGGGACGGCGGCGGGGCAGTGGAGCCGGGTCTCGCCGGCCGAAGTCGGCCTTCCGGCGCTGGCCGCGCTTCTGTATCTGGTGGTCTTCGGGTCCATCGTGGCGTTCGTGGCTTACACCTGGCTGCTCTCGCACGTCGAGCCGGCGCTCGCCGCCACCTACGCCTTCGTCAATCCGTTGATCGCGGTGATGCTCGGTGGGCTGGTTCTGGGTGAGGACCTCTCGCCCCGCGTCTGGCTGGCGCTCGCCCTGATCGTCGTGCCCGTGGCGGTCCTGCAAGGGAACGAGGTGCGGCTGCGGGCAGCCGGCCCGGAGAGCCCGGCCGAACCACCATCGCGGGGGGTGCTGCACGCCGCCGACGCCGCTCGGCGCCCGCGGCGCCCGGGCTTCCGTTAGCCCGGACTTCTCATACTCCGCGTCACCCTGGCGTTCGCAACGTGGACGCTCTTGAACGTGATTGGCGTGATCCGTTCCGCGGCCCTCTC
>Ga0209021_1000993_pt1 | contig 30999 bp, 20 predicted proteins | sample PinacodermFT_FD_187299 | JGI IMG/M metagenome (GOLD analysis project Ga0209021, IMG submission 187299) | Host-associated microbial community of the marine sponge Aplysina aerophoba from Gulf of Piran - sponge pinacoderm, lysed by freeze-thaw... | ecosystem: Host-associated > Porifera > Sponge >... | reverse complement strand
TGGGCATGCACATCGACCGTCAATCGTGTCGACGATCTACAGCGACGATGGCGGCGCAACGTGGGAGCGCGGCGATGTGGTAGTGCGGCACCCCGATCTCAAGAACCCGTCTGAAACGTTGGCTGTTGAACTCGCTGACGGCAGCGTCATGCTCAACATCCGCCACGAGTCACCGAATCACCGTCGGGCGGTGACCGTAAGCCCGGACGGCGCGACGGGCTGGTCTGCGCTGCGGTTTGACGAGGCGCTCTTCGAGCCGGTCTGCATGGCGAGCCTGTTGCGGGTCGGCGACACGCTGGTGTTTGCGAATCCAGACAGCAAAGAGCCGCGCGATCCTCAGAATCCCGACGGCAATTGGAAACGTCACAACATGACCGTGCGATTGAGCGAGGACGATGGCACCACATGGCCATACGAGCAAGTCATAGAGCCGGGCGTCAGCGGCTACAGCGACTTAGCTGCCAGTCCCGATGGGACGATCTACTTGGTGTACGAAGACGGCACGCCCACGGATCGCGGAACGCATGTCAAGTACTTGACCGTGGCGAGTTTCGACGCGGAGTGGATCCGTCGCCAGTGACTCGCCGGCCTGCTGGCGTGGCCAAGTGGCATGAGTTAGCCGCCCGAGCGGCGCGATTCGGCCAGCGCACACCCAGCGTTGGATGCCGTTTCCGCAGGGCGTGGCCGCAATCCCGGCCTGACGCCGCCTTCAGCGGCAACAAGTAGCGAGTCCCGGGGCCGGGAGTCTCCGTCTTGGTCTCGCCGCGGGCGATGTTCCTGACATTGGTCGGCTTGCGGAGGGCAGCACTCCGGGCCCATGGCATCGGCGACGGGAACGGCGGGAGACTGCGTCTTGCAGCGTGGCAAACCTCGGCAAAACGATCGGAGGGCTGGACGCTGGAGGCGGTGCCGGGATCATTCAGCGCGGCCGCCGGGCATTGCGGGCAGGTGCCTAGACTTGAATCTGGCATCCTCTTCCGAGTCCCTCGTTCAGCATGCGAGCTGCGGGAACGGCTCCACGATTCCAAAGGCGGTAGCGCAGGAGGGACTGATGGGAAGGCGTCGCAATGACTTGATTTACATTGCAAATTGAATATTTTGTGTTAAATTTACATAGATGATTCACCGGAGCCTGCAATCAGAGCTGTTGTCGATGTTGCGGTACAACCCAGCCATCGTCCTAATGGGCCCTCGTCAGGTTGGCAAGACAACGTTGGCCTTGGAAATCGCGCGCGAGCGAAACAGCGTCTACTTGGATCTCGAACGGCCGAGTGACTTAGCGAAGATTGCCGACATCGAGTGGTTCTGCGAGCTGAACAAGACCAATCTGTTGATTCTTGACGAAGTGCAGCTTGCCCCGAACCTGTTTGCTCCGCTTCGCGGAATCATCGACGCTCGCACACGCGCCGGAGATCGGTCGGCGCAGTTCCTTTTCCTTGGGTCCGCGAGCATCGAACTGCTGCGCCAATCGAGTGAGACGCTCGCTGGTCGTGTCGCGTATTGCGAACTTCGGCCGTTCGACATCGGAGAAGTCGGGCATGGAGCCCTGCATGAAGTGTGGCATCGCGGGGGCTTCCCGGAAAGCTTCATCGCGGACAGCGACGCAAGGAGCCTTGACTGGAGGCTCGACCTCATCCGGACCTATCTGGAGCGCTACATGCCGCAGCTCGGTCCTCGCATCCCCGCTGAGACATTGCGGCGCTTCTGGACGATGCTCGCCCATAACCAAGGGCAGGTCTTCAACGCTTCGGCGTTCGGACGGGGGCTGGGCATGAGGAGCGTGACGATCAGCCGCTATCTCGACTTCATGGTTGATCTCTTGCTCGTCCGCCGGCTTCAGCCCTGGACTAGCAATCTGGGCAAGCGTCTCATTCGCGCTCCCAAGACCTACCTCCGCGACAGCGGAATTTGCCACGCATTGCTAGGGATCGGCTCGCTCAACGAGTTGCTGGGGCATCCCGTTGTCGGAGGCAGCTGGGAAGGGTTCGTCATTGAGAACATCATTGGCGCACTGCCAAGGCACGCTCGCTTCGGCTACTACCGCACATCCGGCGGGGCGGAGGTTGATCTCGTGGTTGAGTTCGCAGCGGGTACGCTCGTAGCGATCGAAATCAAACGCGGTCGAGTTCCCTCGGTTTCGCGGGGCTTCTTCAGCGCTTGCGAGGACCTCAAGCCAACGCTGCGGCTGGTCGTGCATGCTGGTGGCGAGAGTTTTTCGCTGTCGAGGGAAGTCGAGGCCGTTTCCTTGGAAGGGGCCCTCGCGCGAATCGAGGACTTCCTACCGACCGCTGGAAGCGCGACTACGTGAGACGGCCTGCTGCATCCGATCCTAGGGCAACAGGCTGTGCAGCGCGTCCAAGGCGGCGAAGACCTGCTGGCCTAAAGTCGATTGGACTCGGTTCAGAATGCTCTTCCTGCCCTAGAACGAACGAGGCTCCAGACCGACCGGAGCAGATCCTAGGCATCAGAACTTGATCAACTGTCAACGTTGCGCCAAGACCGAGGAATCTAGGCAAACTGCTGTTACGCTGCGCATGAGTGACTATCATGCAATCCTTGGTTGGGCCCAGGATGGTAGTCGGTCAATTGGCAATGAAGCAGCTCAGAACCTCTTCGCAGCGATTCCAGCCCACAACGGTAATAGAGCGACGCCTTCCGCTCATGAAGGCCGCCCCGGCGACTGGCGAGGTACTGAGGGTCATCCTTGCCACGGCGCTGACGGTTGCAGGCTGGGAAGTCATCCTTGCGAGGCGGGGGGCCATGATTCGGAAACAGGCGGTACAACACTCGCCGGACGCGGTCTCGCTTTGAGGGGAGATGCTGAGATTTCAGGCCATGCGCGATTTCGGCTCAGTCCGACGAGGACCCTTTTGTCGAGGATCGATACAGCCCCGGGTTGCGGCCGTCTCACGCAGGCCGACTCGTCGATTCAGCGATCTTAGTCAGCTCCTTCACAATTCCCGCATTGCCGGAATCGTCGATCACATTGCGATACTCTCGCGGGTCATTCTCAAGATCGAATAATTCGCTGCGCTCCCAGCTGAGGTAGTTTAGCTTCCAGCGGTCAGTTCGGACCATGATGATCGGCGGCTTGCCCACGAAGCGGTTGTCAGCCGTAAACACCCTGCGGCAGAAATAGTACTCCGAATAGGCGAACTCGCGCGCTGCGTGCCGCGCGCCGCGGACCGAAGCCGCGAACGAGCGGCCGTCAAGTCCTCCGGGGGCATCCAAGCCGCACAGCTCCGCCAAGGTCGGCAGCAGGTCGACCTGCTCGACGATGTGCTCCCTAGCCGTTCCGGCACCGGCATGATCAGGGGTGCGTATGATCAGCGGCACGCGCACCGACTGCTCGTACATGTTGTGCTTGGTCCACATGCGGTGAGCGCCGGCCATCTCGCCATGGTCCGAGGTGTAGACCACCACGGTGTTCTTGTCTAGGCCGAGTTCGCGCAGCGTGTCAAAGACCCGCCCCACATTGGCATCCATCTGCGAGACATTGCCGTAGTAGCCGCGAATGGCGTCGTGCAACTCCTCATCGGTCTGCTGGTACCAACCGCGCTCCTTGGTCCGCACCAAGTGTCCGTGGAAGCCCGTCTCCAGCGCATTGGGAGCCCGCTCTGGCAGGTCAATGCTGGCGCCTTCGTAGAGATCCCAGTACTTGCGCTGGGGCACCAGCGGCGTGTGCGGCATGAAGAACGAAGCCCACAGGCAGAAGGGCCGGTCCTTGTGCTCGCGCAGGAACCGCACGGCCTCCTCGGCATAGAACGTATCCCGGAACAACCGTTCGGGCATTGCAGACGGCCGCCCACTCGTGCCTCCCCCCTCACCTTGGTCGGCGCGAAAAGCCTGGGCTTCCCGCTTGGTCAGCCGCGCCAGATGCGTAGCGGAGTTGACCCGATGCGCGAACCCATGCCGGCGGCTCTCGTCGACGAAGTGCATCTTGCCAATCGCCGCTGTGGAGTAACCGTGGTCGCCGAAGAGGTGTGCCACGGTGCGGGCGTCTGACGAGAGCGCATCCTGCAAGATCTTGGCGCCATGCCGGCTGGGGTAGTTTCCCGTGATGATGGAGCCGCGAGACGGCACGCACACCGGAGACTGGCAATAGGCGCTCTCGAAGCGGACGCCCTCCGTCGCAATCTCATCGATGTGCGGTGTCTGGGCCTGCGCGTGCCCATAGCAACCCGAGGCGGCTGCCTGATGCTGGTCCGAGCACAAGAACAGCAGATTCGCGCGGCGCGTCTGGGGAAATGCGAAGAACGGTCCGGCTGACGCCGCAGCCAGGGTACGAATGGCGATTCGCCTGTCCACGGCTGCCACTATAGCAGCGCTTGCGCTAGCCGGATCGCTTGAAGCAATACACCTCGCCGCTGCGCGAGCCGATCACCAAGCGGCCGTCGGCAATCGCCGGAGAGGCGACGATCCGTCCTCCGATCGCGAACTTCCACCGCAAGGATCCGTCCTGATGCCCGAGCGCGTACAAGTGGCCGTCCATCGAACCCACCCAGATGACATCGCCGGCGAGCACCGGGGAGGAGTCCACCCGCGAGCGCGTTTCGAAGTCCCAGCGCAACTCGCCCGTTGCCTCGTCAATCGCATGGACTCGCTTGTCCCGGCCGCCGATCACTACCAAGCCGCCGCTGACGACAGGCGAGGCGAAGAACTCGTAATCGGTGTCGGGATGGTCGTAACGCCACGCGATCCGCTTTCCATGCCAGTCGATCTTCAGCACCTGGTATCCGAACGTGCCCACATAGGCCGATCCGCCCACGACCGCAGGAGAGGCCGCGACGTAGTCTTGCATGTCGACCCAGGCGTCCTCTTCGCCGGTCTGGATGTCAATGATGCGGAACTTGCCGTCGCAACCGGTGATGAATGTCTTGCCGTCCACCACGGCCGGGCTCGAATTGACCCGGTCTTCCGTCTGGTATTTCCAAAGCAGTTCGCCTGTCTCCGGCTCGAATGCATACAGGTGTGTGTCGTAGGACGCCACCAGCACAGCTTCGTCGCTACAGTGGGGCGAGGACAGGATCTCGGCGAACGTTTGGTAGACCCACGCTGATTCCCCGCTCTCCACGCTGACGGCGTGGAAGTACCCTTCTTCGTCGCCGAAGAAGACCATGCCCCCGGCCACGCAGCCGGAAGCGGGCACGCCCAGATTCGCTTGGTAGACCCAGTTGGCTTCGCCACTCTCCAAGTCCACCGAGTGGAAGCGCCCGTCCATCTCGCCGAAATAGACCGTGCCGTCGACTATGATCGCGGTGGAGTCGACTCCGCCGGGAGCCTCGTAGACCCATTCGACCTCGAGCGGCGGGTCGAAAGCAGACTCCGCAATTGCATTGCGCGCGCTATTGCCGAGAAACAGCGGCCAGTCGGACGCCAGTGACAACGGCGCGGCAAGCGCAGCAGCCGCAAGCCCCGCCGTCCAAGCCCCGCCGCGGGCTGCCAGAAATCGCTTCAGCACTCCTTTAGCTTAGGCAATGCCGACATGGCCGCCCTGCGCTCGGTGGCGTAGGGCTCAGAACGTCGCGATGGGATTGAACGGACTGCCCGTGCCGCCGCCCACCGCCATGGGCGCAGCAGTCACGAGGAATTCCCAGCGGTTCTGCCGGGCTGCCTCGGCGGCGACGGCCTCGAGGTCGAGGTTGTCGAAGATTGGCATGCCCATCGCGATGATGACCAGTTGATGGATCGGCTGGTTGACGCCATCCACCAGCGAAGGCGACACGTCGCTAGCGGCATCGCTGCCGAGAATTGCGGCGTCTCTCTCCTTGAGCCACTGCGCGCTCGAGGCGTGCAACCCGGCCGATTTCGCAGAGACATCCCAAGGTCCTTCCGCGTCACGTTTCGCCCAGCGGCCGGTCCGAATCAGCACGATGTCCCCGCTCTGGACATTCGCTCCCGATTCCTGCTCCCACGCATCCAAGTCGGCCGGGTAGATCGGCGTGCCGGGCTCGAGCCAGTCCACGCCCTTCAGGCGCGGAATGTCCATCAGCACGGCCCGGGCAAAGATGCCCTGCTTGAAGTTCGTCACGGCCAGCTTCGGGGCGCCCTCAGCCACGACCTCCGCTTGCGGGAAGCCGTTGTACATCTCGCCGTTGAAGGCCATGTGGCAGAGCGAATCCATGTGCGTGTGGGCGTAGCCGTGATAACTGACTTGGTAGTCATCCGAAACGAACTGGCCCGGGTTGTTCAGGCCGACGTTCAGCATCTTGTGCAAGAAGGGCCGTGGGTTGTCGACCGCTTTGTCCTTCTCGACATCGCGCGCCAGAGACACCGAGACGCCCTGAGTCACCAGCTTGGCGGCGGCCAAGCGCGTCTCGGGAGTGATCAAATTGACGGCGCCGAGCTGGTCATCGTCACCCCAGCGGCCCCAGTTGGAGAGCGATTCCATCCAGCCGTCCACGTCGGCCTTGGTCACGGTCGGCTGGCCGTAGGCGCAGGCCAGCGAGAGCAGGATGGTGGCAATCAGAATCTTCTTCATCACGCCAACAGCTTACCAGCAGGTACCTGATCCCAGCCGCGCGGGAATGTCAACTGCGATTCGCCGATCGCAGTCACCACTGTTCGCGCCCGACGATGCCGGTTCCCTCCTCGATTCGTACTAGAGCGTTGGCCCTCACGGCTGGGTACGCCTCGCTCTTGCCGGTCGGCCATTGAACCTCGAGGTCAGCGCTGGCGGCGTCTCCCAGTCCGAAATGCAGCCGGCTGTCGTTGGCCGAGTGAAAGCTCGACTGGCTCAGCACTGCCTGGGCCTGGCGCCGGTCGCCATAGCTGGCGATCACCGTCGCGCCAATGGCGCTGTGATTGGAATCGACCCCGACTAGCTTGACCTTGAGCCAATTGGCCTGGCCGCCCAGGTCGTTGCGCAGCAAGCTGGGCGGCTGGTTGAGGTTGACAATCAGGATGTCCACATCGCCGTCATTGTCAAAATCGCCGAAGGCGCAGCCTCGGCTAGAGTGCGGCGCGGCGAGAGCACTGCCCGCCCCTTCGAGCAACTGCTCGAATCGACCGCCGCCGAGATTGCGGAACAGCACCCTCGGAGTCGCCGCCGGATACCGCTCGAACTGCAGAGCGACTTGGGGGTAGACGCTGCCTGTCACGAAGAAGATGTCCGGCAGACCGCTGTTGTCCAGGTCCGCCAAGCCAGCTCCCCAGCCCACATAGCGGGTCTCGACGCCGACCCCCGAGCGCAGGGTCATGTCGTCGAAGTATCCCTCCCCGTCGTTGCGGTACAGCACGTGCGTGTCGTCCGAGAAGTGCGTCTTGAACAAATCCAAGCTGCCGCTGCAGTCATAATCGCCAACCGCGACGCCCATGCCGGCCTGCTCGGCGCCGTCCTCGCTTACAGCGCAGCCGCGCTCGAGAGCCTCCTCGCTAAACGTGCCGTCGCCGTTGTTGCGGTACAGCAGGCTGGGGCTGGAATCGCAGGCGACGAAAATGTCCTGCCAGCCATCGTTGTCGAAATCGGCAGCCACGGCGCTCAGCGCATAGCTCTCCGAAGCGGACGCGATGCCAGAAGCGACGCTGACGTCCGTAAACGTGCCATCGCCGTTGTTGCGGTACAGCAGGTTGTGCCCGCGCCGCAAGCCGCGCGGGCCGCAGACCACGGGCACTCCCTTCCAGACGCAGACCGACGACTCGCCGGGCAAGGGCACCGTCTCGAAGTCGAACTCCAAGTAGTTGGCTACAAACAGGTCCAAGTGCCCGTTGCGGTTGTAGTCGACAAACGTGCAGCCCGAGCCCCAGCGGACCTCCGGGCGGGCCAGTCCGGCTGCCTCGGTCACGTCGCTAAACGTGCCGTCGCCGTTGTTGCGGTACAGCACGTTGTGCCCCCAGTACGTGATGAACAGGTCGTCGGACCCGCTGTTGTTGTAGTCGCCCACGCACACGCCACAGGCCCACCCATGCCTGACCAATCCGGCCTCCTCGGTGACATCGGTGAAGGTGCCATCACGATTGTTGCGGTACAGCCGGTTGGTTGCCCCCGCCGGGACTGCGTCCACAGTCCGCCCGTTCAGGACGAGAATGTCGAGCCAGCCATCGTTGTCATAGTCAATGAACGCGGCGCCGCAGCCGATCGTCTCGAGGATGTAGCGAGGGTTGTCGGCCGAGCCATAGATCGTCGGCTGCGTCAGGCCCGCGGCCTCGGCCACATCTGTGAACCGCGCGTGAAACGGCAGGCCGGAAGCCTTGGCGCGGGGTTGCGCTCGCACCCCTCTGGATGCCACCCCCTGCGCTCGCAGAGGGCGGGTCGCAAAGGGCGCCAGCGCCAGCAATTGTCGCCGAGACAAGCGTCCCGTCATGCCCACAATGTAGCAATGGCGGGCCAAACGAACTCGAGTGCTGCTGCCGTGCCCCAGCTTGCTGGACAGGGTCGCAGAGACGCCACCTGCAGCAGACGGGAGTACAGTGTTGACACGATGCGGCTGCGGCGGGGCGGTGGGACAGACCTGAGCCGCCCGGCGGTTCTGCCATCGGCCGCCTGTAGGACGCCTCACCCGTGACCGCCTGTCTGCGTCGTTTCGTGCCGATCCTTTGCGCAGCCGCGCTTTGTGGCAGTTCCGCGGCGCAAACGGCGGATGAAGCGCTCGCAAACGGTGTTCGGCTCCAGCAGCAGGGCGATCTGGAGGGAGCCATCGCAGCGTTTCGCCAAGCTCTGGAACTAGCTCCCGGCCGCATTGACGCGCTGTCCAACCTGTCCGTGGCCTACCTGCAGAGCGGCCAGCCGGCGCAAGCACTATCGGGCTTGCGACGGGCGAGAGAGGCGGTTCCAGAGCACGCGGGCATCGCCTACTTCCTTGGCTTGGCCTATTTTCAGGTCGAGCGCCACGCCCAAGCGCGGGAGTTGCTGGCCTGGGTGTTGAACCGGCAGCCAGCCAATTACCAAGCCTTGCACCTGTACGGCCTGTGCCTGCTCAAGCTGGGCGATCTCGAGGACGGGATCCGAGCGCTGGAACGGGTAGTGGCTTCCGAGCCGAACAACCGGCAGGCAGCCTACACGCTCGGCTCGGCCTATATCAAGGCCGGCCGAGCCGAACTCACCCAAACGCTCGTCGACGGGCGCCTGAGCGACGACGAGACGCCCGAAGCCCTCCTGATCAAAGGGTCGCTACAGCTCGCCAAGAAGCAATTCCAAGAGGCGCTGGCGCTCTTGCAGCAGGCTCGCTCGGGCAACGCCCGCCTTCCGACCCTGCATTCGCAGATGGGAGTCGCGCTGCTGTATGCCGGACGCAGGGAGCGGGCGGCGGCGGAGTTCCGCGCCGAACTCGCCATCAATCCGGACGACTTCAACGCAAACGCCTTCCTCGGGTGGCTGCTCCAGCAGGACGGCGAGTCCGCACGGGCGCTGGAATTGCTGGAGCGTGCCTACGCCCTAAACGAGTCCGATGCGGGCGTGCAGTACTTGTTGGCACAGGTGCACAGCGCCCAAGGGAGCTGGAGCGATGCCGAGGCGCTGTTGCGCCGCGTCGTGGAAGCGCAGCCGGACTTCACGCCGGCGCACGTGATGCTGGCGAGGGCCTATGCCAGGCTAAAGCGCAATGACCAGTTCCGCCGCCAGCAGGAGATCATCAAGCAATTGAACGCGCGCCAGCAGGAACGCGACCTGCAAGGCGTCGACCAGCTCTACGATGGCACCGTGCTGTCGATGCCCCAACGGGGCACGCCAGCCTCTGCCGACCAGCCGGGGCCGAGGCCATGAGTCTGGATTCCCCAAGTACTCGCTTGGCGGCGGGCGCGGCACTGCTGGCCTGGGCGGCCCTGGCAGGCGTGCCCGCGTCTGCGCAAACCGATCGCGGGGCCAGCGGCGCAACCATCCGGTTCGAGTCCGTGCCGCCCGCAAGCAGTGGAATCCACTGGGCGCATGTCAATGGCATGTCAGACGAGCGCCACCTGCCGGAGACCGTGGGCGCGGGAAGCGCGTTCTTCGACTTCGACGACGACGGCTGGATGGACATCTACCTTGTCAACAGCGGACGGTCGGACTTCTTCGAACCCGACCGCGAACTTTCCAACGCGCTGTACCGCAACAACGGCGACGGCACCTTTACCGACGTGACGGCCGCCGCCGGCGTGCAAGGCGGGCAGTTCGGCATGGGCGCGGCGGCGGCTGATTTCGACGCCGATGGCGATACCGACCTGTACGTGACGGCCTACGGCCGCAACCAGCTATTTCAAAACCAGCGGGACGGAACCTTCCTAGAGGTCGCCGAAAAGGCAGGTGTCGACGCCACCGGCTGGTTCACCGATGCGGTCTGGTTCGACTATGACAACGACTCGCACCTCGACTTGTTCGTCTCGGGATTCATTTCCTACAGCTTGGAGGAGGCCAAGTACTGCGGCGACAACGAGGCCGGGCGGCGCCACTACTGCATACCGCGCTCGTTTCGGCCAACCAAATGCCTTCTGTACCGCAACAACGGCGACGGCACCTTTACCGACGTGAGCGAGGACGCGGGCATCGCGAGCGTGGGCAGCAAGGCCTTCGGCGCCGTGGCGACCGACATCAACCGGGACGGTGCGCTGGACCTATTCGTCGCCAACGACACGATTCAGAACTTCCTATTCGTGAACCAAGGCGACGGGACGTTCTATGAAGAGGGCCTGCTGCTCGGGGTGGCCTATAGCGACGCGGGCACGGCGCGATCCGGCATGGGCGTGGACGCGACAGATTACGACGGGGACGGCTGGCAGGACCTGTTCGTGGCGAACATCGACCAAGAGATGTTCAGCCTGTACAAGAACCTCGACGGCGCCGATTTCGTCGACGCCTCGCTGGAGGTGCGCCGGGAGACCCGGCTCTACAGCGGCTGGGGCTTGCGCTTTTTTGACTTCGACAATGACGGCGATGCGGACTTGATCCTCGCCAACGGGCATCCGGACGACATGATCGGGCTGTTCAAGCCAGAGGTCAGCTACAAGCAGGAACTGCTGCTGTTCGAAAACCGGGGCGCGGACTTTGCGAACGTCAGCGACACCGCCGGGAGCGTGTTCGAGGGGGAGTACCCCGCTCGCGGCCTGGCAGTGGGGGACTACGACAACGATGGCGATGGCGACGTGCTGGTGTCCAACAACGGCGGGGCCCCGCTGCTGCTGCGCAACGACACCGAACGCCGCAACCAGTGGGTCGGCTTGCGCCTGATGGCGACGGAAAGCAACCCGGAGGGCGTCGGGGCCGTGATTGCGTGGAAGGCGGGCGGACTCGAACGGAGCCGCTTGCGCACCAGCGGCGGCAGCTACCTGTCCTCGCACGACCGGCGCGAAATCCTCGGGCTGGGTCCCGCTTCGGACGCTGAATGGATCGAGATCCGCTGGCCCAGCGGCACCGTCGACCGCCTTGAGGACGTCACGCCGGGCAAATACCATGCCGTCCGCGAGGGAGCGGGCATCGTGCCCTAGCCGGCCGCGCCGCTCCAAGCCGGGTCAGTTCCGCTGGTGTACTCTGGGATTCGGCAATGTTCCGCAACAGCGAACGCAAGCGCTTGGAGCAAGAGCGCCGCAACGATGGCAGGCTACCCCCCGGCCAGGCGCTGACCCTCAAATGGCCCGTCTTGCATGTGGGTGCCGTCCCGCCGTTTGATCCCGACACGTGGCGGTTCGCCGTCTTCGGCCTGGTCGACCAACCGTTCGAGCTAAGCTGGCAGCAATTCCAAGCCCTGCCGCGCAAGCGCGTGCAAGCGGACTTCCACTGCGTGACCACTTGGAGCAAGTTCGACAACGTCTGGGAGGGCGTCTCGTTGAACACGATTGCCGAGCGTGCCAAGCCCAAACCGGAGGCGCGTTTCGTGATCCAGCACTGCGAGGGCGGCTACACGACGAATACTCCGCTCACAGACCTGCTGGGCGAGAACGTGCTGCTGGCCGACACCCACAGCCCGGAGCCGTTGACCCCGGAGCATGGCGCGCCGCTGCGGATGATTGTTCCGCACCTGTACGCTTGGAAGAGTTCGAAATGGATTCGCGGCTTGGAGTTCACGGCGGAAGACCAAGCCGGATATTGGGAAGAGCGGGGTTACCACATGTATGGCGATCCCGTCCGCGAGCAGCGCTTTGGCTAACGGCCCGCGATGCTGACCAAGCTTCTCGAGCGAATCCGCGGCGGCCGCCGACAACCCCGGCCGGAACTGCTGGGGCGGCCGCCGATCCGGCGCGAGAAGGCATACGCCGCGGATAGCGGATACGTCTACCAGTACACCTACGAAGGCTACCGCCCGGCCACGCGTTCCGACTGCGCCGGCGTCGAGTTCGTCTTCCAATGCACGTCAGACAGGGCCGCCCGCTTCCGGCTCACCGTCTTCGCTCCAGACCAGAGCTTCGCGGCTTGGGAGCAACTCGCCGGCCGCGACCTGAACGAGGTCGAGCGCTACGCGATCGTAAAGATGCAGCTCTTCGCCATCTTCGATGAGTCCGAGCATGTCCAGCGCGACGACGAGTGGAGGCTGACCGCCGAGCAGGTCGAGCGCCACGTCGCAGATCTGGATCTCTGACGGCGGGACGAACGTACAATGGGCGCATGAAGACGCGCGCCTGCTGGCTAGTCGCGGCTCTGGCCGCAACTCTGTCTTGCACTGGGCCGCAGCCCCAAGATGAGCAGTTCGTGGCCCTAGCGCAGGACTACATTGCGGAGTTTCTCGATCGCTACCCCGAGTACGCCACGTCCTTGGGCGACCATCGCTACGATGGCAGGCTCAACGACTACACAGCCGCCGGCGTGGCTGCGGGTGTGGAGTGGAACAAGCGCTACTTGGCGGAACTGGCAGCGATTGATCCTGCGCGCCTAGGCTCCGCCAACGCCATCGACTATGAAATCTTGCGCAATTACGTCGAATTCAGCATCTGGTCCTCCGAAGTCCTGCGGGAACACGAATGGAATCCCATGCGCTACGGCGTGGGCGACGCGCTGTATTCGCTGCTGGCGCGGGAGTTCGCGCCGCTGGAGGAACGTCTGGCCAGCCTCAACGAGCGGCTGAAGGGAATTCCCGCGGCGCTGGCCGCGGCCCGCGCAAATCTGGCCGATCCGCCGAGAATCCACACCGAGACGGCGATCCGCCAGAACGATGGGGTCATCACCCTGGTTTCCAAGACCCTCGACGATTTCGTCGCGGCGGCCCCGGCCATGGAAGCGCAACTAGCCGCCGCGAGGGAAGAGGCGGTCCAAGCACTGGAAGAGCACGGCCGCTGGATGCGCGAAGAACTGCTGCCTCGTTCGACGCGCTCGTTCCGGATCGGCGAGGAGAAGTTCCGCGCCAAGCTCGCCTATACGCTGCATTCCGACCTATCGATGGAGGAAATCCTGCAACGCGCCGAACGCAGGCTGGCCGAGTTGCAGGACGAACTCTACAGCACCGCCCTGCCGCTGTACCGAGAACACAACCGCGACGCCGACGAAGATGCGCTTGCGGACCGGCCAGCCGTAATTCGGGCGGTACTCGACGTGCTGGCGGATTCCCATCCCACCGATTCGTCGATCGTTGAAGACGCCCGGCAGGATTTGGCCGAGGTCACCGAATTCACTCGGGCGAACAGGATCGTCTCCGTCCCGGACGAACCGCTGCAGATCATCGTGATGCCGGAATTCCGCAGGGGAGTCTCCACGGCCTACTGCGACTCGCCCGGCCCGCTGGAAGAGAGCGGCGAGACGTTCTACGCAATCTCGCCAACCCCCCAAGACTGGACGCCGGAGCGCAAGCTGTCCTTCTACCGTGAGTACAACGATTTCATGCTGCAAGACCTGACCGTCCACGAGGCGACGCCGGGACACTACTTGCAACTCGCCCACTCCAACCGCCTGCAAGCGCCAACCAAGATTCGGTCGATCTTCTCGTCAGGCACCTTCATCGAAGGCTGGGCCGTGTACTCAGAGCAGGTCATGGTCGAGCAGGGCTTCGGCGGGGCGCGCTTCAAGATGCAGCAGCTCAAGATGCTCACCCGTGCCGTGATCAACGCCGTGCTAGACCAGAAGATCCATGCGGGCTCGATGACCGAACAGGAAGCGATGGACATGATGATGGGGCAAGGCTTCCAAGAAGACGGCGAGGCGGCGGGCAAGTGGGTGCGGGCCCAACTCACGTCCGCCCAGCTCTCGACCTATTTCGTCGGGGTCACCGAGCACAACGACATGCGAGATGCTTGGATCGAGCGTCACGGCCCGATGGAGGACTGGCAGGCGTACCACGACAAGGTGCTCTCGTTCGGCTCGCCGCCTGTGCGGTTCGTGCAGGGACTGCTGGAGTTGTAAGCGCGTGGACCGGAATCCGCCACAACCCGCAGCCGGCAAAGTGTCTGTGGCCCGGACGCGGGGCTGGCAGGCTCGCGGCTTGAGCTTGGTCTTGGGCGCCTGCATCTGCCTGGCATCTGCTTGCTCGGTGAAGAAGTTCGCTGTCCGCCAAGTCGGCGACGCGCTGTCGTCGGGGCCGTCCACCTTCGAGACCGACCCGGATGTCGATCTGGTGGGCGACGCCCTGCCATTCAGCCTCAAGTTCGTCGAGAGCCTGCTGGAAATCACGCCCCGCCATCGCGGCCTGCTCGTCACGGCCGCCAAGGGGTTCGCCCTGTACGCCTTGGCTTACGTCGACACCCCCGGCGAGATGCTCGCCGACCAAGACTACCAAGAGGGAAAGCGGCTCCGACAACGCGCCAAGAGGCTCTACCTGCGCTCCCTGGCATTCAGCATGCGAGCGCTCGAGGCGGCCTATCCGGGGATTTCCGAAGACTTCCGCAATAGCCCCGGCTCGGCTGCCAGCCGCGTGTCGAAGAAACACATTGACCTGTTGTACTGGGCCGGGGCGGCGCTCGGCCTGTCAGTCTCGGCCGATCCCACCGACGCGTCCATGGTCGTGCGCTTGCGCGAAGTCGAAGCGATGCTGGACCGAGCGCTGGAATTGGACGAGACTTGGGATCGCGGCGCTTTCCACGAGTTCCGGCTGAGCTTGGAGTCGGCCAAACCGGGAGGCGGCGCCGAGAGCGTCATGGAAGCGAGCTACTTGCGAGCCCTGCAGCTTTCCGCGGGACAGCGCGCCGGCCTGTTTGTGGCGTATGCCGAGGTACGTGCGATACCCAACCAAGATCGCGAACTCTTCGAAGAACTGCTGGACAAGGCGCTGGCGGTTGACCCCGACGCGCATGAGCAATACCGCTTGCTGAACCACCTCGCGCACCGCCGAGCACTCTGGCTGCGCGCCAAGATCGATGACCTGTTCCTCTGATCCAGAGCTGCGCTTTGAGGCAGGCCAGGGACCGCACCTATACTAAATACGTCCCCGTCACAGGCTTGCCACACAGGTGTCCCGGGCGGATTTGATTGGCGCGATGAGAAGACTCGGCTTCTTGCTGGCAATCGCCGCGCTGACCAGCTTGGTGCCTACCGCAGGGCTGGAGTCTGCGCTGGGCCAGAGACGCCGCGCCGGCAAGTTGCGGCTCGGAACGGTCGCCCCGAAGAACAGCGTCTTTCACGAGATGCTGCTGAAAATGCGGGAAGAGTGGCGCGAAATCACCAACGGAGCGGTCGATCTAGCGATCTATCCCGGGGGTGTCGCCGGCGACGAGGTCACCATGCTGCGCAAGATGCGCGCTGGGCAAATGCAGGCGGCGCTGCTGTCGGGGAGCGGCATGGGGTTCCTCGACGACGGCGTCAGCGCCCTGCAGGTGCCCCTGATGTTCGATTCCCTCGATGAATTCGACTATGTCCTCGACAAGATGGCGCCAACCTTAGAGCAGCGCCTGCACGACGAGGGCTTCACGGCCTTGGGCTGGGGTGACGCCGGCTGGGCGTACTTCTTCGCCGTCCGGGAATTCCGTACGCCCAAGCAACTGCGCGAGATGAAGCTCTACACGTCCAAGGGCGACGATGACATGATCCGGTTGTTCGGCGAGTTCGGCTTCCGCGCGATCCCGTTGGATCTGACAGAGCTGCAAACCAACCTCGAGACCGGATTGGTCGATGTCTTTGCCGTGCCCCCGCTGATCGCAGCCGGCTACCAGTGGTTCGGCTCGGCGCCGAACATGCTCAACATGCGCTTCGTCCCGATCTTGGGATCGCTGCTGGTCAACAACGACGTTTGGGACGCGATACCGGCCGACCAGCGGCGGCGCATGAGAGCAGTCGCCGCCGAGCTGACGGTTGAAATCGAGAAGGCAGCGCGAGAGCAGGAAGCGTCCGCGATCCGCTCGATGCAAGAGTACGGCCTGCGCGTGATCGAGCTTGACGAGCCGACGCTTGTCGAGTGGAAGCGCGAGATGGAGGCCGTGTATCCGCGATTGCGGGATCGCTATGCTCCGGGCGAACTGCTCGACGAGGTCGTGGGCTGGAGAGACCAGTACCGCGCCCGATGACCCGGCCGAGAGGCCTCACTGGGAGGGAATGGCAATGCCTGCTCTGACCCGCCGCGAACTGCTCGCGGCCTCCGCCGCGAGCGCTGCGGCAACCGGCACTGCGGCCACGCACAAGCCGACACTTTGCCTGTTCACCAAGCACCTGCCCCATCTCGGCTACAAAGAACTGGCCGCGACCCTGCGCTCGCTGGGCTTCGCCGGCGCCGACCTGACGACGCGCCCGCGGGGCCACGTGTTGCCGGAAAACGTGGAACGCGACCTGCCGCTGGCCCACGCAGCGCTGGCCTCCGAAGGGATCGCGCTGCCGATGGTCACGACCGGGCTGTTGTCCAACCGGGACCCTGCGGCGCGCCCGACGCTTTACACCGCCGCCAAACTCGGCATCCCCTTCTTCAAGCTCGGATACTACCGCTATCAGTACGCCGACTTCGAGCCCCACTTGGCCAAGGTCAAGGCAGACATGGAGAGTCTGGCCGCTATCGCGGGCCATGCCGGCATCACAGGGGGCTTCCACAATCACTCGGGAACCTATGTCGGCAGCGCGCTGTGGGACCACTGGTGGCTGTTGCGCGATACGGACTCCCGGCAGATCGGCTTTTACTTCGACCCGTGCCACGCCACGATCGAAGGCGGCTCGGCCGGCTGGGAAATCGGCTTCCACCGCTTGCGGGACCGACTCAAGATGGTCGCTTGCAAAGATTTCTATTGGGAAAAGAGCAATGGCAAGTGGCGCTCCCGCATGTGTCCCTTGGGCCAAGGGATGGTCGACTACCCGAAGTTCTTCAAACTGTTGGCAGCCAGCGGCTTCAGCGGGCCGATCTCGCTCCACGTCGAGTACCAGATCGAAGCTCCCACGGAGGCGCAACGCATCGAAAAGGAGATGCACGCCATCGAAGCGGACTTCGCCTACCTGAAGTCCGTCTGCGACTCCGCCTACGGCGCGGCCTGATTCGAGCGCTCCCCGCCATTGCTGGCAGAACTGCGTGCGTGGGACGAGCACGCGCTGTTCTCGCGGCGACTTCCGCCGGGCGCAATGGCGGTGCCGAATCACCGCGACAGCTCATGCGACCTGACATCTGAAGCTGTGAGAAACGCGGAAATTAAGTTTCACCCCCCCCTTGACAGCCTTGGCTGGCGGGTCTATCGTGCAAGCAGCTTCCTGTCGGCAGCACGTTCGATCGGAGGCCACACCGGTGAGCCGAGCTTTGACACATTCTCGATGGCGGATGCCAACCGAAGGGCGGTTCCTACTGTTGATCGGGCTCAGTCCGCCGTAATCCGCGGCAGGCGTGAGCGAGCCATCAGTTCGATCCATCGGCAGGTCGCCCTGCCAAGGGGGGATCATGAACTATCGCAATTCGGCCCTCACGCTGCTCTGCCTACTGATCGGCGCTAGCACTTGCTGGGCCCAGGTATCGGGCCGGCTGTCGGGCACCGTCACGGATCCGACGGGTCAGGTCATCGTTGCGGCCGAAATTACGGTCACCAACGCAGGCACATCCGAACAACGGTTGGTCCAATCCAACGAAGCGGGCAATTTCGTCGTCGCGGCACTACCCCCTGGCACGTACTCGCTGAACGTGCAATCCGAAGGATTCCAGTCCTATGAACAAACGGGCATCATCATCAGCGCGGACCAAGCCTTGGCTCTTGGCAACATTCCGCTGTCCATCGGCGCCGTAACCGAAACGGTCACCGTCCAGGCGGAGGGCGCGGCCGTCGAAACCGACACCGCAGGCGTCAACGCCCTGCTGACCAGCAACCAGATGGACGGTCTGATGCAGCGCGGACGGGACATCGTGGCCCTGCTCACGGTGCTGCCGGGCGTCGCGCAGGTCGCTAACAGCGATGCGCTCGGCGGGAACTGGGGCTCGCGCACACCGAACTTCTCGGGAGCCAAGAACGGCTGGAACAACTTCATGCTGGATGGCATGCCAGGCAACGACATCGACGACACCACGACCTTCCACGTGTCCGTCAGCATGGACGCGATCCAAGAGGTGAGCGTCAAGTCGACCGCCTACCAAGCCGAATATGGGCGGGTGCCCGGCGCCCAGGTCAATATCATTTCCAAGTCGGGGACGAACGAGTTCCACGGTTCGGGATATTGGTTCAAGCGTAACGAGGTGCTCAACGCAAACTCGTTCGACAACAACCGCTTCGGGTCCGCAAAACCGCCGTATCGTTTCGACACGATCGGCGGCGTACTCGGCGGCCCCATCAAGAAGGACAAGCTGTTCTTCTTTCTCAGCCGCGAGGACTGGCGGATCAAGAAGCCCAGCCGGAGGCACCGTGCCACGGTGCCCACTGCGATGGAGCGCCGGGGTGATTTCTCCAACAGCGTCGAGCAGAACGGCGCGTTGATTCCCATCATCGACCACATGACAGGAGAGCAGTTCCAAAACAACATGATCCCCGCCACGCGTGTCCATCCCGCCGGACAGGGCATCTTGAACTTCATGCCCGATGCAACGGACCAGGGCCTGTTCGCTTCGCAGGGCATCAACTACACCGAGCTGTCCCCGTCGGCACATCCCAAGGGCCAGTGGCAGTTCAAGGTCGACTGGGTGCCGACGCCGAACGACCGCATCACGTTCAGGCCGCGCTTCTGGAACGCAGACATCCAGGCCCAGCGCGAGTCCGTGGCGTTCAATGCCTTCAACGACAGCATCTTCAAGCAAGCGCACCACTACGAGTACATCAACAAGAACTTGCAGGGGATCTACAACAAGACGCTGTCTCCGACTCTGGTCAACGAATTCCGCCTCGGGCTCGGCCTGAGCCGGGAATCGGGCGCCCTCAACGACGACTTCCAACTTGAGAATCTGCGCAAGGACGCCTACCCGGGCCTCGCCGACCTCGGTCAGCTCTTCCCGTCCGCGAATCCGCTGAACCTTGTGCCGCGGATGACGTTTGGCGGCATCCCTAACGGACCAAGGGTGGACTACGACCGGCGGACACCAATCGCTGCGCATGACGAGCGCATCGTCCTGTCGAACAACATGAGCTGGTTCAAAGGGGACCATACGATCAAGGCCGGCATCTACTGGGAGCTGAACAACGCCAGCGAGGGGCCGCGATCCAGCGATCCGGGCCACATGGGCACCTTCGACTTCCGGCGCAGCAACCTGAACCCGTTCGACTCGAACCATCCGTTCGCAACCGCCCTCTTGGGCGATTTCTACTCGTACTCCGAGTCGAGCGGCCAGACCGAAGGGCTCGCGGCGTCGTACACGGTCGAGTGGTTCTTGCAAGACACATGGAAGATCACGCCCAAGCTCACACTCGACATAGGCGTCCGATTCTCGACGTTTACGCCTTGGCGGCTGCGCGAGAACGAGGGTTCCGCGTTTGCGATCAGTCGCTACAACTCCCAGACCGCACCACACCTATACGCTCCCTACCGCCTCGTGGATGGCGGTCGGGTCGCAATTGATCCCTTCACGAACTCGATCTTCCCCGCACCGTACATCGGGGCGACCATCCCTAACCAAGGGGAACGGCTCAATGGGCTGATCGTCGGAGACGGCTCCACTGACTATCTACACGGCTACCGCGAACGTCCCGCCATCCAGCCGCAACCGCGCTTGGGCTTTGCCTACGATCCGTTCGGCAAGGGCAAGACCGCGATCCGGGGCTCGTTCGCCGTGCAGTCACAGGCGATCATGGGCGCCCAAGGATCCATGTGGACGGTGACGACCTCGCCGCCGATCTTGGAATCGCCCAACGTCTACTTCGGCAACATGAACACGTTCCTCAACACCGGACAGGCTCTCTTCCCGCCGGGCGTGAAGTCATTCCAAGCGGAGTTCAAGCCACCGCGGATTTACCAATACAGCCTCGGCGTCCAGCAGGATGTCGGTGGCGGCACCGTGCTCGACGTCAGCTATGTCGGCAACAGCGGTCATCGGCTCTATGCGGTGAGAGAGCTCAACGAACTGGCGCCAGGCACGCGCTTCCTCGATTCGAGCACAGACCCGACCACGGGCGGCGTACTGCCGATCGCCTTCTTGCGACCCTACCGCGGCTACCAAAGCATCAACCACCAAGAGAACACCAGCTACTCCAACTACAACGCCCTGCAGGTCAGCCTGAACCGGCGCTACACGAGCAAGTTCCAGTACGGCGTCGCCTATACGTGGTCGAAGTCGATGGGCCTCGGGGATCACGACCGAGACAGCCTGCCCCAATTCCGTCCGGCGAGGGAATACCTCTACGGGAAGTTGGAGTTCGACCAAACCCACATGATGGTGGTGAACTATCTGTGGAGCCTGCCCAATGCCACGATGTTCGCCGACAATGTCGCAGCCAAGGCTGTTTTCCACAATTGGGAGATCGCAGGCATCATCACGATGGCCAGCGGATTCCCGCGCGGAATCGGCATGAGCTACACCGATGGCGTGGACCGCTGGGGCGGCGGCGACTCGCCGAGGGCTAATATGGTAGCGAACCCGATCATCTCCAACAAGAATTTCGATCGTTGGTTCAATACCGAGTCGGTAGCGGGCCCGGGTTTCGGGGATTTTGGCAATGCGCCGCGCGATGTATTCCGGGGACCCGGCCTCAATAGCTGGGACATCACGGTCTACAAGTACTTCCCGGTCTCCGAGACGGTACGCTTCCGCTTCGCGATGGAGGCATACAACATGTTCAACCACACCCAGTACGACGGGGTCGATTCGTCGGCACGCTTCGACGCTTCGGGTGCGCAGATCAACGGCAATTTCGGACGCATTACTTCAGCACGCGGTCCGCGCGTGATGCAGGCTTCGCTGCGGTTCGAGTTTTGACCTGCGGCAGCCGTTGCAAGCATTGGCACAAGCGCCCCGGACTCTCTCAGGGAGTCCGGGGCTTATCCATGCTCGCGGCGGCCTGCGTTGCATTCGGGCAGGCGGTGCTGGATGAATCCCAGCTGCGCCAGTTCCGAGTGGCCGATGAGCATTTCGCGGCACAGCGCTACGGCGAGGCCGCCAAGGGCTACGAGGATCTTGCAAGAGCTGTGCCCGACGCGGCCGAATTGCACGCCAAGCTGGGCCTGAGCCAATTCTTCAACCGGAGGTGCGATCGCTCTGCACCGGCATTCCAGCGCGCGCTAGAACTGCACCCGGACCTGCCGGCGGCCAAGGTGCTGTTGGCAATCTGCCTGTCCGAGCTGGGCCGCTACCAAGAGGCGCTGCCGGGGTTGGAGGAGGGCTACGCGAACCCGCCCGACTATCCGGGCGTCAAGCGCCTGGCGGGCCTGGAACTCGTGCGCAGCTATCTGGGCTTGCGGCAACCGGCGCAGGCCGCCAGGGTGACGGCCGAACTGCAAATCGCCCATCCTGACGACCCAGAGATCCTCTTCCACGCGAACCGGACCTATCGCGAGGTGGCCGTGCAGGCCGCTTTCGAGATCGCCCGCGTGGCGCCGGAATCCGTGTGGGCACACCAAGCCATGGGCGAGGCCTACGAAAGCCGCCAGTTCTACGACTTGGCCATCATGGAATACGGCAAGGCGCTGGAACGAGAGCCGGACAGGCCTGGCCTGCGCTTTCGCCTAGGCGAGGCCATGCTGGCGCGGGCTAGCGATGCGAGCCAAGCGGACGACGCCCTCGAACAGTTCGAGCTAGAACTCTCCGCCAATCCCAGCCATGCAGCCTCCGCTGTACGGGCCGGCGAAATCCACCACGCCAAGTCGGAGCTGGACAAAGCGCTAGGCTACTTCCAGCGGGCGGTGAACCTGCGACCGGACTTCGGCGAAGCACGCTTGGCGCTGGGCGCAGTGCTGCTGGACACAGACCAGGTCGCAGACGCGGTCCGCCAATTGGAACGGGCGGTCGAGCTGAATCCAACGGATGCCAGCTCGCGCTACCAACTCGCACGAGCGTACCGCAAGGCGGGAAACATGCCCGCTCAAAAGGCCCAACTGGCCGAGTATCGGCGCCTGCAAGATGAGCGCAGGCAGCTTGACCAGCGCATCCTGCTCGGCTCTCCCCAGGCGAATAGTCGCTACGCTGAAGACGAACTCCCCGACAGTTCACAATAGGAGTCAACCATGAGACACCACCAAACCCTACTGATCGCCTTGCTGGCCGTCGCCACGCCCGTCTGGGCCGGAGACTGGCTGACTTTTGGGTACGACGCCCGGCGCAGCGGCTGGGCTCGTTCCGAGGTCACTCTCAACAAGGACAACGTGGGCGAGATGGTTCTGAAGTGGAAGACCACGGTCGAGAACGAGGAAAAGTCCCTGGCGGCGTTGACAGCGCCGATCGTGGTAACGGACGTGCGAGTGGGGGAGGGACGGCGCGCCCGCAAGGATCTTGTCTACATCGCCGGCACGGGCGATGTCTTCTACGCCATCGATGCGCTCAACGGCGAGATTGTCTGGGAGAAGAAATTCCGGACGGACGTGGTGAACAAGGTTCCCGGCATGTGGCTCTGCCCGAAGGGGCTGAACGCGACTCCCACCGTCGATGTGTCCAAGAACACGATCTACGCGATCTCGACGGACGGCCGCCTGTACGCGCTGGACCTTGCCACGGGGAAAGAGAAGTACCGTGCCCAGCAGTGGGTGCCCGCATTCGCCAAGACATGGAGCCTGAACCGTATCGGCGACGTGCTCTACACGCCCATCTCGCAGAACTGCGGTGACGCTGTGTCGGGCGTGACATCCATTGACGTGTCGAACCCGGAGAACTTCGTGATCCGCGTGTGGCGCTCCACACCCGAGTACGGCGCGGGCGTATGGGGCCGGGCGGGCGTCGCCATCGGCAAGGATGGCGGGATCTATGCCGGGACTGGAGACGCGCCGTACAATCCGGGCTTGCGCATTTTCGGCAACACCATGTTCCGCTTGGACCCCGATACGCTCGCATTGGTGGACTACTACACGCCTCCCAACTGGGAATATGTCTGGAAGCGGGACTTCGACATCACAGCCTCGGCCCTAGTCCTCGATTACGAGGGTCGCGAACTTGTCGTCATCGGCGGCAAGGAGGGCGTGCTCTACCTCATGGACGCCGAGAACATGGGCGGCCTGACCCACCACGACAACCTCTACACCACCCCGCTGCTCTCCAACGACGACGAGTGGTTCGAAGCCAAGGGCCTGTGGGGCGGCTTCTCGAGCTATGTGGACGCCCAAGGGCGGGTCTGGGTCTACGCTCCCACGTGGGGCCCGGTCTCGGTGCAGGCACCCAAGTTCCCAATCACGAACGGACCGAACCCGAACGGTTCCGTGATGGCATTTACCGTGGCGGACCACCCCGACACCGGCAAACCGCACCTCAAGCCCGAGTGGGTCAGCGGCGACTCGGCCGTGCCCGAGCCAGTGGCGATCGCGAACGACGTCGTGTTCGTGCTGTCCAACGGCGAGAATGCGCGGCAATCGATCAACGCGGGCATCATGCCGTTCGGCGAGTTCAATTCCGAGGAACTGCTGAAAGACACCCAGCGGATCGAGCACGAAGAAAACGCCCGCTTGCAAGCTCTGGACGCCCAGACCGGAGCGGTCTTGTTCGATTCCGGCCCCGACGCCATCGACACTTGGAGCCACTTCACCGGAATTGCGGTCGCAGACGGGCAAGTCTACGCAGTGGATTACTCATCCACCCTGTACTGCTTTGGCCTCAAGGACGCAGAGTAGCCCAGCTTCCGCCCGGACGGCATAGCACTGTTAGCACCTGACCGACTGAATCGCAGGTTCGCGGCGGCAAGCGAGCAGATCCAGCCTGTTGCCCTAGGCCGGAACTGGTCGTGGGGCGCCAGTCCGAACCCGGATTGCGTTCAAAACGTCTCCGATTCTGACCTCTTTCTCAGCTCGCGGAACTTTCGTAGCGCTGCCGCCGCGCTGCGGCGGTCGCCAAGCCGCCGGTGGATCCGGGCCAAGGCGTAGTGCGGGCGATGGTCGGAAGTGTCCAAAGCTGCCGCACGGGTGAGGGCATCAATCGCCGCCGGGAGTTCTGACTCCCGCTCCAACAGCAGTCCGAGCCAGTAGTGGGGCAGCGCTTGCAAGTCGTCGTATTCGAGCGCTTGTCTCAGGTATCGCTTGGCCTCTTCCAACTGGCCCTGGCGAAAGAGCAAGGACCCCATCAGCAGCGGCGGATCCGCAGAGCGCGAAGCGCGCCGCTGGTTCAACTCATTCGCTATCAAGTAGTGCTGGCGGGCGAGATCAACGTCGCCCAGAGCTTCGTAGCTCCTGCCGAGATAGCTATGGTTTTCCGGCGCTGCAGGACTCAGGCGAACGGCCTCGCGGAACGCCCGCCCAGCCTCGTCGAAGCGCTTCGTGGTGTAAGCGTTCAAGCCGAGATAGTAGTGGGCCATCGCATCTCTCGGCGCGAGTTCGACCGCAATCCGGAAGAAGGTCTCGGCCAGATCCTCGTGGCCCAGCCTGACCAAGCACAGGCCGAGGGCTTTGCTGGTATCGGGGTCTTGTTCGTCCAGCGCAAAGCTCTGCTTCAAATCGCGTAGCGCTGCCTCGAACCGGCCGTCGCGGTAGGCAATCAGTGCCCGCAGCAGCAGGTTCCGAGCCGTCAGCCCCGCACTCGCGATATGCTTCTCGAGAGCCGCAGCAGCCTCCGAGAGCCTGCCGCCGTCGATCAATTTCTCGATCGCAGCAGAGCCCTCGGGCTCGGATCGGACTGCGGCTTGCGCGATAGCGGGCCTCGGCACTGCCAGACCCGCGAGTCCCAACACTGCCAAGCCCGCCACCACGCGGACGATCTTGTGCGAGCGCACGCCGCGACCGGACTTGACGGCTAGTGTCCCGCAGATCCTGCGAGTTGCGGCCGTCCGCTCTATACGACCCGGTAGGCTGGCAAACCCGGCGCCCAGCCCGCGAGCCAGCGCCCGGGAACGGCCGCCAAGCCGCGGTGCGTCGGCACTCTGTGGTCCGTCCGGCTCCGGCATCGCTCGCGCCCTCTCGATGCCCAACAGTATGGCTGACTGCGGCGGCAAACGGCGCACGGCCCGCACTGGAAGCGGATCTGCGCTGAGAGCTTCGGAGCTAGCGCAGGCTGAAGTTTTCCGGATGCATCGAGGCATCGCCGCGAACGGTGACGCTTGCCCCGGCAACCGATTGCAGGTTGTCCAAGTGGGTGCCTTTCTTCTTGAGCGACTTCGCAATCTCGGGATGGACCCGCAACGTCAGTCCCTTTTCCGACGCGCCATCCTCGGAACCGCCGTTCTTCCCTTGCCGGCTGGCGGCCGAGAAGATCTCCGACAACACCGTCTCCGACGACTTGACGGTCCCGGCCCCGGAACAGGCGGGGCAAGGCATGCACAGGGACCGCTCCAAGGACTGTCGCACCGACTTGCGCGTGATGACGACCAATCCGAAGTCATTGAACGGCAGCACCCGTGTCGGCGAGCGCATCTTGCGCAATGCCTCTTGCATCACTTGGTGGACCTGCTGACGGTTCTTGCGATCCTCCATGTCGATGAAGTCGACCACGATAATGCCCCCGAGGTCGCGCAGGCGCAGCTGTCGAACGATCTCGTCCGCGGCTTCTAGATTCGTCTTGAGCACCGTGTCCTCGAGCCGATCCGACTGTCCGACATAGCGCCCGGTATTGACGTCGATCGCCACCAGGGCTTCCGTTTGGTTGATCACCAAGTAGCCCCCGGACTTGAGCCACACTTTTGGCCGGAGGGCCTTCTTCAGATCCTTCGTGATGCCGAACGCATCATGGATGGGCTGCTTCTTGGTGTAGAGCTTGACGCGCTCGGCCAAGTTCGGCTGGAAGCGTTCCACGAACTTCACGATCCGCTTGTGCTCCTGCTTCGAGTCCACCCACACGACCTTGTAGTCCTCGCTGAGGTGCTCTCGCAAGATCCGCTCGCCGATGTCGAGGTCGCTGTGGATCTCGGCGGGCGCCTTGGCCTGGCTCGCCTTCTCGCAAATCTCGTCCCACAGGGAGTGCAGTTGCTCGATGTCGGCCACCAGCTCCTCGTCACCGACGCCGCTGCAGGAGGTCCGCACAACGAATCCACCTTCTTTGCCATCGGAGTGCTTGTCCACCAGCTTGCGCAACCGACGGCGTTCGGACTCGGACTGTATCTGCTTGGTCACGCCGTTGTGCTCGGCCGTCGTCATGTAGACCATGTAGTGGCCGGGAAGGGAGACATGGCACGTGATGCGGGCACCTTTCGCCCCCACCGGCTCCTTGCTCACCTGAACGATCACTTCCTGGCCGGCCTCGAGCAGACCCGCGATGTTGGCCGGCGGCGGAGGCGGATCGGCCGGCTGGCTATCTCTGGCCTTGGAACGGTCAGGCCGCGAGCCCTGCCTGGATTGCGGCCGCTGCGACCGCTTGGCCGCTGGCTGGCGGCGCCCGGAACGACGGCGAGGGGATTCGCCCCGGCCCGGCCCGGATGCTTGGGCAGCGGCTCTCTGCCCGCCATCCGCTTTGCGGGTTCCAGCGCTGCGGCGATCGCCCGAGGGCCTGGCGGGCTTCCTGCGCCTGGACTTCGAAGGCCGGCTCCCCTCCCTAGGCTCGGCGGCGGCCTTGGGCGCATCGGCCGGACCCTTCCGAAGCCATTTCAGCGGATTCCAGAACTCGGCAAGGAGGGCGGGCGGGTCCACTTTGGCACTGCGCTCCGGGGGCTCGACAGCACCATCATCCGGTTGCTCGCCGGACCCTTCCGTGCCCCCTCCATCGGCGGAAGCGTCGCGACCGGCGGCGGAGTCGGCCGCCGCGGGCTGGGCCAGCTCGCCGGCACCCGGTTCACTGCCAGCCTCGCTGTCCCGGGCGGGAGCCGCATCGATTGCAGGCTCGGAGCCCCCTGCCTCGCCAGCGACTTCTCCAGACGCTTCGATCTCGGAGCCGTCCTGGTACTTGGCCAGTGACTCGCCGGGCAGCACGGTCATTCTGCGACGCGGCTGTTCCTTGCGGGGTTCGGCATCGACGCTCTCGGCGGAGGCGACCTCCGGGCTCGCCTCCTGGGACGATGGCGCTGACCCGTCAGCTTCGGCACGGCTGACCCGCCGCCGGCCGCGACGCCGGGAGCGACTGCGCGAATCGTCCGAGACCTTCTCGTCCGATGCCTGCGCGGCGGCGACCGGCGCTTCGGAATCGGCGGTGCCCGACTCGTCCGCGGGCATTCCCGGCTCGGGCGGCTCGGGCTGGGCCGCACCGCCGCCCTCAATCTCAACCTCAGGCGTGGCAGCCGGAGCGACGTCTGTGACATACAGGAACGCATCGCGCTCCAAACCGATGTCGACAAAGGCCGATTGCATGCCCGGCAGCACCCGGGTGACGCGCCCCTTGTAAATGTTGCCGACTATCGACTTTTTCTCGTGGCGCTCGACATGGATTTCGGCTAGGCGATCGTTCTCGCAGATCGCGACTGTCGTCTCAATCGGATTCGATGAGATGACCAATTCTTGAGACATGGAATAATCCTCCGGGAAAGGATCGCTCCGCGGCTGCTAGCCGTCTCGGCAACTGTCAGAACCTTCCAGCTCATACACCTACCCAGAAATCGGAACGCGCTGCGGCGAGCTGTGACCAGCCGTCGCCAGCCGGACCGCCCGCGGCAAGCGGAGCGCCGCGCCAGAGCGGGGCTCGCACGCTGTGCCCGGCCAGATCCGGCCGACCGTTCGTCCGCGGCTTGAATCCTTCCCTGCTACCCTTCTTTCGCCGCGCCGACACCGCTGCTCGAGTCGGCCAGCGAGTTTCAATTCACGAATCGGCGGATCCGCACGCTGTTGACGATGCCGAGCATGACCGCGACCGTCAGCAGGTTAGACCCTCCGTAACTCATCAACGGCAACGGCAGGCCGGTGACCGGCAGCTTGTTGGCCACCATTCCGCCATTCACCATGATGTGGAAGAGCAGCACGCTCGCAACACTCATCGCGAGCAGCGTCCCCTCCGGATCCCGCGCCGATCTGGCTGTGTCCACGATCCGCATCAGCAGCACGTAGTACAGCCCCAGCACGATTGCAATCCCTGCAAAACCCCTCTCCTCGGCGAATGCCGCCAAGATAAAGTCAGTGTGGGGGGTCGGCAGGAAGCGTAGTTGCGTCTGCGACCCTTGGACAAATCCCTGTCCCCACATACCGCCCGTTCCCACCGCGATCTTCGACTGCCGAATCTGGTAGCCGATGCCCAGAGGGGCATCCTCGGGACTCATGAAGCCAATGATTCTGCCCTTCTGGTACGGCTTGAGCGAAGACCACAGCAGAGGCACCAGCAAGGCGGCGACAAGCGCTCCGAGCAACCAGTACTTCTTGGCAATTCTTGACAGGAACAGCACGGTCAGGGCGATCGGGAACATGCTCAGCGCAGTGCTGAGGTCTGGTTGCAGCACAACCAGCAGGAACACCACGAGGAAGAACAGCGCGGCCGGCAGGAAGTCCCGCAAGCGCAACATCTTGGTTGCGTACCCGCTGCAGTACTTCGCTACTACCAAGAGTAGCACCACCTTCATGAACTCGGATACTTGGATGTTGAAGCCGAAGGGCAACGGCAGCCAGCGCCGCGATCCGTTCACGGGGTCGGTCAGCAGCAGGATCGCCACCAAGAGCAGCACGCCAATCACCCACAGCGCTGGCGAGAACCCGACCAAGCGGCGGTACCTGATGTGCGACACGGTCCAGAAGACGACTATCGCAAGCACCAGCCAGATGATGTGCTGCGTGTAGGCCGACTGAAATTTCGTGTTGAGCGTCGCGCTGTAGATCTGCACCAAGCCCAAAATGGCGATCACCAGCGCCACGCCTCCCATGACCCAGTCAGAGTCGTGGAGCCAGCGAGCGCGGCCAAGCCTGGAGGCGGCGGTCATAGTTGCCTCTCCGGCGACTGCGCCAGTGTCTTGCTGCCGTCGGTCAATGTGGCAGCGGGACGGTTGAGCAGCCAGACCTGCAGGACATCCCGCACAACGGCCGCCGCATAATAGCTATGCGCAGCGTTCTCCAGCAGAGCTGCCACGACGATCTCTGGCTTGGAGCACGGCGCGAATCCAACGAACCAAGCGTCGTCCTCGAAATCTGCGCGGCCGGACTTTATCCGCAGTTCGTTCGAAACGCGCTGCGAGGTACCCGTCTTGCCGCAGACATCGATCCCGGACAGGCGCCCCTGGCGGCCGGTGCCAAATCCGTTGACGACCTGCCACATGGCCTCGCGCAACGTGGTCAAGTGCTCTTCGTCAATTGCCACTGTGCGCGGCCGGGGCGAGTCGTAATCTGGGTTGATCTCCCGCATCTGACGGTCAGAAACAAGGCGGGGCTGGTGCCAGACACCGCCCATTGCCAGCCCGCCAATGGAGTGGGCGGCTTGGATCGGCGTCACCGACATCGCACCCTGCCCGATAGAAACCACGACTGTTTCGCCGGGGTGCCACGGTTGCAAGGACTTGCGCACCTTCCAGCGCACGGACGGGACGAGCCCGGACACCTCGTCCGGCAGGTCCACGTTGGTTCGGTCGCCCAAGCCGGCCAAGCGGGCGTAGCGCTCGAGCACGTCGATCCCCAGCTTGGCCCCCAGTTGATAGAAGTAGACGTCGCAGGATTGCGCGATCGCCTTGACCAGTTCCACCGTACCGTGGCCGCCACGCTTGTGACAGCGGAAGTAGTGGCCCTCATAGTTCAGGCCGCCCGCACAATGAGCGGTGAATTCCGGGCCGGCCACGCCAGTCTGCAGGCCCGCTAAGCCGATGATCGGCTTGAACACGGATCCCATCGCCCACGCGCCTTGGGTGGCGCGGTTTAGCAGCGGCGAGGCCGGATCGGTGTTGAGGGCACGCCAATCAGCCTCCCGGAACCCCGCCGCGAACTGATTCGGATCAAATGTCGGCGCACTGGCCATGGCCAAGATTTCGCCGTTGCGGGGGTCCAAGGCGACGACAGCACCCTTGCGTCCCTCCAAGCCGAGTTCGGAAACGGCCTGCAAGTCGAGATCAATGGTCAGCCTGAGACTGTTGCCCGGGACCGAGGGCACTTCGCCCACCGTTTCGATGGACCGCCCGGAGCTGTCCACCAAGAACTGCAAGCTGCCGGCCGTGCCGGTCAGCCAGCGGTTGTACTGCCGTTCGATGCCGCTCTTGCCGATCTCCGAGCCAAAGTCGAAGAGCAGGAATTCGCGCATCGCGAGTTCCCTCCGGCTGGCCTTTCCTATGTATCCAGTGGCGTGAACGGCAATTTGCTGGGCAGGGTATTTTCGGCGCATGCCCTCGACGAGATCCAACTCGCGGAACGTATGGCGGCGGGCCTGCAAGAAGGCGAGGTCACGGGGCGAGAGATCCTCCTTGAGAACAATGTGCTCGAACCGTCCGTAGTCCGAGGCGTCTCCCAATGTCTGCCAGACATCGTCGATGTCCAGGTCAAGCCCGAGCGCGATCCGCTCCAAGTTCGCCCTGGAAGTGTTGGCGGCATCAACCATTGCCGAAAGGGCGATCTCGCTGTCTGCCATGGCGCGGCCATGGCGGTCCAAGATCTTGCCGCGGGCCGCCGCGACCGGAAGCATCTTGATGCGATTCTGTTGCGCCTGCTCCCGGTAATACTCGTTGTCGACAACTTGGATTTCCCAGAACGAGGCCAGCAAGCCGACGAAGACTGCGGTCGCGATCGCCTTAAACAAGCGCAGGCGTCGATGCGAGACGCGATACCTCGAGGTGCCGACGGGGGTCATGGCTTGCCAGCTGCCTTGCTCAGCATAGTGAAGACGAACAGTCCTGCGCCAGCGTGGATGG
>Ga0209021_1000985_pt1 | contig 31166 bp, 35 predicted proteins | sample PinacodermFT_FD_187299 | JGI IMG/M metagenome (GOLD analysis project Ga0209021, IMG submission 187299) | Host-associated microbial community of the marine sponge Aplysina aerophoba from Gulf of Piran - sponge pinacoderm, lysed by freeze-thaw... | ecosystem: Host-associated > Porifera > Sponge >... | reverse complement strand
CCCCCCCGTCGATGCCCGAGGCGCTGAGGTTCGAACTCCCCACGTAGCCGGCGGCCGTCCCGCCGGCACTCGACCAGAAGATGTACGCCTTGGGGTGGAACGCAACCGACCCGCCGCTGAACAGGCGCACCTCCAATCGCCGGTCGGGGTCCTCGGCCAGGTCCGCCAGTAGCGTCAGTGCGTCGGGATCGGTGATCGCCAGGTAGTCCGTCGTGAGGACGCGGACGTGCGCGCCCCGATCCAGCGCGTCCTCCAAGGGCCCCAGGATGCGGGCAAGGCCGCTCTTCATGACGAACGACACCGCCATGTCGACGCGGTCGAGGGCCCTGTCGCTCAGCCGGTCGAGCAACTGCGGCAGCAGCCGGCCATCCCCCGAACCGTCGTAGAGCACCGGCGCGCCGCCACCCCGAACCGGACGATCCGCCTGCACGGAGCCGCCGGCACGCGTGCTCTCCTCGCCCGGGGACGGTTCAGCCGCCGACACAGTCTCGGACTCTACGTCGCCTCGATCCCCTGATTCTCCGGAACAGCCCGCCTGCGCACGAGGTTGGCGGCGGCTGTGTCGACCTGGGCGCAGCGGGCTTGCCCGATCGTTCCGAGTAAGACTTCCAGGACCTCAAGAGGCAGTTGCTCGTGGACGAAGCCTGCAACCAAGCGGTTACAGGCGGTAGGGCCAGGCGGCGGAGAGCTCGGTAGGCCCTGGGTCGTCGCGGGCTGGTGAGGTTCCGGCAGCGAAGGGGAAGTGGACGCCTCGTCCTAGTAGGGAAGCGACCCCATCGGCAGGACCGGCCGAGGCGCGTCGTCCGAGAATCGCTCGCCGCTAACCTCATCGACCGCTCGCCGCGCCGCGCTCCGAGTGCGCGTCGCGCGCACCACGAAAGCGGAGTCGTGGCCCAAAAAGACTTTCCTCAGCATGAACGGACAGTGAGAACGCGATGCGTGTAGGCGTTTACGTTGATGGCTTCAATCTGTACTACGGCGGACGTGCCGTGGTGGCCGAAGGCCGGCGCAACCAGCCCGGGTGGCGATGGCTGGATCTGCGCAAGCTGAGTCAGAGACTCATCGACCGCCGACGGGAGTGGCATGCCGACGGCGCCGTACTTGATCGAGTCATCTACTGCACCGCCTTCATCGACGGGAGGACGAACCCTGAGGGCCGACGGGATCAAGACAGGTACGTTGCCGCACTTCGCGCGCATGGATCCTTCGATGCCCTCATCGAGGGCAGATTCATAAGCCAAGTCAGGAAGGCACCTCTGGCCATCGCGGGCTCCGACGGTAAGCCAGTCGTTACGACATCGCGGTGGCCCGTGAAGATACGAGACTCGTCATGGGGTGACGTCCCGAATGCCGTGTTCATCGTCTCCCACCAACGTTCCGAGGAGAAGGGCACGGACGTGAACGTGGCATCGCGGCTCCTGCTGGACGTACTCGGCGAGCAAGTGGACGCCGCAATCGTCATCTCGAACGACAGCGACCTCCGGCTCCCGATCCGAGAGAGTCGCCTACGCGTGCCTGTCGGAACAGTCAACCCTGGACAAGGTCGGCTTGCAGGCGACCTCGCGGGCAAACGCGACGACGGAGTCGGCATGCACTGGTGGTACAAACTGGACGCGGAAGACTACACGGGCTGCCAGCTACCGGACCCAGTCAAGCAATTCGCGAAGCCCGCCGACTGGTAAAAGAAGACCCGGCCCCTGAAGGGCCGGGTGAGTGTGAACAGGACTGTAGCGCTGGGCGCTTCGCCGCGCAACGATCCGATCTCGCCACGGCGCATCAGGCGATCCCGTCACCCGCGGCAGCGTCCCACAAGGTCTCATCGTCCAGGGACGGTTCAGCCGTAGACGCAGTTTCGGACTCTACGTCGCCTTGGTCCCCTGATTCTCCGGAACAGCCCGACTGTGCAAGCGTCGATCTCGGCCTTGCGGTTTGATGACATCGGCCCACCGGCGGACCTCGCCGCCGGGATTGCCGGCGGAGAGCAGGCCCACCGACGGAACGGGCCCGTCCGGTGCCACAGGATTCCGGCTCTACGCAGTTGATGGGGCGGGTGCGAGGGCATCTGAGAGTCTGCGGAATCGTCCGCTTCTGCAAGGTTCGCGCGGATGAACGTCGCGAGCCGGCTTTCGGCGCCGGGAATCACGATCCGCGCCGTTGCGAGCGTTCCGCCGTGAACGCTAGGGTTGGGCCAGCGCGATGGCGTCCGAGGCAGCCCCGTCGCGCGGCACGCAGGTGATGTGTCCCCGTCGGGCGCCGCTCGCCAGGATCCGGTCGACCTGACGACGGAGAGGAGCAAGTGAATGTCCGGTGAGCGCGATACCTACAAATACCAGTTCGTTGGCCCCAACAAGCGAATAAAGCACAGCGGCATTACGAACGACTTGGACCGTCGTGAGAAAGAACTGCGCCGCGAGTACGGGGACGGGAGTATCCGTCAGGTCGGGCGCAGGACTACGCGCGAAGCCGCTAAGCAGTGGGAGCAGAGTCGGCCCACCGCTGGGCGAGCGGGTCCGTGACAGAGAGGATTCCTCCCGGTTTCAGGACCCAGAACCAAGAGCAGGACTCACTCCCCGACGCCACGGGCAGCGAACAGTGGTACGTGTGGGAGGTTCGCCTTGTTGATCCAGATGGAGAGGATCACGTCTGGGTGCTGCCGTCGCAGTTCATTGAAGACGACGGCATAAGGAACCACCTCCTCGCCACCGACCCAGACTTCCGGGAGATCGTCGGCCAGTTCCGCCGGATGGGCCCGGATCAGGACATTGGGTTCAGGCGCTACCCCTTCGACAAGCCGTATCAGTCCGAAGGGTTCAGAGATTTCGAACTCGCGTTCGCCGTTGCGTTCACTCGTGCTTCCCAGCATTGGGAAGACGGTCTCATCTGTCACGGGCCCTCGCTCTGACACCGATCCGTGTCCCCTTGGGGCGGCGCGGCCGTGCCTCCCAGTACCGGCCGTCGTGGGTGAGGACCACCTCGTGGGTGTGGCCGAAGCGGCCGGGGTTGGGGCCGAACCAGTCGTGGAGTAGTCCGGTGAGCGCGTTGCCGGGTTGGCCGGGAGTGGCGGCGAAGCGCAGCTGATCGCGCCCGAACGTCCCGGTGAACGTCAGGCCGCCGGCGCGGAGTTGCTGGAGGAAGACCACCGGGGAGTCGGTCGGGCGCAGCATCAGCACCGTCTCGATCTCCGGGATGTCCACACCTTCGTTGAACACGTCGACCGCGAAGAGGACCTCTATCGCTCCCGCTTGCAGATCAGCGATCGATGCGTGCCGGGGGTCGGAGTCTTCACGGCTGTACACGGCTGCCGAACGGACACCCTCGGAGGCAAAGCACTCCTTCATGAACTTGGCGTGCGAGATCGACGAGCAGAACGCCAGCGTCGGCCCTCGACCCTTGTCCCGCCACTCTTCGAGTGCCCTGGAAGCCCGTTGGCGGGTCTCGACGGCGCCGGCCAGCGCCTCGGGATCGAAGCGACCGCTGCGCCAGGGGATCGGGGCGTAGTCGGCGACGTCGGCGATGCCCCAATAGCGGAACGGCGAGAGTTCCCCCCGGCGGATGCCTTCGGCCAGACCGCAGTCGAATACCAGGTTGTCGCCGCACAACGCCAGCAGGTCGGCGCCGTCGCGCCGATCGGGCGTGGCCGTCAGCCCCAGCAGGAAGGCCGGTTGGAAGTGCCGCAGGACCCGCCGGTACGTCGACGCGGTGGCGTGGTGGAACTCGTCGATCACGAGGTAGTCGAACTCAGCCGGATCGAAGGCGGCCAAGTGGCGATGCAGCGTCTGCACGCTGGCGAATACTGCCTCGGCGTCGCCCGTCTTCTCATCGCCGAAGAAGAGGCCCAGGTCGGCAGCAGGTCGCACCCGGCGGAACACGTCCCGGCTCTGTCGGAGGATCTCCTCCCGGTGGGCCACGAACAGCACGCGCCGGAACTCCGGTCGGGCGCTGTCGAACGCCGCCAGCCATGTCTTGCCCAAACCTGTTGCCATCACCACGAAGGCGCGGTCGAAACCGTCGCCTCTCGTCCGCTCCAAGGCGGCGAGAGCCTCGGCCTGAATCGACCACGGAGTGACCGGCTGCATCGGCGGCTCGTCGGGCGCGCCGAACAGACGACGAACATTGTCGTTCGACTCGGCGGGAGGTTGCGGGACGGACGGATCGTCGGTCGTACCGGGGGGCGGGGTGGCCGCGCCGGCGGAGACTTTGTGCCACGACTCGCGATAGCGACGCAGCATCTCCCGATCCAGAGGCTTGGAACGCTCGTCGGTCCACAGCGACTCGAACCCCGCCACCAGTTGTTCCACCCGGTCGGTGCCCAGGTTCCACTCCACTCCCCCGTCGATGCCCGAGGCGCTGAGGTTCGAACTCCCCACGTAGCCGGCGGCCGTCTCGCCGGCGCTCGACCAGAAGATGTACGCCTTGGGGTGGAACGCAACCGATCCGCCGCTGAACAGGCGCACCTCCAATCGCCGGTCGGGACCGGTGGCCAGGTCCGCCAGTTGCGTCAGTGCGTCGGGATCGGTGATCGCCAGGTAGTCCGTCGTGAGGACGCGGACGTGCGCGCCCCGATCCAGCGCGTCCTCCAAGGGCCGCACGATGCGGGCAAGGCCGCTCTTCATGACGAACGACACCGCCACGTCGATGCGGTCGAGTGCCCTGTCGCTCAGCCGGCCGAGCAACTGCGGCAACAGCCGGCCATCCTCCGAACCGTCGTAGAGCACCGGCACGCCGTCACCCCGAACCGAACGATCCGCCTGCACAGGGCCTCCGGAATGCGTGCTCTCCTCGACCGGGGATGGTTCAGCGGTCAACACGGTTTCGGACTCTACGCCGCCTCGGTCCCCTGATTCTCCGGACCAGCCCGCCTGTGCAAGAGGTTGGCGGCGGTGACGGCAAGCCTGCACCGAGCGTCGGGCCGGCCGAGACGGTGCCGGTCGGGCGCAGCGGCCGGGACTGTCACACCCCCCTCGTAGCTTCTGGGGCAACCGCATCGGCTCGCGACCCACCGAGGAGTGTCATGTCCAAGCCCAGCTGCCCGCTTCACGGCACCGCACACGTCGTTCCTGTGCCGTCCGGCTCGCGATACCCGCGGCACAGGGGAGCCGCCCCGAGCAGCGAGCCATGTGCAGCCATCCCCGTAAGGTCGGCTTTCAGGCGATTCGAGGGGAACTCGAAACCCGAACAACCGGGGGGTGATCTGCGAGTAGTTATACTTTGTTGCAAGAAAGTATAACTCCGGAGGCGGCAGTGACGTTCCAATTCCTCGGTCCGGACCCGTTGGAACAGCAGATCGAGCAGGTGCTCGCGCAGCTGTCCCGGGGCGAACCACCGCACCTGATCGAGACCACGCAGGTGGACGTGAAGGAGGAACCGGGGCGACGACAGGGCGGTCGTCGGATCCTCCCGGGAGGCACCACGAATGACGAGGCCGCCCATCATCTAGCCGGTGAGATGGCGTGCATGGCCAACACTCCCGGCGGTGGCGCGCTCATCCTCGGAATCGCCGACGATGGCACCCGCATCGGCACCCGGCTTGACACCGAGTGGCTCCGCCATCGCATCTGGCAGTTGACCCAGCAGAAGCTCACCGTCTCGGTTCGCGCCGGGGAACTCGACGGATGCCGGCTGCTCGTAGTGACCACGGCCGAGGCGATGGAGCCGATCCGCTACAACGGACGGCTGCGATGGCGCGTCGGGGACAGCTGCGTCGACATCGATCCGACCACGTGGCACACGGGGCGCCTTCACCGGACAGGTGTCGACTGGTCGGCGCAACCCTCCGGCCATACGATCGAGGACGTCAGCCCGGTAGCGACGCGGATCGCCCGTCGCTACTTGTCCGAGGCCGACGAGGGTGCCAATCGGGACTTGGCCGTTGCTCCCGAAGCCGACCTTCCCCGCCGCCTGAATCTCACCGGCGGCGACGGCCGACTCACCAACGCCGGATCGCTGCTACTCGTCGAGACCCCGTGGGTGGGAATCGACTACATCCGCCGCACCGTGCCGGGCGGCGACAGCACCAATCGCACACGGAGTGCCGCTCCACTGCTGGAGCAGGTCGCCGAGGTGGAGCGCGCCGCCGCGGCGGCGAACCGCCTGGTCCACGTCTCCGCGGGCTTTGCCCACCGCCAACTTCGGGCCATCCCGCCCCGGGCTCTGCGCGAGGCGGTCGTCAACGGAATCGTCCACCGGGACTGGCACTCGCCGCACCCGACCACAGTCGAGCACATCGGCGACACCCTGTCGGTCACCTCGCCGGGCGGATTCGTCGGCGGCGTCAACCCCGGCAACATCATCACGCATCCGGCCGTACCCCGCCATCGCAGCCTCGCCGAGACCATGGCGGCGCTGAACCTGGCCGAGCGGGAGGGAATCGGCGTGGACCGCATGGTCGTCGACATGATCTCCCAGGGGCGGCCACCGCCGGACATCACCGAGATCGATGGACCGTACGTGCGTGTCGTACTCGCCGGGGGCGACCCCGACGAGGAGATCACTGGCCTCATCGCCGACATCGAGCCAGCCGCCATGAGAGTCGACATCGACGCGCTCCTCGTTCTGGAGCATCTGAGCCGCCACGGTTGGATCGATGCGCCGACGGCCGCTCCTGTTCTGCACCGTTCGCTGCCGGAGACCGAGGCCGCATTCGAACGGATCGCCCGGGCCACGGTTCGAGGGCACTTCCTGTTGACCCGGGTCGAGGGAGGACCGAACGAACTCCCCGTTGCGTACCGCTTGGCCGATCCCCCTCGAGCGCGGCTGACGCACCGCCTCGACCGGTCCGGCACCGTCGAGGGCCACAGGAGCCGCATCCTCAGCTTCGCCGAAGCCCGAGATCGGATCTCCTCAACCGAAGCGGCAGACCTACTCGGGCTCTCCGTGCCCTACACCGGCAAGCTCCTTGCGGCACTGTCCGACGAGGGACTGCTAGCACCGAGCCGCCCCAACAGGGCCGGGCGCAGCTTTCACTACGTTCCCGCGCGTTCCGACGAGTAGCGCCGGCAAGAACGGTCGCCGGAGGCGCTGAGAGGCGCGCAAGCTCGCCGAGCACGGCGTGTCCATCGTCTCGGGGCTGGCCCGCGGGATCGACACTGCTGCGCACAGGGCGGCGCTCGATGCCGGTGGTCGAACGCTCGCCGTGTTCGGCACGGGGATCACCCGGGTGTACCCCGCAGAGAACACCGACCTCGTCGGGGAGATCATCGACACGGGTGGGGTGGTCGTTTCCCAGTTCTTCCCGACGGCGAAGCCCACCGCATGGTCGTTCCCCAAGCGCAACGAGGTCTCCTCGGGCATCTCGCAGGGAACCGTCGTGATCAAGGCCTCGCAGCGCTCCGGCGCACGGATGCAGGCTCGGCCGGCCTACGAGCACGGCAAGCAGGTCTTCCTCGTCGAATCCCTGGCCACCGCCCAGGAGTGGGCCAGGAAGATGCTCGAGCGTGGCCGAGCCTCCTCGGTCGGGCACTTCGACGACCTCGCCCGTCAACTCGTGGACGCCGAACGGCTGCTGGCGGCCAGCAAGGAACTGCACCTCGAACCGTTCGCCCTCTAGCCCACGTCGATGGCGAAGCCGCTCGACCGGTCCGACTTCCCAGACTGCCCGTGCTGCCCGTACGCGCAGCACGGCCCTTGGCACGTCTGTGTGGCCTGCACCGGCGAGACCCTGCTGTCGATCCAGTCGCCCTGCCCGAGGAGACGGCTCAGTCAGCCGGCCAGAACTTCGACGTGAAGAGAGGTGCGGCGGCCGAGCACGCCTCCGCCCTCCGGCTACAGCATTCCGAACGCATCGCCGGGAAGCGCATCATCCTCTACGACGACATCTGCACGACCGGCCTCCAACTCAACGCCGTCGCCAGACGCCTCTGCGAGGACTGGGGCGCGATCTCGGTCGTAGGTGTGGTCCTGGCGCGACAGCCGTGGGGCTACTGAACGGTGCCTCCGTGGGGGTGCCGGTCGGGGGCCGCGGCCGGGAGTGTGTCACACCCCCTTCGTAGGTTCTTGGGCAACCGGACCTGCCCGCAAGCTACGGAGGAGTGTCATGTCCGCACGCAGCTGCGATATCCACGGAACAGAACACGTCATCCGCGACCCGCAACGCGCGCACTATCGCTGTGCAGCGGCCACCGGAGGCGGCACGACATGTGGACGCATCGCCCTTCCTTCGCCGCCACGCGTTCCGCCGCCGCGCCTGCCGTGGCACATCCGCATCTACGACAGGCTCCCGGAGCGGGCCACCGTCGAATGCATCATGTACACCCTCGTCATCGGGTTCTGGATCAGCGCACTCATCTGGGTCCGGTTCCTCTTCTGACCGGCACCTCGGACCCTGACACCGTGGGCGGACGCGAAACCGCTCGGCGGTCTCCCCGCGGCTAGGGCAATCCGCCGACCGCCGGCCAGAGTTCAGAGCGCCAAGTGGATCCGGAGCGCCTCGTCGAGTGACAGCATGAGCGCGCTCGGCACGATGCCGACCTGCGGACCAATCCTCTCCGTCGCCACTGAACGCACCAGTTCGGCCTGCGCCTTCGAGTCAAACCGTCCCACATCGTGGGGTGACGTTCGCCCTGGTTCCGCGGGTCGGGGAACGTCGCCCGCACGGTCCTCTCGATCACCGGCCGAGCGCTGCCCGGCAGGGAGCCGAGCAGGGCCGCCACCGAATGCGTGCGGGGGTGTGAGCCCCGGAGACAATCCACGAGCGCCTTGAGAAGGTGCTCGGCGAGACGGGTCGCGTGGCCGCAAATCCGGATGAACCTCTACAGCGAGTTCTATCGCGGGGCGAAGGTCCGAGTCGTTGTCGCTCGCGAAGCCCGCCGACTGGTAAGAGAAGACCCGGCCCCTGAAGGGCCGGGTGGGTGTGAACAGGACTGTAGCGCTGAGCGTTTCGCCGCGCAACGATCCGATCTCGCCACGGTGACCGCGGCGAGCCGAGCTTCAGGGTCCCTTGGAGTGGCGTGGTCGTGTCGTGTTGAGTTGTGATAGCCGCTAACTCGACAAGTCGCCACGGGAGACGACAGATCCCAGATTCGTCGATCATTGGATACATGCCCTGCTCAGAACACTGGCGTCGACCTCTCTGGCCACTGCCGAAGGCTCGCTACGAAACGACCTGTCACTAGCTTGTCGCTGTTGATTTAGTCTCTCTCAAAGTCGACAAGATCGCCGGCCCTGGGGTTACGCTTGCCTGTGATGGGGACGAGACCGGAATCGCCGACGTCGCCACGCCGCGGGAGGCCCCGCCGGGAGGAGATCTACCACCGCGTGCGCGTCCAGGTTGGCGAGTTGGAGAACCGTCTCGGTGGCCTGCCCAGTCCGGTGGAGGCGGCCGGCCTGTGGCGCGACATCTGGTACGAGGAGGCCCACCACTCGACCGCCATCGAGGGCAACACACTCGTGCTCAAACAGGTGGAGCGCCTGCTCAACGACGGCAAAGCCGTCGGCAACAAGGAACTGAGCGAGTACCTCGAGGTCCGCGGGTACGCCAACGCCGCCGAGTGGGTGTACGAGCAGGCCGTCAGCCCGACAGGATTGACGACCCCGGGGACGATCCTCACCATCTCCGAGGTGCGCCATGTTCACCACGCCGCCATGGCGCCGGTCTGGGAGATTGCGCCCCACCCCGATGCCCGGCCCTCCGAGGCGCCCGGAAGCTTCCGGGAACACGAGATACGACCCTTTCCCGGCGGGATGACGCCCGTCTCCTGGCCGCTGATCCCTGCGGAGATGACCGGCTGGATCGACCTCGTCAACTCGCTCGGCGCCGACGCCCCCACGCTGTGCGACGACCTCGCCGTCGCGCACTGCCGCTTCGAGCAGATCCACCCGTTCCTCGACGGCAACGGCCGCACCGGGCGTCTCCTGCTGAACCTCATCCTGGTTCGCCTCGGCTTCCCGCCCGTCGTGATCTACAAGCGGGACAGGGACCGCTACCTGCGGGCGCTGCGATCCGCCGACGCCGGCGAGCCCGGACCGCTCGGCGAGGTCATCGCCCGAGCCATCCTCGGCAGCCTCTACCGGTTCGTGCTACCCGCCGTCGCCGGACCCGCACGACTCGTGCCCCTGCGCGCCCTCGCCTCAGCGGACCTCTCGGTCACGGCGCTACAGGCCGCCGCGCAGCGCGGCCGCCTCCAGGCCCACAGAGGCGCCGACGGTCAGTGGCGCAGTTCCCGCATCTGGGTCGATGACTACCGGGCCTCCCGCGGCCGGCGCCGCACTGACTGAGCAAAACCGCAACGCCGATCCGAGCAGCCAACCGCCGGCCCGCACCCCGCCGACCAAGGCGCACCTCCAATCGCCGGTCGGGATCGCTGGCCAGGTCCGCCAGTTGCGCCAAGGCGTCGAGATCGGTGATCGCCAGGTAGTCGGTCGTGAGGATGCGGACGTGTGCTCCCCGGTCCAGCGCGTCCTCCAAGGGCCCCAGGATGCGGGCAAGGCCGCTCTTCATGACGAACGACACCGCCATGTCGATGCGGTCGAGAGCCCTGTCGCTCAGCCGGTCGAGCAGCTGCGGCAGCAGCCCCATCCTCCGGACCGTCGAAGAGCACCGGCGCGCCGCCACCCCGAACCGGACGAACCGCCTGTACCGACTCTCCGGCACGCGTGCTCTCCTCGCCCCGGGACGGTTCAGCCGCCGACACGGCTTCGGACTCTACGTCGCCTTGGGCGCCGTGGACTTGCTCGATCGTGGCACTTAGCCGAGGGGTGCGATCTTGCCGGGGGGCTCCAAGCGTTTGGCTCGCTCCCATGCGTCCCGTAGCTCCGCCTGATGCAGCGAAGCCCATTCGATCACGAGCCCTTGTGCGCGAGCGGGAAGACGCCCCTGCAGCACGGCAAGATTCTCGATCCCGACCAGAGCCTCATCATCGCCGTACAGGGCATGGAAGTGTGCCGGTACATGATCGTCGAAATACATCCGGATGATGATCCCGTAGAACCGGCAGATCTCAGGCATCGACCTCTTCAGGCACGATGCGCCGGTGCCAGTTCCGCGAGAGACCTGCCGGTGAGTCGCATGTAGAGGGCGTCCGGGCACAATTCGACGTCCTCGTCCCAGGCGATCGATCCGGCCGGACCGATATGCACGGTCTCGAAACGGCCGGTCTCGTTCCACACCTTGAAGACGCCGCGCCCCGCCAGATACGACAGATCAAGCTCTCCGGCCGTGCCGTCGGAGTACCGGAGCCAGATCCGGTAGCCGTCTCGGGGTTCAACTCGGGTGGGACGAACCATGCCACCTCCAGGCTTCTCCCGACAATCCTAGGAGCCTGCCTGGCAGTCCACCCGCAGCGCAGGCCGGTCGGCGACCCTCAGGCCTGCACAGCCAGCCGCGGCCGACTCAGATCGGGCCGAAGGTTCCCTGCCGAACCGCGAAGTCGATCCGGACGAGGTAGTCCATCCCGACGATGACGTCGCACCCGAACGGTCGCCAGTCGACGACGATGACTGTTGCCTCCTCGGATGCGCTGTGACGATGGGGCGAGGGATGCGGCCGGCTCTTGGCCGGTGGATCATGCCTGGGCCAGGGATCTGGCGAGTATCGACCCGATCCGCACGGGGGGGGTCACCGATGGGGTGCGTCGAGAATCCTCCCATGTCGCCCACCGTACGAGCACGAGTGGGTCAAGGTGGCGATATTTCGGTGCCCAGGTTCCACTCCACACCCCCGTCGATGCCCGAGGCGCTGAGATTCGAACTCCCCACGTAGCCGGCGGCCGTCCCGCCGGCGCTCGACCAGAAGATGTACGCCTTCGGGTGGAACGCAACCGACCCGCCGCTGAACAGGCGCACCTCCAATCGCCGGTCGGGACCCGAGGCCACGTCCGCCAGTTGCGTCAGGGCGTCGGGATCGGTGATCGCCAGGTAGTCGGTCGTGAGGATGCGGACGTGCGCTCCCCGGTCCAGCGCGTCCTCCAAGGGCCCCAGGACGCGGGCAAGGCCGCTCTTCATGACGAACGACACCGCCATGTCGATGCGGTCGAGCGCCCTGTCGCTCAGCCGGTCGAGCAACTGCGGCAGCAGCCGGCCATCGGGCGAACCGTCGAACAGGACGGGGATCACGTCACTCCGAACCGGACGATCCGCCTGCACCGGGCCTCCGGCAGGCGTGCTCTCCTCGCCCGGGGACGGTTCAGCCGTCAACACCGTTTCGGACTCTACGTCGCCTCGGTCCCCTGATTCTCCGGGGCAGCCCGACTGCGCAAGACGCTGGCAGCAACGGCGAGCCTGCACCGAGCGTCGGGCTGGCTGAGAGGACGCCGGTGAGGCGCTGCGGCCGGGACTGTCGCACCCCCTTCGTAGGTTCTTGGACAACCGCAGAGGCCCGCAACCGATGAAGGATCGTCATGCCCGCAGTCAATTGCTATTCCCCCCGCGGAGTCAGTTGCTCCGTCCACGGCCCCGAACGCGTCGCTTGGGATTCGGTCGCTCCCGGCACCCTCGCTTATCGCTGTACCGTCGAGACCGGTGATGGCACGAGGTGTGGACCCATCACCCTCCCCCCGCCGCCACGCCTACCTTGGCGTGTTCGCGTCTACGACATGCTCCCGGAGCGGGCCACCGTCGAATGCATCATGTGCACCCTCGTTATCGGATTCTGGATCTCCGCCCTCTTCTGGGTCCCGTTCCTCTTCGACCGGCACCTCGGACCCTGACACCGTGGGCGGTCGCGACACCGCTCGGCGGCTGGCGACCTCGCCACGACAGGGCACCGGCCGCGGCCGACTCAGATCGGTCCGAAGGTTCCCTGCCGGACGGCGAAGTCGATCCGGACGAGGTAGTCCATCCCGACGATGACGTCGCATCCGGACGGTCGCCAGTCGACGACCACCACCGTTACCTCCTCGGAGCCGAACGGGGGCACACCGATGCGCATCTGCGCTGTCGGAACGACCTGCTCGACCCCATCAACCCCGGTGAGAGTGCCCCTCCCCGACGGGATCAGACCGAACCGATCAAGAACCGGACGCCATATCAGCGATCCCTCAGCACCGGTATCGACAAGCGCCTCGAACTCCTGTGAAGGCTCCGCCGGGCCGCGGAACGTTCCCGAGAGTTGCGCTGTGACGATGGGGCGAAGGATGCGGCCGGCTCTTGGCCGGTGGATCATGCCTCAGCGAGGGATCTGCCGAGTATCGACCCGATCCGCACGGGGGGGTGACCGATGGGGTGCGTCGAGAAGCCCCCCATCCCGAACCGCGCATAACCGGCGTGCGTCGCCGACGACGTGTCGTCGAATACCTCAACGAGTTCCCCGTCGCTCATGAGGGCGACCCGCCCATGATCGGTTTCGAGCAGTCTCTGCTCGTGCTCCTCCTCGAAGACCGCCTGATTGGCCCACACGGGGCCGGCGGTTGCCGATGGCGTGTCCTGCATCGGGCTCTCCTATGGTTGGCCTATTGTCGGCGTAGCACGACGCGCGGCCCGCAGAGCAGGTCAGCGGGCCAAGGTCGGCGACTCATGTCCCCACCGTACGAGCACGAGTGGGTCAAGGTGCTGATGGCAATCCTTCACCGAGCGTCGGGGCGGCTGAGATGGTGCCGATTGGACGCCAGCGCTCGGGACTGTCTCACGCTGCGAATATGCTCAGGGCATAACATCCTGAGCGCTTCGCCGCTCAGGACCCGGGGCCCCTCCGCGGAGGGTCCCGGGGTCATTTCCACAGCGCCGGTCGGCGCAACGTGCGAGACGACCCCGGGACCCGGATCTCGTCGGGCATCTGGCACTGCGCCAAGAGCTCGGCGCGAATCGGCTTCGCCCACGACGCGACCCTCTCCAAGTCACGCGAGACCGTCCTCATCGGGCTGAACACACCGCCGTGATGCCCGTCTCCGACAGCGACTTCTCTCGCGGGGCGAAGGTCCGAGTCGTTCGACACGACGAGCGCGCAGTCACAAGCACCGCGGTAGAAGTTTCGCCGCGCAACGATCCGATCTCGCCACGGCGCATCAGGTGATCCCGTCACCCGCGGCTGCATTCCACAGGCTCTCATCGCCCGAGTCGCTCCACTCCTGCCAGGTCTCCTCGTAGGCCGTCGTCAGGTCCGAAGGATGCGGGCAAGGCTGCTCTTCATGACGAACGACACCGCCATGTCGATGCGGTCGAGGGCCCTGTCGCTCAGCCGGTCGAGCAACTGCGGGAGCAGCCGGCCATCGGGCGAACCGTCGGAGAGCACCGGCGCGCTGCCACCCCGAACCGGACGATCCGCCCGCACCGGGCCTCCGGCAGGCGTGCTCTTCCCGCCCGGGGCTGGTTCAGCCGTCAACACCGTTTCGGACTCTACGTCGCTTCGATCCCCTGATTCTCCGGGGCAGCCCGCCTGTCCAAGTGGTTGGCGGCGGCAACGGCAAGCCTGCACCAAGCGTCGGGCCGGTCGAGAGGGTGCCGGTTCGGCGCCGCGGTGTGGCTTCAGTTCTTCCTGTAGCCGGCAGGCTCACACTGATCCCCGGACAAGGATCGAGACCGGCGGCCCGCCACGAGCAAGCCGGCCCGAATCGCCCGGGGCTCTCAGTTCCTGCGGAGCTCCGGACTGTCCAGCCGCTGGCCGAACTCCGAGCGCATGTCGTGCAATTCTTCCGGTGATTCTCCGAACAGCGTCGGCGCCCCTCACCGACCTCTCGGTCGGCGGCGCGCAACCCGGTGATCCGGAGCCCCTGCGGAGGGGCGGTTGAAGCTCGTTGACGCCAATCCGCCACCTACATCGCCTCCTCGCTACGAGACCTCGATCTCGAGGCGGCAGTGGTCGCTGGGACCCCAGTCCTCGGGCTCGTTGATTGCACGCACCTGCACCGAATCGGCCATGTCCCGCGAGGCGAACACATAGTCCAACTGGCGCGTCGCCGTCACCGGGCCACGCATGGGCGGGTGGTACGTCGGCACGTTGCGGCTGCCCTCCGGCAACTCGTCGGGCCACGGGTCGGCCTGCCGACCGTTGGGTTCCTGGGGGCCGACGAACGGCAGCCCCAGCGCCTCCATCCGGGAGAACACCGTCTCGTAGCGCGCCGCCCAGTAGTCGCTGCCGCTCTCGCCGTACCCGCGGAGCACGCTCAGGTCCCCGGCGACGACGATGCGGTGACCCCGCTCCTGGCCGATCAGGGCGGACAAGTCGGAGAGCAGCCGGTGGGCCGAGGCATCGGAGACCATCCAGCTGCTGCAGGTGGAGGGGTGCGGCTGCGTCCGGACGGACCACATCGACACGACGACGAAACGCTCCACCCCCGGCACGGTCACCGACGCCGCAGCGAGCGTGCCAGGGCAGCTGACGGCGAGTTCCCAGGGGGCCGCCCTCTCGAGCGATTCCGCCTCGATCCACTCCAGCTCGACCCGATCCGACAGTCCGACGACCGCCGCCCGCCACAGCATCATGAAGTCCCTCCCGGGGGTGCGCCACGGTTCGGCGTCCACCTCGATCCGCCTCGCCACTTCCGCCGGCGGCCGGCAGGCCTCCTGCAACAGAGCGATGTCCGCGTCCATGCCGGGCAACTCCTGCCACGGCTCCAGCGAATGGTTCATGTTCCAGGAGACGATCTTCACAGCCACCGGCGACCCCTCGGGAGCGGCATCCGGCAGCAGCGCCGGCAGGCCTTCATCCGGATCAACAGTCCAATGTGCTACAGTGTAGAACATCTCGACGGTCGGAATCCGAGCCCTGAAACAGAACGCATCGGCGGTCGTCGCCGATGTCGCAGCGGGGCAATCCATCACGATCACCGACCGGGGGCGGCCGGTGGCGCGGATGACGGCGATCCCGGCGTCGCGACTCGAAGGGATGCTGGAGGCAGGACGCGCACGGCCGGCGCTTCGCCGCATCGCCGACCTGCCGGCACCGGAGGACGGACCCAGCGTGTCGGCCACCCTCGCTGCCATGCGTGACGACGAGCGCTACTGACGTTGGCCCACTACCTCGACACGTCGGCCCTCCTGAAGTTGGCTGTCGCCGAGCCCGAGACCGCGGCGCTGCGGGAATGGCTGGCGGCCCAGAGCCGGCCGCTCGTGTCCTGCGACCTCACTCGCACCGAGATGCTGCGCGTCGTGCGGGGGGTCGCCCCCGACAGGATCGTCATGGCGCGGCTGGTGCTCGACAGCCTCGTGCTGACCGAGGTCACCGCAGCCGTCTTCGAAGCTGCCGGGCGGCTGGAGGGCGAAGGCCTGCGGAGCCTCGACGCCGTCCACCTCGCCGCGGCACTCGACCTCGGCGACGACCTCGACGGCATCGTCACCTACAACGAGCGGCTCGCCGGCGCAGCCGAGACCTACGGGATCGAAACGATCGCCCCCGCCTGAGCCTCCGGCAGTGATCTGACCGCCGGCGCTGAGGCTCGAACAGGCCGATGAACGCGTGACCGATGTCACTGGAATTGCAGCAGAGACGACGCTGTAGGTGGCAGGTGCCCGCTGTTATCGTGACTGCGTGCGCCGGACAGTGGACCTCGCCCTCGACACCGAGCAGATGATCCGCCACCGGATGGCGGTCCGCGGCATCAGCTTCGAGCAGGCCGTGAACGACTCGATCCGGCAGGGATTCGACCGTGGCGTGCTCGATGGGACGCCCACTGCACGGGTCGCCAGCGACGCAGGAGCTGCCACCGACCGCTAGAGATGGCGCGGTCGACCTGATCATGAATCCCGGCTCTGTCATCTCGACGCTCCGCTCCAGGCGAATCCCCAACCCCGTTCACCCACGAACGTCCTTCCCGGTTGCCTCATGCGGGAGCGACCTGCGACCGACCCATGGACATACTGTAGCACGCGTGCTACAGTATGTCCATGGGTCGAACGACTGAAGTCACCCAGCGACGACTCCGCAACGACAGCGGGGAGATCATGCGGGCTCTCGACCGCGGCGAGAGTTTCATCGTCACACGCAACGGCGTCCCGGTGGGCGAGCTGCGCCCCGTCAGGCAGCGCCGTCTTGTGCCCATTGACGAGGTGGTGGAGACGTTCGCCGGCGGCTCGCACATCGACTATGAACAATTCCGGGCCGATGTCGACGCCATCCTGGACCTGTCGATCGAGCCGCGGTTCTTGAGCCGGCACGCCGAGGGCTGAGCGGGCTGGGGCCGTCACGTGCCTGAGACGATCCGGTCGCGCGGCCTGCTCGACACGTCGATCCTGATCGGGCTCTACAGCGTCGGGCCGGCGCGGTTCGGCGGACCCTTGCCCGATGTGGCCGCCGTCTCGACCATCACGCTTGCGGAATTGGCCTGCGGCCCGATGTCCGCAGCTACGCCGGCCGAGCACGCCAGACGCCTCGACGTGCTCCTGCGGGCGCGGGCGGGATTTGATTCTGTGCCCTTTGATGCGGACGCGGCGCGGGCGTACGCCCGGGTCTACGCCGCGACTCTCGAAGCCGGCCGCAAGCCCCGGCGAGCACGCTCCACGGACCTGATGATCGCCGCGGTGGCGCTGGCGAACGACCTGGCGCTCTACACCTGCAACGAAGCGGACTTCGCCCACCTGCGGGACCTGATCGACGTCGTGGCCGTCGGCTGAGGTTCGCGGGCCGGCGGGTCGCTGGATGAGCCACCGGGCGGCGCCGCGGGCCTAGCCGGCGGCGTCGCGGCCGGCCAGGTAGCCGAACGTCATGGCCGGGCCGAGGGTGCCGCCGGCGCCGCCGTAGACCGTGGCGGTGGGGGCGGCCATCACGTTGCCGGCCGCCCACAGGCCGGGGATCGTCCCGCCGTCGCGGCTCAGCACCCTGCCCCGGTCGTCGGTACGGGGACCGCCTGAGGTTCCCAGCGCCCCGATGCGGATGGCCAAAGCGTAGAAGGGCGGCTCGTCGAGCGGGCCGAGAGTGGCCGCCGCGCCCGGGAGAGTGCGATCGCCGTTGAAGAGGTCGTAGACGCTTGCTCCCCGGCCGAAGGCGGGATCGGCGCCTGCCGCCGCGTGGCGGTTGAAATCCGCCACCGTTTGGCTGAGGGCCGTCGGGGGCACGCCGATGGCAGCGGCGAGTTCGGCGAGCGTGTCGCCCCGGTGCATCCACGGGGGCGGCTCGGCACCGCGCCGGCAGCCCGGCAGCGGGTAGCGCCGCCGGTAGCGGTCGTCGCAGACGAGCCAAGCGGCGACGCCGGATTGGTCGGGCGCGCCAGAGCCGGGCGAACCGGAGCCGGACGTGCCGGAGCGGGGCGAACCGGAGCCGGACGTGCCGGAGCCGGGCGAACCGGAGCCGGACGTGCCGGAGCCGGGCGAACCGGAGCCGGACGTGCCGGAGCGGGGCGAACCGGTGCCGGACGTGCCGGAGCGGGGCGAACCGGTGCCGGGTGTGGCAGAGCCGGGCGAACCGGAGCCGGGTGTGGCAGAGCCGGGCCCGTCAGCGCCCGACGCGGCGGGACCGAGCGAATGGAAGGCTCCGCCGAGCGAGTTGTAGTTGGCGGCCTCGTTGCAGAAGCGCTGCCCGGCGCCGTTCACCATGATCGATCCGGGGCGGGTGCGCTCGACGAGCACCAGGTGGTGGCGCGGCGCCCCCCAGGCCTCCTCGCCGGGGATGGGTGCCATCGGCGCCCACCAGGCCTGCGCCATGTTGCCGAGCGCCGCCCCGGCCTGGGTCGCCATCTCCAAGCCGTCACCGGTGTTGGTCGGCACACCGGCCGGGGCATCCATCGGACCCCGGAGGTGTGACCGCACCAGCGCCTCGTTCCACTCGAACCCCCCGGTGGCCAGTATCACGCCCCGCCGGGCGCCGACGGTGACCTCACCGGCCGCGGCCCCCGCGGCCCGATCCCCGGCAGCCCAGTCCCCGGCGACCCCGTCCCCCGCGGCCCCGTCCCCCGCGGCCCGATCCCCGGCAGCCCTGTCCCCGGCGACCCTGCCCGCTGCGGTCGGGGCGTCGAAGCGCACACCGGTCACCCGCCCGCCCTCGGCGACAAGCCGGTGCGCCCGCGCCCCCGTGCGCACCGTCACGCCCGCATCCAGACAGCCCGCCAGCAGCGACCCCACGAGCGCCTCCCCCATGCCGCAGACGCCCCGCTCGCGCCGCTCAGCAATCACCGCAGCCGGTGGCGACTCGGTGGCCCCGCCGAAACTCGTCTCCGAGAGCATCACCGGCCGGGCCCCGCCGTCCCAGAAGCAGAGCCGCCCGGCCCACTCCCCCAACACCGACAGATCGAATAACTCGGGCTCCAGAGAGCGGCCGCCCCCCGGCCGGGAACCCGGCACATCGGGGTGATAGTCGGGATAGCCGGCCAGCAGCCTGAACCGGCAAGGCGAGGACGACTCCACGAACCGCAACATCTCCGGGCCGGCCGTCACCAGGGCCTCCGCCACGACCACGTCCAGAGCGTCGCCGGCCAGCGCTCTGAGATACCGCAGCGCCTCAGCCGGATCGGCATCGCGTTCGGCGGCGTCGATCCCGTCGACCTCCTCCATCAGGTGGTTCCCCGGCACCCACACGATCCCACCGCTGATGGCGGTTGTACCCCCCAGCAAGTCGGCCTTCTCGTACAGCCCCACATCGGCGCCCCCGGCGGCCGCAGCCAGTGCAGCCGTCAACCCGGCCGCCCCCGACCCCAGCACGACCACATCGTGGCTGAACACGCCCGAACTGGACCCGGTCACGCCGTCACCCGCTCAGATCTTCGAAACGACAGAGGCGGACCGACAACCGAGGGTGGGGGGGGTCGGGGGGACGGGCTGCGACGCCCTTGGCCCGCCATGAAGGAGCAGAACGGCACCCTGAACCCCCGCCCGGGCAGGCCAACAAGCGAGGGCGGGGACGCCGGGGGCGGCGCCGGATCGATTTCGCCAGACGATCCGCCGACGGCCACCGGCGGCCCCGACCGGACAGACCCACCGGCAGCGCCGACCGGATCGCCGCCACCACCCGGACCGCCGCAGACACGAGCCGGGCTCAGGAGATGTTCAGGCGCATGCCGGCGTCGAGCCGGATGACCTCGCCGTTCAAGTAGGTGTTCTCCATGATGTGGCACACCAGGGCGGCCACGTCCGCCGGCGTGCCGAGACGCTTGGGAAAGACGTTCCCTGCGGTGATGGCGGCGATCTGCTCGTCGTTCAGCGAGGCCAGGATGGGCGTGTCCATGATGCCCGGGCAGATGGTCATCACCCGGATGCCCCGGCTGCCCAGGTCGCGGGCCAGCGGCAGTGTCAGGCCGATGATGCCGCCCTTGGAGGCGCTGTAGGACATCTGGCCCACCTGGCCCTCGAGGCCGGCGATGGAGCCCAGGTTCACGATCACGCCCCGCTCGCCGCCGGCGTTGGGCTCGTTGGCGGCCATGTGCGCCGCGACGTGGCGCAGCACGTCGAACAGCCCTATGAGGTTCACCTCGATGTGCGCCCGGAAGTGCTCCAGGGTGTGCACGTCGCCGCCGCGGGTCAGCATCCGCTGGCCCGAGCTGATGCCCGCGCAGCTCACCAGCGCGTCGATCCGCCCCCAGACGCCGGCTGCGGCGGCCACGGCGGCCTCCACGTCGTCGGGGCGGGTGACATCGATGGCCACAAAGGCTGCGCCGTCGCCCAACTCGGCCGCCACCGACTTGCCCGCCGAGGACTCCAGGTCGGCGATGACGACACGCCCGCCGGCCTCCACCAGCCCCCGGGCCACGCCCGCACCCAGGCCCGAGGCGCCCCCGGTGACCAGCGCGACGGACCCCTCGACCTTCATCGTGACGCCACCGCGCATTCGTGCGTCCGCAGGTTCCCCACACGGCGCGGTCGGGCCGGCTTAGAAGTGGATTCCGGCCCCCGCCGGAATGCCACCGAGAGCGGCTCCGGCACGGCGATCATCTCAGAATTCTCGTAGGCGGGCGCCGGTGGGGTCAACCTCGGTGCGCAGGATGTGCAGTTCCTCGGCGCTGGGGCCGGCCGTGGTGGGCACGTCGCCGCCCGGCAGCAGCACCTCGAAGCCGGTGGCTGCCTGCACGTCGTCGACACTCACGCCGGGGTGCAGCGAGGCGAGGCGCATGCGCTTGGAGTCGCGCTCGAAGTCGAAGACGCACAGGTTGGTGATGCAGAGCTGCGGGCCACCGGGCATCCCCAGCGAGGCGCGGTGGTCGCCACCGTCGCCCCAGCCCATGCCCGAGCGGAAGTGGAGGCGCTCCACGAAGGTCCGCGGGTCGTGCGTGGTGCTCCACAGGTAGATGCGGGGGATCATGCAACCCAGGTCGGCCATCCCACCCCCGCCGGGTAGGCGCACCTTCGGGCTGTCGTAGGGGCCGATGACGCTGTTGTTGACGTTGCCGTAGGCGTCCATCTGCGCGCCCCGGAAGGCGAACGTGTTGTAGCGGGCACCCTGGGCGTAGGTCCAGAAGTCCGTCGGCGAGTTGGCGAGCATCGAGGCGCCGCCCCACAGCTCGTCGGACAGGGTGGAGGAGCCGATGGTGTCGGGGTCGGCGTCGACGGCGATGGAACTCGCCGCCCACACCAGGCCGGGGGCGTGGGTGCGCCGGGCCAGCCGGTAGGCGCACACGGGGATGAACGACACGGCGCCGTTGAACGCCCGGGTGTCGCCGGCCAGCGCCCGGGAGAACGTCACCACCATCAGTTCGTCGATGGTGCAGTCGTAGCCCGGCACGGCCGCCGGCGCGCCGCTCACGACGCGCCCGCCGCTGCCGGAAAACGCACGATCACCGTCGCCTTCGACATGCCGCTCACGATGCCGGTGCGCCGAGCGGCATCGCAGAGGCTGGCGGCCGGTATCACCGTCGCCTTCGACATGCCGCTCACGATGCCAGCCCGTCGCCGTGCCCGCCGGCCGACACGCCGTTGGCAGCCAGGAAGTCCTCCCAGGTGTCGGGGACGGCGATCCGCCGGTCCCAGAACTCGGCGAAGTCCGCCGGCGAGCCGCATGCCGCCAGGTAGTCCTCGAAGAATCCGTCATGGTGGCCGTATTCGGGGAAGCACGACGTGGGGAATGCGCCCCGTGGCGCCTCGCAGACCGTGTCCACCATGAAGCGCGGATACGTGGTGCGGTGTGGCTCGGAGGTGAACACCGCGGTGTCCACGATGCGCTCGGTGGTCACGATGGTTCGATCGGCCGCGTTCACGATCTCGCTGTCCATCCACAGCAGCTTGGGGTTGACCCTGGCGTTGCCGGCCTCGTCGGCCTCATGGGTGTGCACGACCGCCACGTCGACCGCCAGCGGCGTGCAGGCCACATAGGCCCGGCCGGTGGCAGGGTCGGTCTCGACGCGCAAGGTCTTCGAGTCCTCGTGGAGGGCCGGCACGTCGGTGCCGAGGCCGGCGACGGTCGGCATGAACGGCAGGTGGCGGGCCTGCGCCTGCAGCCGGCAGATCAGCAGATGCTCGGAGTACTCCTCCATCGCCACCTTGCGGCTCTGCACGCCGTGGCGGAAATGCGGCGCCAGCCCGAAGCCCTCGAAGCTGATGAGCCCGGTCACGACGCGGGACACGCACCCCGCCGCCACGAGCCAGTCCACGCACATGCCGGCCACGATGGCCACCAGGGTGAGGTCGCGCTTGTTGGCCCGGGCGAGCTCGCGCACGAACGCCATGGGGGCGCTGTTCATCGAGAGGCCGCCGAGGGCCACGGTGGCACCGTCGGGCACCGAGGCGGCCGCCTCAACCAGCGAGGTCTGCTTGGAGGCGGGGCCTGTCACGCCCAATACTTACCAAACGAGCGGTTGAAACGCAATCGCCGGACGGACAAGACCCGAAGGCGGGGATACCGGGGACATGCGCAGCCGTGCCATTCTCAGAGGCCGCGGGGACGCCACGGACGTCCCCGCCCCGACCTTGGAGACTCACCGCCGGACTGTACCGTGCAGTCGTGTCGGACACCCCGAACACCATCGGCTCGACGACACCGCGGTCCAAGAGCTTCCGGTCCTCATTCAGCACTAGTAGGCTCATTCTGCGTCCAAGGGGGTCGAGTTCCACGTGAGGGATCAAGCAGAACATCCATACGATGGACTTGACCCGGCGCGGAAGGCTCTGCGCCTCCTCGTAGAGCACGAACCCGAACGCCACGATCTCATCTTCGGACTCGTCGGCGCAATTGGAGTCTCATGGGATCCAATCCTTCGTAGTTTCGACGAGTCGCTTCAACGCTTCGGCTATTCCACGCAGGAAATCCATATCGCTCGCCTGACAGATGAGTTGGAAGCCGGACCATGGGGAACACTGCCCGATCGGGCCTCGCCCGAGTATTACCGGGACCGAATGGATGCATGTGATCAACTCAGATCCATAGCGAGTAATGGGGCGGCAATGGCCGCTCTTGGCATCAGGCGAATGAGCGAAAGGCGCTATCAGAGCCGCAGTACACCAACTGCGTACTTCCTGAGAAGTCTAAAGCATCCCGATGAAGTTAAGCTCCTACGTCATGTGTACGGTGAAGCCTTTTTCTTGGTTGCAACTGCGTGCACCGAGAAAGAGCGCCGAGATGCGCTCGCGGAATCTCTATCGCTCTTCGACAATCATCGAGCCCTAGCGGAACAACTACTCGCAAGAGATGAGGCGGATTCAAGCAACAAGAGCTTCGGTCAGAATGTCCGCGACACCTATTCCATCGCTGACGTCTTCGTGCCTAGCGGCCGCGGCATCAATATCAAGCTTGGTATTGATCGTTATATCGATGCTATATTTGGCGGGCCCTTCGTTACTCCGAGCCCTAGTGAAGAAGGGATGCGATTTGCCTTTGACGCTTCATTGCGTTCCGCTGCTGCTGGGCGGCAAGTTGGCGCAGCGCTCATCCCAAGACTCGGTACACCTGTCGTCGCTGGTACTAATGAGGTTCCCAAGCCGGGCGGCGGTCAATACTGGACCGACGACAATCCAGACTACCGGGATTTCAAGACTGGCCAAGATCCGAATCCGATCTATACGAAACGCGTCGTGCAGGAGATGCTTGAGCGACTTGCAGAACACGGGTGGCTGATTGATCGGCTGAAAGGACTGAGTGGGGAAGAACTCCTTGCTGAAGCCTCCATGCCGGACGAATCGGGTGACTCCTTATTGACTGGAGCACGTGCTTCCGCGTTGATTGAGTTCACACGCTGTCTTCATGCAGAGCAGGCTGCTATCATCAATTCTGCTCGGTCAGGTGTCTCCACCGAAGGGGCCATTCTCTACACGACGACTTTTCCCTGTCATGAGTGTGCAAAGATGATAATCGGAGCAGGAATAGTTGAAGTTCAATATATTGAGCCATATCCAAAGAGCCTCGTGGGTCGACTCTACCGGGATGTTATTGAGACATCGCCACCGTTTGCACGAAGTGGTGGTCTGATCGGAGGCAAACTCCCCTTCCACCAATTCCTCGGAATAGCTCCCCGCTTCTACACGCGTGCGTTTGCTGCGGGAGAGCGACGTATTGGTGACTCCTTGGTCGAATTCAATAGGCCTTCCACCGCACCTCGCACTTCGGGATGGAATGCACAAGGTATTGAGGAGCGGGAGTCCGCCGCCATAGCGTCGATTTCCCGGATTCTCGATGAAGTCGCGACAAACCTAAACAGAGAATCGCTCGGTCGGTCAGATGATGAACCTAGTGAGACAGACTCTCAACTGAATGACTCGAGAGACGCTCGACAGCAACGTGAATCTGGCTTGCGGAGCGTTTCCGAACCTACGGACGAAGCACAGATCGGATAGAGGGAGTGATCTGATGGGAAACCAAGAGAAGTGGTTCAATACTAGGGCGAAGAAAGCTGCAGAAAACTTGGAGTCCATTCCCGCCGACAAGCGTGGACCCGCTGCGAGGCTCCTAGTGAGCAATCCGCGAGTCCAATCAGAAGTGAACCCACACGAGAAAATGAGAGGAATTGAAGGTGGTAGCTCGGAGCGATCTGCAGTCTCTCAGCTGCCACTACTTGGGGACGCGCCGAGCGGCTGAAAAATGGTTCGCGAGCGCGAACCCAAGAGTCTCGCGCTCGAGTCAATGGTTCTGAACACCATCGACCTCGATGACGCCGGGTGGCTCGAGGAGTTCCACAACCGGGGATGGACCGACGGGCTGCCGGTCGTGGCGCCCACGCCCGAGCGGGTGGAGGCGATGCTCGCCCATGGGGGCTTGGGCGCCGGTGAGATCCTGGGCCGCGTCGCCGCCCGCAGCCGCTCGCTCAGCGCCCAGCAGGCGGCGGCGAACGCCGTCATGGCCGGCTGCGCGCCCGAGCACTTCCCCCTGGCGACCGCCGCCCTGTGCGCCATGCTGGACCCGGCGTTCAATGCCCACACCGTGATGACCAGCACCGGCGGGGCGGCGTTCTGCCTGCTGGTCAGCGGGCCGGTGACGCAGCAACTCGATATGGCGACCGGCAACAACGCCCTCGGGCCCGGCAGCCGCGCCAACGCCACCGTCGGCCGCACGCTGCGCCTCGTGGCGCGCAACGTGTTCGGCGCCCGCACCGGCGAGCTGGACGCCTCGTCCATCGGCCATCCCGGCAAGTTCACGCTGTGCCTCGCCGAGGACGAGCCGCCGGCGCCGTGGGTGCCGCTGCGGGTGGAGCTGGGCTACGGCGAAGACGACTCCACCGTCACGATCCTGGCCACCGAAGGACCCCGCCAGGTTGCCAACCACCTGAATCCCTCGCCCGAGGGCATCCTCACCACGATGGCGGCGGCGATGCGCTGCCCGGCCACCTATCCCGTCGGCAAGGGCGCCCAGGCGGTGGCCGTGCTGGGCCCCGAGCACGTCGCCGCGCTCATCGGAGCGGGCTGGACACGGGCCCAGGTCCGGGAGTTCCTCGCCGAGACGAGCCGGGTGACGCCCGCGGAGATCGAGGCGGCCGGGGTCTTCCTGGAGACCGACACCCGGCACGACATGACCCCCGGGCCCGACGGCAGGCTTCCCGTGGTGCGCGGCCCCGAGGATCTGTTCCTCGTGACCGCCGGTGGTCACGGCGCAGGCTGGTCCGCGTACATCCCCGTGTGGGCGCCGACGCTGCACAGCATCGCCGTGACCCGCCGTGTGCCGGCCCCCGGCGACGGCCTGCCGGCGCAGTAGGATCGCTCGCATGACAGCGATCACCGTCGTCCGGCCCGACCACGTTTCGGAGGTGACCGGCTTGGCCCGAGCGCCCCGCCCGGCCCGCGGCACCGTCGAGCCCCTGCACCTCACGCTCATCGAGAACGGCAAGCCCAACGCCGCCAAGCTGCTGGGCGAGGTGGCCGACGAGTTGCGCAGCCGGCTGCCCCTGGCCACCGTGGACGTGCATTCCAAGCCGGCGGCCGGCAAGCCCATCGACGCCGACGTGGCGGACATGCTGGCGGCCCGCTCGCACCTGGTGATCTCCGGCGTCGGCGATTGAGGCGCCTGCACGGCGTGCAGTTTGCACGACGCAGTCCTGCTGGAGAGCCGCGGCGTACCCGCCGCCCTCGTCGTCACTGAACCGTTCATTGCGGTTGCGGCCCGCTTCGCCCCCACCGTGGGGGCCCCTGACTACCCGTCGGCAGCGGTCCCCCACCCCATCTCGTCAGTCAGTGACGACGACCTGCGCAAGTACGCGGCAACCGTCGCCGACGAGGTAGCCGACCTCCTCACCACCGCCTGACAAGCGAGCTTGGATTTATTGAATCGAACTGGAGAAATATTTGACTACTGTGTGCTATTAGCACTACATCGGGTATATTTCCGTCTATGACGACTGTGGCGACCATCTTCGCCCTGTGAGAGGCTGCGAGACGTGGATGCGGCGATCCTCGGGCCGATTCTCGGTGTCCTGACGCTGGCGCTGCTCTGGCTGCGACAGGACTTCACCGCGATGCGCGGGGAACTGCGCGAGGTGTTGAGCGAGATGCGCAGGGAGATGCAGGAAGGGCGAGAATCGGACCGTTCCCTGGCCGACCTGCGTCACGAGGCCATGATGGCGATCCTGCGCGACCACGGTGAGCGGCTCGCCCGCATCGAGGGGCGGGCGGAAGGACGGGCCGAGACCCGGGAGCAGACCCTGGCCGGCTCCTAGCCCGCCGGGTCGGCTAGAGGACGAAGTCACCGCCGGCGTACCAGTTGGCGAAGGCAGCCTTCACGATGACGTCCACCAGTTCGATCTGCTGGCGGTCGGGAGCGATGAGGTAACCGAAGCCGGCGGGGCCACCGTCGGGGCCGACACCGGTGAATCGGACGGTCCACCCGGCGTCGGTGAGCACGTCGAGGTCGCCCCGCAGGTCCTCGGTCCAGTAGCCCATGTGGTACGTGCCCGCGTCGACATTGGGATCCCAGAACGAGCCGATCGGCCCCTCGACGAGTTCCACCTGCACCGGACCCTCCACGGAGTACGTGAAGCGCACGTTCGTCGCCACGACATGGCCCTCGACCAGATGCTCGACATCCAGGGACTGCGGGCTGTGCCAGGTCAGCCCCGTACCGGCGGAGTAGAACTCCATGGCCTCTTCGAGGTTCGAGACGACCACACCCACGTGGAACGGCTCTGTCAGATCGACCATTGGTCTACCTCCCGGGTTCGTGAGCGCCCGGATGATCCCCGGCGCCCAGTAGCGATTTCAACTCGACGAGCGCGTCGACGTGGTCGGCCCATTCCGCCTCGCTGCGCGCAAGCGGCACGAACAGTACGTGCTGCAGACCGGCCTCGATGTAGCCCTCCAGCAGCCCGGCCAGTTGGCCGACCGAGCCGCTCGCGACGGGACGATCCCCGTAGCCGTCGCCCACTTCGCTCCAGCGCCCGGCGCCGCCCAGCGGCGACCCGACGCGGACCTCCATGTGCACCGAGGCGACGGTCCGGGATCCGACACCGGAGGGCGACTCGTGGGAGCGCAACTCGGCGAGGCGCTCGGAGAAGACCTGAAGCGGCGCCCACGTGCCCATCCAGCCCTCGCAGGCGGCGGCACGGCGCAGCGCACCCGGCGACGAGCCCCCGATCCAGATGGGCACCGGCCCGGCGGGGGCCGGCTTGACCCGCACGTCGCTGAAGGAGAAGTGCTCGCTGACGTAGGTCTCGGCACCACCCCAGGCGGCCCGCCAGCCGCCGATGTAGTCGTCGAGGCGTGCCCCCCGGCGCCGCATCGGCACGCCGCAGGCATCGAACTCCTCGGCCAGCCAGCCGGCACCCACCCCCAGGATGGTGCGCCCGCCCGACAGCCAGTCCAGCGTCGCCCACTGCTTGGCGAACTGCATGGGGTTGCGGTAGGCGGGCACCAGCACGCTGGTTCCCAGGCCCACCCGGCTGGTGTGCGCCGCGGCCGCCGACAGCAGGGGAACCGGCTCGGGGAAGAACGACGGCATGCCGTCCAGCGACGTCGGCACGGCGACGTGGTCGGCCACCCACACGTCGTCGAAACCCGCCTCCTCGGCCCGGCGGGCGATGCGCACGATGTGGTCCAGCCCGGCCGAGCGACCCAGCTGCGGCAGGTGCAGGCCGAAGCGCACTCAGGGCATCCTCTGCGCACCGTGCCGGGACGGCCGGCTGAGTGGCCGGACCACCGAGCGCATCAGAAGCGGTAGCGGGGATGCGGCGGGTGCACCGAGTACTCCACCACCCCGTAGCCCCGCTCGCCGGTCTCGGCAACCTCGAAGTCGAAGAACGGCTCGTAGCAGTCGAGGCGCGCCTCGGCGTCGTTCTCGTCGCGCATGAGACCGTTGCGGGTCTGCGCCCACTTGCGCCCGGTCAGCACCGTGAGCGTCTCGCCGTCAGGCAGCTCGAAGGTCATGGTGAAGGCCATGGCGGTGCGCTCGTCGTCCTCCATCCGGGGCACGCAGGTGGCGTCGAGGATGGCCCGGGCGCCGGAGGCGTCGGCCACCCAGCCGCCCTTGTAGGGGCGACCCTCGGGGATCGGCTGGGTCGGGCTCATCCAGCCGAACGAGTTGAGGTGGCGGTCGGGCAGCTGCACCGACGGCCAGAAGTGCCCCCAGGAGGCCTCAGCGGTGCGGCGCCGGCGGGTTTCCCAGGGCGAGTCACCCACGAATCGGTGCGTCCAGGAGTGGTCACGGTGCGACCAGCAGGAGATCGGGCGCCGCTCGCCTGCCCGGCGGCCGCCGTAGGCCTCGAAGCTGCCTTCGCAGTCCAGGGCCTGCTCGTAGTGGCCGCCGTAGTTCTCGTAGGTGGCCAGCGGGTTGCCGCCGTGGCAGTCGTCGTAGTCGAAGGGGTCGAACCGCCCCCGGTAGGTGAGGTCGAAACCGAACTTCGGGCCGTCGAACTGCCAGCGATATCGGCCGAAGGCCTCCAGCACCTCGAACTGCACCCTGCCGTCCCCGAGAGTCTCGAAGACCGCCTCGTCGCCGAGGGGCTGCCGGGAGGCCCACTGCTGCGGCACACCGTCGATGACGTAGAAGGCGCTGGCCCGGATGTAGCCGTGGGAGAGGCTGGCGTGGATGTGGTTGAGGCCGAAGACGTCGGCTTCACGGTCGCAGACCGAGAACCAGAAGTTGTCGCTCCACAGCCGGCCGGAGTCGTCGGGCGGATGGTGGAGGTACTCGTCGCGTTCGGTCAGCTTCATCGATCGTCCTCGCCCTCCCGGCCGCCCGCTGGGGCCGACTGCTCAGTCTCGCAGGTGGGCCGGTTTCTGACACACCCCGCTCCCGAGCATGGGGAGGGTGAATGGCACGGTCCTCGCGGGTGACTGATAGTTCCACGGGACACCGATCCCGGCCTCTGCCGGGATGGAGAAGCGAAGAATCCGACCGGCCGGACCGCGGGCGATCTGCGGCGATCGGAGGCTCAGAGGTCGCGCCAGCGGACCTGCGGCAGGCCGGAGGACGACGGGTCTGCCTCGGCGAGAGCGCGAAGCGGTTCGATCATCTCGGGGCCCGCGGTGGCCGCTCGCTCCGTGAGGTCACGCCGGCGGTCGAGCCAGGCGGCCTGGTCCTCGGCGGGCGGTTCGGCTCCTCCGGCACCGGAGTGGATCCAGGCCCTCGCCGGGATGACGGAAATGCCCTCGGTCCCGGCGTCGGCATGGAGGGGGCAGGTGGCGGCCGGTGGCTCCAACACCTCGCTGAGCGGCGGCAGGTCTGGCTCCAGCCAGGCCACCAAGTCCCAGGCGCCGGCCTGCGCGGCGGCACCGATGTCCACCAGGCGCGGGTCGTCGGCTCGACCCGCCGCCAGAGCGGCGAGGCCCTGCATGCCCGACAGGATCGACCGCAGCCGTTCGAAGCGCAGGGCGTAGCGCAGCCGATCGGGCTGGACCTCGGCGCCGCCGGCTGCCCGGTACGCGTCCACCGGCGCGCCCTCGATGGCGCCCCAGCCGCCGAGGTGCATGGTGAACGCCACGTCGCACAGCGGGTCGCCGACCCAGGCACGCTCCCAGTCGATGATGCCGCCGATGACGCCGGGCGCGGTCCACAGCACATTGGCGGGGCGGAAGTCGCCGTGGCAGAGGACCGGGCGAGCGCCGCTCGACGGGCGGTTGCCTGCCAGCCAGCGCATCGCCACATCGATCCCCGGGTGCCGCCAGCTGCGCCGGTAGGCACCGGCCTGGCGGGCCAACTCGGCGTCGTAGGCAGCGGCGACGTCGGAGACATCCTCGAGAGCCTGCGGATCGGCCCGGCTGTGCAGCGTCCCGAGCGCCGTCGCCAGCGCCTCCCGGTACGGCGCCGGATCAGCCGGCCGGCGCTGCACCTCGCCCGGCACCAGCGTGTGCACCCCGAACGGCCGCCCGATGCGGTTCGGTGCATCGACAACCGCCAACACCTCGGGCGCGGGCACCACGCCGGCCACTGCCCGCAACCGCCGGGCCTCTGCGGCCGGATCGTAGGGTTCCACCGTGCCGCCAAACGGCGCCACCCGCACGATGGCGGCGTCTCTGCTCCCCCAGCGCACACGCAGGGTGAACCAGGAGTACCCGCCGTCGAGCCGGACCACCTCGGGCGCCCGGTCCGGCGCGCTACGGGGCGCCACACCGGCATCCACCAGCGCGGAACCGACGGCCTCGGGGCTGAGATCGGGTGGCGCCATACGAACCGGCGGGCGGGCCGAGACGGTCGCACCGCGGATCGGCTCGGCGCGATGCGGCGTCAGGACATCGCCGCGGCGGCACCCTCGAGAGCCGAGATCCGCTCACCGTGATCGGCGATGCCGTCGAGCTTCCGGCCGTGCTCCTCCTGGACGGTTTCGATCCGGATAAGGCTCTCTTCGACCCTGCCGAGCCGCGACTCCATCGCGTCGATCCGCCCACCCAGATCCGACCGCAGACCCGACTCCAGCGACTCCATCCGCCCACCCAGATCCGACCGCAGACCCGACTCCAGCGCGTCGATCCGGCCACCCAGGTCCGACCGCAGACCCGACTCCAGCGACTCCATCCGCCCACCCAGATCC
>Ga0209021_1000982_pt1 | contig 31309 bp, 17 predicted proteins | sample PinacodermFT_FD_187299 | JGI IMG/M metagenome (GOLD analysis project Ga0209021, IMG submission 187299) | Host-associated microbial community of the marine sponge Aplysina aerophoba from Gulf of Piran - sponge pinacoderm, lysed by freeze-thaw... | ecosystem: Host-associated > Porifera > Sponge >... | reverse complement strand
TCACAGACATCGGCGACGAGCAGTTCGCCGCCGCCTTGGCACAGGAGGCTCCAGCGGGCACCGACCGCGCCGGGTCCGCCGGAACCGGGGCGCCGAGCGTCGGCTGAACGCCGCTCAGGCGTTCGCGTCGAGGTGCGCGATCAGATCACGCGGGGTCAGCAGCCCGGCAAACTCCTCGGCGGAGATTGACACGCCGAACGCCTCGTTGACGAGCTTCCAAAAGGCGACCACGTCGGTGGAGGCCACGCCCGCGTCGGCGATGCTCCGATCCAGATCCAGCGGCGCGCCCGCGGTCCGGTCGGAAATGTCGAGGTTGGCGTCAACAAGGTCCCTGATGCGTTCTTCGGTTGATGACATGTTCGCCGCTCTCCCAGCTTTGTGGTCGGTCGAAGTACCGCGGGCAGCATAACAGGGGAGTCCCGGCGGATCGCCACATCCTCACCAGACTCCACCCGATTGATATGAGTTGGGCCGGACATCCTCGTAGTTGATCGTTGGGTCAACCTTCCGAACGCGTTGGCGCCTGCTTCCGCGGTTCGAACCAGTGCCGGCGGCGCAGATGGAGAAGCCCAACGAGTGCGTGACCGCGCTGTGGAACTTCTTGGAGTGGGGCGGACTCGCCTGACCGGATCTCAGGCTGTATTGGGCGCATCCACCCAATGACGGCGACGTTGGAAGGGATAGCCCGGCAAGGGCACGCGCCGACGCTCCTCCCCGGCGAAGAGGCCGGCAGCGGAGATGGAGAAGCCGGCTTCGTAGGCCCGGGCAACCGCTTCCACGAATCCTCCGCCCGATGGCGCCCGACCAACGTCGTTCGGCCGCTGTGGAAGACTCGTCAGCACCACAGGCGGGTGTGATGGGGCCTCGTCAGGCTCCGACGTCGGCCAGCCCTCCACAATGCTCGCGCCAAGCGTGGAGCCACGCCCGATGTCGATCAGCGCATGCACGCCCAACGCGTGCAGAACCCCCGCACTTTCGAACGATTCGACGGGACCTCGAACTCCAAGGCGCCAGTAGGAGCCACCGACGGCTTCACCGGGACCGAACGCCCGTCCAGTCTCTGCGCTCACCATGGGCACCGACGGACCGGACAGGGCGACTCCCGCGAGAGCTTCCCTGAGGTGCTCCGGCGACACTCCATCGCCGGACGCTGTCTGCGCCGTCGCCAGTTCACAATAGGCGGCCACAGCCCGCAACCCCTGCTCGAGGCTGAGTGCGCCCGCGGCCTGGGCCGCGGCCACCTTCCCGAGACCGCCGGCGACCACGACGCTCGGACTCACTCCCATGCTCCGCCACAGCGCGGTGAGGGCGCATTGCAGCGCATAGGTCGCCACCGGGACGGAAGCTCGTCCGCTTCGACCCTCGTCTCCGCCGTCGCCCCAGAACGCCGCATCCAGCAAGGGCTCAACCTCTTGCCCCAAGAGCATCCCGTTGCAGTCGTCCAGGACCTTGCGCGCAACGGGCTCCGTCTCGTACAGGTGCCGGGCCATCTCCAGCTGTCGGCCCTCCACCTCGGTGTACACGAAGGCCGCGCTCGTCACTTGCCGAGGCTCCACCTCATCGGCCGGTGCCTCTTGCCCAGCCAGCTCCTCCAACCCCTGCCGGAGCTGCGCAACGTCATCGAATGCCAATCCGGCCCGGTAGCGGAAGTGGCTTCTCCCGGCCGTGGCGGTCCACGTCATGTCGGCTATCGCCGGGGCGGCCGCAGTCGTCTCGGGCGACAATGCATCCTCGCGCTCGTCGAGAAACCTCAGATAGCCGCGGGCCAACGCCCGCAGGGCCGCCGGGGACTTCCCCGACAGTGGCAGAAGCCGGGTCGTGCGCTCCGTACATCCTCCGGACGCGGATGACCCGGCGGCGCCCGGCCGCACGAGGCCGATCGGCTGGGCAGCACCAACCGGCCAGGACGAGCCGTCGTCAACCGCCGGATCCCAGTAGCCCTCCACAACTACGTGCGCGTTGGTCCCCGAGAGCGCAAAGCTGTTCACCGCAGCCACCGGCGGCCGGTCGGGCCGCGACGGCCATTCGACGGCGTCCGAGGAAACCTGCGCGGGCAGGCGGTTCCAGTCCAGATGGGGGCTCGGGTTGGCGAAGTTGAGGCTCGCGGGAATCACTCGCCGGCGCATCGCGAGCATGGTCTTGATGAGGCTCGCCACCCCCGACGCCCATTCAAGATGGCCGATGTTCGTCTTGACCGAACCCACAAGAAGGGGGCGCCCCCCGTCGCGACCCCGCCCGAAGACGGACGCCACCGCGTTCATCTCTATGGGATCGCCGAACTCGCTGCCCACCCCGTGCGCCTCCAAGTAATCGACATCGGAGGGATCGACACCGGCCCGGGCAAGGGCCTCCTCCATCACCCGCTCCTGGGCGGGCCCGTTGGGGGCCATCAGGCCCGCGCTCACCCCATTCTGGTTCACCGCCGAGCCCAGGACGACCCCCCAGATGCGGTCGCCGTCGAACTCGGCGTCGCTGAGCCGCTTCAATACCAGCATGCCGCAGCCCTCGCCGCGCACATAGCCGTCGGCGGCCGCGTCGAATGCGCGGCAGCGGCCGCTGGTGGACAACAGCCCCATGTCTTTGAGGTATCCCGAGACATTCGGGGACAGGGTGGCGTTCACACCGCCTACGAGAGCCATGTCGACCTCGTCCCGCTGCAGGGCCGCGACCGCCTGATGCACAGCAGCCAGAGACGACGCGCACGCCATGTCGAGCGGCATCGCCGGACCCTGGAGACCCAAGGCGTAGGCAACCCGCCCGACACTGACCGCCACGTTGGTTCCGGCGTAGCTGTAGTACTGGCCCCGCGAGGCGATCAGGTCGCGGTACTCGCCGCCGCCGACTCCGGCATAGACCCCGGTACGGCTGCCCATCAGTTGGTCGGCGTCGATTCCGGCGTCCTCGAGGGCGTGCCAACTGGTTTCCAGCAACATCCTCTGCTGGGGATCCATGTCCCGAGCCTCTATCGGCGCGATGCGGAAGAACCTGGAGTCGAACAGATCGATACCCTCGACGAACGCACCGCGGCGCAAGGTGGGGTCGTCGGCCTCCGGGTCTCCGAGGACACCCTTCCAGGCGCCCGAGTCCGATCGCCCCTCGGTGACTGCGTCGGCGCCTTCTTCCAATCGGCGCCAGAAGGCGTCGATGTCAGGCGCACCCGGGAACCGGCAGGCCATACCGACGACCGCGATGCGTTCATCCTGCCGGCGTGTCCGCGGGCGGGCCGGCATGGCGCCGAGATCAAGAGCAGGGGCCGGGGCGGCCAGGCCGCCGAACTCCTTCACCAGGTGACCGGCGAGGCTGGTGGCGTCGGGATAGTCGAAGACAGCGGTGTTGGAAACGGTGTACTCCCCGGCAAGGGCGCGGTTGAGCCGATTTCTCAATTCCACCGCCATCAACGAGTCCATTCCGAGATCGAAGAAGCTGATCGTCGGCGACGGCGGAGACGCCAGCCGCATCACAGTCTTCAACTCCTGCCGGACAAAGGCTGCGAGCAGACCCTGCTGATCGGCCGCGGGGGCGTTCAGGAGCCGGCTCAGCAGCCCGGCCGAAGGAGCGGATGGGTCCCTCCGGCGGCCGCGGTCACTCGTCGCGGCGAGGACCTCTTCAAGGAATGGCGGCGGCTTCTCGAGTTCCGACGCGACCACGGCCCAGTCGACCGTCGTCACACAGGACGCGGTCGCGTCCTGGCGCACCAGCCAGTCGAAGGCGCCGATGCCTTGTTGGGGCGTTATCCATCCGGCTCCGGAGTAGGCCAGTTGCTTCTCGATCCTCTCCCTGTGCTCTTCGGCCTCCCCAATGCCCGACCATGCGCCCCAGGCGATTGCCTGGCCGGGGAGGCCCAGGGCGCGCCGGTGAGCGGCGAGCTGGTCCAGGAAGGCGTTGGCCGCGGCGTGATTGGCTTGCCCCGAGTTCCCCAATACTCCGGTGACGCTGGAGAACAGCACGAACATGTCCAGGTCCGCAGCCTTGGTGGCTTGATGAAGGTGCCAGGCACCCAGCACCTTGGGCCACAGCACTTGCTCGAATCGGTCCCAGTTCTGGTTCTCGATGACCCCGTCGGAGAGGACGCCCACGCTGTGGATGACACCGCCCAGGGGTGACAGAGCCTCGCCGATGCGCTCCAGCATCCCGTCGATGGCAGCGGGATCGGTCATGTCAGCGAGTTCCACCCGCACGTCTGCGCCGCTGTCGCGCAGCTCGCGAATCACTCCGTAAGTCGCGGGATCGGGATCCCGGCGACCGTTGAGGACGATCGTGCGGGCTCCGCTCTCGACCAGCCAGCGCGCCACCTCGCAGCCGATTCCACCCAAGCCACCGGTCACGAGATAGGTGCGATCCGCTCGGAGCCCGTCCCGGCCAAGAGGCGGCATGCGGAAGACGTTCTTGCCGACGTGTCGGGCGGCTCCCATCGCCTCCATCGCCGATCGGATCTCGGCGAGGGGCCACACGGTGCGGGGGAGAGGAGCCAGATCTCCCGCCGACAGGCGATCCATGATCCTCGACAGGGAGGAACCGGGAGTTGCCGGATCAACCCTCTTGAGGGCGTCGAGGTCCAAGATGGAGTAGGCCACGTCCGGACGCGACGCCGACATCTCGTCCTCGCTGCGGACATCCCGCTTCCCGATCTCGACGAAGCGACCTCCCGGACCCAGACAAGACAGGCCGGCTTCGATGAAGCCCTCGCCGGTGAGACTGTTCAACACCACGTGGACGCCCTCGCCGCCGGTCGCGCTCAGTATCTCTTCTCCGAAGTCGGTTCGCCGGCTGTCATAGACGTGGGCCACGCCCAGGGAGCGAAGGTAGGGCTGCTTCGGGCCACTGGCCGTTGCGAAGACCTCGGCCCCGGCGAGGCGCGCCAGTTGAATGGCGGCAAGGCCGACGCCACCGGTCCCGGCGTGGACGAGCACCCGCTCGCCGTCGGCCAGCCCGGCGAGCCCGAGGGCGAGTTCGGCGGTGACGAAGCAGGTGGGCATGGTGGCCAGCGCGAGCGCACCGAACCCATCCGGGGCCGGGGCCGACATGTCGGCCCGGGTGACCATTTCCGGGCTGAACCCGCCGAACCCGATGGCGACGACCAGTTCTCCAACAGACAGGCTCTCCACATCAGGAGCGGTCTCCAGCACTCGGCCGCACACTTCGCGGCCCACCTCCAAGTCGTACGGGACCGCCCCGATGCTCAAGAGCACATCGGCGAAGTTGAGCCCCATCGCTTCCACCGCGATCCGGACCTCGCCCGGCTCGAGGGAACGGGCGGCTTGTGGCTTGAACACGAGTGTGTCCAGGCCGGCCTCGGGATCTTCGGGACCGATCACCCAGTCCGTCCCCTCCGGCAGCTCCAGCCGCCCACCGCGGGCGCCACGACGGACCAGGCGGGCCACGTAACGGCGGCCTCCCCGGTAGGCGACATGGGTCTCGGCGTCTCCGAAGAGGACCTCGTCGAGGAGATCTGCTGCCGCCGTCGCGGCAGGCCCCGGGTCCAGGTCGATCAACCTCGGCTGGAGGTTGGGCTCTTCGGTGGCCATGACCTTGCCGAATCCCCACAAGGGAGCGCCGGCGATTTGTCCCGACACTCGCGCTGTCACATCCTGCTCCAGGATCTGGGCGCCGCGGGTCACGAACCACACGCCGCCGGTTGGTGTCGCACCCGCGTCGATGATGCCCTGTACCAGGGCCAGAGCGCTCGCGCCGGCCCGAGTCACATCCTGGGCCATCTCGCGGGTGCTTGCCGCCGCCCCGTGGCCGTCCAGAGCCATCAGGTGCACTGCGCCCTTGAACGGCAGATCGGCGGGTAACCCTTCGAACAGGTGCCGCCACGACTCCCGCCGCCCCTCGTCGACCGCGGCGAAGGAAACGCCCGGTATCTCGTCGCCGGCCCCCGCAGGCCTTCCCGCAGCATCGGCCATGACCACTCTTTGGCCTCTGGAGGCGAGGTCGGCCGCCAGCCGTGCGGCCCAATCGCCGTCGTCGACCGCGAGAACCCAGACCCCCGGCGACGGCGACACTTCTGCCGGCCCTCGGGCCAGGATGACGCTGGAGCCCAACGGATCGTCCACGTCGGGATCAGGGGTTCCCAGGAACTCGACGTCGCCGAAGCCGGCGTCGGCCAGAGCCCGGCGCCAAACAGGCGGCGTGGCCAGAGCATGGTCGGACCGGTACGCATCAGCGAAGCGCCACCACCCGTCGAGGAGCCCGAAGGTCAGATCCTGCCAGGCCCGGCGCCGCAATCCCTCCAAGGCGATCAGCTGACCCGCAGGGGCCAGCAACTCCCGGCAGTGGCCGAGCGTCTCCGCCAGGTCCCGCGTGGCATGCAACACGTTGGCGGCCACCACGATGTCGTAGCCGTGGGGATCGAATCCTTGGGCCGCCGGGTCTGCCTCGATGTCCAGCGGCTTGCACTCGATGGGTGCGCCGGTCGCGGCCAGCCGTGCCTCGGCCCCGGTGAAGAATCCCGCCGAGATGTCGGTGAAGGTGTAGTCGAACCGGCCCGACGGCAGCGACGGCAGGACCGACTCGGTCGCCGATCCGGTGCCCGCTCCGACCTCCAGCACTCGCAGGCGCCGAGTCTCGGGAAGGCCCGAGACGGCGGCCGCCACCGCCTCGCCCAGCATCCGGTTCGCCGCCCGGGAAGCGGGAGCCTTCAGGTAGAGGTCGGCCGCGCTGGGCCCTTCATCGCCGAACAGCAGGGACAGCGGATCGACACGACCCCGCAACACGTCGGCCAGAGCTGCACCGCAGCGGCGGAGAAGACCGAGCTCGTTGACTCCTGCCGGATGCCTGCGGGCGAGGAGCTCCGCGAGAGCCTCCGGGTCGGCGAGGGATTCGTCCGGGAACCGACCGCCGGCCGGGACCGCTACGACGAACTCGGCGCCGCACCGGGATACCACGCCCGCCTCGGCCAGCATCGCGAGGAGGCGGGAGAACAAGAGACGGTGCTCGTCCGCCGCCTGCAATCGAAGACGAAGATCCTCCGCCGAGACGGTTGCGCCGGCGGTGCGCTCCCACCCGAGGCGCTCGATCGCCGAGAGGGCATATGCCTGAGACAGTCGCTCGAAGTCCTCCAGCAGCGCGGCCCGGTCCGCAATCTCGACGCCCTCGTCGGCCAGATGATCAGCAAAGGGCCGGGTCCTGCCCGCGATCTCCGCACCGGTGGTGAGGCCCTCGGCCGGGAGCATGCGCCCGGCCGAGGGCATCTCCCGCCAGTCCACCTCGTACAAGAGGTCCTTCGGCCCCTCGCGGGCAGGCAGGAGCGCTGTTCGAGTGGCCCGCTTGACGGTGAAGCCATTCAATCCTCCGATCGGTGTGCCGTCGTCGGAGTAGAAGCGAACGTCGCCGGTCACGACCTCCGGCGGTGCGTCCGGATCGCTGTCGGGCCCACTCGCCGAGACGGGACTCCGCACGAGCGCGTGGCAGATCATCCGCTCCGGCAGGGGGCCCGCCACCCATAGCCGCTCCCACCCGAAGGGCATGTACACGGCGCCGTGCTCGACTCCCGTGAGGTAGCGGGCCATCGACAACACCTGGAAGCACCCATCCAGCAGTAGGGGATGCATTTCCATGCCGGTCGCATCGACGGACTCCGCGAGCGCGATCTCGCCCAGAGCCTCGCCCGCCCGAGCCCAGACGGATCTCACCGTGTGATACGACGGACCGAGATAGATCTCGTCGGCAGATCGCATCCTGTAGAAGTCCGCGGTGTCCTGCATCTCCAGGTCGGCCCGGAGCCCCTCCAGGTCCACTGGATCGAGTTCTTCACGGCCGGCGGTGGCCCGGGCGAGCCGGCCCTCGGCGTGCAGGGTCCAGGTCTCGTCGGTTTCGCCCTTGCTGAAGATCTCGAAGTGACGCGCCTGGGAGTCCGCAGCGCCGTCGAGGACGAATTGCAGCCTGCGGCCCCCGCCGTTCGCCTCCTCGTCCGGGCCCTCCTCATCGAAGATCAGTGCAGTGTGCATCTGCACGTCGTCCACCGCAGTCCAGCCGTTCTCCTCGGCCAGAGCCGCTGAGACCGCCATGGCTCCGTGCATTCCCCCGGGCGCGACGACCCGGCCATAGACCAGATGGTCCTGCATCCAGGCCGGGTCGGAGGAGAACATCTCCGTCTCGAAGGCGATCTCGCCTCGCGGCGACTCGCGACGGGTCCCCAGAAGCGGATGACCGGCATCCAAACGGCGGCGCCTCGATGTGGGGACCCAGTGATGGGCGCGCTGGAATGGATAGCCCGGCAGGGAGACCCTGCGCCGAGCCTCCCCTGCGAACAATCCGGTGAAGTCGATGTCCAGGCCCGCCTCGTATGCCGCAGCGACCGCCGAAATGAAGCCGCCACTGGTGTCCACCACCGGCTCGGAAGCGTCCCGCGGCGGTCGCTGCAGGCTCGGGAGGACCACCGGAGCGGCGACGGGCGCCGACTCGGGCCAGATCATCGAGACCAGCGGCCCGAGCACGGCGTGGGGGCCGATCTCCACCACAGTGTCCACGCCCATCGCCGCCAGCGTCTCGGTGCACCTGCGGAAAGCCACCGGCTCCCGGGCGTGCCGGCGCCAGTAGCCGGCATCCATCCGGTCGTCCGGATCGAGCACCCGGCCCGTCAGGTTGCTCACCAGAGCCACAGATGGAGGCCGTGGATCAGGGATGATTCTCTCGACGGCGGCCTCCAGATCATCCAGGACGGGTTCCACCAGGGCGCTGTGATAGCCAGGGCTCCGCCTCAGCCGCACCACCTTGACGTTCTCGGCCTCGAAGAATCCCAGAATTGCTTCAACTTCGGCGGCCGGACCGCTCACCACCTGTTGGATGCCGTTGTCGACAGCCACGTTGACGCCATCTTCCCGCGAGTTCGCATTGTGCTCGGCCACGGCCGCTTCGACACGGGAGGCGGGGGCGAACACGGCAGCCATCGCCCCGTCGGAGCGCGTCGCTCCCATCAGCGCGCCCCGGGTCGCGGCAAGCCGCAACCCCTGCTCCGGAGTGAATGCGCCGGCCGCCTGCGCGGCCGCAATCTCTCCCATGCTGTGACCCACGACCACGCTTGGTGTGATGCCCACGCTCGTCCAGAGTGCCGTGAGGGCGCACTCCAACGAGTAGACGGCGGGCTGGGTCCAGGCCGGGTCGTGGAGCAGGCCGTTGGTCCCACCCAGCCCGAACATCACGTCCAGGAGCGAGACGCCGCGCTCTTCGGCAAGCTCCCGATCGCAGCGGTCGAGGACTCGCCGGAACACGGGCTCGGTGTCGTAGAGGGCCCGGCCCATGCCCACCCACTGGCTGGCCTGACCCGTGAAGGCGAACGCCACCTTCACGGCGCGCCCGGTTGCCGGGCGGTCTCCCGGATCATTTCCCGCAGTCAAGTCCTCGAGCTTGCTTCGCAGTTGTGTGACGTCGCCGAACACGATCCCGGCCCGGTCACCGAAGTGGCTCCTGCCGGTCGCGGCTGTCCAGACCATGTCCGAACAGAACGCGCCGGCCGCTGTGGAGTCGACCAGGACCTCTTGGGCGTGCTCGTCGAGCCAGCGCAGGTATCGGGAAGCCGAGTCTCGAACGGCTTGACGACACTTGCCGGACAGAGGCAGGAAGCGGGTCTCCCGCACTCGGGGCTCTTCGGGGAGTTGGACCGTTGCGGCCGCCGAAAGGGCCGTGCCCGCCGGGGTCGACACTTTCGCGTGACCTGAGTTCGTGTCGGGCTCCCCGTACCCCTCAACCACGACATGGGCGTTTGTACCGGACCAGCCGAAGGAGTTCACGCCGGCCACGCGACGCCGTGCGGGACTCCGCGGCCAATCCATCATCGCATCGGTCACCCGCACAGGCAGCCGGTCCCAGTCCAGGCGGGGGTTCGGGTTCTTGAAATTCAGATGGCGCGGGATCAGCCCGTGCCTCATCGCGAGCACTGCCTTGATCAGGCCCGCAGCACCCGCCGCGGGCCCCAGATGTCCGATGTTGGTCTTGACGGAGCCGACCAGGAGGGGGCGTTCCGCCCCGCGCCCGCGCCCATAGACCGCCGCCGCGGCATTCAACTCGATCGGATCACCGACGATGGTCCCGGTCCCGTGGGCCTCCAAGTAGTCAACGTCGCCAGGGCTGACCCCGGCGCGTGCGAGGGCCTCCAGCATGGCCCACTCCTGGGACCGTCCGCTGGGGACCGTCAAACCCTGGCTCGCACCGTCCTGGTTGACTGACGAACCCCGGATGACGGCCCAGATACGATCTCCTTCTCGTTCTGCCTCACTGAGGCGTTTGAGAACGACCAAGCCGCAGCCCTCACCGCAGACGAAGCCGTCGGCGTCCGCGTCGAAGGTCTTGCACTGTCCCTCCGGTGACAGCATTCCTGAACTGGCACGAAGCTCGAGCGGTCGTCCGGCCAGGAAGACGTGCACGCCCCCGGCCAGAGCGAGGTCCACCTCATGGCGCTCCAATGCCGTCACTGCCTGATGGATGGCCACCAGGGAGGACGAGCAGGCAGTGTCGATCGCCATCGAAGGCCCCTCGAGGCCGAGCGCGAACGAGACCCGGCCTATGGCGGTGTTCAGAGCGGTGCCCGTGACCGCGTAGAAGCCGGCCACGGGGTCGACGGTCTCGGGCGTGTCGATAACCATGTCCCGGTAGTCGTTGTTGCTGATGCCGGCGAAGACTCCGGTACGGCTGCCCTTGAGCCCCGCCGGATCGATTGCTGCGTCTTCAAGCGCATGCCAACTCGTCTCCAGCATCATGCGCTGCTGCGGGTCGAGCATCTGGGCTTCGACGGGAGAGATTCGGAAGAACTCCGCGTCGAATTGGTCCAGGTCTTCGATGAACGCTCCAAATCGGAGGGCATCGTGCGTGGCATTGGATTCGGGGTACAGGTGACCCGCGCGCCCGATGACAGACCCCGGAGGGCCCTCGACGACGGCGTTCTCGCCGGCTACCAGCTGTCTCCAGAAATCGGAGAGGCTCCTGCTGTGTGGGAACCGGCAGGCCATTCCGACGATGGCGATGGGACTCTGGCGCCGCAGGTCATGCCGATCGTCGGCACAGGGTCGGCCCGTGGGGCGCCCCGGCAGCAGGCGGCTCGATGATGCCGAGTACCGCCGCTGCACAGCTTCCGACTGTATCCCCCACAGTGGGGTGCACCCGAAGCACCTCGCCGCCGGCGGCGATCTCCACGCTGTCACCGCGGGCACCGGGGCCTAGGGGGATCTTCTCGCCGCCGGCGCAGCGCACGGTAGCCTTCCGCTCAAGTCGCAACAGGCGAGTGGATGGTTTCCGCTCGACGAAGAACCACGCGGAAGGACCGGGCAGGTGACCGACGACTCCTCAACCCGGTGGGCCATTCCCGAGCCGCTCGAGACCATCGATGCCCGCATGGCCGATGGCACGGTCATCACCCTCCGCCGCCACGGCAATCCCGACGGGCGGCGGCTTGTGCTGAGCCATGGGAACGGCTTGGCGATCGATCTCTACTACCCGTTCTGGTCGCTCCTGGCCGACGACTTCGACCTGGTTGTCCACGACCTCAGGAACCACGGCTGGAACAGTGTGGGCACCCTCCGGGACCACACCGTGCCGACGTTTGCGCGCGACCACGACACGATTCTGGATGTGATCGACGAGCGCTGGGGGGACAAGCCGAAGGCCGGTGTCTTCCATTCCGTCTCGGCTTTGACGTCCCTGCTGTCGCCGGCCAAGGGCAGCCGGTACTCGGCGCTCGTCCTTTTCGACCCACCCCTCTGCAAGCCGGGGAGGAGCCACGCCGATTTCGACACCGCAGCCAAGGAGACCGCGGCGCTGACACGGCGCCGCTCGCCCCGGTTCGCGACCAGCCAGGACCTGATCGACCTCGTGCAATTCATGCCGGCATTCCGTGGCGCCGTGGGGGGGATCGCGAAACTCCTGGCCCGCACCACGCTCCGCGAGATCGACGGCGGCGACGGCTTCGAGTTGCGCTGCCCGCCGGAGTACGAGGCGCAGATCATCGACTACGCGAACGTTTTCGCCGTGTCGGTGGAGTTCGAGGAGATCAAGTGCCCCGTGAAGGTGATCGGCGCAGACCCGACTCTGCCCTTCTCGTACCTACCGACGCTCGATCTGAGCGACATCCTGAGCGTCGACTACGACTTCCTCCCCGACGCCACCCATTTCCTGCAGTTGGAGAAGCCCACCGAATGCGCTGCGGCGCTGCGCCGGTTCCTCGACTCGCTGTCCGCTACCTGAGACCGCCGGCCCCCGCCACCTCGTCAGGTTCCCGCCACCTCGTCATCTCGGCGAAGGCCGGGATCCAGGCACTCTCAGGCGTGGGCGTGCCAGCCGCCGTCGGCGAACAGCACCTCGCCGGTGACGTAGGAGGCCCGCTCGCTCAGCAGGAACTCGATCACCTCGGCGACCTCGGCGGGTTCGCCCACCCTGCCCAGCGGCACGCGCTCGCCGAACCACGCCACCTGGGCCGGGTCCACGAGCCGCTCGGCGGTCATGGGCGTGCGGATCCCCCCCGGCGCGATGGCGTTCACCCGCACTCCCAGCGGCGCGGCCTCGATGGCCGCAGCCCTCGTGAGCGCCGCCACCGCGCCCTTGGAGGCCACGTAGTGGGCCTGGCCGGCCACGGCGATCTCGGCGTTGACCGAGGCGATGTTCACGATCGCGCCCGCCGCTCCCGGACGGTGGCGGCGCAGGAACCCGCGGACGCCCAGCCAGGTTCCGGTGACGTTTACCCGCAGGTGGCGCTCGAACTCCGCCACCGCGGTGTCGACGATGTCACTGCGGGTGCGGATGCCGGCGCAGTTCACGAGTCCCGCGAGCGCTCCGGTGGCGTCGAGCACCCTGTCCCAGTCCGCCTCGTCGGTCACGTCGAGCGCGAGGGCGTCGCCGGCGGCGTCGAGGTCGGCGGGGATCGGATCCCAACCGGCGGCCGCCAGCACCCGGCAGGTCCCGGCCCCGATCCCCGAGGCGCCCCCGGTCACCAGCACGCGCCCGACCATCACCGCACCGTACCGGTGGCCGCCACGGGCGACGACGCAGCCGGGCCACGGGCGCGCTGATGCCCGTGAGGCTGCGAGCGGGGCCGACGTGACATCGGTCCGAGGTGGGATGCCTCAGGCCGCGTTCCCGATACCGTGACGTGCCTGTGGAATTCGCGTGTCTCCACGTCGCGACGTCGCCGGCGGGTTCATGGGGCTGAGCATCACCGTGCTCGGCTGCTCGGGCTCCTACAGCGGACCCGGCCTGGCCTGCACGGGCTACCTCGTGGAGTCCGAGAGCACCCGGGTGTGGCTCGACGCCGGACCCGGCACGCTGGCGAACCTCCAGCGCCACCGCCAACTCACCGAGATCGACGCCATCGTCGTCACCCACGAGCACCCGGACCACTGGCTCGACCTGGCGATGGCCTACATCGCCTGCCGCTACTTCCTGGACCGCGGGCCCATGCCGGTCTACGGCACCGCCGGCACGCATGCGCTCGCCCGCGCCCTCGCCGGAGCGAATGACCTGGCCCCCACAATCGACTGGCGGACCATCAGCGACGGCGACGGCGCCACCATCGGCGACCAGCAGTGGCGCTTCTCCCGCACCGACCACCCCGTGGAGACGCTCGCCCCCCGGGTGGACAGCGGCGGGCGCTCCTTCGCCTTCTCCGCCGACACCGGCGACGGTTGGTCGTTCGACCGGCTGGGCGACGACATCGACCTCGCCCTCTGCGAGGCCACGTTCCTCCACCGGGACCTCGTGCCACCCTCCCCGCACTTGAGCGCCATGCAGGCGGGAGCGATGGCCGCCGATGCCGGCGTGGGGCGGCTCCTTCTCACCCACCTTGCGCCCGGCTCCGACGCAGCGGCATTCCAACGAGAGGTCACCGCATCGTTCGGCGCCCCGGTGGAACTCGTCGACGTGAACCGGCGCTACGAGGTCTGAGCCCGGGATCGGTGTGCGCGCTCGATGCGGAGTGCCGCAGCAGTGTCTCATGCCTGGGCAAGCTCTTGGGGCCGCAGCCAGAGAGATCGAGCACACGCAAGCCGCAATCGACGCTCTGTTCGACCGCTACGTGCCGGCTTCGGGGGAGGATCGGAACGAGTTGGTGGCGAGGATTGTGGAGGACTTCTGCCCGGTCCTAACGCCGGGTGGGGCGGTCCTGTACATCGGCGACGCGGACGAGAAGTTCGCGACTCACAACGCAGCAGGGCTAGCGGATTTGGGGATCGGTCTCGATCAGCACGGCAAGATGCCCGACCTGGTCATCCACGACGTGCTCCGAGACTGGCTCGTGCTCATCGAAGCCGTCACGAGCCGTCGGGCGGTTCGGAGTCCGGAGCCGCCTACAGCGAGCCGCGCGGCGCGATCCACTCGGTCCGTTGGCCGGTCACGCCGGCGATGGTGTCGAAATCCTTGTCGTAGTGCAACACGACTAGATCGTTGACCTCGGCGACGGCGGCGATCAGCAGGTCGGTGATCGGGAGGCGGTGACGGCCCGTGCCGGCCAGGAATCCCTGCACCTCGATGGCGCGGTCGGTGACCGTCCCGTCGACCGGGAACGAGCGCATCGCCCGCAACTCCTCGCGCACCAGGGCGTGCTCGACGTCGTTGCGCACGCTGAAGAGCAACTCCAGATCGATGATCGGGCAGGTCGCGACCTCCGAGGCGGGATACAGGGGCGCGAGCCGCTCGGCAACGGCGCCGAGGTGGCTGCGGGCGAGGGCGCTCTTGTCGACCAGGTAGTGCGGTCCGCCCCGCGGCGTCACCGCTGCGGCCATTCCCGCTGCGCGCCGCGCATGACCTCCGGATCCCCCAGATCCCCCGCCGCCAGACGCTGAATGTGGGCGAACAGGCGGACCCGCGTGTCACGGTCGCTGAACTCCTTCAACGCCGTGTTGACCGTGTCCTTGATCGTCGCTCCCCCCAGCAGTTCGCGGGCACGGTCAAGGATCTCATCGTCAACATCAATGAGACGCTTCGTCACGACCACAGTGTATCTGCATCCAGAGACCCACATTTGGTATATCCGAACTAAGTCGCCGATAATGCCATATCGACTCTTCGTATATATACACTAGAAGGACGGCTGGAGGATCATGGCCCGTCGTGGAGCCGGGTGGCCGGTGGCCGCGTTTGGGAGGACTCGCTCTGGATGTGCAGGCTCGTGTCGGTGTCGAGGTGGCGGCGGGGAATGGTGGCGTTGATGGTGTCGACGGCGTCGATGACCTCGTGGGCGACCCAGACACGTGGGAAAGAGCGCGCAGAGACTCGCCGAATTACTTCTGACCTGGTATTCCGACACCAATCCTCTTCTCCCAGTGCCGCGACAGTGGGCTCCGGCCGCCCGCACGACGTGGGGTGGGCAGGGACTCGCGGCTCAACCCACCGCCGGTGGGGGTCGCAGGCGGTCGGCCACCGCCCGGGTCAGCCGGTCGAGGATGCCGGCGAGGAGCACGATGGCGATGCCGGCCTCGAAGCCGCTGCCGACGCTGTCGCTGCGGCGCAGGCCCTTGACGGCCTCGAATCCCAGACCGCCGCCGCCAACGAGGCCGGCGATCACGACCATCGACAGGACCAGCATGATCGTCTGGTTGATGGCCACCATCAGTTCGGGAGCGGCGAGGGGCAGATCCACCCGCCGGAGCCGCTGCAGGCGCGTTGACCCGAAGCTGTCGGCCGCCTCGCCGATCTCGGCGGGCACCCGGCGAAGCCCCAGGTCGGTGTAGTGCACCGCCGCGGGCAGGGCGTACAGAACCGAGGCGATGATGCCCGGGATACGCCCCACGTGGAACAGCATGATCACCGGCACCAGCAGCACGAAGCTGGGAATGGTCTGCAGGAAGTCCAGGAACGGGTTCATTGCCGCCCGGAACCGGTCGCGCTGGGCGGCCAGGATGCCCAGCGGCACGCCGATGAGGAGGGTCACGACCACGGCCACCACCACCTGCGCGAGGGTGTCCATGGCATTCTCCCAGGTGCCCAGCAACCCGATGACCGTGAGCGCCGCGCCGATGCCGATCCCCAGCCGGACGCCCCGCGCCGCCAGCCCCAGCACCACGCCGATGCCGATCATGACCGGCCACGGGATGGCGGAGGAGAACAAGTCGCGCAGCGGGGACACCAGATTGATCGTCACGAAATCGCTGAACGGGCCGGTGCCGATCCCCGAGTCGGCGATGTCGTAGAGGTGGATCTGCATCCACCCGACGGCGTCGTCGATGTAGCCGGCGAACTGCCAGTTCAGACTCTCGGGGAAGGCGCCGTGCTTCAGCAGGCCCCCGACGATGGCGACCACCACGGCTCCCCCGGCGAGCGGGCGGATCCAGCGGGCGTCCCGGCCCGGCGACGCCGTGGCGATCCCCTGGGAGAACCGGTCCAGGATGATCGCCATGATCACGATGGACACGCCTGCCTCGGTGGCCCTGCCCACATCCAGCGAACTCAGCGAGCGGAGCACCACCTGGCCCAAGCCGCCGGCGCCGATGAACGCGGCGATCACCACCATGCTCATCGCCAGCATGATCGTCTGGTTCACGCCGGCCAGGATCGCCGGGCGCGCCTGTGGCAGGCGCACCAGCCGCAGCGTCTGGCGGTCGGTGGCGCCGAACATCTCCGAGGCCTCCACCATCGCCGGTGCGACGTTGCGCAGCCCGACGTCGGTGAGCCGCACGACCGGCGGCACCGCAAAGATGAACACCGAGATCACCGAGGGCACCCGGCCGATACCGAACAGCAGGACGAACGGTATGAGGTAGACGAACCCGGGCATGGTCTGCATGGCATCCAGCGTGGGGCGCAGCACGCGGGCGAAACGGTCGCTGCGCCAGGAGGCGATGCCGAGCGGGATCCCGATACCCAACGAGATGATGACCGAGACCCCCATGAGCGCCAGCGTGGACAGGCCCTCGTCCCAGAGCCCGAGAATGCCGATGACCCAGACCCCCACGAAACCCAGGATCCCGGCGGCGCGGCTCCGCGCCCACCAGAGGCCGGCTCCGGTGAAGACCGGGTAGACGTACCAGGGCAGCCAGAAGAGCGCCGACTCGATCCAACCGATCGCGGCGTCGATGGCGTCGGAGATGGGGTTCAGGAAGACGGTGTAGAGCCCGTGGGTGGTCTGGTTGCTGATGAGCCAGCGCCGCGCCCGGTCGATGGGATCGGCGAAACCCACGTCCCAGGACTCCGGGAAGACGCCGAAACCCGGCAGCAGCCACGAGGCCAGGTAGCCGCCGACGAACACCACGACGAGCGCACCGAACAGCCTTCCCGTACCGCTGTCACGCACCCTCCTGCCACCCGGCAGGAACAGTCCGGGCCCCCGGGCTCCGTTCGCGGACCGCTCACCGGCGGAGTCGCCGGCCGATCCACCCGGCGCGTCGACCGCTGTCACCGGTTGGTCCCCGCCACCACCTCTGCCACGTCCTCACCGTGGAGCAGCCCCACAGGATCATCGTCGGCGTCACACACCACCAGCGGTTTGCCCGAGGAAAGCAGCAGCGGCAGCGCCTTCTCCAGCGGCGCCAGCGTGGAGATCCGACCCCAGGACGCCTCCGGAGCGACGCCGTCGAGCGGGCGCATCAGCGCGCAGGCCAGCAGCACCTTGGCGATCGGAGCATCCTGGGTGAAGGCACGTACGTAGTCGTCGGCCGGTTCGGTGAGGATCTCCGCGGCCGTGCCCACCTGGACGAACATGCCGTCGCGCATGATGGCGATGCGGTCCGCCAGCTTCAGGGCCTCGTCGAAGTCGTGGGTGATGAAAATCAGCGTGCGCTGCAATCGCTCCTGCAGGGAGAGGAACTCATCCTGCATGTCACGACGGATGAGTGGGTCGAGCGCCGAGAACGGCTCGTCGAAGAACAGCACCTCGGGATCCACCGCCAGCGCCCTCGCCAGTCCCACCCGCTGCTGCATGCCGCCGCTGAGTTGCTGGGGGTAGTGGTCGGCCCAGCCGTCCAGACCAACGGTGGACAGGAGTTCGCGCGCCCGTTCCTGGCGCTCGATGCGTTCCACCTTCTGTACCTCGAGCCCGTAGGCGACGTTGTCGACCACCCGCCGGTGGGGGAACAGGGCGAAGTGCTGGAACACCATGGCGATCTTGTGACGGCGCAGTTCGCGCAACTCGGCGGTGTCGGCGGCGGTGAGATCGGTGCCGCAGATCTCCACGCGACCCTCGGTGGGCTCCACCAGGCGGGACATGCAGCGCACCAGGGTCGACTTGCCCGAGCCCGACAGGCCCATGACCACGAACGTCTCACCCTGGTTGACCTCGAAGCTGACCTCCCGGACCCCTATCAGGCAGCCGGTCTCGGACTGGATCTCCTGGCGGGTAGCGCCCTCGGTCGCCATCTGCCGGGCCTCGGTGGGCTTGCGGCCGAAGATCTTCCACAGACCACTGACACCGACCGTCCGCATGGTCACCTCCGGATCAGGTCGCTGCCGGCCGGCCCCTGTACACCGGCACATCCACCGGCGCCGGCGGCGTGTTGCCCAGCAGGAGATCGGCGGCCTTCTCAGCGACCATCATGACCGGAGCGTAGATGTTGCCGTTGGTCACGTTCGGCATGACCGAGGCGTCGACCACGCTGAGAGCCTCGGTGCCGTGCACGCCCATGGACACCGGATCCACAACCGACATGCCGTCGCGGCCCAAGCGGGCCGTCCCCGAGGGGTGAAGCGCCGTCTCGGCGTCCCGGGCCACCCAGTCGATGATCTCTGCGTCGCTCTGCACAGCGGGGCCGGGTGAGAGTTCACCGGAGTTGTACGGCACGAAGGCGGGCCGGCTCATGATGTGGCGCGTGACGCGAACCGTCTCGAGCCACTCGCGGCGGTCCCGTTCGGTCGAGAGGTAGTTGAACAGGATGGCCGGTTTGGCCCGCGGGTCCGCCGAGCGGATCCGCACCCAGCCGCGCGAGTCGGAGTACATGGGTCCGACATGCACCTGGTAGCCGTGCCCGCCGCTCGGTGCCGAGCCGTCGTAGCGGATCGCCAGCGGCAGGAAGTGGAACATGAGGTTGGGGTAGGACTCCTCGAGGTTGCTGCGCACGAACCCGCCCCCCTCGAAGTGGTTCGTGGCGCCGGGCCCGCGGCGGAACAGCCACTGCAGGCCGATCCACGGCCGGCGCCACACCTGCAGGTGCGGCTGCATCGACACGGGCAGCTTCGAGGCGTATTGCACGTACACCTCGAGGTGGTCCTGCAGATTCTCGCCGACCCCACCCAGGTCGGCGACGACCGGGATCTCCAGCGACTCCAGCAGGTCCGCCGGGCCGACGCCGGAGAGTTGCAGCAACTGGGCTGATCCGAATGCACCCCCGCAGAGGATCACCCGTGCCCCACCGACGATGCGCGTCCGGCCTCGCCGGGTGCATTCCACGCCCACCGCCCGGGTGCCCTCGAAGACGACGCGATTGATGTGGGTGCCGCACGCGACGGTGAGGTTCGGGCGGTTGAGCACCGGGTGCAGGTAGGCACGCGCCGCCGACAGCCGCCGCCCCCGGTGGATGTTCCGATCGAAGGCGGCGAAGCCCTCCTGGCGGAAGCCGTTGAGGTCGGCGGTCAACTCGTAGCCGGCCTCCTGCACGGCCTCGAAGAACGCCGAGAAAAGGGTACTGGTGGCCGGTCCCCGCTCCAGGACCAGCGGACCGTCGCCGCCGCGGTACTCGTCGGGGCCCGCCAGGCAGGTCTCCATGCGCTTGAAGTACGGCAGGCAGTGGCGGTAGCTCCAGGACTCCATGCCGTCGCCGGCAGCCCAGCGGTCGTAGTCCGCCGGGTTGCCGCGCTGGAAGATCATGCCGTTGATGGAACTCGACCCGCCGAGGACCTTCCCCCGGGCGTGGTAGACGCGGCGCCCGCCCATGTGCGGCTCGGGCTCGGTCTCGAACTGCCAGTCGTAGAAGCGGTTGCCGATGGGGAATGCCAGCGCGGCCGGCATATGGATGAAGACGTCCCAGCGCCAGTCGCGCCGACCGGCCTCCAAGACGAGAACACGATTGTTGCAGTCGGCGCTCAGCCGGTTGGCCAGGGCACAACCGGCTGAGCCGCCTCCCACGATGATGAAGTCGTACAACTACTACTCCCGGTAGGGCGCGGAGGCGGTACCCCCGCGCCCTACCGGTGGTGTTAGGGCAGCCAGGCGCTCCATGTGCCGGAGTTGGCTTCGATCCACGCTGCCGCCGCGTCCTCGATGGACATCCCGGCGTCGAGAGCGCCGAGCATCGAGATCTGGTCGGCTGCGGAGTAGTTCATGTTCCGCAGGAAGGCATCCGCCGCCGGGGCGTTTGCCGCCAGGTCGCCGTTGACAATCTTGAACAGGTTGTCAGGCGGATAGTCGCAGTCCACCGCGCCGGACTCGTAGCAGGCGTCGCTGTAGGTCGGCAGCGCCACCCTCGTGAGGTCGTAGGAGGCGAACGCCACGTGCGGGGTCCAGAAGTAGAACAACACCGGATCGCCGCGGTTGTAGGCCGCGTCGACCGCGGAGAGGATCGCCGCCTCTGAGCCGGCATAGACGATCTCCATCGGCAGACCCAGATTCTCGATGATCTGCTCCTCGTAGACCGTCCAACTCGGATCGCCGCTGAGGAACTGCGCGTTGTCGCCGGTCTCGGCGGTGGCGAACAATCCGGCGAGTGCAGGATCGGCGAAGCCCTCCCAGGTGGCGAGTTCGGGATGCTCCTCGACCATGTAGGTCGGGATGTACCAGCCGATCCCGCCGACGATGCCGAGCCGACCGGCGTCGGCCACATTGCCATCGGGATTGTCGATGAAGTCCTCACGGTTCTGGGCGTGGCCCGATGGCCACACTTCCAGGGAGGCGTCGATGTCGCCGGTGTTGATGGCCGGCCACTGGCCGAACTCATCGATCTCCACCGTCTCGACGGTGTAACCCAACTCGCTCTCCAGCAACTGCTCGGCGACCGCCACATTCAGGGCCGATCCGTCCCACGGGTTCACGGCAATTGTGATCGTGGTCTGGCTGCCGAGGTCGCTCGCCGTTGCGGCGGGTTCGGTTGAGGGGCCGAGGCTGTGGATGGGGTTGCCTTCGGTGTCGTAGTACTCGCTGACGTTGTTGCGGTCGACGAAGACGTGGTCGATGTGGATTTCCTGGGGTACGGCGCGCCCGTCGAGGATGTCGATGAGCGCGGCGACGGCGTAGACGCCGTACAACTCGGGGAAGTACGCCACCGAACCCAGGTAGCGGGTCTCCGACGCGGGACCCTCGTGCAGGCGCTCGACGCCGTTGGGTTCGGCGCCGTGACCGGCGGCCACGCCGCTGCGCCCGGCCTGTTCCATCGCCCTTGACATGGGCACCGCCACGACGTCATCGAGGCTGGTGGCCAGCACGTGGGTGGCGTCGGGGTTGCCGGTCAACCAATCGCTGGTGGACTGCAAGCCGTTCTCGGGCGAACCGTCCACGTCGATCTTGCTGACCGGCACGTCGCCGCCGCACACCGCTTGCACGCCGTCGGCGAAACCGCTGGTGCGCAGATCCGGCGCCTCGCCGGCGGTCAGGTTCTGCGCCAACAGCACGTGGACGCCCTCACAGTTCCACGTCTCGAGCGCGTACAGGCCCGTGTTCACGCCCGCCAAAGCGCCCGACACGTAGTTGTTGGCGCCGAAGAAGATGGCGTTGGGGTGCCACACATCGATCGTGATGACCGGGATACCCGCATCGTCGAAGACCTCCATCGACGACTCCGCGGCCTCGCTGCGCCAGTTCCCGAAGATCACCGCGTCCGGGTCGCTCTCCGCGACCGTCTCCGCGCACGCCAGAGCCTTCTCCGGGTCGAACTCGCTGTCACAAATCGCGCCCACACTCACACCGGAAGCAGCAGCGGTGCTCACAATCGAGTTCTCGATGAACTGGGAGAACTCCAACGCGGCCCAACCGCTCACCCACGCAATCTCATAATCCTGGGACGCGGTGCGGATCGACGGATCGAACGGCGCCGCCGGGCTGCCACCGGCCTCGAACGTCGCCGTGTCGAAGTCATAGGTCCACGGGAACACCTCATCAGGCGGCAAACCACCCAAAATCCCCCCCGCAGGACCCGGCATCGCATACCCCGAACCGCCCACAGTCAACGTAAACGGACCACCCGGAGCATCCGACGGACCACCCGCCTCAGCAGGCGGCGCAGGCGGCGCCTCCGCCGGCGCAGCAGGCTCCTCAGCAGGCGGCGGCGGTGGCGCAGCCGGCTCCTCGTCGTCGCCACCGCACGCAGCGGCGACGAGGACCACGGCCAAGGCAATGGCGAACGGTCGTAAGAGTTTGCGGAGCATCATGTGTGCTCTCCCTTTCCCTCGGTGCGTTGGGGAGGCGGTGACCCGCCGACGTAGAACCGTGGCATCGCTTGGCGCGTGCTGAGGCTCTTCTTCCCCTCTTCCGGAGCAGCGACGGGCAGGGCCCGCGCCAATCCCGGGCGCGGACTCTAGTGCCCCGCGCCTTTGTGTTCTAGTTATCTTCTCGTGCTCGCTGTCGTTTCCCGTTCGAGGGCGGGTCGCGACTGCACCGCGTAGAGTGCCGATCCATGCGCATCACCTCTGTCGAAGCATTCCCACTGCACTATCCCGAACCCCACGACAGCAACAAGAGCCGTTATGTGACCATCGCCAAGGTCACGAGCACCGACGGCGCCGTGGGATGGGGGGAGTGCATCGCACAGTTCCCCGAGGCCGCTCTGGCCACGAAGGTCGTCGTGGAGGAGGGGTTCGCGCCGCTGCTCATCGGGGAGGACGCCCGCGACGTCGAACGGCTCTGGCAGGCCATGCGGGACCGCAGCTGGTGGTACGGCAACGGTGGCATCGCCAGCTTCGCCATCAGCGCCACCGACATGGCCCTTTGGGACCTCAAGGGGCGGCTCCTCGACGTGCCGGTGTACGAACTGCTCGGCGGCAAGCGCATGGAGCGGATGCGGGCCTGCGCCAGCGTCATATTCGACACCGAGGACCTCGACGCCACCGGTGAGGAGTTCGCCGACTACGCCTCCCGCGGGTACACAGCCGTCAAGGGGGGCTGGGGCAAGAGCCCCGAGACGTGTTTCGGGCGCGACCCGAAGCGCGATCTGGCCGTCGTTTCGACCATCCGCGACGCCGTCGGCCCGGACATCGACGTGATCGTGGACGTGGGCACGCACGTGCGCTGGACGCCGTCGCATGCCATCGCCATGGCCCGGGCCTTCGAGCCGTACAACCTGTACTGGATCGAGGAACCGCTGCCGCAGGACGACATTCAGGGCTACATCCGCCTCCGCGAGTCCATCCGCACACCCGTCGCCACCGGCGAGAAGGAATGGACTCTGCGGGCCTTCAAGGAACTCATCGAACTGGGAGCGGCCGACATCGTCATGCCCGACCCCGGCAAGGCCGAGGGCGTCACCGGGTTCAAGAAGATCGTGGAGTTCGCAAACGCCCACAGCATCCGGTTCACGCCCCACTCCTGGTCGAGCGCCATCAACACCGCCGCGGCGGCGAACCTCTACGCCAGTTGCGACAACGGTGTGGTGTTCGAGCTCAAGCCCAATCCCTCACCCATGCAGCACGAGCTGGTGACCGAGCCCATCGATCAGGAAGGTGGCTGGGTGCCCATCCCCAAGGGTCCCGGGTGGGGCCTCACCATCAACCAGGAAGTGATCGACCGCTACCTGATGCGGTAGCGGCCGCCCTCGCGGAGTTGGCGGTTGTCGGGGCGGGGTGCCGCTCTGCTATTGCGGCGAACGGCGATCGGTCGCAGTGTCGCCTCGGCCGCATCACGACCTGAAGAGGTCCTGCGCGCGTGCCCAGGCCAGTTCGGCGCACTTGGCGCCCATCAGCCGGCCCGGGTAGTCGTCGACGGGCACGTGGATGCCGCCCCAGATCCGGGACCTGCCGGCCTCGTCGGCGGCGTCCTGATACGTGGCCCACTGCAGTTCGAACGTCCGGGTCGGCCCCTCCTCGTGCAGCAACGAGCCCTCCGGCACCGGATGCCGGTAGATCCCGCCGGGGAAGAAGGGCGAGCCGGTGAATGCGGTGAGCACGTCGGCTCCGGCGCGGCTGAACGTGGAGTGGCCCGAGACGTACCCGGGGAAACTGGGGGTCACGAACGTGGGCTGCTGGTAGGGCACCCATTCGACCGCCCGGATCCAGCCCACGCCCGACGTCTCGGTGCGCGGGTCCGCCGGTGCCCCGCGCCACGCGTACACGGCAACCTCGCCGACGAAGCCGGACAGGTGCGCATGCCGCTCGCCGGGGCGGGCGCTGTCGGCGGTGATGGTCTCGATCAGGCCGTCGACGTGGGGCAGTTCGCCGCGTCCGCCGAGGTACCTGATCATCGAGATGGGCCGGACGTAGTCGTAGTGGCGCTTCGTGCCCCACGCCACCACCGCGGCGTCGTGAAGGGCGCCGTTGAGCGCGAGGTAGAGCTTCACGTCCCACTCCAAGCGGTCGACCGGGGCGCCGGCGCCTCCGATCGACAGGTCGCCCGACGCCGCGAGCGCATCGGACACGTCGTTGGCGAGCAGGTTCCAGTGCCCGGGCGGGGTCTCGCTGGCGGGACCGTCCGCCCAGTACTCCGCGATCGCCCGGGCGTAGTCCGCCCGATCCACGACGTTGGTGTCATAGGCCCGACCGGTCGCAGGGTTGACCGCGTGGCCGGTCCCCCAATCGGTCCCGAGAGGGCTGTTGCCCATCACCGCCGGGCTGATGTCGATGACCGCCGAGCCGGCCTCGAGGCCGGCGCTGGCACGCAGAACGTCCACGACCCCTTCGACGAACGCCGGGTCTGTGATAAGCGGCGGCGGTCCGGGGTCGACCGGAAGCCCGGCCGTGCTCGCGGCGGGGACCGCGAACGTCTCGACGCTGCCCCACTGGGGCCCGACGTAACTCTGCTCGCCGCCGGGGTGCGGCAGACCACCGACGGTCTGCGCCGGCGCCAGCGTCAACGGTTGCCAGCGGTTGGGGTCCACCATCACGGTGCCGGGTTCGGCAACCGCCAGCAGCGGGTTCGACGGGCGGTAGGACGGATCCTCGTAGCCGGATCGTTCCAGCGAACCATCGTCGACGGTCGCCGCCAGCACGCCGCGGGCGACGCGCACCCCGACCGCAGCCGCGCTGTTCGAGTCGATCGGATCCCCGTAGTCGAGACCGCAGGTCCCGGCGAGGACCGACCTGAGGGTTTCGAGAGTTTCGGGGCCCCCCACCGCATCGGCGTAACGCTCACCGAGGACGACGAACGCAGCCAACGAGACGGCATCGTCGCGCGCCCGGGCGATGTTCGTGCTGGTGGCTTGCTCGTCGACGTACACCGCTGTCGAGGCCGGGTCGAACGCCGCCCACGCATCCCACATCGCCGCCGAGAGATGGTAGAGATTCCTCGAGTGCACGGTCGGGTTCGGTTCGTCCCGCCGGATCGCCTCGAGGGCCAACTCGTGCCAGACACGTGCGGCCGAGCGAGGACCGCCGAACGAGCAGTCGCCGGCCGACACCGCGCTGCCGTCGGCGGCGCTGCGGTCCGCCGCGCTGCCGTCGGCCGCGCTGCCGTCCGCGGCGCCGCTGTCGTCGCCAGGAATCCCGATCAAGCCGGCGGTCAGGGGGCCGGCAACCACGGCGATCGCCAGCACCACGAGCGCGCCGCGGCGTGTCACCGATCTCTCGACGCACGCCCGCATCACTCGACCGTCCGGCTTCCAGGAAGAGCCCTTCATTCTGTCCGGAAACTTATAGCAATGACGTCTGACCTCTGAGGATTTCACGGAGGCCGCGGTTTGCCCCGGGAGGTTCCCTCGACCTCCCCGAGCAGCACGATCAAGAGCGTCAGCAGCTAGGGATTGACCAGGGAGTTGGATACTTCGCCGAGTCGGTGGTCCCCGCTTGCCGGGCGGCGGGCGGCAAGCGGAGACGGTTCTCGGCGGTCACCTCTCCGGGGGCGGTGGCGCTCCGGTGGGACTCAGGGGTCGGTCGGCGCGACCTGGTGCGATGTGCCGTCGGCGGCTGAGGCGTAGGCGGCCTCCAGCATGGCCACGACCCGGGCGCCGAGGCGGCCGGGGGAGCGGTTCGGACCTCCTCCGATGACCTCCACCAGATTGTCGAGCGGGCCTTCCTCGGGGTAGCTGGTGGAGTAGTCCCGGCCCGCGGGAGCCGGCGGGCACGGGGGGCTCTCGGTGACCGAGCCGTCCGCCCGGTACATCGCCAGTTGCTCGTTCATCACGTCGAACAGGATGTGTCCCTCCGTGCCGTACAGCCGGTATTCCAGGACCTCCTCCTGGGTGCGCACGGTCGAACCGGTGGAGCCGATCGTCCCCAGGCAGCCGCTTGCGAAGCGCACGCTCAAGGCGTCCACGAGGTCCACCCGCAGGTCGTGGTCGTGCATCTGGGCAAACACCTCGGCGGGTTCGAGGCCCGTCATGTGCAGCAGCAGCGCGCCGGAGTGGGTGATCTGGGTGACTCCCTGGCCGCCTCCCGACAGCGCCGGGTCGCTGTAGGTGTCGCGCCCGGTGCGGTTGACGGTGTACCCCATCTCATCGGCGACCAAATCCACATCGCCCCGGTACAACTCCCAGACGATCGACGCGAACAGCGAGTGGACGTAGAGAAGGTCGCCTATGGCGCCCGAGGCGATCCAGTCTCGCGCCCGGTTGACCTGCTCGTTGTAGTGCCACGGGTAGCCGACGATGATCTCCCGGCCGTGTTCGGCGGCTGTGCGCAGCAGGTCGCGGGCGTGGTCGCTCCTCAGCACCATCGGCTTCTCCACCAGCACGTGCAGGTCGTGTCGCAGAGCATCCCGGGCGATGTCGAAGTGCCGGGTGTGCGGTACCGCCACGATCACGCCGTCGAGCCGCTCGGTCCGGAGCATGTCCCGGTAGTCGTCGTAGGTGGCCGGGGGCGCGAAGACCTCTGCTGCGCGGCTCCGGTTCGCCTCGTCGGGGTCGGCGACGGCGACCAACTCGGCTTCGGGATTCGCGGCGATGGCGGGGAGGTGCGCCCGCGTCGCCCACCACCCGGTGCCGATGACTCCGATCCGTGCCGTCATGGTTGCTCCTCCTTCTGGTTGCCGGCCGCCGGCCGGTGGCTCACGCGTCGGGGCCGGCGACGATGCCGGCGTCGTGCAGCCGGCCGATCTCGGTCGCCGACAGCCCGAGGCACACGGCGAGCACTTCATCGGTGTGCTGGCCGAGGCGGGGCGCGGGGGCCGGATCGTCGAGGTTCAAGCCACCGAACCGCAGCGGTGAGCGGGCCTCCAGCACGGTCCCCACGCCCGGATGCGCCACCGGGGCGAAGAGGGGGTTCGCAACCGAGCAGCGGGGATCGTCGGCCACGAGTTCGGCGAAGGTCTGGTAGGGGCCCCAGCAGACGCCGTGTCGTTCGAAGGTCTCCGCCACCTCGGCGAAGGTCAACCGGGCGCACCAATCCTCGATCACGTCGAAGATGCGTTCCCGGGCCAGGAAGCGATCACCCTCCGAGCGCGCGAGGTCGAGCCCCGTCTCGGTTTCCAGTTCGGCCATCGCGTCGGTCATCTCGCAGGCGGCGCAGAGTGACCGCCACTGTTTGGGGCTGATTGCCACGGCGATGAGCCGTCGCCCGTCGGCGCAGCGGAAGTCCCTGCCGAGGGCGCCGTAGAGGTCGTTGCCGATGCGAGTGCGCTCGGTCTCGAGGACCTGTGCCTCGGCGACGTGGCCGAGAGCCGTGACCACACCGAGGGCAACGTCGGACAGGGCCAGCGTGACGAGTTGCCCCTCGCCGGTCCGGCTGCGGTAGCGCTCGGCGGCCAGGAGGCCCACAGCCGCGGTCTGCCCGCAGATCACATCCCAGGCCGGAAGCACGTGGTTGACCGGTCGGTCGTCGCCCGAACCGCCGCCGGATCCGCTCGGGGCATGGCCGGTGACCATCGGGTAGCCGACGGCGCAATTCACCGTGTAGTCGACAGCGGTGGTGCCGTCGTGGTTGCCGCAGATGGCGAGCATGATGAGGTCGTTGCGACGGGAGCGCAGCGCCTCGTAGCCCATCCAGCCGGCAGCCGGGAAGTTCGTGAGAAAGATGCCGGCTCCGGGACCGGGGGAGCAGATCAACTCGGTCAGCAGTTCGCGGCCGGCCGCCGAGCGCACGTCGACCTGCAGGGACCGCTTGCCCTTGTTGAGTCCGGCCCAGTAGAGGCTGGTGCCGTCGCCGGTCACCGGCCAGCGGTGGTGGTCGATCCCGCCACCGATGGGGTCGAAGCGGATCACTTCCGCGCCAAGTTGGGCGAGCGTCATGCCGCCGGAGGGGGCCGCGACGAACGCGGATCCCTCCACCACCCGGAGACCCTCCAGAACGTTGTGCACCGCCGGCACCTCCCTCCGCGCGGGTTGCAGGCATTGTGCCAGGTGGATCGGCGCTGCGGCTGCCCGACGCCGCGAGCGCCCGCAGGCTCGCCCCGATCATGCCGGGCCGGAGGAGGGTCCGGTCAGGCGGGGAGTTGCAGGGCGTCGAACGATTCCAGGTCCTCCACGGCGGCGGTCGCCCGCGCCAACCAGGTGTCGATGTCCTCGCGCGGCGCAGCGCCGAGAGCCAGCGTCACGATGACGGCCTCAAGCGCGTAGACGGCGTGGCGCCGGCAGGACTCGCGTGCCTCGTCGGGATCCAGATGGGGGCCCCCGGCGGCGCGCAGGCGGCGGCGGTAGCGATCCAGCAGCAGTCCCTCTCCCGAGCGGCGGTCGTCGGGGTCCAGCGCCAGCGTGCAGAAGTAGGCCACGTCGCGCGCCCACTGGCCGGCGCGCACCATCTGCCAGTCCAGGAAGATCGGTTGGTCCTCCGCCCCGAAGGCAAGATTCCCCGTGTGGCAGTCGTTGTGGACGAGCGTGTGCGGCGGTTCGGTGAGTCTGCGGTCGGCGATCCTGTGGTGGCGGGCGTAGCGCAGGGCCTCGGCCGCCAGCCGCGGCGGCACCTGCTCGCCGGCCAACTCCAGGCCGCGCCGCATCAGCGGGAGTCGCAGCCACGTCCCGAGGGTGCGCTCGCGGTCTGCCTGTGCCAGAAGCCAACCGCTTGAGGTGCCCCGTTTGGGGCGATCCCAGCCGAAGGCGTGCAAGTCGGCGAGCCCGTTGATCACCGTCATGGCCTGGCGTGCGGTACAAGCGTCACTGGAGTAGGGCAGGTGCGCCTGGTCCGTGAGGTCCTCGAGCACGAGCATGAAGCGCGTGCCGTCGTGGCGGGCATGCAGGCACGCCGGCACTTGAACCGGGACGTTCGCCGCCAGCGTCCTGTAGAAGCGGACTTCGCCGGCGGTGAGCCCGGCCGCCTCGACCAGCACGCGGGTCGTGGCGCTGCGTGAGGGTGTCTTGACGAAGACGGCGCGCCGGCCGCCGCGAGCCAGTTGCACGTCGACCCGCAGGTGCCGGGTGGTGTGCGAGTCCTCCGCCAGACGCTCGATCCGGCGGACCGTGCCGAGCGATCCGTGCAGCGCCCGCCGGAGTTGGGGGTCGAGAGGTTCGCTGGACCCCAGCGCGATGTCGGTGCCGACGCGGGCGACGGTGGCGAGAAGCTCGCGCATGAGTGACTCAGCGAACCCTGCGCCAGATGGTGCCGGTCGGGGTGTCCTCGAGTTCGACGCCGTCGTCGGCCAACCCCGCCCGGATCCGGTCGGCGGTGGCGTAGTCCCGCGCCGACCGCGCCGCCTGGCGCTCGTCGACACGCTGCTGGATCCCTTCGTCGGCTGCCCCCGCACCGGATGACGGGCAGGGGGCCGGGGCCTCAGAGGGTGTGCCGGCCGGGCTCGCCTCGAGGGTCGCCTCGGCGTGCACCGCGGCGGCGCCGAGGCGCAAACCGAGGGCGCCTCCCAGTTCGCAGACGGTGTCGAGGGCGGCGGCCGCGGCGCCGGTCTCCCCGCGGTCGAGGGCGACGTTGCCCTTCCGCAGGAGTTCGAAGACCACACCGACCGCGCCAGGAGTGCCCATGTCGTTGTCCATGGCTTCCGCGAAGGCTCCTCGGGCGGCGTCGGTGTCCTCGGTCCGCGCCGGAGCGTCGACCGCGCCGATTGCGCCGACGCGCCGGGCGAAGGCGTCGAGGCGGCCGATCCCCGCGGCGGCTCCTGCCAGCACCGACTCGTCGATCTCCATCGTCGAGCGGTAGTGGGCCTGCAGCATCGCCAACCGCAGCGAGCGCGGGTCGTGGAGCGCCAGGACATCGGCCAGCGTGCGGAAGTTCCCGGCCGACTTGGCCATCTTCTCGCCGCCCACGTTGACCATGGCCGAGTGCATCCAGAGGCCGGCGAAGCGGTGGCCCGCCGCCTCGGCCTCGGCTCGCTCGTTCTCGTGGTGCGGGAAGATGAGATCGGATCCTCCGCCGTGGAGGTCGAAGCCGTCGCCGAGCAGCCCGAGCGACATGGCGACGCATTCGATGTGCCAGCCGGGGCGCCCGCTCATCCACGGCGACTCCCAGTCCGGCTCGCCGGGCTTGGCGGCCTTCCAGAGCGCGAAGTCCAGTGGGTCGCGCTTGCGCTCGTCGACTGCCACCCTGGCGCCGGCGCTGTCGCGGAGTTCGTCGGGTCGGCGATGCGGGAGCCGGCCGTAATCGGGGTAGCGGTCGACGTCGAAGTAGACCCCGGCACCATCGATGACGTAGGCGACGCCGCGGTCCAGCAACTCCTGCACGAACTCGATCATCTCGGAGATGTAGCCGGTCGCGTGCGGCCGCTCGTCGGGCTCCGCCACGCCGAGCGCGGTCATCTCATTGACGTAGATCTCGGTGAAGCGGGCCGCCACCTGCTCCTCGGTGCTTCCCGCCTCGGCGGCCCGGGCGATGATGTTGTCGTCCACGTCGGTGACGTTGCTGACCACCCGCACGGCGAGTCCCCGCCAGCGCAGGTAGCGGCACAACACGTCGTATGTCAGGGCTGTGCGGGCGTGGCCCAGGTGCGGCACGTCGTAAACCGTCGGACCGCACACGTAGATCGAGACCTCTCCGGGGGTGCGGAGCCGCAACTCGACCACCTTGCGACTGAGCGTGTCGTAAAGGCGAATCACGGCGCTCACGGTACCGGCCGCCCACCGGCTCGGGCCCGGTGCGCCCCGGTTGCAACTCCGGGGGACGCCGGGACCCCACCGTTCCTTCCCGTGACAATGTCTTGGGGCAGCCCGACATGGCCTTCTCGAGCGTGCCGCGAAAAGAATGGAACCGTTCCAGATTACTATCCGGGTTACGTTCCGTGCGTGGCCGCAGCGGGCTGCGGACACGAATTTTAGGGAGGGCACATGAGTCCTGGACGAAGGAATCTGTGGGTTGTCACTGCACTAGCGGTAACGATCGCACTGGTGGGCGCCGCTTGTGGTGAAGCGGATGAGGAGGATGTTGCTCCGCCACCGCCGCCGCCGGCCGAGCAGCCTGCTGAGGAGCCTGCTGCGCCGGCGGAGGCGCCGCCTGCGCCGCCTGCTGAGGCGGG
>Ga0209021_1000963_pt1 | contig 31667 bp, 26 predicted proteins | sample PinacodermFT_FD_187299 | JGI IMG/M metagenome (GOLD analysis project Ga0209021, IMG submission 187299) | Host-associated microbial community of the marine sponge Aplysina aerophoba from Gulf of Piran - sponge pinacoderm, lysed by freeze-thaw... | ecosystem: Host-associated > Porifera > Sponge >... | reverse complement strand
CGTTCCCGCAGATCGAGATGACGGTCTTCACGCTGGCCGGCCTGCCGGCGGGTCCCCTGTCGATCGCCGATGAGAAGGGCAACCAGTGCGTTTTCCGCACTACCGACAACCACGTGGCCGAGTCGCTGGCCCGGGCCGCGGTGATCCAGTTGGGCATGGCCAACGCCATCAGCTGCTACCCGCTGACCGCGGGACAGATCGACGAGCACGGCATCGGTGGCTCGCTGACCTACTGCGGACAGGTGGCCGGGCTGCTGGAGGCGGTCCAACGAGCTGACGAGGGCGCCTGGGAGCGGTTCCTGACCGAGTCCGGCTCGGTGGAGTTCTTCCGGGGCAAGGTCGTGGATCTGGATCGGCGGACGACGGCGGGGTTCGCTCGCTCCACCGTGATCCTCGAGGACCTCGACGGCACGGGCAGCACCATGCGCATCGAGGTGCAGAACGAGAACCTCATTGCCTTCCGTGACGGCGAGGCCGTCATCACCACGCCGAACCTCATCTGCCTGCTCGACTGCGAGACGTTCGACCCGGTCACCACCGAGTACGTCGCCTACGGCAACCGGGTCATCGTCATCGGAATGCCCTGCGCCCCCGAATGGCACCGGCCGGGCATGCTCGAACTCGTCGGCCCGGAGGCGTTCGGCTACGACGTGGACTTCGTGGATCTGCCCCGATGACTCCGGCGGGCGACTCCCGGGACCTCCGCGTCGGTGTCGACGTCGGTGGAACCAACACCGACGCGGTCGTGATCGACGCCTCCGGCGAGGTTCTCGCCGCGGTGAAGGTGGCCACGACTCCCGAGCCCATCGACGGCATCAGGGCGGCCCTCGACGGAGTGCTGGTGGGGCTCGAGCACTCGCAGATCTCCAAGGCGATGCTCGGGACCACCCATTCGGCCAACGCCATCATCCAGCGGCGCGGCCTGGACAGGGTCGCCGTGCTGCGGCTCGCCGCCCCCTCCTCGCTGGGGATCCCCCCCGGCGCCGCCTGGCCCGATGACATTCGCTCTGGGGTCATCGGAACGACCGCCATCATCGAGGGCGGCCACGAGTACAACGGCAGGGAGATCGCATCGCTGGACACCGAGGCCGTCAAGCTGCTGGCCGCCGAGGCGATCCGGACGGAGTGCCGCTCGATCGCGGTGGCCGGCGCCTTCAGCCCGGCGACGACCGAGCACGAGATCCGCGCCCGGGAGGTCCTGCACGCCGAACTCGGCGCCGACTTCCCGGTTTCGCTCAGCTACGAGATCGGCTCGTTGGGGCTCCTCGAGCGGGAGAACGCCACGATTCTGAACGCCGCGTTGTTGAGCGTGGCGACCGGCGTGGTGAACGGCTTCGCGGGGGCCCTCGCCCAGCATCGCCTGGATGTGGATGCCTATCTCACGCAGAACGACGGGACATTGATGATGGCGACCGGGGCGGGCCAGTACCCGGTGTTGACCCTCGGCTCGGGCCCGACCAACTCCATGCGGGGCGCCTGCGCACTCGCCGGCACCGATGACGCCATCGTCATCGATGTGGGCGGCACGTCGGCTGACGTGGGGATCCTCGTCGGCGGCTTCCCGCGGCAATCCTCGGCAGCGGTGGAGGTCGGCGGTGTGCGCACCAACTTCCGGATGCCAGATCTGATCTCCATGGGTCTCGGCGGCGGGACCATCGTCCGCAACGCGGGTGCTGATCTGCGCATTGGACCCGATTCGATGGGTTACGCAGTGGCGACCGATGCGATCTGCGTCGGCGGGGATGTCCTCACGCTGTCGGACGTCTCGCTGGCGGCTGGGCGAATGACCGGGTTCGGTGATCCCACCAGGGTGCGGACGCTCGACACCGACGTGGTGAGCGACGCCCTGGGGTGGGTCGACGAGCAGATCTCGGTCGTGAGTGACAGGATGAAGTCGACGCGGGCGGCACTGCCTCTCCTCGCCGTCGGCGGTGGCGCCCACCTCGTTCCCGATGCAATCCCCGGGGTGTCCGAAGTGATCCGTCCGAAACATCAGTCGGTCGCCAATGCCTACGGCGCCGGGATCGCCGAGGCCTCCGGGTCGATCGACCGGGTCTACAGCTACGACACAACGAGCCGCGAGGAGTGCCTCGACGACGCCCGAACGTTGGCCACCGATGCCGCAGTCCGCGCCGGCTCCGATCCTGACCAGGTCCGGATCACCACCGTGACGGAGGTACCGATGACCTACGTGCCGGGAGGTGGTTGCCGGGTCATGGTCAAGGCGGCGGGTCCGCTCGCCTGAGGAGCCGGTCACCATGCCTGCCGCCGTCCTGCCGACACCGGCGATCGCCGACTGCCACAACGATCTGCTGCTGGCCTGCCAGCACCGGCGTGAACGCGGCGTGGCCGATCCGTTCGGCGACGACTGGCTGCCCGGTTTGCGAGCCGGCGGTGTGGTGTTCCAGGTGTTGCCGATCTTCACCGAGGAACAGTTCATCGGCGAGGGGGCCCTGCGCCGCACGCTGGAGATCCTGGAATTGAGCCGCGAGATCGCCGAACTGCATCACCGTGACGTGGGAATCGTGGAAACCGCCGGCGACCTCGAGGCGATCCTCGGCGACGGGCGGATAGCGCTGCTCCTGGCGCTCGAGGGCGCCGAACCGGTGGGTTCGTCGCTGGCGATGCTCGAGACGATGTGGCGGCTGGGCGTGCGGATGGCCTCGCTCACCTGGAACCGCCGGACGATGCTGGCGGACGGGGTCGGCGAGACCGACACCGGCGGCCGGCTGTCCTCACTCGGCGTCGAGGCCGTGGCGGAGATGGAGCGGCTCGGGATGGTCCTCGACGTCAGCCACCTCTCGGCGCACGGCCTGGCGCACCTGGCCGACTTGGCCGGCGAGCCGTTCGTGGCGTCGCACTCGTCGTGCCGCGCCCTGTGCGATCACCCGCGAAACCTGTCCGACGCCGAGTTGCGGCTGGTAGCCGGCTCGGGCGGCTTCGTCGCCATCAACGCCACCGGCCGTTTCGTGGCCGCCGCGGGGATCCCCACGATCGATCACTACCTCGACCACGTCGAACATGCGGTGGCGACCGTCGGCGACGGTGCGGTGGCGATCGGAGCCGACTTCATCGCCGACCTCCTCGAGCAGGTGGACCCGATTCTCGGCCGTCAGTTGCTCCTGCGTCCCGGGGATCTCGTCCGGATCGAGGACCTAAAGGCATCGGCCGATTTGGCCCTGCTCGCCCGGAAGCTGGTCGACCGGTTCGGTTCCGGGCGCGCTGCACGCATCGCCGGGGGGAACGTGCTCGAATTCTTCAGAGCCCGGCTGCCGGCGTGACAGGAGGGCCTTCACGCCCCTGGCCGGCAGCCGGAGAGGGCTTGACTTCCGATCGGAGAGCACCCCCGGGTGCACCGCTCCCGGAGAGTCGCCAGGTATCACGCAGGGAGTTCGAGAGGCCGGGTAGCGTACGTGCCGTGATCTGGGAATCGATACGAAAAATCGTGCCCGACCGCGCCTCGGCGACGGGTGGTTCCGGTCTGCGGCGGCGCGCCGGCGCCGGCCAGGCCATTGCCCCCCGCCGGCGGACCCGGCTCGTCAGACTCGTGGCCATCCTGGCGGTTGGCGCGCTGATCCTGAGCCAGTGCGGCGAGGGCGACGAGGAAGCAACCGACGGCGACCAGGACACCACCGCCACCACGGTGGAGGCCTCCGAGGCGACGACGAGCACCGTCTTCATGGCGCCACCGGCGCCCGAACCGTTGCCGCCCCCGGAGCCACCGCCGGCGGCGGCGCCCGCTCCGCCTGCGGCCGCGCCGGCGCCGGCACCCGCGCCCGCACCGTCTCCGCAGTTGTCGGGACCACCACCGGTTGCGGTCGGGGTCATCCCCGACATGGCGATCGCCGTCGACGGCTACGCCCACGCCATGTTCGTGCAGGAATTCTTCAGCGGTCCGGTGTCCAGCTATTCGGCCACCTCCTCGGACACCGGCGTGGCGACGACGGGCGTGCGCGCGCCCGACATGCTGATCGTCGCACCCATCTCCAACGGGTCCGCCAGCATCACCGTGACCGCCTCGGGTCCCGGTGGAACCGCGACCCACACATTCAACGCCCGGGTGGGCGAAGGGCCCCAGCAGGTCACGCGCGCGGCGACCCCGCAGCCACCGGCACCCGCGCCGCCACCGCCGGCGCCGGCACCCGCGCCGCCATCGCCGCCATCGCCGCCACCGCCGCCGGACGACTCCGAGGAGTTGCTGCCGATCGACGACGATCTCCCGCCGGCGCCTCCCGACGTGGGTGAGCCGTCGTCCGACGAACTGATTCCGACCGAGTCCCTGCCACCGGTGGAGGCCACGGCGGCTCCGACACTCTCGGGCTCGGTTCCCGCGCAGACCGTCGGCATCGGAGAGACCATCACCGTGGACGCCAGGCCGTACTTCGGGGGCTTTATCCAGGGCTGGGGGATCGACACCTCCAACCCCGCGGTTGTCACAATAGATCCACCCCCCGGCGCCGGTAGGGCAGTGCTCCGGGGAGTCGCGGCGGGAACCGCCACGGTCACGGTGACTGCGCTCAACAACCTCGGAGAGGTGGCGCAGGCCTTCAACGTCACGGTCGGGGCGTCGTCGGGGACGACCACCACCACGACCACCACCACGACCACCACAACGGCGGTCCGGACGGGTTCCACTGGAATCCTGGTGCTGGAAGGGAACAACCCCTCGGTCACCGTGAATGTCGGTGCCTCGACGACGCTCGACGTCAGCCGATCCTTCTCGGCGGCGGCGGTCAGCTTCGAGGTGGAGAACGTGCCCAGCGGGGTGGAGATCACCGTCTCCGGCTCAATTGCCACGATCCGCGGCGTGACCCGAGGCTTCTACACGGTGACCCTCGTCGCCAGAGCCGCCAACTCCTCCATCAAGAGACCGGCCACCATCCAGGTCAACTAGGAGGTCTTGGTCGCGGCTGCTCGTGAGGAGCCAGTCGCGGTTCTGTGAGCCGCGGGGATAAGCGAGTCTGTGACCGAGATCCACGGTCCATCAGGGCACGGTCACCGGCCGAGCGGAGTCGCCCGGGCCGGCTGGGGCGGTCACCGGCGCCTGCGCCCGGTGCTGGTGTTGCTGGCGGGAGCGCTAGTGGCGACCGTCGCCGGCGTCATCTCGTTCTGGCCCGACGGAGCCGGCCTCACGACTGCCACCGAGGGGGCCGGCCAAGTTGGTCTCACCTCGGAGCGGTTCGCCGCGCAGGTCCAGTCGGTCCGCGAGGGACCCTGCTCCTACTCGACGGCGGAGCACCCGCAGAACTGCCGCACGATCGTCTTCGTTCCCTCCAGCGGTCCGAACGCCCACGCGGCGGTGACACTGCCGGAGTTCAACCTCGAGCAGACCGGTTACGTGCCCGACCCGGTGCCCGGCGACCGGATCGTCGTGGGCTACGAGCCCTCCACGGAGTTCTACTTCTACGCGGATGTGGACCGCCGGGCCACGCTGTGGGTATTGGCGGGGGTGTTCGCCGTCTTCGTGCTGGTGCTCGGTCGGTTCCGGGGCCTGCGGTCGCTGATCTCGATGGTGCTGACCGGGCTGGTGCTGGTGGGATTCGTGGCGCCGTCGATCCTGGACGGCCACGAGCCGCTGCTGGTCGCCGTCGTGGCGGCCTCGGTGATCGCCTTCGCCGGCTTCTACCTCACGCACGGGCCGAGGCCGGAGACCACGATCGCGCTGGCGGGCACCCTGGGAGCATTGGGCCTCACGCTCGGCATCTCGGCTCTGTTCTTCGGCGCCGCCCGCTTCAGCGGCGTGGCCACCGAGGAGGGCGCGATCCTGTCGTTCGTTTCCGGTGGCATCGACCTGTCGTCGCTGCTGCTGGCCGGCGCCATGATCGGGGCGCTCGGCGCCCTCGACGACGTCACGATCACACAGGCCACCACGGTCACGGAACTGCGCCGTGCCGATCCGACCCTGCGGGCGCCGCAACTCTTCACGGCAGGACTGCGCGTCGGCCGGGCGCACATCGCCTCCACGATCAACACCCTGCTGCTGGCCTACGTGGGCGCAGCCATGCCGCTGCTGCTGCTGTTTGCCGTCTCGGATCAGTCCTGGGGCATGGTCGCCAACTCCGAGTTGATTGCCGTGGAGATCGCCCGCACCCTGTGTGGGTCCATGGGGCTGGTCGCTGCCGTGCCGCTGACCACTGCGCTGGCGGCCGCCCTGGGTGGCGAGGCCCCGAGTGGCTCCAAGCAGGACAGCGGTGCCGCGCGCCCGCCCGCCGCCCGTCGCAGGGTCCGGATCGGTCGCCGGCACACCGGCGAAGGGCGGCCCCCTGCCAGTTGGGACGACTTCGCGCCCCGGGAGGACCTGGACTTCTGAGCCGACCGGTCATGGCAACTCGCGCCCGGGGGGCTGCCGGCGACCTCTGCGTCGGCACACCGGAAGGCAGGCGGCGCCTACTCCAGAGTGACGGCGGTGCCGTAGGCCAGGATCTCCGCTGCGCCCTGGGTGACCATCGACGTGGCGACCCGCATGTTGACGACGGCGTTTGCGCCCAGGCGGGCAGCGTCCTCCTCGAGGCGTTCGAAGGCCTGCGCCCGGGACTCCTGCATCATCTTCGTGTAGCTACCCAACTCGCCGCCGACCATGCTCTTGAGGCCGGCGCCGATGTCCTTGAAGATGACCTTGGAGCGGATCGTGCTGCCGGTGGCCAGACCGTGCACCTGGGTGATGGTGCGCCCCTCGACTTGTGGTGTGGTGACGATGATCATGGGTGTTCTACTCCCTGGTGGACTCGCTATTGCGCAACAGTCGCAGCCTAGGATGCCCGGATGCTGCTGCACCATCTGCTGAAGGAGGGCGCCGAGCGCGCCCCGGACAGGACCGCTCTCGGCTGGGTGAAGCGGGACCGGTCGCTCAACTTCGCCGAGGCCGCCGAAGCGACCGACCGTGTGGCTGCCGGCTTGGCCTTACTCGGCGTCGAGCGGGGCGACCGGGTCGGCGTCTTCGCCCACAGCGGCCTGGACTACCTGCTCGCCATGTTCGGGGCGTGGCGGGCGGGTGCGGCGGCCGCGCTCGTGGACCTCAGCCGAGCCGGCGAGCTGGACCGCTACTTCGGTGACTGCCGGCCCAAGGTCGTCATCTACACCCACGACTACTTCGAGACCATCGACCGGCACCGTGAGACGCTGGACAGCGTCGAGACCTACGTGTGCCTCGACGGCGCACAGCCCGGAGCGATGGACTGGGCCGAGATCCTGGGATGCACCGCTGCGCCGCCCGCCCACGTTGTCGACAGCAGCGACATCGCTCACCTCTCCTACGCGCCGGCAACGACAGGAGAGCCGATGGGTTCGTGCCTGTCCCACGAGCCGACCTGCGGGAACGCTCGCTCCCTCGCCGAGCGCCTGGGGATCGGGCCCGACGACGTGAGCCTGGGGCCGACCCCGCTCTCGGGCGCAAACCAGCTCGCCGTGAATCTGTTGCCCGTCCTCTCGGCCACCGGTACCTGCTGGGTGATGAACAACTGGGAGGCCGAGGGAGGGCTCGACGTGGCCGACCGCCTCGGGGCCACGATCCTGGCCGCCGACGCGCCCGTGCTGGCCGCCGCACTCAGCGAGGCCGGCAGCCGAGATGGCGGCCCGCCCGCTTCGCTGCGCCTGGTCCTGGCCGGCGAGGGTGTGCTGCCCGCCGACCTGCAGCGTGCCTGGGGTGCCGAGTCGGGAGTGGCGCCGGCCGAGGTCCGGATGCCTGAGGCGAGCGAGTGGCCTCCTCCCGGCCAGTGAGTGGCGGCCGAGAACCGCAGAGTGTGGTCCGCTATCTCTGTTCAGCCTGGCGGCTCTCGCGCCAGCGCTTTGAGGCTTCCCCTAATGGGGCCACATTGGGGGCGCCCGAGGCGGACTGCAGTGCGTCCGATCGGCGTGGAATTCGCGGTGGGTAGGATCTCGGCGTGAGCATCTTCATTGAGGTCTCGAACCTCGGCCCCCTTCGATCCGCCGAAGTGGAAATGGCCGACCTCACGCTGCTGATCGGTGAGAACAACACCGGCAAGACCTTCTTCGCAACGGTCATACACCGAGTGCTGGCAGCGTCACGTGCACATCCTCAACATCTCACGGGTCTCGGGCGTGCGAGCCCGGATGAGGTGCGGGAGTGGTTCGAGACCCGGTTGGAAGAGCGCCTTGGGCAACCTCAGCTGTTGACTGCACCTGAAGCGCAGCCCCCCGAAGCCGTCCTCAGGTGGGCGAACGAAATCTCCATGGTACGCCTCGAGGCCTTCGGCATGGAGGTTCGTGAGGGCGTCGAGTACGCGTACGGAGTTGAGGCCTCCCAACTACGTCGGAGAACGGCGAGTCGGCGCGCAAGCGGTTGTTACGTGCGAATCCGGAACACGAATCCCGACTGGCAAACAGAAGTTCGGTTCGATTCCACTGAAGTCCGGGTTCAACCCCCCGATCCGACGACCTGGGTGCAGTGGTTGCTCGACGACGAGAAGGCCTACCGGGAGGCCGAAAGGAATCGGCGAACTCGTGGATCGCCACCACGGCGCTCGCGACTTGCCCGACTTGTGTCCGGGTTTGGTGTCGGTTGGCCGATCCCTGACAACCTCTTCTCAGGGTGGCCCCGGTTCGCCGTCCATCTGCCCGCGAATCGAACCGGAATCATGCAGAGTTATCAGGTTATCGCCGGCGCAGTCGTCCGCCAGTCGGCCGCGGCGGGCATCCGGCCGATCGCGGTCGATCCTCTTCCCGGCACTTCGGCAGACTTCATCTCGCTCCTCGTCTCCGACTTGGACGATCCACTATGGCATCAACAAGAGGATCCGCGATTTGGCGCGCTGATAGAGGAATTCGAGTCTGAATTGGGGGCAGAGATTGTGCTCCAGGAGAGGGCAAATGCTCCCCATGTTGTTGTGGCAATGACGCCAGAGGGCGAATTCCCTCTCTCACGAGTGTCATCCATGCTGTCGGAGTTGGCCGCTGTGATTCTCATACTCAAGGGCTCGCTATGTCGAAGTGATCACATTACGATCGACGAACCGGAGGCGCACCTTCATCCGGCTATGCAGCGTCGAGTCGCTACCTTCCTGGCGAACGTGGTGAGCGGCGGCACAAGAGTCGTCGTCACTACGCATTCGGATTTCTTCGTTGGCGAGATCAACAACCAAATCCGATCCGGCAGACTCGTTGACTCGCGAGTGTCTCGCCAGCGTGATGGGAAGTCGAAGACCTCCAGCGTGTGCGCGCTGCAGTTCTCCCGCGAGGAGCGGTGGTGTGCGGGCCACCGGATCGTCCTGGATCCTGTTGACGGAATCGACGAGTCGACTTTCACCGATGTCATGGAATCGCTGTACGACGACTCCGTCCAACTCATCAACGAATTGCTCTGAGCCGCTGGGCATGCGGAAGAGCGGCAGGCGAGGACGATCCTCCCGGTGCGGGAGCGCGACATGTCCTGCCTGCCGACTCAATGCCCGGCTCGTCGCGCAGTGCGCGGAGCCGAGCAAGGGATCGGCTGTCCGCGATGAGGGGTGCAGCTTGGATATCCGATTCGCGTCTGGATCCCGCTGCGAATTCCGCCTGCATCTTGACGTACCGAAGGCCCGCTACCGGCACGCGCAGGGAGCCGGAGCGATGTCCAAGATGTGTGATTTTGCTGCCGGAGCGATTCAAACTGACGGCCTCCGCGTGTTGGTCATCGAACTCAAGAAGGGAGCTGCTGATCCCGACGCTGTCGATCAGCTCCAGGAAGGGCTCAAGCTCATCAAGGAGACTCTGGGAGGGTCGCCGGCAGGCATTCGGGTGGAGGCATACCTGGCTGCCGGCAAGCAAACAGCACAACTGAAGAATCTCCGGCGCGGTCGGAAGGCGTTTCTATGGTTTGATCAATCTCGGGTCGAGCTGAAGGTACGCGACTGCGGCGAAGTGGTGAACCTATGAATGGTCGGTCGAACTCCGCGTTGCTGCTTGGCGGTGGCTGATCTGATTCTCGCGGCGAACTCGATTGTGTTGACTACGTAGGGTCAGTCCCGGCGGCGGCCGGGGACCCAGTCGGTGCCGGCAAGAGGTACGCCGGCCATGGCAGCGGCCTCCACGGTGAGCGCGGCCAAGTCCTCCGGTTCGAGGTTCAGGACGTGGGACTTGCCGCACGCCCGGGCCAGCGTCTGGGCCTCGAGGGTGAGCACCTGCAGGTAGTTGGCCAGGCGGCGCCCGGCCAGCACCGGGTCGAGTCGGCGGGACAACTCGGGGTCCTGGGTGGTGATGCCGGCAGGGTCGGTGCCGGTGTGGAAGTCCTCCCAGAAGCCGGCCGCTGAGCCCAGGCTGCGGTACTCCGGGTCGAGGGCGGGGTCGTTGTCGCCCAGGGCGATGAGGGCGGCGGTGCCGATGGACACGGCGTCGGCGCCCAGCGCGATCGCCTTCGCCACGTCCGCGCCCGATCGGATGCCCCCGGCGACGATGAGTTGCACACCGGTGCGGTGCACCTGCATCTCCTGCAGGGCCCGCACTGCCTCGGGGACGGCCGCCAGGGTGGGAATGCCCACGTGCTCGATGAACACGTCCTGGGTGGCGGCGGTGCCGCCCTGCATGCCGTCGAGCACCACCACGTCGGCTCCGGCCTTCACCGCCAGGGCGGTGTCGTAGTAGGGGCGGGCGGCGCCGACCTTCACGTAGATCGGCTTGCGCCAGCCGGTGATCTCCCGCAGTTCGGTGATCTTGATGGCAAGGTCGTCGGGGCCGGTCCAGTCGGGGTGGCGGCAGGCGGAGCGCTGGTCGATGCCCTCGGGCAGGGTGCGCATGTCGGCAACCCGGGCGCTGATCTTGTGGCCCAGCAGCATCCCGCCGCCGCCGGGTTTGGCACCCTGGCCCACCACGACCTCGATGGCGTCACCCCGCCGCAGGTCGTCGGGGTTCATGCCGTAGCGCGACGGCAGGTACTGGTAGACGAGGGTCTCGGAGTGGGTGCGCTCCTCGTCGGTCATACCGCCGTCGCCGCTGGTCGTGGAGGTGCCCGCGACGCTGGCGCCCCGGCCCAGCGCCTCCTTGGCATTCGCCGACAGCGACCCGAAGCTCATGCCTGCGATCGTGATGGGGATCGCCAGCTCGATGGGTTCGGATGCGAAGCGCGCCCCCAGCACGACATTGGTGGCGCAGGCCTCCCGGTAGCCCTCCAGGGGGTAGCGGGACATCGACGCGCCCAGGAACACCAGGTCGTCGAAGGTGGGGATGGCACGCTTGGCGCCCCAGCCGCGGATCCGGTACACGCCGGTGTTGGCCGCTCTTTGGATCTCGGCGATGGTGTTGCGGTCGAACGTGTGGGATTCGCGCAGGTTCCACGGTTGACCTGTGACCGGGCCGGGGCCGCCGGTGGCCGTCGGCGGCGCGTCTGGCGAAATCGCGCCGGCGCCGGCCCCCGGCGTCCCCCGCCCTCCCGGGTCCGGGGCAGTCTGCGCTCGCTGGGAAGAGCTGAGGGCGTCCACGTTGTCGACTTTGAAGTTGTAGAGGCGGCGGGCTGAGCCGTAGCGGGTGAAGTCGGTGGGGTTGGCGTCGAAGCCGGCTGCGGCCAGCGTGCGAGCCAGGAAGTCGAGGTGCTCGGGGCGCATCTCCTTGCGGGTGCAGTCGGCGCCGAGGCTCGCCACCGAGCCGCGCACGAACAGCCGAGCCTCGTAGATGGAGTCGCCGAGGTCGGCTCCGGCGTCGCCCAGCACGATGAGGTCGCCGGCCTGGGCCATGAAGGCGCTCATGTGGCCCACGTTGCCGCCCACCACAATGGTCAGCCCCTTCATCGAGATGCCGCACCGGGCCGAGGCGTTGCCCTCGATGACGACGAGCCCGCCGTGGCCGGTCGCCCCGGCCGACTGGCTGGCGTTGCCACCGATGCGGACCGTCCCCGACATGATGTTCTCGGCCAGTCCGGGACCGGCGTTGCCAACCACGGTCACCGTGGCCTGCTTGTTCATGCCGGCGCAGTAGTAGCCGACGTGGCCCTCGATGGTGACCTCCAGCGGAGCGTCGAGGCCAGCGGCCAGGGCGTGCGCGCCCAGGGGGTTGTGGATCTCGAAGGCGCCCTCGCTGGCCTCGTGCAACGTCCGGTTGACCGGCCGGAGGCCACTGATTCCGGGGTCCAGCACGGTGGCGGCGCCGTCCCGCCGGTCCACCGTTGTCACAGCGACTCCCGCGACCAGGTGTAGACGACAGCCGGCGCAGGCTCCCAGATGTCGGCGTCGTTGGCCCCCGGCAGCACGGCGATGCCCCGGAACTCCGACGACATGGCGACCCAGTCGTCGGTCTCGGCGATGACGCCGGGCTTGCAGGCGATGGGATCGCGCAGCACGGCGAACCCGTCGCGCACCCCGACGGCGAACGTGTAGAAGCCGTCGAGGTCGTCGAGGCTGCGCTCGAGCGCCTCGCCGATCGTGTCACCCTCATGCAGCCGCCAGGACAGGTAGCCGGCGGCCACCTCCGAATCGTTCTCGGTCTGGAAGGTCTCGCCCTTGTTCTCCAGGACCTCGCGCAGGCGGTTGTAGTTGGACAGCGACCCGTTGTGGACCAGGCAGGTGTCGGCGCCGGTGGAGAACGGATGCGACCCGTTCGTGGTGACCGCCGACTCGGTCGCCATGCGGGTGTGCGCGATGGCATGGGTCCCGGTGCGCTGAGCCAGCCCGTAGCGCTCGGCCACTCCCCGGGGGTCGCCCACCGCCTTGAACAACTCGATGGCGTGCCCGTAGCTCAACACGGTGGCACCGTGAACATTCTCGATGAGCCACCGCCGGGCGGCCCTGCCGTCGCCGCCGGTGGTGAACGTGGCGTGGTCGTGGATCCGCTCGAGGGCGACCTCGGCGCCGAGGGCGGTCGCCAGGCCGGCACGGGCGCCGTCCCAGTCGGCTTCGAACCCCTCGGCCAGCACGGTGATCTTGACCCTGGCGGGGTCGTCGTCGGAGTAGACCGCGAAGCCGGCGCTGTCGAGTCCCCGGTCGCGCATCTGCTCGAGCATGCGGGCCGCCAGCAGCCCCAGCTCCTGTTCGTGGCGGGGCGTCTTCAGGAACAACCCCACGATTCCGCACATGTTTGCTACCTGCCGGCTCTCGATGATCTGCTTTGCCGAGCCTCCGACCACGAGCGACTGCACCCGGCGGTCCGGCTCGTGGGCGGCCAGCCCTGCATCGCTAGACTACTATAGTGAAATCTTTTTCCTCCGGGTACTGCCTGGACTGGCTAGGATCCGGGAGAGGAGCGGAGGCGCAAGGCGACCGGGGCGAGTAGCACAAGAAGCGACCGAGGACGAGTCGGGTGTGTCCCGGCGGATGCCGCAGGCCTACGCTGCGACGGGAACGGCGCCGAAGCGAGCGGCCACACGCAGCCACAAGGGGTTGGACATGAGCAACGACAGGATCGACGAGATTCGGGCACGGGTCGCCGACGACGGCGTCGAGTTCATCTACGCCATGTTCACCGAGATGCACGGCAAGCCCTGCGCCAAGCTGGTGCCGGTCAGCAACCTGGAGGGGCTGATGAACGACGGGGCCGGCTTCGCCGGCTTCGCGGCCGGGCCGATCGGGCAGTCTCCGGCCGATCCGGACATCGCGGCCATCCCCGACCCCGACTCCTACATGGTGCTCCCGTGGCAACCGAACGTGGCGGCCATGCAGTGCGACCCCACCGTGGAGGGCGAGCCATGGCCCTACGCCCCGCGGGTCATCCTGCGGCGGGCGCTGGCAGCGGCGGCCGAGCGCAACCTGGTGCTGAAGACGGGTGTGGAGGCCGAGTACTCCCTGGTGGCGCGCAACGACGACGGCACCATCCGGGTGGCCGACGAGCGTGACCTCAGCGACCTGCCCTGCTACGACGCCCGGGGCCTCACCCGGATGCTGGACCACCTCACCGAGGTGTCCCGGCACATGGACGCCTTGGGCTGGGGCAACTACGCCAACGACCACGAGGACGCCAACGGGCAGTTCGAGCAGAACTTCGAGTACGCCGAGGCGCTCACCACCGCCGACCGCCTCATCATGCTGCGCCTCATGATGCACACCCTGGCCGCCCGGCGCGGTCTCCACGCCACCTTCATGCCCAAGCCCTTCGGGGACAAGACCGGCAACGGCCTCCACGTCCACACGAGCCTCTGGTCGGCCGACGGCGACGAACCGCTGTTCGAGACAGACCACGATCCCCGCGGTCTGGGGCTCAGCCCGCTGGCCTACGGCTTCGTGGCCGGTCTGCTGGCCCACGCCACGTCGCTGGTGGCCGTGCTCTGCCCGACGGTCAATTCCTACAAGCGCATGGGTGTCGGGCCCCCCGACTCCGGGTCGACCTGGGCGCCGGCGTACGTCTCCTACGGCGGCAACAACCGCACGCAGATGATCAGGGTGCCCGAGCCGGGGCGCATCGAGGTGCGGGCGGTGGACGGTGCGGCCAACCCCTACCTGGCCTTCAGCGCGCTGCTGGGTTGCGGTCTGGCGGGCATCGACGCCGGCGGCGATCCGGGCGAGCCGAACAACGACAACCTCTACACGCTGAGTGTGGCCGAGATCGCCGAGCGGGGGATCGAGGCAATGCCACCGACGCTGCTGCACGCCACCGAGAACCTCGAGAGTGACGACGTGCTGCGGGCCGCCCTCGGTGCGGTGCCCGGTGGCGACTACGTGGACTACTTCGCCGACGTGAAGCGCCAGGAGTTCCGCGCCTGGCACGAGCGCGTGACGCAGTTCGAGGTGGACACCTACCTCGACCTGTTCTGAGCCGGCCGCAACGTGGAATTGGTGCCCGAATCCGAACCCGACGCGGGGTCTGACGGCCCGTCGTCGGGAAGCGTCGAGCAGGTCTGCGAGGTCGTCGGCGAGAGGGTGCGCGCCATACGGCGGGATCTGGGGCTCACCATGGCGCAGTTCGCCGAGGCGGCGGGACTCTCCATCGGCATGCTCTCCAAGATCGAGCACGGTCGCACCGCGCCCAGCATCGCGACTCTCAGCGGCCTCGCACGGGCCGGGAACGTCCCGATCACGGCCCTGTTCCGCGGGCTCGACGAGGAGCACGACGCCATCATCGTGCGCGCCGGCGAGGGCACCGAGATCATCCATTCCGGCAGCGGGAGGGGGCGCAGTTACCAGAGCCTGGGCGCTCTCCGGGGCCCCGATCGGCAGATCGAGCCCCTGCTCATCACGCTTTCGAGCACCGATGAGGTCTTCCCGCTCTACCAGCACCCGGGCGTGGAGTTGCTGTACATGCTGGAGGGGTCCATGGAGTACGGCTACGGCTCCAACCGGTACCTGCTGGAAGCCGGCGACACCATGCAGTTCCAGGGCGAGGTGGCGCACGGTCCCACAGCCCTCGTGGACATCCCGGTGCGGTTCCTGTCGTTGAAGGTCTACCCGAGCGCGGCGCGCTGAAGCCATGCGCCGCTGGGAGTCGATCGATGGCCGGTGACGGATCCGGGGCGTCGCCGGCGCAGCCGATCCGCAGCCGCCGCGTTCGCACCCGCTACCCGGCCCGCTACTCGGCGGCGTCGTTGCTGTGGCGGGGCAAGCGCCCTTGGCCGCGAATCTGGGACAGTGGCGACCTCGGAAGCAGCTACGACGCGGTGGTGATCGGCGGGGGAGTGCACGGCCTGGCGACGGCCTACTACCTGGCCTCGAACTGGGGGATCACCAACGTGGCCGTCGTCGACAAGGGTTACCTGGGCGGCGGCGGCTCGGGGCGCAACACGGCGATCGTGCGCTCCAACTACCTCACGCCCGACGGCGTGGCCTTCTACGACCGCTCGGTGCAGCTCTACGAGCGGCTGGCCGTCGACTTGAACCTCAACGTGATGTTCGCCCGGCGTGGCCACCTGACCCTGGCGCACAGCGACGGGGCTCTGCGGACCATGCGCTGGCGGGCCGAGGTGAACAAGCACCAGGGCGTGGATTCCGACGTGATCGGACCGGCGGAGATCAAGCGGCTGGTGCCGGCTCTGGACACCTCCGACGCGCCCCGCTATCCGATCCTGGGTGCCCTGCACCACCCGCCCGGTGGCATCATCCGCCACGACGCCGTGGTGTGGGGATACGCCAGGGCGGCTGCGGCGCTCGGCGTCGAGATGCACCAGAACACCGAGGTGCTGGACATCGACGTGGCCGGCGGCGGCGGACCGGAGGGCAAGGGTCCGGGCGGGCGTGTGACGGGCGTGCGCACCAACCGGGGCGACATCTCAGCGCCGGTGGTGGTGAACTGCACGGCGGGCTGGGCCTCGCTGGTGGCTGCCATGGCCGGCGTGCGGTTGCCGATCTCCACCCACCCGCTGCAGGCGGCGGTCACCGAGCCGGTCAAGATGTTCCTTCCGGCTGTGGTGGTGTCCGGCTCGCTGCACGTCTACGTCAGCCAGACCGATCGCGGCGAACTTGTCTTCGGAGCCGCAGTGGATCCGCTGGCCACCTACGACACCGGCGGCTCGCTGGCCTTCGCCGAGGAACTCGCCGGCCACGTCCTGCAACTCATGCCCGGGCTGGAGCGGATGCGGCTGCTCCGGCAGTGGTCGGGGCTCTGCGACATGACCCCGGACTACTCGCCGATCATCGGGCCCACCCCCGTGGCGGGCTTCCACTGCGACGTGGGTTGGGGTACGTACGGGTTCAAGGCCGCCCCGGTCGCCGGTGAGCAGCTCGCCGCCTGCATCGCCGGCGGCCAGGTCCCGGAATTGATCGAGCCCTTCACGCTGAGCCGGTTCGCCGAGGGCCGGCTGGTGGGCGAGAAGGGCGCGGCGGCGGTGGGGCACTGATGCTGCTCGTCCCGTGCCCGCACTGCGGCCCCCGCAACTCCGCCGACCTCACGCTGATGGGCGAGTCGGAACCTCGGCCCGACCCTGCGGCAACCACACCGGTCGAATGGCGCTCCTATCTCTATGAGGAGGACAACCCCGCCGGCTGGACGCGGGAGACCTGGTACTGCCGCCTCGGTTGCGGGCGGTTCTTCGTGACCGAGCGCCATCGTGCCGAGAATCGCTTCCGCAACCCGCCGTTGGGCCCATCCGGTGAGCCGCCCGGCCGAACATGAACGCGACCTCTACCCAATGCCGTCATTCCGGTGCAGTGCCTGTCCCGGACGTGATCCGGGGCCGGAATCCAGGATCCCACCGGGCGCCGGACGTCGCCGGCCCGACGGTCGTGTGGTGCCTATGAGCCCCACACGGCTGCCCGCACGGCCCGGCGAGGTCATCGATCGGGACCGCCCGCTGGACTTCACGTGGAACGGGCGCCAGGTCAGCGGCTTCGCGGGCGACACGATCGTCTCGGCGCTGGCGGCAGGGGGCTGCCGGGTGTTCTCCCGCAGCATGAAGTACCACCGTCCCCGGGGGATCCTGACCGCTGACTTCTGGGACCCCAACACCCTGGTGCAGGTAGGCGACGAGCCGAATGTGCGCGGCGGCCACCGCCTCCTGGAGGCGGGGATGCAGGTGACGGCGCAGAACGCCTGGCCGTCACTGCGCTTCGACGCCAAGGCGCTGACAGCCCTCGGCGGGCGCGCCCTCAGCGCCGGCTTCTACTACAAGACCTTCATGCGGCCTCGCCGGCTGTGGCCCCTCTACGAGAAGGTGCTGGCTCGCTTCGCCCCCGGCGGAGTGATCGACCCCGACAGCGCGCCCCGGCGCCACGAGAAGCGCTACGCCCATCCCGATGTGGTGGTGGCGGGCGGCGGCCCGGCGGGGCTGGCGGCGGCGACCGCGGCGGCGAGGGCGGGCGCCCGGGTGCTGCTGGTCGAGCACGAGCACGCCCCCGGCGGCCATCTCCGCTGGGGCACCAAGCGCGAGCGTGCCCTTGGGGCGGCGGTGGCCGACGCCGCCCGCACCGTCGGCGTGGAGATCCTCACCGATGCAACCCTGGTAGGCCGCTGGGAGGACAACTGGCTCGCCATCGTGGAGCGGGACGGGGCCGGCGGGCCCGAGCGCCTCGTCAAGGCGCGGGCCAAGGTCCTGGTGGCGGCGCCCGGGCTGATCGAGCGCCCCTACGTGTTCGCCGGCAACGACCGCCCGGGCGTGATGCTCTCGCAGGGGGCGCGCCGCCTGCTGAATCTCTGGTCGGTGCGTCCGGGCGACCGGGCCGTGGTCTGGAGTGCGAACACCGCCGGCGACGCCGCCGCGGCCGACCTCGAGGTGGCGGGCGTGGCCGTCGAGCACGTGGACGCCCGCGCCGGGCACACGGTGGTGGCCGCTGAGGGACGCCGCGGCCGGCTGGAGCGGGTGGTGCTGTCTGACGGCACGCGGCTCGAGGCCGATCTGCTGGTGACCGCGGCCGGCTGGACCGCGCCGACGTCGCTGCTGAACATGGCCGGAGTGCGGCCCGTCTACGACGCTGCGGCGGCCCGATTCTTCCCGGCGCCCCCCGGCGCCCCCGAGGCCGGCACCGTGCTCAGCACCGGAGGCGTCAGCGGGGACGGCTCGCTGGACGAGCTCGTCGGCCACGGCGAGGCCACCGGACGTCTGGCTGCGGCCCGCGCCGCCACACTGGCCCACCGGCTGCAGGTTGCGACGGCCTGGGCGGCGCCAGCGAGCGGCGCCGAGCCGCCGTTCCCAACCGATGAACGGACCCCGCTCGGGCGTGATCCGCACCCCGAGCTGTACCGCTCGAGCACCGACGGCATCGTGGACCTCTCCGAGGACGTGAGCTCCCGCGACCTGCGCCACGGTGCGGCGGAGGGGTTCGACTCGGTCGAGCTCGTCAAGCGCTGGACGACGGCAACCATGGGTTCGGCTCAGGGGAAGCTCGAGACGGTCAACACGGTTGCCGTCCTTGCCGAGGCCACCGCGTCGACCGTCGCCGAGGTAGGCACGACGACCTGGCGACCGCCGTACGCACCAGTGACCCTGGGGGCGCTGGCAGGGCGCATGTTCGAGCCGGTGCGCGTCTCGGTGCTGCACGATCTGCACGTCGCCGCGGGAATGACGCCCATCGGTGCCGGCCAGTGGATTCGCCCCGAGCACTACGGCGACCCGCAAGCCGAGGTGCGCAACGTGCGGGCGAATGTCGGCATCATCGATGTGAGCCCGCTCGGCAAGCTGGACATCCGGGGCCCCGATGCGACCGAGCTGCTGAGCCTGCTGTATGTGAACAAATGGCGGCGGCTGGCCGTCGGCTCGGTGCGCTACGGCGTGATGTGCGCCGAGGACGGCGTGATCCTCGACGACGGTGTCACCGGGCGACTCGGTGAGGACCACTACCTGATGAGCACCACCAGTTCGGGCGCCGGCACCATGGAGGTCTGGATCCAGAACTGGCTGCAGACCGAGCATCCCGACTGGCGGGTGCGGGTGACGCCCGTGACCGACGCCTTCACCAGCGTCAACGTGGCCGGTCCCAGGTCGCGCACCCTGCTGGAGCGCCTCGTCGATGGCGTCGACCTCGATCCCGAGGCCTTCAAGTACATGCAGGTGCGGCTCGGCGCCGTGGCCGGCGTGGCGGGCTGCGTCATGTGGCGGATCGGCTTCACCGGCGAGCTGTCCTACGAGTTGCACGTCCCCGCCGGCTACGGGCCGCACGTGTGGCAGGCGCTGCTGGATGCCGGTGCCGACCTGGGTGTGGCGCCGTTCGGCCTCGAGGCTCAGCGCATCATGCGCCTCGAGAAGGGTCACTTCATCGTCGGCCAGGACACCGACGCCCTCACCAAGGCCCCGACGGCCGGCCTGAAGTCGCTCATCAAGCTGGACAAGGAGGACTTCACCGGTCTCCCCGAGCTCCGGTGGGCGCTGGAGGGCGAACCCGGAGCCGGAGGTCCCGAAGCTCTGCCGAGACTCGTGGCCGTCCAGCCGACCGATCCGTCCTACGTGCCGCCGGAGGCCTGCCAGATCGTCGCCACCGGACCCGACGGCAAGGAGCAGATCGTCGGGCGCATCACCTCGTCGCGGTTCTCGCCCACCCTGGAGCGGTCGATCTGCCTGGCGCAGGTGGAAGCCACCCACGCCTCGCCGGAGACCGCCCTCACCGTCGTCGGAACCGACGGCCGACGCCACCGTGCGGTGGCCATGCCTCACCACGCCCATTTCGATCCCGCCGGAGAGCGGCTCCGTGGCTGACCCTTCGTGCGCCCCTGCCCCAGGCATCGTCATCCCCGCGAAGGCGGGGATCCATCGGTGAGGGGTCGGCGTCATGCCTGAGCAAGCCGAGTTCACCGGTCCCGTCGCCGGCACCCGCGAGGTGAGCGGCACCGGCTGGAGCCTGCGTGATCAGTCGCCAATTCCGAAACTCCTGGTCTATGAGGATTTCGAGTCCGACGGGCTGGTCCGGGGGCACCTGGGCGTTGCATTCGGCGCCTCGACGACCGCGCCCGACGGTGTACTGGTCTGCGGCGTCCGGCCCGGGGAGTGGCTGCTGCTGGGGGAGCGGTCCGGCTCCGTCCCACCGGCATCCGGTGCCGTGACCGTAGACCTCACGCACGGTCTGGCGATGTTCCGGCTGACCGGACCGGCAGCCCGGCACGTGCTGGCCGCGGTGTGCAGTATCGACATTGCCGAGGCGATGCTGCCCAACGGGGCGGTCTGCGGCGCCTCGGTGGCCCGGTTGGCGTGCACGCTCGCACGAGATGACGTTGCCGGCGAGCACTCCTATCTCATCCTGTCGCAGCGCTCGGCCGGGCGGTACCTGTTCGAGGCGCTCGGCGACGCGGGCGGGAGCCGAACCTAACGGCTGCGACCGCCGCTTCAGCCGGCGGGAGTGGCCCGGACGGTGGCGCTCGTTCCGCGTCCCAACCGATGAAGGCGTGTACGGATCTTCTGTGCGAGCGTCCGGATCGTCAGGATGATCATGAACAGCGCAACCGTGCTGAGCGCCATGGTCCCGCCTGTGGCGGTGTCGTGGTGGTAGCTCACCAGGATCCCCACGGTGGTCGTGATCGCTCCGATCACCGTTGCGAGGGCCATGAGAACCGGTACGCGCCGCACCAGGATCGCGGCTGTCGCAGGTGGTCCGATCAGCAGGGCGAACACCAGTAGGGATCCCACGACTTCGAACGACGACACGATCGCCACGGCAATCAGTGCAAGGAGGACGAAGTGTGCGAGCCGGGGCCGCATCCCCAGCATCTTGGCCTGCATCTCGTCGAACGTGAGAACCAGGAAGGCGCGGTGGAACAGGAGTGCCCCACCCAACGGGATGGCGGTGGTGATCAGTTGGCGGTAGAGGTCGCTCTCGGTGACACCGGCGATCGAGCCGAAGAGCACGCCGGTGAGGTCGCCCACGTAGGTGCCCGACTGGCTGGACATGATCACCACGGCCAGCGCCAGCATGCCGACGAACAGCAGGCCGATGGCGGTGTCCTCCGGGAGTGGGGAATGCCGGCGCAACACGTTGATCCCACCCACCATGCACAGTGCCGCCACGAAGGCACCCAGCGGGACGTTCCCTCCGAGGACGAGGGCGAGCGCGATGCCGGGAAGAACGCCGTGGGCCAGGGCGTCACCGAGGAAGCTGAGTCCGCGCAGGACGACCCACGTGCCGATGATCGACGTGGACAGCACCGCAAGGAGGGCCGACGCGAGGGCGCGGCGCATGAAGGGGTTCGTGAGGAACGGCTCGACCCACCACTCCCACGGATTGACGAGGAAGTCCACTGATTCAGTTCTAGCCGCTCCAGCGGGTGAGTGTGAGAGTCATTCGCAGACGTTGCTCTCCGGGACGCTGCCTCGCACGCGCCGCCCGTCGAGCGCGGTGGGCAGCGTCCCGGTCGTGCGCCTCGCGTACTCAGCCGCCGAGGGCCCCGGCGATGGTGCGGGCGTTGTGGCGCATCATCGCGACGTAGGTCTCCGCGCCCGAGCCCGCCTCGCCGAGGGCGCCCGTGTAGAGACTCGCGATGGCTACCCCGTCGAGATGCTCGGCGAGGGCGACGGCCTCTCCCGCGCCGTGCAGGGCCTCGGCGAAGATGGCCGGGACGCCGTTCTCCTCGATCACGTGCGCCAGTTCCTCCAGATCCGCGGGGCTGGGTTCGGCCAGCGTGGTCGTCGCCGGGATGACCGTGCCGATCACCTCAAAGCCGTAGCGGTCGGCGAAGTAGCCGAGGGAGTCGTGGTTGGTCACGAGCTTGCGCTGCGCGGCCGGCACCGCTTCGAGCGATGCGGTGATCTCCCGGTGCAGATCCGCCAGTTCGGCCAGATAGGCGTCCGCGCATGCGGCCACACGGTCTGCGTCGAGGCCGGCGTGCTGAACGAGAGCCGGGCCGAGGTTCTCCACGGCCTGCGCGACCCGGACGGGGTCGAGCCAGACGTGCGGATCCTCCGACCCGTGGCCGCCTTCTTCGTCGCCGTGGTCCTCGTCTTCGTCATCGTCGCCGTGGTCCTCGCCCTCATCGTCGTCTTCCTCGTCGCCGTGGTCCTCGCCCTCATCGTCGTCTGCTTCGGCTTCCTGGTCCACGTCGTCGTCACCGTGGTGCTCTTCGTCCTCGTCTTCCTCGCCGTCTTCGTGGTCCTCGCCCTCTTCTTCCTCGTCCTCGTGGTCCTCGCCCTCGTCCTCCTCGTGGTGGCCGCCGAACATCTCGGCGTCGAACTCCAGCGTGGTCATATAGTCGCCGGCGGTGAACACGGGCGTGCCGTCGGCCTCGACCGACTCCAGGATGTCCTCGAGTCCCTCCTCGAGTTCCAGGCCGTTGGTCACGATGATGTCCGCCTGGTCGAGCCGGGCGCGGTCCGACATGGACGGCTCGTAGTCGTGCGGATCGGCGAGCGGCGGCAGGATGGATTCCACCTCGGCGAGGCCGCCGCAGGCGACATTGCGCGTCACGTCGGCCCAGATGGTCGTGGTCGCCATGATCAGAGCAGGTTCCGCCTCGGCGACCTCCTCGGTCTCTGCGGCGGCAGGCGCGTTGGAGGCCGCCGCGGGTGGATCGGGAGCTGCGGGAGGCGTGGCTTCGACACCGCCGGCGGAATCCTCACCGGAGCAGCCGGCCACGAGCAACGCCACGACACAGGTGGCTGCTGCCAGCGGACGACCCCGGATCGATCGTCTCCGGCGTTGGCGGTTGCCCGGACCGGGCGGGTGGCCGGCCGTCGGCGTGCGAGAGAGCGTGTGAGTGGGTCGGGAAGTTTTCAGAATGAGAACCATACTCTGATAGTATCGTCACACATGGAGCGCATCAAGCACCGGCGCGACCGGCACGTGCGGGTGGGCTCCGGGCGTCGTGCCGCCCCGGGACCGTTGAGAGCCGCGCCTAGGCTTCGCTCGGGCCGGTGAGGCTCGGAACAGGGAGGAGAGGAGGACGGCGATGGCTGTGACGGCGGCTTCGACTCTTCCCGCGACCTCGACGAGACCCGCGTTGCGGGTCGACGGGGTGACCGTCTACTACGGGAGCCATTGCGCCCTGGCCGACGTCACGCTGGAACTCCCGGGGGGTTTCACGGCGGCGCTCATCGGCCCGAACGGCGCCGGGAAGAGCACGCTCCTGCACGTGCTGGCGGGGATCGTGACGCCGACTTCCGGTGTCGTCTCGCGGCCGTCCTCGGTGTCCTATATGCCCCACCACCGCGGTGTGAGCACCTGGATGCCCTTGACCGTCTCCGAGGTCGTCAACATGGGGTGCTACCGGCGGAGGGGTCTGCTCGGCCGGCTGGGGGCCACGGACCGCCGCGCCGCGCGGGAGGCCGCGGATCGGATGGAGATCGGCGACCTCATGGGTCGGCAGTTCGGTGAGCTGTCCACGGGTCAGCGACAGCGCGTGCTCATGGCACAGGTCCTCATCCAGGACGCCGGGTTGCTGCTGCTGGACGAGCCCATCACCGGCCTGGACATCGTCAGCCAGGCGCGCATCCTGGAGGTGGTCGACGAGGAGCGCGAGCGCGGCGTCCTGGTGGTCATGTCGACCCACCATCTCGACGAGGCGAATCACTGCGACCACGTGCTCCTGCTTGCCGGGCGCCTCCTGGCCCAGGGACCCCCGCGGGAGATCCTCAAGGCCGAGTTGTTACGGAGTTCGTATGCCGGGCGGACGATGGAGATGCACGAATGGGCCGAGGAGTGCGCCGCGGCGCACACGCTCAGCAATTCGGAGACCGGCCGGCCGATCCACCTGACCCACGACCACCACGCCCATCCGGATCCGGGCTAGACCGGCGCCACTCCCGCAGCCCGGCTGCTCGATCCAAACGTCTTCTCCGCAGCCTCGGAGCGAGCGGCGGATATCCGTTCAGGCGCAGTCGGCACAGTTACCGATGGCGTCGATCTGATGCTCGTCGACCTGGAAGCTGTGCCGACTGGCCAGGTCCGTGAGTGCCGATTCGATAAGCGATTCGGTCTCAGGAGTGAAGTCGATGTCTGTGACGGTGCCGCACGACCGGCAGACGAGATGGTGGTGATGCCGGCCCAGGTGCTCGGACAGCTCGAAGTGCGCGTGATTCGATCCCACCGCCAGCCGGCTCACCGCCTCAGCCTCCTCCAGGACGGTGAGCGTGCGATAGACCGAACTCTGGGGAACGCCGGGTGTGCGCGGCAGGATCTGGGGAATCGTCAACGGTTGTCCGGCATCCGCCAGCACGTCGACGACCAGACGGTGATTGGATGTGAATCGCCGGCCCTTGGCCTCGAGGCGCAGGCGAACCTCGTCATGGAGGGCATCCCGATCACCGGCGGGTACCGTCCCGTCAACCGTAGGCACCGCTAGAGCGTACCGCCCGCCCGCGGTCCCCGGAGATGGCAGCACCGGGCCGGTCCCGAGTGCTGCCACAATGGCGGTCGTGAGCGGTCGAGAGGCGAGCGATCCCCGTCTCGGGGGTCATCTCCGGGAAGCGTCCGTCCGGGACCGCGTCGACCAAGCGGCCAAACGAGCCGGCGGCAACCTGAAGTGGGGCATCGATCCGCCGGGCGTGCTGCCGGCGTGGATCGCAGAACACGACCTCGGCCCGCCAGCGGTCGTGCGGGACGCCCTCCGGCGCCTGGCCGACCTACCCGACGTGGGCTACAGCCGCCGGGCGGGCGACCTGGCCGGCGCCTTCGCGGACTGGTGCGAAGTCCGCCACCACTGGCGTCCCGATCCGGCACTCGTGGTCCCGACGGCGGACGTGTTGCAGGGGATCTGGGCGGTTGTGGCCGCGTTCTCAGAGCCCGGCGAGGGTGTGATCACCACTCCGCCCGTCTACCCGTACTTCCACGATGTCGCCCCCAGCCTGGGCCGGCGCAGCCTGGAGTGCCCGCTGCGTCACGACGCCGACGGGTGGCGCCTCGAACTGGACGATCTGGCGGCACTGCTCGAGTGCGAACCGGCTGCCCGCATCCTGCTGCTGTGCAGTCCCCACAACCCGACCGGTCATCTCTACAGCCGTGAGGACCTGCAGGCGATGGTGGAACTGACCCGCCGCCACGACGTCATCCTCATCAGCGACGAGATCCATTTCGATCTCGTCTACCCCGGCGGAGGTCACTACCCCACTCTCGCATTGCCGGGCGCCGCCGAGCATACCGTGGCCCTCTACTCGGCAGGAAAGGCCTTTGCGATCTCGGGCCTGCGGGCGGCCGTCGCCGTCTTCGGCAACGAGGAGCTGCGCGCTCGCTTCGAGCTGGCGATGCCCGCGCACCTGCTCGGCGGGGTCGGTCGTGCCGGTGTCGAGGCGGCGATCACGGCGTGGCAGCACGGTGCCGGCTGGCTCGATGAACTCGTGGCATTGTTCGACCGGCACCGGCGGATGGTGGTCGACGTGCTGGCGTCGGAGTTGCCCACGATCGGTTGCCATCTGCCGGCGTCGACGTTCCTGGCGTGGCTGGACGTGTCCGCTTTCGGCCTGGGCCCCGACCCGGCGGCCAGAATCCGGGCGATGGCGGGGGTGCGCACCTCTGAGGGTCACGAATTCGGGACGGGGGGCGAGGGTTACGTGCGCCTCAACTTCGGCACGTCCACGGCTCTCCTGACTGAGATCCTCGACCGCCTCGTCGGGAGCTTGCGGCTCCGCAGCGACGCAATGCCCGCCGGCTGACTGCCCTGCAGTCCGCGGCACGCCGGGACGGCTTCGCCGGACAGTGGATTCCGGCCTCCGCCGGAACGGCGCCGGCGGGGATTGGCATCATGGACTGGCGCACTCAGGAGCGAACGCGGCTCTTGGCTTCGAGATGGCCGACGTGGTGCCTCTCCTTGCAGTTTCGCGTCGAGGTCTCCAGCTGGATCGTGACGTGGGTGAGCTCGTGGTCCTCGTAGGCGATCCGGCGAACCTCCTCGAGCAGCTCCTGGACGTCACCCGTCCAGTCCGGGTCGATGAGCACATGCGCGGTCAGGAGTTCCTCGTCGGCGGAGATGCTCCAGGCGTGCACGTCGTGGATCACCGTGACACCTTCCAGTGATTCGATGTCGTGGCAGAGTTTGTAGACGTCGAGATGGTGGGGCGTGCCCTCCATGAGAACGTGGAACACCTTTCGTACCAGTCCGAGGGAGTTGTAGAAGATCAGGAGGGAAAGGACCACGCTGAGGATCGGGTCGGAGATGTTCCAGCCCAGCGTCCGGATAAGGATGCCCGAGACGACCACGCCGACCGAGCCGTAGAGGTCGGCCATGACGTGCTGGAACGCGCCCTCCACGTTCACGCTGTGCTCGGTGGAAGCGTGCAGCACCCAGGCCGCGGCGATGTTGACGGCCAAGCCGAGCGCGCCGACGATCAGCATGAGGCTGCCCTCGATCTCGGGCACGTCGAAGAACCGCTCGTAAGCCTCCGACATCACCAAGCCGGCGATCAGCCACAGACTGAGGGCATTGATCATGGCCGCCAGGATCTCGGTGCGATGGTGGCCGAAGGTGCGCTCGATGGAGGCGGGGCGCTCGGCCATACGCATGGCGAAGATGGCCAGGCCGATGCTGGCCGCGTCGGTGACCATGTGGCCGGCGTCCGCCAGCAGGGCCAGACTCCCCGAGAGAATGCCGCCGACTACTTCGGCGACCATGAATCCGGAGATCAGCCAGAAGGCGCCCCAGAGCTTGCGCTTGCTGAGACCCCGGAGGTCGTGTTCGTGGGTGTGTCCGTGACCGTGATGATGCCCATGACCGTGGTCGTGGTCGTGCCCGTGGGAATGACCGTGCCCACGTCTGAACCAACGCTTGCGGCCGTCGTCGTGGTCGTGGGAATGGTCGTGGTCGTGGTCGTGGGAATGGTCGTGGTCGTGGTCGTGGGAATGGTCGTGGTCGTGGTCGTGGGAATGATCGTGGTGTTCCGATGGCTCTCCGTGTTTGCTCATCAACATTCCGATCTGTTCTCTGGGCGTTTGCTCATCAACATTCCGATCTGTTCTCTGGGCGACGGGCCGACCGCAGGACATTGGAACCGACCGCAGGTACAGCTCTTTGAAGCGCTGAATGCGACGTATCCCGTAACGGCAACACGTGACTGTATCCCGATGGTATAGTCAAAGGCAAGGGACTATACGAGAATCAGTCGATGAAAACGAGAATCATTCACACTGGTTCGTGGGTTCCGTCCCTTGATGCTGGAAACGACCGAAGGAGAAGCCGTATGGCCGACGAGCACGCTGACGATTGTTGCGAGGAAACGCATCATCACCACCATCACGGCGACTGCTGTGAGGAAGACCATCACCACCACCATGAAGCGGTTTCCCACGACGACGGTGACTGTTGCGAGGAGACGCATCATCACCACCATCACGGCGACTGCTGTGAGGAAGACCATCACCACCACCACGCTGCAGCGTCCCACGATGACGGCGATTGTTGCGAGGAAACGCATCATCACCACCATCACGGCGACTGCTGTGAGGAAGACCATCACCACCACCACGTGGCGGCGAAGGCCTGAATCGGGCGTCCCTACCGTCCTTCTGCGGTAGGGCCCGAATTCGGCAACCGGCCCGGGGCGCCAAGCGGCTCCCCGGGCCGTTGCGCGTCCCGAGTCGCCACTTCAGACGACGATGCGGCTCGTTGCCCGTTCGTCGGAGCCCAGATAGGAGGCGATGACGGCCGGGTCGGCGCGCAGCTGGTCGGGGGTCCCCATCGAGATGACCGATCCGGCCTCCAGGCAATACATCCGATCCGAGATGCCCATGACCAGCGGCACGTCGTGCTCGATCACCACCACCGCGGCGTCGAGTTCGGCCTGCACCTCTTTGATCCGGGGCCCGAACTCCTCGGTCTCCCGCTGGGACAGCCCGCCGGTGGGCTCGTCGAGCATCAGCACGCGGGCGCCGCTGGCCAGCATGCAGCCCAACTCCACCACGCGGCGGGTGCCGGTGGACAGTTCGGAGATGAAGTAGCCGGCGAAATCCCCCAATCCCAGGTAGTCGACCAGTTCGGCGGCCTCGGCCCGCTTCTGGCGCTCGGAGCCGGGCGATGGCGGTACGCCCAACAGGGACGGCAACAGCAGCGATCGGCGCCGCGCCTCCAGCGCCACCATCAGCGTCTCGGTGATCGTCAGGTCGGGATAGAGGCGGGCGGCCTGGAAGGTGCGCCCCAGGCCGCGCCGGTGACGTTCGTGGGCGCTGAAATCCGACACGTCGACTCCGAGCAGTTCGACGGTGCCCGAAGCCGGCACGAACCCGCTCACCGCGTTCATGAGGGTGGACTTGCCCGCCCCGTTGGTGCCGATGAGTCCGACGAGTTCGCCGCGGTGCACCTCGAAGTCCACTTCCCGCACCGCCCTGTTGCCCCCGAAGCTGACGCTGATCGCCTGGGTGCGCAGCCAGACCGGCGAGTCCGGAACGGTCGGTCTCGGCGGAGCGGCGAGCGCGGTGACCGGCGGCGGCGCGGGCTTCGGCGGCGAGGCGCGCGCCCCGAAGCGTGAGCGGCTGATCATGTGCAGCAGGGTGTCGCGCCCGTTGTAGAGGAACTGCACGAGTCCGCCCGGCAGGTAGAGCAACAGCAGCAGCAGCCCGATGCCTGACGTCACCAGACGTATCGACTCCGGCGGTGCGGTGGGGTCGAAGAGTGCCGGGATCCCCTTGACCCAGAGGACACCCAGGAACGGTCCGGCGATCGAGCCCAGCCCTCCGATCACCGAGATGGCCACGACGTCGATGGAGAACCCCGGCGCGAATGTGTTGGCGGGGCTGAGGTTCTCCTGCAGGGTCCCGTAGAGGGCTCCCGCCAGGGCCGCGACCGCGCCGGCGATGGCGAATCCCATGATTTTCATGCGCGTGACCGAGACCGTGCTGGCGGCGGCCATCTCCTCGTTCTCGCGAACTGCCAGCAGCGATCGGCCGATGCCCGTGTGCCGCAACCTCGCCAGCAGCACGGTCACCACGATCAGGAACCCCAGGCAGAGGAAGTAGAACGACTTGCGGGAGGCCCCGAAGTCGAACGGCCCCAGCACCGGCTCGGCGACGGGGCGCACCGCCGTGGTGCCTCCGGTGAAGACGTCCTGGGCCAGGATCCAGTTGGCCGACGCCACGGCGAACGCCAGGGTGGCGACTGCCAGGAACAGCCCGCGCACCCGCAGCGCGGGCACGCCGATGACCAGCGCCGCCAGTGCCCCCAAGAGCGTGCAAAGCGCCACCGCCATGCCCCAGTTCAACGTCAGCGAGAGGTCGAAGGCGTTGAACGGGATGGGGATGTCGTGCCCTTTCGTCAGCGCCACCAGGCAGAACGCCCCCAGACCCACGAACGCGAACTGTCCCAGGGATATCTGTCCCGCCCAGCCGGTCAGCAACGTCAGCGACAGGGCCACCATCGTGTGGATGAGGATCCCCGACCAGAGCCAAAGCGACGTGGGCGAGTCCAGCAGCCAGCCCAACAACCCCAGGAATCCGAAGATGCCGCCCAGGCCGATGGTGCCCAGATGGCGCACGATCGCCAGGTGCCCGAACTCCCGCGGCACCGCCCGGAGCTTGGGTGACAGCGACCACCCGGCTTCGTCGCGGCGGGCCCGGGCTGCGAACACCACTGCGACGACCACGGCGCCGAACAGGAACAGGTCCACGATCGAGCGGTTCGCCGACGCCACGTTGTCCCGCACGATCTTCTCGACGATGCCGACGCCGACGCCTCCCACCAGCGTCATCGGGAGGGAGCGCATCCTGGCGATGAGGCTGACGACCAGGGCCCGCAGCAGCAGGGGAGGCGCCAAGGCGGCGGTGCCGGTCTGTGCGGCGCTCACGCCCTCCAGCGGCGCGAAGAACACCGCGGTGGCGGCCGAGAGCGACCCGGCGATGCCCCAGAGCGCGGTGGAGATCCGGCGCGTGGGGATCCCGAAGGTCCTGGCCGTCTCGGGATTGGCGGCGGCCGCCCGTGTCGCCAGACCGAAGCGGGTCTTGTGCAGGACCAGGCCCAGCAAGCCCACCATCACCGGCACGGCGATGATCACGATGAGCTCGCGGCCCAGGATCCGGAGATCGTCGGTGACCTGCCAGCGCAGGTCGAAGGGCGGCGGGATGGGGCCGGGCCGCAGCACCGACGGCAGGTTGATCCGGGCCAGCACGAGCAATTGGCCCACCCCGATGGTGGCGATGAGCAGGACGAGCCGCGAGGACTGCGAGAGTCGCCGGATGATGGTCAGTTCGATTGCGCCGCCGACGAGGAAGCCGCCCGCGATCGCCACGGCGAACGCCATCCACCAGTTGAGGCTGTAGCCGGCCAGCATCAGGACGAACGTGGCGGCGCAGAGCGCACCCACGTCGGCGTGCGCGAAGTTCAGTATCCCGCTGCCCCGGTAGACGAGCACGAATCCGGCGGCCAGGGCGGCGTAGGTGAGCCCCGTGACCCCGCCGATCAGCAGGTCCTGCTGCGAGACGCCCCAGCCCATGACCTCGATCACAGCTGCACCGTCCCCTCGCCGGAAGCTGTGGGGGCCGCCTCCGGTCCGCCCAGGAACGCCGCCCGAAGCAGGTCCTGGCGTTGGCGCAAGTCGTCCGAGCGGCCCTCGAATATCACCCGGCCGTTCTCGAGGAACATGGCGCGGTCGGCGAGGTCCAGTGCCAGGCTCACCGACTGCTCGACCACCAGCATCGTCCGGCCCTGCTCACGAAGCTGCGCAAGAGCCGCGAGCAGTTCCTGCACCACGATCGGTGCCAGGCCGAGGCTCAGTTCGTCGATCAGCAGCAACTCGGGCCGGTGTTGCAGGACCATCGCCAGCGCCAGCATCTGCCGCTGACCTCCCGAGAGGTCCCTGGCAGGATCATCGAGGCGATCGGCGAGGGCGGGGAACACGGCGAGCACCTCCTCCCGGCGCTCGAGCACCTCGGCGCGTCGCAGGCCGGTGCCGATCAGCGCCGCCCGCAGGTTGTCGCCGACGCTGAGGGGCGCGAACGTCCCCTCACCGCCGCGCAGCTGCACCATCCCGACCCGGAAGCGGGTCTCCGGCTCGGAGTACGTGATGTTCTTCGTGCCCAGGCGCACCGCGCCGGCGGTGGGCATCAGGAGGCCGCCGAGCGTGCGCAGCAGCGTGGTCTTGCCCGCTCCATTGGCGCCGAGCAGTGCCACTGTCTCGCTGCGTGCCAGCGAGAAGCTCACCCCGAACAGCACTCGTACGTGCCCGTAACCGGCGGAGAGGTTGCGAACCTCCAGGAGGGGACCTGCCCGCGATCGGGATTTCACCCCCGAGAGTCTGCCCCATCGGAGGGCTCCGGCCCCGAATCCCCTACCGGTGGCCGCCGCGGAGACCGCCCGGTGGACTGCCGGGGGTGGGGGTCGTGGTGGGAGCGCGGTGCCCGCCGGTGGCCGTGTCGCGGAGACCGTCCGGTGCCTGACCGGCCGCGGCTCGAGCGGTGTTCGGGAATCATGGTCTCGTCTATGTTGAGTCGCCGTGGGACGGGGGTTCCGATTCGGGCGCTCGACGGCTGTGGCGCTGGCAGGGCTCCTGGCGGGGG